>Ga0209573_1000837_pt1 | contig 55145 bp, 46 predicted proteins | sample TNRBio252014_DNA_FD_185870 | JGI IMG/M metagenome (GOLD analysis project Ga0209573, IMG submission 185870) | Wastewater treatment Type I Accumulibacter community from EBPR Bioreactor in Madison, WI, USA - TNR Reactor_6/25/2014_ DNA (SPAdes)... | ecosystem: Engineered > Bioreactor > EBPR >...
CCCTTCGGGGATCGCGCCGCCGCCGGGCTCGTCGCTCGGTCGGGCTACGCCCTCCCTGCGTCACGAGCCCGGCGATATCCTCTCATCCTGATTGACGCTCCATTGCCATCCTGATTGTCGCGCTGCACCCCGAACCCCATCCCAGCGCAGGCGGCCGGATCCAGCATCCATGCCGCCACGACGACGACCACGCCCGGCGAAACCTCGACGTGTACGACATCACCGCCGACCCGCCGCTCGGCGCATTGGCGCCGAAGGCGGCGCCCATAGAGCGCGTGCCACCGGTAACAAACTTCGACTTCCTGCCCGACATGGGCAGAATGACCCCGCGATTGCCGTCGGCAGACGCAATTGGACCTTCGCCGGCTCCGACGAAGGCGGCCGCCGTGCGGCGGCCATGTACACCCTGATCGAGACGGCGAAGCTGAACGGCATCGATCCCCGTGCCTGGCTCGCCGACGTCCTCGCCCGCCTTCCCGGCCACCCGGCCAGCCGCATCCACGAACTGCTGCCGTGGAACTGGCAGGCACCGGAGCCAATCAGCGCCGCGGCATAGCCGCTCACAACTGCGCCGGTCCGTCAAACCACTTCAGCCGCGGCCCTCGCCGGATGGGTACGGATCACCTTCCATTGCCGGGGGATCACCTCCAGCGTCTCGGTGACGTCCTCGCCGAGCTTGACCAGCTTGCCCTGGCAGCAGGGGCAGACCGCCGGCGCCGGGATGACGACGCGCTCGCGCGGCAGATGCGCCGGCAACGGCGCCCGTACCGGCCGGCGACGGGCGACGCCGGGCACGCCGGGCTTCGTCGCGGGCGCGGCGGCCGCTTCGGCGGCACAGGCGTCCTCGGCGGCGGTCGCCTCCAGTTCCTCCAGCTGCAGCTCCAACTGGTCGAGCAGGCGGCGCCGATGCTCCGACGACGGCCCGAAGCGCTCGCGCTTCAGCTTGGCGATCATCAGCTTCAGGTGTGCCACCATCGCCTCGGCGCCGGATGCCCGCGCCTCGGCCTCGCGGCGCGCCGCGCGCTCGGCCAGCAGCGCCGCCTTCAGCGTCTCCGGATCGTCGGGAAGGGCGTCGGCGGGCGTGCTCACGCCCCGCAGTGAATCACCGATCCGGCCGCTCGACTCGTGAAATCTGCGGCCCCGGCTCCTCGGCCGCCGCGTCAGCCGGCCCGTTCCGGCCGGAACGTGTGTCGCGGGTTGCGCCAGTCAATTCCGTCAAGCATATAGGCGAGCTGCGACGGCGTGATCGAGACCACGCCGTCGGCCGGGGTCGGCCAGATGAAGCGGCCGCGCTCGAGACGCTTGGCGTAGAGCGACATGCCGAGGCCGTCGTGCCAGAGAATCTTGATCAGATCACCCCGGCGCCCCCTGAAGACATACAAATCGCCGCCGTGCGGATCGCGCCGCAGCGTCTGCTGAACCTGCAGCGCCAGCCCGTTCATGCCGCGCCGCATGTCGGTCCGGCCGACCGCCAGCCACACCCGCGCCCCGCTCGGCAGCGGGATCATCGCCGCAGCAGTGCCGCGATCACCGCCGAAGCCAAGTCGGCCGGCGTCGAAGCCGGAATCCGCACCCGCGAGCCGCCCGCCACCTCGACCTCGATCGAGCCCGTCGGCGCCTCGGCTTCCGCCAGGCGCGCGGGATCGCCGGAACAGGAAATCGGAAGGCGAGCCGGGCCGTGCTGCCCACCGCTCGCGCCGGCCGCAGCGACGACAGCGGGCGTCAGGACGACTTCGGCGAACCCGCCCGAACTCGGGCTACCCTCCCGCCGCCAGCGATAGATCAGGCTGGGACAGACGTCCGCCTGCCGCGCCACCTCCGAAACCACCGCTCCAGGCGCGAACGCCGCGGCGACAATCGCCCGCTTCTCCGCGTCGCTGAACCGGCGCCGCCGCTCCGGCCCGCTCAGAACATGAACCTGCGCCATCCGCACCGTCTCTCACACCGGTGCAAACACCAGTGCTTGCACCGGTGCCAACACAAGCCACACCCTCACCCGACGCGGAAGACGGCCCTCCCCGGATGGTTACCGTGGTGCTGCGGCAGCTTGTACGGCAGCGGTGCGTGGCCGTCTGCTTATGGTACAACGGAAAGCCCGCCGCACCTAGTGCGGCGGGCAGTGACTATAATATTGTTAACTTGTTATGGCTAAAACTATATAATAAATAGCTATTATTGTATAAATAATGAAATGCACTCAACCATTCATCACACCCTCCTTTCTCTACGTATTTCTGCTTAGTAGTAAGAGCAGATTTGCAGAGCACCGCTTACCTTCCAAGCACAGATCCCCCGACTTGCTCGATGATTTCGCCAATCGTTGCGGGAGACGACCGGCGGGCGTCGCGAAGAAGAACCAGTGCGGCGGACAAGGCACGCGGACCAGTGATTGAGAGGCGCCTTGATACTTCGAGTGCGGTAATCGGAAGTGTGTCGGCTATCGCAGCAACAAAAGTTGCCTCGATCCTTAAGCGGAGCGCTCGTTCGCGGTGCTCCTCATCAGCCAGTGCAAGTGTCTTCCGCCATGCGTCCAGGTTTCGCCGCCTGATCTCCAGCAAATCTAGGCCGGGATTGCCCAGAGCTTCGGCAACTTCGGCCACCAACGGGTCAAAGCGATGGGCCTCCCAGTGCAGATTGATCCTGTCCTCCAGATCCCTGACGAGCGCAGGTCCGCCATCCGGGTTGTCGAGCGCATCGCATGCCTCGATCGCCCCTTGAAGTGCCCGGTCGAGCTTCTGACCTAAGCTCTCGCTGCATTTTGCAAACTGCGTGGAGTTCATCGGAGTTCCAACCCCACACGCGGCGCGGAACCAGGCATGCGCGAAGCTGCGGGTTTTGAGATCGCTCGGGCTAGTGACATCAAGATTGTGCGCAACGAAGGTACGCATCCTGCCTACTTCGATACGGAGTTCCGCTTTGTCTTGAAGGGGTGGCAAAGAAATTAGGAAGGCTATCGGCAATTTGGCTGCTTCGTTCAGAACGATGTAGGACCAGTTCACAAGCCGGTAGAACGCGAGTTCATCTGCGAAGTCGGCTGGCAGGGGGACTGACACTTCGCCGCACGCGCCCGGCACATGCATGGCGACTCGCTGACGTAGCTGGTTGTAACAGTTCGCGAGGTCCGCAGGCGTCATCGTCTGGTCACCGTACGCGTAAGAGGATCAGCAATCGGTCCGACGTAATTGAACGCGATCCCAAAATTTCGCAGCTCGCGGCCGTGCGCGAGGTCTTGGTCCGCAAACTCGTGCGCGAGCAGGCTTATCGAGGTGTTCAGGCCTTCAACTCTAACCCTCCAGTCCGCGCCGCCCTTCACGCCCTCCACCCGGCCCCTGTATTTAATGGGGGCTCCCGTCGCATCGGAAGCCAGCAATCGCCGTATCACCCGGGAGCGGTCTTCGAATTCGCTGTCGCGCGAAAGCGATCTCCAGATATCAAGCGCCCTACTGGTATCCTTGGCAAGCCAAGCCAGGACGGCTTCGAGGTATCGCTCGGGATTCCTTCTTGCTAAGCCGGTGCGCTCGTTAATCCCCGTGACAATCGAAAGCAACCCAACAATCTGGGCGGGATTTGCCGGCGTCAGCCCTCGGTCTCCTCGCAACAAGCGTTCGCCCGTCGCTTCGGTCCAACGAAGCCGCAGCAGCAGTCGAGCACAACGAGGATCGTCCGCGACTTCGGAGACGTTGCGCTTAGCGATGTAGTTTGCGGCAGCGGTCGCGAGCTCACGATGCTTGGCGTCGTACGGGGCGCCGACTTCATCAAGCGGGGCTGCCATGCCCCTAGCGACGAGGAACGCTGCAGCCGCCGGTGCAACCCTCTCGAGCTTGGTAAGGGCGGCAACCGAAAGTTCGTTGTCGCCAATGCTCGCGGCGACCTTTGCTTGGCGGTCATAATAGCGTGCCTGCTGGCCGGCGCCAAGTGCGTCAACGTCGACTAAATCGAGGGCAGCATAAAGGTCCGCGACGACCTCCGCACGCCGTTCTTCCGTGAGATCTGTGCTCTTCAGGATATCGGACGACGTCCACAACGAGATATCGATTGGATAATAGTCGTCGCTCAGCGCCATCGCCCTGGCACTCGCTGCCTTAGCGGCCAGGTAGTCGGACCAGGAGCCCTGAGGGTCATCAAGTCGGCTCCGCTGAACCGCGAGATAGCCATAGATTGACGCCCGTTCGGACGCGAGATTCTGACGCGTCCTCTTGCTTGCATGAAGAGACCCGGAGTCGATCAGCCTAAACGCCTCCTCCACGATAGACCTCGCAGCATCAAGGATTGCCAGCCGGCGCTCATCGTCGAGTGCCACGATCGTGTGCGCCCCGTCCTGCGACCAGATCGCCTGCCGCCGGAGCACGCTTTCCCTTACCATTAGGGGTGCCTCCACAACCCCGTGCTGTTCTCTGAGCGCGGTCAGTGCCTCCCCAAAAGCGAGATAACCTTCCCGGTACGCGTCTCCTCTCGGCCCATCTCGGTCAAGCTTTTGCAGCAGGTCCAGTAGGAAGCTACGCTCCGCCTCCCGATCTACACCCGCCGGGCGCACACTGCCGATTAGCTCGACGAGGAGCTCGATCTCACTGGTCATGTCGCCGAGCCGGCCTCGGCAGATCAGCTCCGCCTCAAGCTGAAGGCGGGGCGAAATCAGCAGCTCGGTCCCCTCCTTGTTGGCCATGTGCCAGCGAAAGATGTCGAGGCCCGAGAAGAGGTGGACGAGTTGATTGACCTCTATTGCACCCGAGTGCCGGGCGAGCATTCGCATAATCAGATTAAGCGGCACAGGACAGCTGAGGCGCCCAGGAACCATTACGTAGTCGATCAAGCGGCCCGCGGCATCATGGCCGACCGATGCCGCCGGTGCATCCTCGGCAAATATATTGAACGTTGGGTCGGCTATCCCTGCGGCGATCAGCTGATCGGCTAGCTGCGAGCGCTTTGCTGACACTGGAGCGACAACCGCTCTCTCCCGCAGACCGCTTTCGGCGGATCGCGCTTCCGCGTTCACCCTCGTCCGGATGTGTTCCCGACCATGCGAGATCAAACGATATAACATTGCGAGTGCGTTCGTACTCTCCGTGGGCGAAACCTTCGCGCTAAAAAGTCCAGGTGCGAACTTTCCGAGTAGAATCTTAAGGTCAGCGACTTCCGTGTCCGAAAACTCCGCGGTAGCCTCGACATATTGACTCGACTTGCCCTGGAACTGTCGCTCCACGCGATAGCTCGTGCCCACGATCAATAGCCTTCGTCCCCGGCTTTGTAGGGCCGCAGCGAGATCGCTGTATCGATGGGCCGGGTGGTTGGTGTCACAGAGCAGCACGGTAGCTGTGGCACCGCTGTGCTCCGCCTCCGTGCAAAACGCATCGACGTCGGTGTGGGCTGGGATACGTGTAGTGGCCACCAGCACGGGCAGCCTCAGCCGTTCGCGCACCTCCCGGGCCAGACGCGCGAGGGCGACGCTCTTGCCGGTGCCAGATTGGCCGTGCACCAGGACGACGCCATCGGTATGAGCTAGTCTGTTCAGTGTCGTCTCGACGGCTCGCATCAGGCCCTGCTCGAAAGTTCGCTGCAGAGCGAAGCCTCGTGCGATGCCCTCGACACGGCCCCGGAAGCCGGCGAGATCTCCGTGGAATCTGCGGAAGGCTGCTTCAAGCGCAGCCCCTTGAAGCGGCTCCGGCTCCGCCGTCCATCCATCGTCGACAACGGCGGCGGAAGCTTCGACCCTGAGCCTCACCGCCGGTGTGACGTCCAGCACGCCCGATGCCAGAGTGACCATGCTCGGCTCGTCCGGGGTGGCGGACGCGGCGAAATCGGTCCAGGAAGCCCCAGGCCCGGCGATCACGTTCGCCAAGCTGTCCTGCTCGACTAGCAGCGTTCCGGTTGCGATCATTTCCGGTGCGAACGTGGACTCGTGTGGGTCAGCCGCGCCGAACCAGACGAGCTCACAGCCGGGGTGGTCAGAGAGCGGTGTAAGCAACTCGTCGAGCTGTAGCCAGTCGCCTGGCGGATTGTAGCCCGCGATCACGACGACCCCCCTGGCCGTGGCGGTTTCGGCAATCCGTTTCAGCAGTTCAACCCCATGGAGAAAAATGCGTCGCTTTAGCCCCGCCCTGTTCATCGGCGCGGCGGCGTCGGAAGCTGTTTCACCTGCCCTTCCCAACAGGTAGTGGACGGGTGGTCTGGAGCGACTGCGAGAAACTCGCGCGTAAGTACCGCTCGAAAGTACTGCTTCGGGCTGGCGTCCTCGCGTCTCGAAACGCTTGGAGAAATTTGGATCTAAGGACGACGTGAACACTGCGCTCCAAGGCAGATCGTAAGCCGCGAGCGCGCCTTCAGACGGCACAAACCTGCCGAAGCGCTCCGCTAGCCAGTCCATATCCCCGGCCGTCAGTTTAGCATCGAGCGCGGTGGACCAGTTCGGGGCGGCGTTATCGATACGTGCTCTCGACAGAAGCGATACGAGAACGGGATTGCCGCTGGCGCCCTGGGTATCGAATGACTGCCCGGCAAAAAGTACGACCGGACGCCCCTCCTCAAAGGCTAGCGTCAGGATCTTGATTGCTTCCTTTATCAAACGGGCTCCCTCACGATCGTCTACGGCATCTGATTCTCATGGCTGCGACGATCGCGTCCGTGTCCATAATCAGCCTCACGGGTCGTGCCCCAGGGCGTGGTGTAGCAGCGATGCTCCTCGGCGAGTTGGCTCGCCGGGTCAGACGGCCACGGCGGGCAGGCTGACGAGGTCAGTATCGCCGACCGCGGCGAGCGTCTCCAGGGTTGTAGCGTTGCCCCCACTTCGAAGCGTTCACGAAGCGATCGATCCTCTCTCTTTATGCCGGGCGTCGTCCTCCCGTCCAGCGGGTACGTCGCAAGACACCAGGGGCTACACTGTAGAAACTCTGCTGTGCGAGTCACCGGCGATTTTCTCCAAGGTCACGGGCGTGGCCACGGGGAGGCCGATCCGGTACGGCCCGAGGAACAGGTCGCCCCGGGCGCGCCGCAGCAGATAGGTGATCCGCCGCTGCGCCAGATGATGCGGACGATCGTGCAGCATGTGGCAGCGTTGGCAGAGGCTGCGCAGATTGCGCAGGCGGTTGTTGGTCGGATCGTGATCCAGGTGCGCCGCGGCGAGGACGACGCGCGTCATGCGCATCCGCGCCGCCTGTTCGAGGTCGGGCCAGCGGGCGCTGCGACCCCGCCCGTCCCGCCAGGTTCGTCGAACCGGATCGAACCATCGTCCGTCCGGCAGGCAGGGCAGGTCGAGCCCGTGCGGCCGGCCGCAGCCCTGGCAGACGCCGCCGGCGCGCTCGAAGCGCACGCGCCGGCTGAGATCGGTCCAATGCGCGGGATACAGGCTGCGCAGCTCGCGCCGGATCGGCATCGTCGCTATCCCGAAGCCGCGGCGACGGCAGCGGCAGGTTCCGGCTGCCGACCGAGCACGCGGTAAACCGACGCCCGCCCGATCCCGAGGCGCCGGGCGATCGCCGCCGGCCCGAGCTTCTCCTCGGCATGGAGACGCCGAACCTCGGCAGCGTCGATCGATGGCTTGCGACCCTTGTAGACGCCGCGCTCCTTCGCCGCCTTGATCCCCTCCATCTGCCGCTCGCGGCGCAGATTGCTCTCGAACTCGGCGAACACGCCCAGCATGTCGAGGAACGCCTTGCCGGCGGCAGAACCGGTGTCGACCGGCTGCTCGGTCGCCTTCAGCGCCACGCCCTTCGCCTTCAGTTCGTGGACGATGTCCTGCAGGTCTTTCAGCGAGCGCGCCAAGCGGTCGACACGGGTGACCACCAGCGTGTCGCCCGCGCGTAGGAAGGTGAGCAGCACCTCCAATTCCTCGCGTCCCTTTCGACGCGCCCCACTTGCCTTCTCGGCCCGGATCACCTGGCAGCCGGCCGCCTGCAGCGCGGCGTTCTGAATCCGCAGATCCTGATCGATGCTCGAGACCCAGGCGTAGCCATAGACGGTCATCCGGAGAAAGTGTCTCGCTGGATTCTAGACCCCGTCACAGTACCGTACCGCAATACGCGGATCAACCCTAACGATACAAAATCTGGTGTGAGCTTCAGCGGTAAATGGCGGTCTTTCTCCGGCGTTATGTGACGCCGATGACGAGGGTGCGACGGGCTGCCTCGACGACGTCGTCGGTGATGACGGACAGCCCGTTGATCATCAGGATGCGCCCGATCTGGACGAACAGGCGGTGGAGCAGGCGAAAGTTGCCGCCGGTGATCCGCGCGATGGCGGCGATCGCCTGCGCGTCGGTGAAGTCGGCAGCTTCAAGAGCAAGGCCGAGCTGCCGCCAGTGGCGGTTGAGCACGAACGTTGATTCGTCTCCCTGTAACGGGCGGTAGTGGTGGGCGAAGCCGAGCGCGACAGGCGCTTTTCCAGGCCGGGCATGCCGATGAGGATGACGCCGATGCCGGTTCGGTCGAAGACATCGCGCAGGTGCTCGAGACCGTCGGTCGAAAGCCGCTCGGCCTCATCGACGATAACGAGTTCGGCGAGGTCCGTGCCGATGTCCGGCTTGCCGCAGAGATGCTCGCTTACGCAGGCGTGCAGTCGGACGGTGAACTGCACGATGTCGCTGCGCAGTTCGCGAAAATGGCAACATACGGGCGGCGTGTAGAAGATCGTCCGACGCTGAGCGAGCGCGGCGTAGACTTTGGCGTCCGACGGCTCGCGCGCTCCCCATTCGACGAGCAGCGGCTCTGTCGGTCGTGTCGTCGAGGCCATTCGCAGTCGGACCGTCACGCCCTCGCTCATCCTGAAGAAGCTCTCCGCCTATCGCCAGCAGAATGGGCTCGCCGCGGCTTTGCGTGAGGTGGGTCGGATAGAGCGCACCTTGTTCACGCTGCGATGGCTCGAGAGCCCCGCACTCCGGAAGCTGATCACGGCCGAGCTCAACAAGGGCGAGGCGCTCAACACCCTCCGCCGCGCCGTCGCCCTGCATCGCCTCGGACGCTTCCGCGACCGCAGCCACGAGAACCAGGCGAGCCGCGCTGCCACACTCAATCTGGTTGTCGCCGCGACCGTGCTGTTCAATTGCCGCTATCTCGGCCGCGTGCTCGATACGCTGCGGTGCGGCGGCGGACGCATCGACCCCGCGCACGTGGCGCACCTCTCCCCGCTCGGCTGGGACCACATCAACCTGACCGGGGACTACGTCTGGTCGGACACCATCGATCGCGACCCGGACGGCTTCCTACCGCTCCGCCTCGAAGCCGGCCCTGCCTACCGTGAATCCGTGCCCCTATAATGTACTGGGGCCATGGAAGACGTTGACCAGCGCCCACTGCAGATCCTCGGTCTCCGGCTCAAGCCGGGTGCCCTCGAAGATTTCAGCCAGCGAATGGAACATCGCGCTCAACTCGGCCTCGTAGTCGTCCGGATGCGGCAACGGCCGGTCGCAGGATTCGGCCGGCGGGCGGGTGCAGTAGAGTTCGGCGTTCTCGAGGGCGCGGGCGGTCGGCGACTTGCTCATGGGAGGTTCTCCCGAAGGTGGCCTGCTCGGGCTGAGCGGGCCGGCGCCGGTCTCGTGCGTGCCGCCTCGCGAGGCGGCCGTCACCCGCAGGGCCGCCCGCAGGGCGGAGGCCTTGCGCCTTGACCGCGGCCGGGCGGCGCGCAAACCGGTGCCGCCGAGCCCGCGCCCGTGCAGGCCGCGGGGGGCGATCCTCTGGCCTGGTCGACGGCCGTCCTCGCCGGAAAGCCTCGGGAGATCGTCGCCCGCCGCTCATCGACGTTCGGCCGTCACCGCCGCCGGCTCGGCCGGATGGGCGATGTCCTCGCCGGCGAAGTACCCAGGGCAGGCGGCCGAGCTCCTGCGTGTAGAGCTGGTCGGCGAGCAAGGGCAGTTTCGTCTGCAGGCGTCGGCGCAGGCGGGATCGACGGATGCGGCCTTTCGCCTCGGCGGACAGGCGGCGGATCGGCCGGGCCGGCGGTTGCCACGTCGGCGAATAACCGTCGCCCGGTCGAGCAACGGCAGGCGATCGGCGCAGCGAACGAAGTCGTCGGCGAGCCACGACGACGCCCCGCGGGTCGAATGATGATGCAGAGGTCGGCGCCTTCGCCGAGTTCGAGAGAGCCATGATCCGCGAACGCACGTCGGCCGGTCTGGCGCAGGCTCGGGCTGAGGGCCAGGTCGGCGGCCAGCGTCCCAAACTCGATATTTGCCGAACGATGATGCTGAAGATAGAATCCAGGCAAGGTGCAGGCGGGGACGGGAATAATGAGGGAACGTCGCGGGATTGTGGTTGACACAAAGAAGTTGCACGCGACGCTGCGGCGTCACGACCAATGAGCACGCCTATGCCGGATGTACCCGAGGCGCGCCGACGGATGATGTCAGCGGTCCGGGGCAAGAACACTGAGCCAGAAATTGCTGTCCGCCGTCTCGCCCACCGTATGGGCTACCGCTTTCGCCTGCATCGCAGCGATCTTCCCGGTCGTCCCGACTTGGTGTTCCCGTCCCGGCGCAGCGTTGTGGAGGTCCGGGGGTGCTTCTGGCATCAACATGAAGGATGCCACCGTGCCTCGCTCCCCCGAACCCGACGAGATTGGTGGGCGAAAAAGCTGGCCGCCAACGTCGTTCGCGACGCTAGAAACGCGGCGGCGCTGGCCGAGAAGGGTTGGCGTGTCCTTGTCGTATGGGAGTGCGAAGTCGAAGACACTGCTGCGCTCAACGCCCGGCTGCAGTGGGTTCTTGGACCGCCCCGCCTCGCCGAACAGCCAACGAAAAGCCGCCAGCCGTTGGCCGATTACGGTCTGCCATGACCGGTACGATTCGCCGGAATGCGAAAGGCAAAGTCGGATCTGCCGCACGGTCGGTTGTGGATCTGTTCTCGTGCGGTGGGGGGATGAGCGCGGGGTTCTCAAACCGTCCAGAGTGGCGCCTCGCCGCGGCGGTCGATCTTGAAGTGGCGAAGCCGTCTGGTAAGCATGCCGGCGAGACGGGCTGCAACGCAATCTACGCGGAAAACCACGGCCTTCATCCTATCAGCGCGGACCTTTGTGTATTATGTCCCACGGAACTCATGACGGCCGCTGGGGCCACGCGCGGGGAGGTGGGCTGTATGATTTCGTGCGCCCCCTGTACAGACTTCTCGCGGGCCAACCCTGATAACCACCTGTCGGATAAGGAGCGGAATACGCTTGTGGAGCGTTCCGGTGACTTTGTCGATGCGATGCTCCCCGAGACCTTCGTCATGGAGAATGCCCGCGAGCTGATCACCGGAAACCACCCACAGCACTGGCGAGCCCTTCGTGCGCGGCTAGAGGCGCTTGGTTACGACGTGCGGGCCGACGTCCACTTTCTTAGCCGCTTCGGGCTGCCGCAGGTGCGCGAGCGCGCTCTTGTTGTCGCCTCGCGCGTTGGACCGGCGCGCACGCTTGAGGACTTGTGGGAAGGATGGGAAGTGTGCCCTGCGCTCACTGTCCGCAGCGCTTTGGCGCGCCTGCAGGATTGGCTATCGGTCAACCCCGACGACCCGGACGGCGCCGCCTGTCCAGGCATGGGGATAGCCGTAACAGCTAGAATCGCTGCCACGCCGCAGGACGGAGGTGGATGGGTGGATGTGGCGCGCGACTCGTCGACTCGGCACCATCTGACGCCGGATTGTCTGCGCAGATGGGAGGCGAGGGATCTTGGCTCGCACCCCGATGTTTATGGGCGGATGTGGTGGGACCGTCCGGCGCCGACGATCAAACGCGAGTGCGCTCACGTCGGGAACGGCCGCTACTCTCATCCCCAGTTCGACCGTCTTCTGACGGTCCGAGAAATGGCTGTCCTACAAGGTTTCCCCTACCGCTATAGGTTCCCAGGAAAGTCGGTAGCTAATAAGTATCGAGCCATCGGCGACGCCGTCCCTCCCCTCATCGCATGGCAGATCGCAGCCTGCGTAGAGTGGATGGTGACAGGCCGGAAGCCCGACCCTGAGGAGTGGATCATGCCAGAAACCACTCTGCGATTGTCGGACCTGCGCCGGGAGGATGGTAAGCCTCTCGTCGTGCGATGCGCGGCTTAGAGGCCGCACCATTCTCGGACTTGTCGAACAAAGTAAGCCCAATGGTCGGGATGGCGCTCGCGCCCGCCATCCCAACCCCAGCAATGATGAAGATTGAAGACGTGGCTGAAGCGCGTGAGGTCCCGGTTGTTCATGACGCGCCTCTGCACGCCGCCTTCCAGAATCTCCCTGTTCAAGACCGACATCATGAGGAAGCGGTCCGTTCTCAACTCGGTCTGGGTCTCCCGCGAGGCCAAGCCCATTCGCTCGTGCAGGTTGGCGAGGTCGGTCGCCGTCTTCACCTCCCCCACCGCGAACTCGTGCAGCTTCTGCCGTCGCCTGCTTGCGTCGTTCCTAACTTCATTGAAGCGACGTAGAGCATCGGCGGCGTCCGTGTAAGGACCATCGAGCGGCATGAAGATATTGGCGTCCTTGCTACTGGCGAAGACAAGGGCGCGTCCATTCCTTAGCAGGATAGCTTTTAGCGCAGTGGTAGCGTTCGCCTTCCACCAGCCCGCGATCTGTTGAGGCGACCTCACGCTCGGCGGCGGCACGCTGCCCTCGCTGCTCACCAGGGCCGTGGAATCCGCCTGCTTGATCACGTCAAGGAAGGCGATGGCGGCGCCAGTTGCGCCGATGCTTCCAGTCAGGTTTTGCGTCCTGCCATGGACCCCGAGGCCGCGCTGGTAGGTCACGAAAGCGCTTGGGTCAAAATCCCCTTGCCGCACCCACTCAAGCCACGCGTTGAGGCGTTTCACTTCCTCCGCCGTGCGCTCCCTGGTGTCACCCTGCCTTGAGGACAGGACCGGGAACAGCGTCCTGCGCTGCTTCTCCGACAGCCCTGTAAAGGCAAGAAGAAGCGCCACTGCCTGTGACGCGCACAGGTTCATCGCGACTTCGATGTGAAGGTATTTCGTCCCCTGTCGTGCCGCGGCGTCCACGCTCCCCAGGGCAATCCCGCTTTCTGTCAAAAGCTCCGGACTGTCCCAATCGGGAGCCACGCCTGTCTCGGCTGCGGCCACCTCGGCCGACGGCCTGCCAAGCGTTGCGCGGATCTCGTTCACAGTGACCTTCGCGAATGCCTCGATGAACAGGAGGCATTCGGCGTGTGTCTGGGCGGCCGAGGGTGGTTGCATTTGATCGGGCGCGGGCATCTCAGGGGCAAGGATAGGAGCCAATCCGTTCCGTCGTCAGAGGGCCGAAATCGGCAGCGCAGAGTACGGGCCGCCCAGACGCCGCCACATCTACCATGCTGGATGACAAGGGGCGAGTGGCCAGCGTGAGACAAGGCACCCTCAGCATGGATACCGCAGCGACGCGCCGGAGCAGTTTGCCGCTGCCATCGGCCTACCACACCTTGAACGGGTCGTTATCGGCCTTCTGGTCCGTCGCCAAGGAGCCGGACGGGCGGCGCAGTTAACCGCCGGGCCGAAAGAACCTCCGCGATCACTCTACTCTATCCGATACCCCCGTCGCTCTTTCTCCCGCTGGGCTTTCAGCCTGGCCGCCAGGGCGTCGGCTTCGCTGGTGAACCAGCTCTGCCGCTCCCGGCCGGGCGAGCCGATGCGGCCCCAATCCAGAGTCGGCGCAATCCGGATTGCGTAGAAGCGAAGCATGTTCCGGGCCGGATTTGACACGTTCCAAATGGGCGAGGTTCATTCCGGGGACTGCTGGACAGTTCGCGCCTTGGGCAGGTGGCAGTAGAGCGTCGACGGCGCGACGCGCAGGCGCCGCGCCACCTCTTCGACGGTGATTTCCGCTCGCCGATGCTCCAGCCGGCAAAAAGCTCGCGCGAAAGATCCGGCCGCTGCTCCGTGTAGATGCACGTCAACGCCTGCCGCGCCGGAACGGCGAGACCTGCAGCGTGCGGCCGAACAACGGATGCCAGCGGTAGGAGACGGTCGCGAATCGAAAACCGTATGCAGAAGCGAACGACGTCCCCATTAACTGGCGAATTACTTGGACAACGATCCACGCGCGCCTCCAGACCAGTAGACACCATCATCCCAAAGCGGAAACCAGAAACAACGTGTGGGCAGACCCCGCTTACGCCGAAGAGCTGCGAAGAAGCTTTTTGGATGTCCGCTCGATGGAGGGGTTAGGCGTCGCGTTCACTCGCGGACTTCTTCCCAGTTCTTGTGCCACTCCTTGACAGTCTTTCCTGTGAGGCTTCTTGAGACGGGAGAGAAGCGACGCACGTACTTTTTACCTTGCCACTCGACGACCTCTCGCGGCTGCGCGCTCGGAAACGCCGCATCGAGCAGCACGTCTCGTTCTTCGATGGGAGTGCGCGGAAGTAAGCCGTTCTTCTTGAGCTCCGTCTCGATTGAGTGCACTTTGGCTTTTGCAGCCTCGATGTCTGCGCGATGCTTGTTCGGATTGTTTCCTGAGTAGTTTTCACACTTCGCGTTCAGTGCCTCGAGTTCGGCCTTGGCCGCAGCGTAGTCTTCAGGCGTATGCGGGGGCATGGTTGTCCTTTGGGTCGGAGGTCGTCGTAGCGCGTGCGTGGCTTGCGCCGCCTAACAAAAATTAGACGGACCCGCAAAAGATGCGGAATAAGGGTTTCCAGCCCGGATAAACTGCAGTCAGAATGGCGCATCCGATGGAGACAATGCGTTCATAATCAGCCGGGAAGCGGATCACCTTGCGAACCGTGTTGCGGGAAACGCGAAGCTCCCGACAGATCGTATTTTTCGGCTTCTGCTAAAACCAGGAACGCCCGCCTGATTTTCGCATTCGTCTCCACCACCAGCATCCTGTCCCCGTCTCCCGATTTCGGGTCGCGCATCGTACAGGCAAGTCGACCTTCGCTTCTCAACCTAGAATGCACGTTTCATCTGTCGTAGTTGACGAACAACCAACGCTATGAATTCTTGCGACGCAGCCACTCGAAATCGTCTATGCCGACGCTGTGTACCCTTGCCGCGAGCTCGCTCGCGTCGCGCTGAGCCTTCAGGTCCTTGATGTCGCCGAGCCACACGAAACGCCGCTGGCGCACATCGACGAACACGAAGTTTCCATCATCCCGCTCCGCCCTGACGGTACCATGGTCTGGTGCTGGCGCGAACTTTACCAAGGCGGCGTCGCGGGGCTTGTAGCTGACCAGCAGTTCCGTCCCCTCACCCTCACCGTCGCGCACGACCAAGTTGAACTTTCCGGATGCTGGGTTAGCCGTCTGGAAGGGGAAGGTGGTCTGACTGCCCAAGCGCACGCTGTCACACCGGGGCTGTACGCAGATTAGGTAGTCAGCCGGTAGGTCCTCATACTGATCGGCGTTCGGCGGGCGAACCACTTTGAGCACGCTGCCCAACGTCAGCGTAGGCCGCCAAGTCTCAGGCAAGGGGCTCCTACCCTGTGCCTCGCGCTTAAACGTCGCGAGCCGTGCAAACTCCAGATTGCGTCGATTGGCTTCCTTTGCGTCCTTAAAAAAGATGTTTGATACGGTCTTGCAAGTGATGTGGGTCTCGTCTTGCGAGGGAGGCCCAGCATGACTGGTCGAGAGTTGGCGGTTGCGCGAAGATTTCACCGTTGGCTCGCCGCCCTGGATGAACTCCTTCACGAGGGCGGGCTCGGCCTTAGCAATCCGATGATCGGTGAAGACCTGCCTATACTTTTCTACGAGGTGGTCCACCCAGGTGACAAGGATCGCTGCGTCCATGCAGCGCTCGGCGACCTCGTCCATCCCGATCACGTTCCGGATCTCCGAGGCGACGAGGTCCGCCGCGAACTCTTTCGCGTCGTCCGGGTTCGGCAGAGCGCACCGGTGCCCGACGTAAGCACCATCCAGCTCCTTCGGGAAGACCGCGACGATGTGATGGGCGGATCGCCGAACCGCGGCTACGGCCTCGACAGCGAAGGTCGCTAGGACGCCCTCGGTGATCTGGGCGAACTCGCAGACCAGCCGGTTCGGGAGGTCGCGCTCGGCGACGAGATCTGTGTCGCTGCTTCCGATTGTGTTGGGCTTGTTGAAGAAGCAAATCCGGGTGTCCGTACCCGTGAGGGAACGGCCGTCGCCAGCGAGCGCGAGACGTCCATTTAGATCGTCGTCCGCCTCCACGACGTCGAGCATCTCCCTGGCCATCCCAAGCAGTCCCGGCTGCGACGTGTAGACGGCGATGAGACGCAGGCGCCCATTCTTCGTGAGGTCGGTCCTCAAGATGTTGAGGATCAGCTCCTTCGCAAGTTGGCTGCTATTGCCCTCAAGGTACCAGTCGACTATCACGAGGTCCGCGTGCAGGGCAGCGTTCGTGGAGAGTTTGACGCGTTCCTCGCCTGGGACTGGCTTGTAGATGCCGCAGATAATCTCTTGTTCAAGAAATGCGTCCGTCAGCTCCTTGGCGTCGAGCTTGTGCGAAACTTCTTCAGGGACGGCGGAGGCTCGGCCCGAAGCGGTCGCCGCAGGCGGGCTTCCATTGCGCGAGTTCTCCGCCAGCTCCTCAGCCGCCTGGACCGCCGGCTGGGAGTGGCGGAGGAGAACGCTGCTCGATAGGCGCGTCGCCCGTCTCGGCTCGTCTGCCGTGTTGGACGTACCGGGCGGCCCGAGCATGGCCTCGTTGTCGATCACGATGGCCGTCTGCACGAACTTACGCGCCCCCGCCTGGCAATGTTTGACGAAGTCAGTCACTCGCGACCTCGATGCGTGCCGGGTCGGCCTGGGGCGCGATCCTGAACACGGGCTGCACGTCGGCACCCGCGGCCACGAGCGTAAGGTCATAGTCCGCCTTGCGGAGCGCCTCGCGGGACAGGTATAGGCCCATCCCCCTCCCGCCCGGCTTCGTGGTCTCTCCAAACTCGAAAATGCGCTCCGCCAGGCGGCGCTCGATGCCGGGTCCGGTGTTCGACACCGTGAAGCCTTTCGCGTCCGCGTCCAGTTTGATCACGCGCTCGCCGCCGCGGTTCGTGCCGAGCCAGTAGGTCGCGTTGTCTATCAAGTTCACGAAGGCCGGGAGGAACGTCGCCGGGGAGCCTCGGACGACCTTGCGGTCAAAGGCCGGCGTGGCAACAAGGCGTATGTGGTTGCGCTCGAGCCTGTCGCCGAACACCTCAAGGAGGTACAGGCGTATCTCCTCGCCGGAGAGCTCCACCGCGAGCGGGTTCAGCCTCCGGCTCATCGGGGTGAACAGGCGCAGGTAGGTGTCGAGGTGGTCGAAGCCGCTGCGTAGATCCTGGTAAAGGCTGGCGAGCCCGGGCGTTCCGTCGGCCCACGGCTTCAGCTTCTTGATCGCGCCCCGAACCTTCCCAATGGCATTCCCGAATTCGTGCTGCACGATGCCCAGCGCCATGCCGACCTGTGCCAGCTCCGTGTAGCTGTCGAGCTGATCCCGGTAGGCCTCGGCCTGGGTCTCGATCGCGGCCGTGGTCTCGTCCAGCGTCCCGCGGTTCGCGACCGCCGCTGTGAGCGACCTTAGCTGATCCCTGAGCGCCTCCAGTACGTCCACCGCCTCGGCAGCCGCGCGATCGATGCGGTCCTCCCAGCGCTGGTGCCACGCCCGCATGCGCACATCATCAAGCTCGGCCGTGTCGGTCCGGCCCAGGTCCACGAACGCCTGCTCGAAGTCGGTCGAGAGCCGCGCGAGCGTGGACCGCAACACCTCGTCCACGTTCTTTCCGAGTTCTGCAAGTCCGTCCTGAACTTCGCGCCGAAGCCGGCTGGCCCCGGCGGTCACCGTATCCCGCCTCGCCTCCAAGCTCGCCACGACGCGCCGGCGGCGGTCCAAGGTGGCGCCGTCGATCGAAACGGCCTCGCTAATCATCGCGTCCAGATCGTTTCGTAGCGGGAGGATGACATCGCGCTGCAGCTTCTCGGCGTTCTGGACGTAGGCCGACCAGTCCGCCTGCTGCCCCTTGGTCAATCCTACTCCGCGCGGCCTGGTGACTGTGATCGCCTGTTCAAGCCCCGCCGTGGCAGCGCGAGCTTCGGCTTCGACCTCGAGCACCGCCTGCACGGCGCGATTCGGATCGTGGATCGAGCGGATCGCCGCGAGCCGGGCAGCCGTCTTGTCACGCATCCGACGGGCTTCCTCGATAAAGGCGCCTTTTTCGAGATCGGCGAAAAACCGGTCGAGGCGCTTGGACAATTCACGACGTCGCCCGCGCGTTGCCTGATCGCGACGCCGAAGTAGTTCCGCTTCCCGGTTGAGCTCGTCCCGGATCACGTTAAATTCGTCGCCGTACTGGGAAGTCGGCCGAAAGAAGTCCAGGGCGAGTCTCTGAAAGACGTTCTCAAGCATGCTGACGAACTCACGGTAGGCTCGGTTGGCACGAAAACCCTCCCGACCTGCCTTTTCTACCAAATGCCCATTCTCTCTGTGTGTTATTTCGACAGCTCCGAAGATGCGCCGATAAGAGAAGAACCAATCCTGCGCGCTTTTCGTACGTCTCTTTTCTATATTTAGAAAATCGTAATCGGAGTTCCCGTACGGCAGGACTCTAATACCATCGCGATACACGTAAAGGCCGCCGATCCGGTTGAGCTTTGCGCTGAGGCGCGCCCACTCGTCGGGCGGAAGCCTGGAGTCCTTGGCCTTGCCCTGCAGGTAGGCGAACTTGACCCCGAAGGGGCCGCATTCGGTTGGCCGGCCGGTCCCAGCCGGCCATTGAATCGCGTATTCGCGGGGCCGTTGACGATAGACGATGACTTTTCCCGAGAATTGCCCGTATTCGTCGAAGCGCCCCTCGATGTGATGATCCGCCGCCTCGAACTCCTCGGGCGTGAAAAAGCTTTTGCCTCCGATCAACTCGTCCAGCGTGCCGTCCTCGTGATGGTCGCGGAATTCCGCGACGATCGCCGGAGACGGCCGCTCCGGCATCATGGTGTTGCTAAAGCCAAGAAGCATCTTTTCTAGTGGCGAGGCGTTCTCCTCGCTGCCACCATCGATGTCGTCGGCCAGCATAGGGCTGGTGGGCCGAATGTAGAAGTGGGTCCCGAACCCGTCGGCCCGCAGCGAGAGACCGGTCAGCCCGCGATCAATCTCGCCGGGGTCAAATGCGGCGAGTTCAAGTCCTGCTGTCAGCTGGTCTCTGGTCGCGGATGGCACGACCGGGCCGAGAGCAGCTATGTTGACCCGAATTCTGTCCGCAAGCCGCGCCAACAGCGCGCCGTCCGGGAGCTTTCCTTCCCGGACCTCCTCGACCGGGATCTCGACACTATCGAGATCGATGCCCGGCACCTCGAACAAGCCCCAGTGGATAAGGCTCGCGACGAGGGGATGCAGGCCATCCGGGCGTGCCGCACGTGTCATCACCAGAACCTGCGGGCCGATGGCGGCGATCGCCAGTCGACCTATCCCCTTTTCGCCCATGATGGGCCGCTGCACTGGCTGGCGGGGGCCGGTCCAAGAGCCCGCTCCACGCTGGTTCGCCCCGACCTTGCTCTCGGTGCCAAGCGTGAGCCAGCGTTCCTCAAACTCCTGGCGGGTCATCCCGAATCCGTCATCGCGGATGACGAGCAGGCCGTCAGCCCGGAAGAAGTCGACCTCGACGCGCTCCGCGTAGGCGTCGTGCGCGTTTTTGAAAAGCTCGTGGATCGCGGTCGGTATGCCCGCTATCTGCTGCCGACCCAGCATATCCACAGCTCGTGCGCGGACGCGGATCTTAGCCATGCCCGTCAGCCTTCGCCGGCGGAAGGCACTGAAGCGCCGGCGCAGGCATCTCTCGGCATCGCTGGCGCTCCGAGTTGCTCCACCGCTGACCGGACGACGGCGAAGACCTGCATGGAACTCTCGTGTTCCCAAAAGCGAAGCATCCGCCAGCCCAGGACCCGCAGCCGCCGACGGGTGTCGGCGTTCCGTTCCTTCTTGTGCTCCAGCTTACCCGCCCACCAATCTCTTTTGCTCTTCGGCACGGAGCAGTGATCGGGGCAGCCGTGCCAGTAGCAGCCGTCAATGAAGGCGGCTGGGCGAAGCGCCGGAACGCAACGTCGATCGTCCGTCGCGGCAGACCGGCCGGCCGGTACTGGACCCTATACCGGTAACCCGCTTGATGGAGCAGCCTGCGCAGCGCCACCTCGGGCCTCGTGCCCGCGGTCTTGGCCCGGCGCAATCGCTCGGATGTTTCCGGCGACAACGCCGAGAAACGACGGGGGGATCGTTCCAAAGCGGGCATCGCTGAGCCCTCGATCACTTGGCGCCTGCCGCACGGATTGCGTCACGTAGCACGGGAACGAGCGCCTCCACCATCCCCACGGGCACCGCGTTCCCGATCTGCGCCGCGATCTGGCGTCGGTTGCCGGCGAACAGGTAGTTTTGGGGGAACGTCTGCAGCAGCGCTGCCTCTCGGAGCGTGATGGCGCGGTCCTGCTCCGGATGCGCGAAGCGCCCGCGCGTCACGTCGGTGCACCTGGTCGTGAGTGTCGGCGCAACCTCGTCCCAGCGCATCCGGCCGTAGACATCCGAGATGATCTTCCCCTGGAAAAGTGGACACCGGGTTATGCGGCCTGAAGCTCGGCTTGCTCGGGGGTGCGGTAGCCGAGTGCAGAGTGGAGCCATTGGCGGTTGTAGTAGGTTTCGATGTAGGCGAACAAGTCGCGGCGCGCCTCGTCGCGACTGGTGTAGCGGGGATGGTGGACGAGTTCGGTCTTCAGGGTGTGGAACCAGCTTTCCATCGGCGCAATGTCCCGGCAATTGCCCTTCCGGCTCATGACGGCAGGATGCCGCTCGCTTTCAGCACCGCGCGGTAGTCGCCGGCAGCGTACTGGCTGCCGCGGTCGGAGTGGTGGATCAATCCGCGCCCCGGATCGTTGCTCGGCCACTGCCGCTGGATCGCCATGGTCAGCGCGGCGATCGCCAGCTCCTGGCGCAGGTGATCGCGCATCGCCCGTCCCACCACCTTGTGGCTGCACAGGTGGAACCGCCGAAATGAGGTTCCGCTGCACGGTCGCCCCCGCCACGCGTAGTAGCCGCCGGGTGTCCCTTGAAGGCTGGAATTTTGCCACAAAAAGCGGGAACACGTGTCCGGTCACGGGGCGCGGAGCCACGGCCGTGGCAGGAGAGCGACAAAGACTGGGACTTGACGCGCCGCCGACAGTCGGTGCTGGCGCCATTGGCCGTGTCCGCTCCGTGACGGCAACCGAAGCCCGGTCTCGTTTTTAAGCGGCAACTTCCAGCTTTTACCGAGCAAGAAATACGGCCAACGTGTCCGTCTTTCCAGTTTTTAAGGCAAAATTCGCTTGAATGAGCCCATAGTCCAGCTTTTAAGGAGAACCGACAACACTCGTGAGCAGCGCGGAGAGTAGCAGGCAGTCGTTGAGCCGGCGCCCGTCGCCGCTCTCGGTCAGCTCGATCCGGCAGCTCGGGATTTCGGCCGCTGTCGCTTCGGTTGCTCGGTGGCTGCGGCCGCCGTCCTGCCCAAGCCGATCTGCTTGGCGAACTCGGATCGCCGGGCGGCGTAGTTCGGCGCCACCATCGGGTAGTCGGCCGGCAATCCCCACTTTTCGCGATACTGCTGCGGCGACAGGTCGTAGGTGGTCCGCAGGTGGCGTTTCAGCATCTTCAGCTTCCGGCCGTCCTCCAGGCAAACGATGTAGTCGGGCGTGACCGACTTGCGGACCGACACGGCCGGCTTCAGTGGCTCGGTGTCCTGCGGCGCCACCGCGCCGTCCAGGTTCGCCAGCGCCGCGACGACACTGCGAATGAGCTCGGGCAGTTGCGTCGCCGGTACCGGGTTGTTGCCCACGTAGGCGGTGACGATCTCGGACGTCAGCTGCAGAAGTGTCGTCTCGCCGCTCTCGGCTCCACTCGACGCAATCATGGTCTCGATCGATCCTCTCTCTTGATGCCGGCTCCTCCCGATCAGCGGGATCGTCGCAAGACACCTAGGGCTACACTGTAGAAACTCTGCTGTGCGAGTCACCGGCGATTTTCTCCAAGGTCACGGGCGGGGCCGCGGGAACGCCGATCCGGTACGGCCCGAGGAACAGGTCTCCCCGGGCGCGGCGCAGCAGGTAGGTGATCCGCCGCTGCGCCAGATGATGCGGACGATCGTGCAACATGTGGCAGCGTTGGCAGAGGCTGCGCAGATTGCGCAGGCGGTTGCTGGTCGGATCATGATCCAGGTGCGCCGCGGCGAGGACGACGCGCGTCATGCGCATCCGCGCCGCCTGTTCGAGGTCGGGCCAGCGGGCGCTGCGACCCGGCCCGTCCCGCCAGGTTCGTCGAACCGGATCGAACCATCGTCCGTCCGGCAGGCAGCGCAGGGCGAGCCCGTGCGGCCGGCCGCAGCCCTGGCAGACGCCGCCGGCGCGCTCGAAGCGCACGCGCCGGCTGAGATCGGCCCAGTGCGGAGGATACAGGCTGCGCAGCTCGCGCCGGATCGGCACCGCCGCTATCCCGAAACCGTAGCGACGGCAGCGGCAAGTTCCGGCTGCCGACCGAGCACGCGGTAGACGGAGGCGCGGCCGATCCCGAGGCGCCGGGCGATCGCCGCCGGCCCGAGCTTCTCCTCGGCATGAAGGCGCCGAACCTCGGCAGCGTCGATCGACGGCTTGCGTCCCTTGTAGACGCCGCGCTCCTTCGCCGCCTTGATCCCCTCCATCTGCCGCTCGCGGCGCAGATTGCTCTCGAACTCGGCGAACACGCCCAGCATGTCGAGGAACGCCTTGCCGGCGGCCGAGCCGGTGTCGACCGGCTGCTCGGTCGCCTGCAGCGCCACGCCCTTCGCCTTCAGTTCGTGGACGATGTCCTGCAGGTCCTTCAGCGAGCGCGCCAGGCGGTCGACCCGGGTGACCACCAGGGTGTCGCCCGCGCGCAGGAAGGTGAGCAGCACCTCCAATTCCTCGCGTCCCTTTCGACGCGCGCCACTTGCCTTCTCGGCCCGGATCACCTCGCAGCCGGCCGCCTGCAGCGCGGCGTTCTGAATCCGCAGATCCTGATCGATGCTCGAGACCCGGGCGTAGCCATAGACGGTCATCCGGAGAAAGTGTCTCGCTGGATTCTAGACCCCGTCACAGTACCGTACCGCAATACGCGGATCAACCCTAACGGTACAGAATCCGGCGTCTCATCATTTTGTCTCGCGGGGTATACCCACTACCGACAGTGCGTGACGCTTGATGAGAGGGACGTGTCGGATAGGTCGTGAGACGGTCGTGAGACGGCGAATGAGATCGCCAGGGCGCAGTCCTCAACGAACGGATGGGCCGCCGATCCACCCAATTTAACACTCCACATATGTTGTTGGCGTGAGTAGATCGGCCGGCGATGCGGCGCTCAGCCGCTGCTGCAATCAGAATGCTGAGCCGTGACTGCCGGCGACGGCACCTGCGACAGTGAGCAGGCTGATACCGAGCAACGCTAGGTGCAGACTCTCGATCAGCCGAAAAGTCGCTTCGGGACGAGCCGAGGCCGCGCGCCGAAACCAGCGACTGAGAAACAGCGGCTCGGCGACGAACAGCATGACGGAAAAGACCAGCCAAACCAGGATCATCGCGTGCATCCACCAGAACTGAGCCTCGACGAATCGATTCCACAGGTCCAACGTCACAGTCAGGTACAGTCCGGTCGCCCCCACCAGGAGCGTCGTGCCGCGCGCTTGCCATGCAAACCGCCGTTCGATCTCCTCGAATAGCTCGACCCGGCGGGCCGGGTCCGCAACTTGTCGCACCGAGGGCAGCAGGACGGTGGTGACGAAGCCGACCCCGCCGATCCACAGCACCACGCCCAGCACATGCAGCGTCCGCGCGAGCGTCATCTCATCCATCGGGTTGGATTCCTTCTGTCACGGATACGGGAGGATGGCTTGAGAGCCGAACTCGCGGGACGACCCCGGCGTGAGCCCGGCGAGGTCGATACAGGCGCAAACGACGCGCCGCCAGTCTTTCAAACGCTCTCGCTTCGATGGCTCGGTCGCGTCTGCGATTGCGTTGCCCAGGCCGGGCGCTGGCTGCCCGTGACCGGAATTCTGCGGGCAAGCCGTGACGATGTCGAACTTCGCGAAGCACGACAGCTCGATCGCCCGTAGCGCCGGCGGCGTGGCAGGCGACCACAGCCGCACAACCCGTCTGCCGGCGGTCAACTCGGCGAACACGGAACGTGCCGCTCGCGACGCGTCGTTGCGACTGCTGGCTTCGTCGGCGGGGACGCGCTCGGCTTCGCGACACGCAAGGCGCAGTACTTCAGCCGATACGCCAAGGTCATGGGCGATGACGTCGGCGCACTGAAGTGCGCGAACAGCACTGAGCGTCAGGTCGTCGGCTGAGCCGCGGGCATCGTCCATCGTCACGAGACTGCCGCGCGCGGGGCCGTCGACATCGGCTCCCGCGATGAGGTCGGCCTCGTTTGGCTCGTGCTCGCCGCGGTCCAACAGCCGCTCGGCGAACGTTTCCCAAAACCGCCGCCTGACGTGGCGCTCGCGCCCAGCGAGCGACGGCCGCGCGCGCAGCGCCTGCGCCGGCGAAAGCCATGCGCCGATACAGGACGGCAACAGAGTTTCGATGCGTCGCCGAATGGCCTGGGCGACGACCGGGGCAGCGCCACCTGTGGAGATGGCGACGGTAAGCTCCCGCGGCTGAAGATCGCTCCGAAGCAGAAATCGCTGAGGTGTGGCCGGTCGACCAAGCAAACGGGAACGCCGCGGCTTCGCGCCGCAGCGCTGAACGCTCCCGCGCCGGCGTCGCCTTCGAAGACAACGACCGCCACCGCGACTCCGTCCATATCGCTGGCGCCGGATGGTTCAGCAGCCAGAAGCGGGACCCGCGGTCGCCTCTGGAGCGGGGTGCCCGCCCTTGCTCACGAGCGATACCCGGGCTCCCGCCGCCAGCCGAACATCTACCTTCCATGCGAGGTCCCGACCATCGCCGGCGACGAGCACCCGGCGTCCTGCAGGCGGAAGAACATCGGTAATGCGTGCGGGATATCAGAAACATCGGCTCCAGCGGGTCATTGCCAGCGAAGGTGCCCTTCATTCCGCATGACCACGCGGCTAGCGTTCTCCAGGCCGATACGATGACGTCGGGGTCGAACGAAGCGATCTTGTTCAATAGGTTCGACAGGTCGGCGATGGGCACGATCCGCCGAAACCCGGCCTCGCGCATCCCGTCTTCGAGGATCGCCGCGCGCACCGGGTTCTCTTCGATGATCAGGATGGTAAGGTTGTTGTCGCCCATGCGTGCGACTGGTGATTGGGTATGCCGAAACCGGTTCAACCCGGAGCAGCCTCGATTGCTTTGCAAGAACGGGGCCGACGGGCCGCCGGGCCGCCGGGCCGCCGGGCCGCCGGGCCGCCGAAGCGCTGGCGGAAGCTGTCGTCGACTGGCGGGAAACGCAATACCGCCCTGTCGTCACGGGACTTCGTCGCGCCTAGGGATAGACCAAGATAGGCGTAACGCATCAGGATCAATCTCGTGGAAGGGTGGTGTCCCTTTGCAGTGATCGAGTCGATGCCGGCCCGAGGCGGCATTTCCGTCCTGCCGAGACGTGCCGTCGAGGTCCACCAACGGCGCCCTCCACTGCCTCCTTCCGGAGAAGTAGTCGCTTGTCTTCTATCGAAGCCGCTGTAGACTGAAGCAGGGGCGAGGAAGAGAGACATGTGGGAAGCTTTGACCAAGACCCAGGCGCGCAACATCTTTTATGGAGGATCTCTCTTTTTTCTTGTGGTCTTTATTGCGCTCACTGCGCACAGTCACTGGTACATCGTCACCCATGCCACCGACCAAGCAGGGCTGACCGAAAGCGTCGCCCGGGGCAAACGGGTGTGGGAGAAGAACGCCTGCATCGATTGCCATACGATTCTGGGCGAGGGCGCCTACTTTGCGCCGGAACTGGGGAACGTCTGGCTTCGCTACGGCGGCGCGGAGGATCCGGCGACGACACGCGAACTGCTCAAGGCGTGGATGCAGGCGCAACCGTCCGGCATCGAAGGCCGCCGGCAGATGCCGCAGTTCAACCTGTCCGACCAGCAACTCGACGACTTGGTGAGCTTTCTCGAGTGGGTAAGCCGCACCAACACGCAAAATTGGCCACCGAACAAGGCGGGTTGATCGAAGCGACGATCTGCCGAGGAACGCTAAGATGAAGTATCAGACGCAAAAGGTCGCCTTGTGGTATTTTGCTGCGGCAATGGCATTGTTCGCGGCGCAGATGATCTTCGGCTTAGTTGTCGGCTACATCTATGTAGCACCGAATTTCTTGGCGGAAGCTGTCCCGTTTAATATCGCCAGGATGGTGCATACCAACACGCTGATCGTTTGGTTGCTGCTGGCGTTCTTTGGCGCATCCTATTTCCTCATTCCTGAAGAAAGTGAGCGTGAGATCGAGAGCCCGCTCCTCGCCTATCTGCAACTGGGCATCCTGGTTCTCGGTGCCGGCTCCGCCGTCATCGGCTACTTCTTCCGAATTCACGAGGGGCGCGAATTTCTCGAGCAGCCTCTATGGGTGAAGCTCGGAATTGTCGTCGCGGCATTGATATTCTTGTACAATGTCTCGATGACGGTGCTCAAGGGCCGTAAGACGGCGGTCACCAACGTGCTGCTGCTCGGGCTGTGGGGGATCGCTATATTCTTCCTGTTCTCGCTTTATAACCCGGATAACCTGTCCGTCGATAAACTATACTGGTGGTACGTCGTCCATATCTGGGTCGAAGGCGTATGGGAACTGGTGATGGCCTCCATCCTGGCGTTCCTCATCCTGAAACTCACCGGAGTGGACCGTGAGGTCGTCGATAAATGGCTTTACGTCATCGTCGCTTTGGCCTTGATGTCCGGGCTGCTCGGCACCGGCCATCACTACTACTGGATCGGCACGCCCGGCTACTGGCAATGGTTGGGTAGCATCTTCTCGGCGCTGGAGATCCTGCCGTTCTTCGCCATGGTGCTGTTCACCTTCTCGATGGTCTGGAAAGGCGGCCGCGACCATCCCAACAAGGCGGCGCTGCTCTGGAGCCTGGGCACCGCAGTGATGTCGTTCTTCGGTGCCGGCGTCTGGGGCTTCATGCACACCCTGGCGCCGATCAACTACTACTCGCATGGCACCCAGGTGACGGCGGCGCACGGCCATCTTGCGTTCTTCGGCGCCTACGTCTCCCTCAACCTCGCCATCATCACCTACGCAATGCCGTACCTGAAGGGCCGCGCGCCCTACAACCAGGTGCTGAACATGGTCAGCTTCTGGCTGATGAACAGCGGCATGGCGTTCATGACTTTCACGCTCACGTTCGCGGGTGTCGTGCAGACCCACCTGCAGCGGGTGCAGGGCCAGGCCTACATGGATGTGCAGAGCCAACTCGGGCTGTTCTATTGGATGCGCCTGGGCGCAGGCGCCGTCGTTGCGATCGGTGCTTTCCTGTTTATCTACGCCGTCTTCGTGCCGCGCCGGCAGGAAGTGATCGCGCCGGCGCGGCCGATTGCGCAGGCGGCCGAGTAGCGGGAACGACACATGGAAGCCGCCTCGCCCACGGAGATCGAGCCCGCCGTCCCGTTCTACGCGGCGATCGGCGACGAATGCGCGGTGTTCGAAACGGCGCACCGCCTGCGTCTGCCGCTGTTGCTGAAAGGACCGACCGGCTGCGGCAAGACGCGGTTCGTCAGCCACATGGCGGCGCGGATGCGCCTACCGCTGTTCACCGTCGCCTGCCATGACGACCTCACCGCCGCCGACCTCACTGGCCGATACCTGCTGCAGGGCGGCGAAACGGTATGGGTGGACGGTCCGTTGACGCGGGCAGTTCGGGCCGGCGGGATATGCTACCTCGACGAGGTGGTCGAGGCGCGCAAGGATGTCACCGTCGTCCTGCATCCGCTGACCGACGATCGCCGCTTGCTGCCGTTGGAGCGAACCGGGGAGACGCTGTCGGCATCGGCCGGCTTCATGCTCGTCGTCTCCTACAACCCCGGCTACCAGAACATCCTGAAATCACTGAAGCCGAGCACCCGGCAGCGATTCCTGGCACTCGCCTTCGACTTTCCGCCGGCGGAGCGCGAAGCCGAGATCGTCGCCTGCGAGAGTGGCCTCGAACTCCAGCGCTGCCGCCCTCTCGTCCAGCTCGCCGGAAGCCTGCGGGCGCTGAAAGGCCAGGACATCGAAGAAGGCGTCTCCACCCGGCTGCTCGTCTACTGCGCGAGCCTGATCGCCGCCGGAATGAAGCCTGATCTCGCGGTGACCACGGCGTTGATCGAACCGCTCAGCGACGACGTCGACGTAAAGCGGGGCCTCACCGATGTCGTCCAAGCGGTTCTCGGCTGATGCGCCTGAAGGGGCTGCTCGAACCGGAAGAGAGGGTCGGCACGACTTGGCACGGACTGATCGCCGGGGTCGGCGGCGTTCGCCGATTTCCCGAGGCAGCCGTGCGGCTCGACGGATTGACGGCGGCGTTGTCGGTGTTCTTCCGCGGCCTGGGGGGGGACGCCGGCATCGTCATCAAAGCCGCCGCGCCCACCGGCTCGACGCATCGCCGTGCACGCCGCGAACGGATCGCCCGCGATCGCGATCGCGTCGTCCGTGCCCGCATCGACGGCGATCGTCTCTATCTCCCGCCGATCCTGGACACGTTCCCCGACGGCGCGCTGAACCGGCGGCTCTACTCCTGGCTCACCGCCTGGGCGGCGGTCGCCGGCGAAGAGGTGCCGGAGACGGCCGCGGATGCCCTGCAAGCCGATATCGCCGGGTTACGCCACGCGGTGCGCGTCACCGCCTGCGCGCTCGAGCGGTACCGTGGGCTGCGCCCCACCTATCGCGCGCTCGCCGACGCCTACCTGGGTCTGCGGCCGCAGCGGACGCTGCCCGGGGTTGAAGGCTCGATCGAGGCGTGCATCCGCGCGCTGCTGGCCGAGGGCCGTCCATCAGCCGAAGCCGCCGCGCTGTTCACCGTCCTCACCGATCCCTCCCGGTCGTTCGCCGAGTGGCGCGCGCCGCGCGATTATCGGACGCACCTGCCCGTGCCGTTGTGGGGAGAGTCGCTGCCGCGGCCGCCACGCCGTCGTCGCGACGGTGCCGACGAGCCCGTGGATACTGCGGTCGGCGCTGCAAAGGCCGGGGACGAACCGACGTACAAGGCGCGGCGTGACGAAACACCGGAGAGCGAGCGGAAGGACGCGCTAATCCTCAACCGGTTCGAGAAAATCCTGTCGTGGGCGGAGTTTCTCCGCGTCAACCGCGGCGTCGACGACGAGGATCCCGACCAGGCGCGCAAGGCGGCCGAGGATCACGACGAGATCGTTCTCGCCAGGACCCGTCGGCGCGCGGCGACGCGTCTGCGCTTCGATCTCGATCTCGCCCCTGAGGAGATCGAGGCCGACCGGCTTTCGGCACCTTACATCTATCCCGAGTGGGACTACCGCCGACGCGCCTATCTCGCCGATCATTGCCGGGTCCTGGAGCGCGTCGCGGCGGCGCCGCTCGGCGCGGCGCCCTGGCAACCGGACGATGCCGCCCGGCACCGCATCCGCGCCGTCCGCCGGCAGTTCGAGGCGCTTCGGCCGCGGCGCGAGATCGCCCGCCGACAGCTCGACGGCACCGAGCTGGACATGGACGCGCTGATCCGATCGCGCTGCGATCTGGCGGCCTGCGGTGACGGGTCCAACAGCGTCTACCTGCAGGCACGCCCGCATCATCGCGACCTCTGCGTCGCGGTCCTCGTCGATGCGTCGCGCTCGACCGAAAGCTTTGTCGACAACCGCCAGGTCATCGACGTGGCGAAGGAGGCGTTGACGGCGCTGACGCAAGGCCTCGCCGCCTGCGGCGACGATCACGCCATCTACAGCTTTTCTTCATGCAAGCGGACGCGTGTTTGGCTCGACGTCGTCAAGACCTTCGACGAAGCCAGCGGCGGCGCGGTTCTTTCCCGCATCGCCGCGCTCAGGCCGGGGCACTACACGCGGCTCGGCGCCGCCATCCGCCACGTCGGCCGCAGGCTGAGCGAGCGACCGCGACAGCATCGGCTGCTGCTGATCCTGACCGACGGCAAACCCAACGATCTCGACCACTACGAAGGGCGCTACGGCATCGAGGACTCGGCGCAGGCCATCCGCGAGGCACGCCGTCTCGGCCATTCGGTCTTCGGCATCACGATCGACCGCAAGGCGCAGGCCTACATCCCCGCCATGTTCGGCCGCAACGCCTTCGTCATCCTGCGTCATGTCCAGGGTTTGACGGCGGCGCTGCCGCTGATCTATCGCCAGATCGTCGCTTGACCGGATATCGCGGGAGGCCCCGGCAGCGGTAGGCCGAACGACGTTGCGACCTCGAGATCGGGTATGGGATAATCCCGACTTCATGGCTACGATATGACTGATCACTTCCAGGAGATCATCCCCAGGCTGCGCCTATCAGGCCTGCTGGCCAAGCTATCGGCCGAGGAGCTGAGGGATCTTTCCACGTATTGCCGCCGTATCTCTTATATAGACAGTCGACCTGTCATCACCAATGGCGAATCCGGTGAGTTTCTCTACCTCGTTACTGCGGGGTTTGTCGTGATCTATTTGAATGCTGATCGCACCATCGACGCGATTGCGCGCATTGCCGGGGCTGGGGAAACGTTCGGCGAATGGTGTCTTTGTGATGTCGGCCTCAATCAAGTAACCGTAGACGCCTTTGGTGATTGTGACCTGATCTGCATCCCACGAGCGCCGCTGATCGATCTGTTGCAACATCAACCAGAACTCGTCGTCTCAATGCTTTTCGAGATCTCTGTGAGATTGAAGACATTAGTGCACAATATTATAGACCTCAAGATGAAAAGCGCCTCACAGCGCTTGGCTACATATTTTGCTGCATTGTCCGCCACCACTAGTGGTTCCGCGGAAATCACCCTCCCTTTTGAAAAAAAGCTTTTGGCGAGACAACTTGGAATGCAACCGGAAACCCTTTCACGGTCGCTAATGAAACTTCAATCGATCGGCGTTCAATTTTGTCGTTCCGACAACATGTTTCACGTGCAGGATATAGAGCGCCTGCGCAGGGTTGCCAACCAGGGTTATGACGACGGCAGCGACGAAGATGTATGATCATGTCCATTCTTCTCCAACCTACTGATATTATGCTGATCCGGAAGACTGTGTTCTTCGAGAACCTCGACGAGTTGGAACTCGCGCAACTTCTGGACGGAGCTACCGCCTGTTCTTATGACAACGATAAGATGCTGTTTTTTGCTGGCGATCCAGCTCACCGGTTTTTCGTCATCGTCGAGGGAGCAGTCCGCCTGTTCATGCTGAACAAGGGAGGTGTGGAGACCATTATCGAGGTCTTCGGCAGCGGAGATGCTGTAGCCGCCGCCGCAATCTTTGGTCCCGGTACGTATCCGCTCAATGCGGAAGCGCTCGCCGACTCACGAATCGTCAGCATACGCAGTGCTTCGGTGTTGTCCGCCATCCGATGCAATCCCACGCTCGGCCTACGCATGTTGGCCTCCCTCTTCCAACGTCAGTTGCACCTAATGGCCGAACTTCGCAACATCAGGGGGCTGACGCCGGCGCAACGATTCGTCACCTACCTTCTTTCGCTCGCTCCGAGCGCCGACGGACCGACGACGGTGAGGTTGCCGTATCGCAAGGCCTTGATTGCCGGCCGACTTGGCATCACCCCAGAAAGTTTCTCGCGCTCTCTTGCTCGCCTGACTGAACTCGGGGTGAAGAGCAAAGGCAGCCTGGTACACATCGCCGACCCGGCGCGTCTACGGCGCTACTGCCAGCGCTGATGCGAGGTCCGCACCTCGCTGCACGCACCCAGGTATAAAAACGCAATCTGGCGAATACGGCGACTACCTCCTTCGTAGTTCAATAACATGTAGGTATTCTTGGCGCGTTTACCGGAACTTGGCATGATACATAAAGTCGGTTTTCGGCGCTGCATTGCTTGACAACGGCTCGAATTTCGGCGATGGATAGATGGTTATATGTTTCAAATTGTAACAAGTTATAATAACTCTACAGTGCGGGACGGATAGATCGATGGATTGCCGGCATTGTGCTGTGCGAATTCGCACGGAGTGGTTCGGACTTGATGCAACGCAGGTGAATTGCCTGAACGCCGCCAAGACAAGCCGGACGTACGCGGCAGGGGAGACGATTTTCCGCCAGGGCGATCCTTGCGGTGGCCTATATTACGTCGCATCCGGGCTGGCCGGCAGGGTCCGCCGGTTCCGCACCGAGGGCACGGAGCTCCTGACATTCCGGCATCCGGGGGAGCCGCTGGAACTGGACGTGCTCCTCGGGCACGCCGTTCATTCGGTAGACGCCCGGGCGATCCGACCGTCACGGATCTGCTTCATCGGCCGGGAGACATTCGGACGGCTGATCGAAAGCTCGCCGGCATCCCTGCTCGAGTTCGCGAAGCGGTTGGCATGTCATCTCGACACCGCCGAAGAAAACTCGACCGAACAGCGAGTCCTCGACAAGCGCACCCGAATTCTCCGTCTGCTCACGGCGCTGGCGATGACCGCCGAACCGAAGCCCGACAGCGACACGAACCGCAGGGTCGTCGAGTTGTATCTGACGCCGGCTGAAGTCGCTGCCGCCCTGAGCATGGCCAACCGCTCCGTTGCCCGTATCCTCAATGTTCTCGCGCAACAGAAAGTCTTGCAGATGCAAGATCAAGTCATCCGCATAACCGACGTTGCGGGCCTGCGCGCACTCGCCCTCGCGGGGGGTGGGCGGCGCCGCAGGCATCGACCCGACACTTGACGTTCGTCAAGGACGCCTCTCCCGGGACCCGGCAAACTCGCTCGATGTCAAGTTGGGGGCTTGCCCGAGGAGCCTGAACGGGGTGGGTTATGCACCGATTCTCGGCCGATTCACGCCTCAGCGAAATCGCTCTCGTCGCACCGGCCTCGGCTGAGCGGCTGGCCGCTCTCGACTCTACTCTACGCCGGATCCTGGGCGGTCCGTTGTCGGCGGCCGGAGCAGACTGGACAATTCAAGACGCCGCCGGGTCGATCGGCATCCCTGCCATCGATCTGCTTGCCGTCGTCAACGGCTGTTCGTCGAATGCCTGCGCCGCCGCCCTGCTGGACCGCGTCGACGGCGACGCTCCGCCGGGCTGGCTGAGGGAATTCGATGCGAGGTCCGCCGCGACGATCGACGTCCGCCCGCTGCTTGCACAGCAAGGGGACCCATTCGGCGCGGTAATGAGGTTGGCCGAAGCGGCGGCGCACCTGATCATCGACGCGCCGTTCGATCCGATTCCGCTGCGGCGCATCCTTGGACGCAAGGCCTTCGAGACGACGGCACGTCGTCTGGATGTCGCACATTGGCGCATCTGGTGCCGGCGGTCGACCGCGCCATCATCGCCGGCTCCGAACCCGGAGACAGACACGGCGCCCAGAACCTGGGAGCAGCGAGACGGCGTGCATATCGACGTCCGTGGCTTGGCGGCTCCCGCACCGCTGGTCGCCATCCTTCAGCTCATAGATGGCGGAAGCTGTGGCGATACGGTGATCGTCCATCACTATCGCGAACCTTCCTTCTTGTTCCCGGAGCTGGCCGAGCGTGGATGGAGCGCAGCGCGACTTCCTGGGCAACCGGACGAGTTCGTGTATCGCCTGTCCCGAAGCGCGACTCCATGATCGTTCCCCTTGGCGGCGCCCAGCGACGGCTGTTGCCGGAAGCGATTCCGTCACTGTTCTTCGGTACCGCAATCGCCGCCCATGTCCTCGCTTGGGCGGGCCTCATACCGATTGCACACGAGCTGCCCGGCTTTACGGGCGGGCCTGGGCCCGTCCTTGCCGTATTCCATACCCTGACGATCGGTGTCCTGATATGCACGGCGATCGGCGCATCCTTGCAGATGTTGCCGGTGGCGTTCGGACGCTCCGCGACGAGGCGGGTCACGTGTATCGTCGTGTACTGCGCCTTGCTGGCCGGACTGATGCTGCTCGTGACAGGTCTCGGCGTGAACGACGCCATGATCGCCGGTGCTGCTGCGGCCAGCCTTTCGATCGCCGCCGGTCTCTATGTGGCCGCCATCTCCGTAATCCTCTTTGCCGCCAGAGGCATGAGGATCGTCCGACATAGCGTGGCGGTGGCGCTCGTTTCCCTGAGCGTCGCCGTCATCTTCGCCTTGGCACTCACCGCCGATTACCAGTTCCACTTGCTGGCGGACCATCGTCGGGTTGCGCTCGCACATGCCGTCCTGACGAGCTTTGGCTTCATGGGAATGCTGGTCTTTGCATTCAGCCATATCCTGATCCCGATGTTCGCCGTGGCGGAGGCGCCGGCCGGTTCCGTGCTCGACTGCACGTTCGCGCTTCTGGCCATGGCGCTCGCGGGCGCTGTTGCCGGTTGTCTGTGCGCGTGGCCGGTCCTCACATCGGTTGCCGGCGGGGTGGGTCTGGCCGGCGCGCTCCTGCACGTGGCAGTCATGGCAAAAACCGTCGAGCGGCGCGTGCGCAAGCGTTTGGGCCCCGAATTCGTCTTCATCCGCGTTTCATGGTGCATGCTGCTGGTCGGCATTTTGCTGGCCATCGCGCTGACGTCCGGACTGCTGTCGGACCCTTGGCCGGCGGTCACGATCGTCGTTGTCGCCTACGGTTGGCTATTGACGTTCCTGCTGGGCGTGCTCCAGCGCATTCTGCCGTTTCTGGCGTCGATGCACACCGCCCGGTCGGGTCCCGGACTGCTCTCCCCATCGCGGTTGGCCGTGGAAAAACCGTTGCGAATCCACCTCTGGTGTCATTTCGGTGCAGTCGTGGCGCTGGTGACCGGGGCCTTCTTCGCGGTACCGGAAATCATTCAGATCGGTGCAGCAGCGGGCGCGATCGGTGCCCTGGCATTCGGCTGGTTCGCCGTCACGATTTTCCGACGGACGCGGGCGCACTGCAATGCACCGGCGATCAACTGAAGGGCTGCAACCATGACCATCAACGAAACTATCGGCGCGGTGCTGCACGCGGAGCATTTGCGAACTTTGTCAGCAATGGATGCACTCGACACCCGCACTGCGGGCGAGGCGAAGCGCCGCCCCCTCGATGCCGCGCGCCCGGAAGACAGGCAGCTCGTCGAGGAACTGGTCGCGATCTTCGACTCCGACGTCTGCCGTCACTTCCGCTTCGAAGAGGAGGAACTGTTCCCGAAACTCGAAAAGCACGGAATGGGCGACGTCACGCGGATGCTTACCGAGGAGCACGCCACGATTAAGGGCTTCATCGGGCCGCTGAAGAGGCTCTGCCAAACTGCGCTGGAAAGGCCACTGGGCAAAGACGAGTGGACGGAGTTTCGAAATCTCGCAATGGATCTCGTCAACAGCATCACCTTCCATATCCAGAAGGAAGAGATGGGGATCATCCGGGGCATGCAGGTGCTGCTCGACGAAGCGGCGTGCCGCGAGCTGGCCCGCCGGTACAGTGCGTATTGACCTTCCCCCACGGATAAGAGCGTTCGGAAGGCGTCGGCGTGCCGGCGGGTCCGCGCAGGCTCGGCAGCCCTCGTTCAAAGCTTGACCAAGATCAATGGCGACACCGGCCTCGTCCGGTAAGGGTGACAGTGCGTCGCAGCGCATTGGATGGGTCCGTCCGACGGAGACAAACGATGGCATTGCTCGACACCACGTGGCCGGACGGCGACGGTGCTCTGGACGGCCCGGCGCGGCCGGGAACCCAGCGCGTCGCTGCCGGCAACGACAGCCTCGTCGATCCGCTCGGCCGCAGTATTACGTATCTTCGCGTATCGATAACCGACCGCTGTAATTTCCGCTGTCACTACTGCATGGCCGGGCAGCCGGCTTTCGTCCCGAAGAACGAACTGCTGAGCCTGGAAGAAATCGAGCGCGCCTGTGCCGTTTTCGTTCATCTCGGCATCAGCAAGGTACGTGTCACCGGCGGCGAGCCGCTGTTGCGCCGTGGAGTTATAGGATTGTTTCGCGCCCTCGGCCGGCTATTGGCGAGCCGCGAAGGCAGCGAGTTGACTCTGACCACGAACGGCGGGCTGCTCGCCAGTCATGCGCGCGATCTCGCCGACTGTGGGGTCGGCCGCGTCAACGTCTCCCTGGATTCGCGCGACCCCGAGAGGTTTCGCTCGATCACCGGCGGCGACCTCCGACGAGTCCTCGACGGACTGGATGCGTCGAGAGCCGCGGGTCTCCAGGTCAAGCTGAATGCAGTTGCGCTTCGAGGGGTGAACGACGATGAACTGCCCGACATGGTGGGTTGGTGCGGGGCGCAAGGATACGACCTGACATTTATCGAGCTGATGCCGACGACTGGCGCTGCGGGTTTCGACTCGCGTACCCGCTTCCTGTCGATGACCAGCGTGCGGGCTTCCTTGGCGCGGCGATGGACGCTGACAGACATCCCGGACCGTACCGGCGGCCCAGCCAGGTACGTTCTGGTGGAGGAAACCGGCGGCCGGGTCGGCTTCATCTCGCCGCTGTCGGATAATTTCTGCTCCGGATGCAATCGAGTCCGCATGACCGCGACCGGCCGCCTGTTCACCTGCCTCGGACATTCGGATGCAGTCGATCTCCGGGCCCCGCTACGTCACGGCGCCAGTGAGCAGAAATTGAAGTCGGCGATCCGGGCGGCGATCGCCCGAAAACCGGAGCGCCACCACTTCGCTGGCGACGGCACCGGTTCCCGGGTCTGCGGCGGCTCGATGAACGTCACGGGCGGGTGATGCCGAAAGCTCCCGAGGCCTCCGTGTCCGCTGCGCCAAGTCCTTCGGCCAACGCGTCGACCGATGTCAGACGGGCGGCTGTCGACGCCATACTGTCGCGGACCTCCGTCTCCGCCAAGCGCCTGACGGCGCCCGGGCCGACCGATGACGAACTCGGCACGATGATCGCCGCGGCGGTTACGGCACCCGATCATGGCAGCCTGCGGCCGTGGCGCTTCATCCGCATCGCGGATACGGCGCGAGGCGCTCTCGCCGAGGTCTTCGTCGAGATCCGTCGCCGCCGTGAACCGGATGCGACACCCGCCATACTGCAGCGAGACCGGGAAAAGGCGCTGAACGGTCCTTGCCTCATCGCCGTGGTCGGCCGTATACGTCATGAATCGTCGCAAGTCCCGGTCAGCGAGCAGTATGCATCGATCGGTGCTGCGATCATGGGCGTGCTCGTCACCGCTCACCTCCTAGGGTATGGAGCGATCATGCTGAGCGGTGAGCGGGTGCGCGATCCGATGCTGCGGGAGGCGCTCGGCATCGCCGGAGCGGAGGAACTGGTCGGTTTCATCACAATCGGTTCGATCGCTGCCCCGCCTTCGACAAAGCCCAGGCCCGATCCGGAGGACCATCTTCTAATCTGGTACGGAAACGCAAGAGACGCTCGCCCGGCGCGATGATCGGCATCCCGGTGATCGGCTTTATCCTCGCCGGCAGGCAGGAAAGGCGCCTCGGCGGTGTCGACAAGGCATTCATCGGCCTCGCGGGCAGGCCTTTGATCAGCCGAGTTGACCGTTTGGCGACGGCGTTGACGGAACCCGGCGCGATGGCGGCTTATGCCGCGAGCCGTAGCCGTCCTCACCCTGTCGTCGCCCTATGGAGCCGTGGCTCGCTCGAGGCTCTGTTGTCGCTGATCGTCCAGAGTGACGTCCGGCGCCTGAAGACCCTGTTGCCGGTGATCGGCGGCGTGGCGGTCGGCTTTCCGGCGGACCCGATCGATCCGTTCTTCAACGTCAATACGCACGACGATCTGGGTAACCATCCGCCGAGGGCCGTCTTCCGTCTGACGTGAGGCTGTGGCCTGTCTTAGTACCGGTGCAAACGACGGTGTTTGCACCGGTGCAAGAGACGGTGCGTATGGCGCAGATTCATGTTTTCACCGGCCCGGAGCGGCGGCGTCGGTTCAGCGTCGCCGAGAAGCGGTCGATCGTCGGTTTGGCGTTCGCGCCGGGGGCGGTGGTATCGGAGGTAGCGCGTCGGGCGGACGTCTGCCCGAGCCTGATCTACCGCTGGCGGCGGGAGCTTGGAACGGCGGGCGGGTTCGCCGAGGTGGTCGTGGCACGGATCGGCGACGATCACGGTGTCCATCCCGTCGATCACGGTTGCGGCGAGCTGCGCTGCGTGCCGGCCTCCGCTGCCGGCGACGAGGCGCGCACTGTCGGAGACGTCGACCACGCCTTCGATCGAGGTCGAGGTCTCCGGCGGTTCGCGGGTCCGCATTCCCGCATCGATCCCGCCCGACCTGGCTTCCGCGGTGATCGCGGCGTTGCGGCGCCGATGATCCCGGTTGCGAGCGGCGTGCGGGTGTGGCTGGCGGTCGGCCGGACGGACATGCGGCGCGGGATGAACGGGCTGGCGCTGCAGGTTCAGCAGACGCTGCGGCGCGATCCGCACGGCGGCGATCTCTACATTTTTCGCGGTGGACGCGGTGACCTGATCAAGATTCTCTGGCATGACGGCCTCGGCATGTCGCTGTACGCCAAGCGACTGGAACGGGGCCGGTTCATTTGGCCATCCCCGGCCGACGGCGTGGTTTCGATCACGCCCGCACAGCTGGCCTACATGCTCGATGGAATTGACTGGCGGAACCCGCGACACACCTTCCGGCCGGAACGGGCGGGCTGAGCCTCTCGGTGCGCTGTCAGGTTCGATTTCGGGGGGTCAACGGGCTGATTTCGTGATTCAATCGGCTTCGTGAGCAGCCCGCCCGAGACCGTTCCCGACGACTTCGAGACGCTGAAAGCGGCGTTCCTCGCCGAGCGCGCGGCACGCCGCGAGGCCGAGGCGCGGGCGTCCGGCGCCGAGGCGATGGTGGCACACCTGAAGCTGCTGATCGCCAAGCTGAAGCGCGAGCGGTTCGGACCGTCTTCGGAGCACCGGCGCCGCTTGCTCGACCAGCTGGAGCTGCAACTCGAGGAGCTGGAGGCGACCGCCACCGAGGACGCCTGTGCCGCCGAAGCCGCCGCGGCAAAGCCGGCGGTGTCCGGCGTCACCCGCCGCAAACCGGTGCGGGGGCCGCTGCCGGCGCATCTGCCGCGCGAACGCGTCGTCATCCCGGCGCCCGCGGTGTGTCCGTGCTGCCAGGGCAAGCTGGTCAAGCTCGGCGAGGACGTCACCGAGACGCTGGAGGTGATCCCGCGGCAGTGGAAGGTGATCCAGACCGTCCGCGAGAAGTTCACCTGCCGGTCGTGCGAGAAGATCGCCCAGCCGCCGGCGCCGTTCCATCCGATCGCCCGCGGCCGGGCCGGCGCCGGCCTGCTGGCGATGGTCCTCTACGGCAAGTTCGGCAATCACTTGCCGCTCAACCGGCAGAGCGAGGGCTTCGCCCGCGAAGGCATCGAACTCGACGTCTCGACCTTGGCCGACTGGGTCGGCGCCTCTGCCGCGGCGCTGTCGCCGCTGGTCGAGCTGATCCGCCGCCATGTGCTGGGGGCGGCACGCATCCACGGCGACGACACCACGGTGCCGGTGCTGGCGAAGGGCAGGACGGTCACCGGCCGGCTGTGGACATACGTCCGCGATGACCGGCCGTTCGGCGGACCGGATCCGCCGGCGGCGGTCTACGCCTACTCCCGCACTCGCGATGGCGAGCATCCGCGGCGGCACCTCGCCGATTTCGCCGGCATTCTCCAGGCCGACGCCTTCGCCGGCTTCAACGCGCTCTACGATCCTTCGCGCAAGCCGGGACCGATCACCGAGGCGGCGTGCTGGGCTCACGCCCGGCGCAAGTTGTTCGTGCTGGCCGACCTCGCCAAGGCGCCGCTGGCGCTGGAAGCGGTGCAACGGATCGACACGCTGTTCGACGTCGAGCGGGCGCTGAAGGGCGTGCCCGAAGGCCAGCGCCTGGCGCTGCGCCAGCAGCACGCGGCCCCCATCGCAGGCGAGTTGGAAGCCTGGATGCGCCGCGAGCGGGCCCGGCTCTCCCGCCACAACGACGTCGCCAAGGCGATGGAGTACATGCTGAAGCGCTGGCCGGCTTTCACCCGCTTCCTCGACCACGGGAAAATCTGCCTGACCAACAACGCCGCCGAAAGAGCGCTGCGTGGTATTGCCCTCGGCAGACGCAGTTGGTTGTTCGCCGGTTCTGACCGGGGAGGAGAGCGGGCAGCCGCAATCTACACCATGATCACGACGGCCAAGCTGAACGATGTCGACCCGCAGGCCTGGCTCGAGGACGTCCTCCGCCGAATCGCCGACCACCCCGCCAGCCGCCTTGCCGACCTGCTACCCTGGAACTGGCAACCCGCCGTCGCCGCCGCCGCAGCCTGAACATCAGTAACCCGCGGCCTTCGCCGGATGGATACCGATCTGGCGACCGCAGCGTCCATGTGGACGCGTGCGGCGTCTCCGGGATGAGACCGAGGGCGAGGGGAAGCGAGCGGCGTCGGTCCATCCGATCGACCGACGCCGTCCTGGGTGCCCATCGCGCTTCATGTCCCTCGCTGCCTCAGGCCGGAGTGCGGTGGTTCAGCGTGCGCACGATCTGATAGCCTTTCCGCCCGAGGTACCACACTGGCGCACTCCAGACGTGGACCAGCCGGGTGAACGGCGCGACGAGGAAGATCGTCAGGCCGAGGAAGATGTGCACCTTGAACAACAACGGCGCGTCGAGCATGAGAGCTGCAGCATCGTGCCGGAAGGTGACGACGCCATTCGCCCACTCCATGAAACGGACCATCTCAGCACCATCGAGGTGCTGTGCCGACACCAGAATCGTCGCCATTCCGAGAGTAAGCTGGATCCAGAGCAGCACCAGGATGGCAATATCCCAGAATGAGCTGGTTCTGCGGATCCGCGGATCGGCCAGACGGCGATGCAGCAACATCGTCAGCCCGATGAAACAAAAGACGCCGGCGACGCCACCGGCGCCCATCGCCATCACCTGCTTGAAGCCGTTCGGGATGCCGAAGGCGTGAAACAGCGCGATCGGCGTCAACAGCCCGAAGAAGTGCCCCAGGAAGATCACCAGGATACCGACGTGGAACAGGTTGCTGCCGAGGACCAATTGGCGCCGACGGAGGAGCTGGCTCGACCCGCTCCGCCAACTGTATTGGTCCATGTCGAAGCGCACCAGACTGCCCAGGAAGAACACGCTGAGCGCGATGTACGGATATACGCCATAGAGAAAGCCGTTTACGTATTCGGCCATTGTCTCTCTCCTAAGTTCGCGCCGCGCAGGGGCGACGGATCGACTCCCGTATTCATCCGGACTACCAATTCGGCCGCCTTGTTGCAGCCGTTTGCGTCAGCGGCGTTCGCGCCGGGGCCGAAACTGACGGCCTCCTCCTCCCAAATACTGTCGAGCGCCTGGAGGTCGTCCGGATCGTCCTCGGGTAGATCCAGCAACGTCTGCAAGTCAGCCTGCGCCGGCTCCGCCTCCGTCAGCCGGGCAAGCGCCTCGAAGACCGCGGCGTAGGGGCTTTTTCGGCGACGCAGCCGCTTGCCGAGAGCAACCAGGATGTGCAGCGGCTGCGACAGCAACTCCCGCGCCTCATCAAGCGGCCGGGTAGACAGGAATTCGAGGAAAAGGGGCAGATAGTCGGGCAACTCGCGGGCGTCGAGTTCCAATCCGTGGCGGCGATAGAGTTCGAGCAGGTCGACCATCGCCTGCCCACGGTCCCTTGACTCCCCATGAATGTGCTCGAACAACTGCAGAGAAAGGGATCGCGTGCGATCGAATAGAAACACGTATCGCTCCTGCAGCTCCAGCAGTGGCCGGTTCTCCAGTTGTCGCAAGAGGACGCCAAGCCGGCGCCTCTCCGCCGCCGCGACCAAGCCCTCGATGTTGAGCGTCGCGTAGAGCTCACCCACCGAAGCCTGCAACTCCTCGGTCGGATAACAAAGCAGGGCGCTCAGGACTTTGAATGTCTTGACCATCACATCTGCTCCGTCGGTGTCTTGACCCGCGGCCTTTTCGCCGGCCCAAACAGGTTGCCAGTGCCGCCATCGCCACAGCCCGACCCGAAGCTGAACCCGCAGGAACCGCGAGTGTCGTAAACGTCTTCGGCCGTTTCCCGGTGGCTGGTCGGGATGACGAAGCGATCCTCGTAATCGGCGATCGCCATCAGTTGATACATCTGTTCGATCTGCAGCCCGGTCAGCCCGACACGCGCCGCGATACTCTCGTCGATGGCGCCGTCTACGGTCTTCGCTCGCATGTAGGCACGCATCGCCAGCATCCGTTCGAGGGCGTGCGCGACCGGCTCCTCCTTGCCGGCGGTCAGCAGGTTGGCGAGATACTTCAGGGGAATACGCAGAGACCGAACATCCGGCATGGCGCCGTCGACGCCGATCGCTCCCACGTGCGCTGCCGACTGGATCGGCGACAACGGCGGGACGTACCACACCATGGGAAGCGTCCGGAACTCCGGGTGCAGCGGGAAGGCGACCCGCCAATCCATCGCCAACTTCCAGATCGGCGACTGCTTGGCCGCCTCGATCCACGCATCGGGGATACCGTCGCGGCGCGCCTGCTCTTGCATCTTGGGGTCGTTCGGGTCAACGAAGACCTTCAAGTGAGCTTCGTAGAGGTCCTCCTCTCCCTCGGTCGCCGCCGCATCGCCGATGCGATCGGCGTCGTAGAGCACGACGCCGATGTAGCGGATGCGGCCGACGCACGTTTCAGAACAGACGGTCGGCTGGCCGCTCTCGATTCGTGGATAGCAGAAAATGCACTTCTCGGACTTCCCCGACTGCCAGTTGTAGTAGATCTTCTTGTACGGGCAGCCGGAGATGCACATCCGCCAGCCGCGGCACTTCTCCTGGTCGATCAGGACGATGCCGTCCTCCTCACGCTTGTAGATCGCTCCCGACGGGCAGGACGCGACACAAGACGGGTTGAGACAGTGCTCGCACAACCGCGGCAGATACATCATGAAGGTATTTTCGAACTCGCCGTAAATATCCTTCTGCACTTTGTCGAAGTTGTAGTCGGCGGAACGCTTGCTGAACTCGCCGCCGAGGATCTCCTCCCAGTTCGGCCCCCACTCGATCTTCTCCATCCGCTCGCCGGTGATCAGCGACCGCGGCCGTGCCGTCGGCATCGCCTGCATGTCCGGCGCCGTCTGCAGATGCTCGTAGTCGAAGGTGAACGGCTCGTAGTAATCGTCGATCTCCGGGAGATCCGGATTGGCGAAGATCTTGGCGAGGATACGCAGTTTAGCGCCCAACGCCGGCTGCAGAGTTCCATCGTCTCGGCGAGTCCAGCCTCCTTTCCAATGCTTCTGGTTTTCCCAATCCTTTGGATAACCGATGCCAGGCTTTGTTTCGACATTGTTGAACCAAGCGTATTCGACACCTTCGCGGTTGGTCCAGACGTTCTTGCAAGTTATCGAACAGGTATGACAGCCGATGCACTTGTCCAGGTTCAGGACCATGGCGACATTGGCGCGGATCTTCATCGAACTGCCTCCATCATCGGCTGCGCCGGCCGTTCCAGCCAGTCGACCTTGCTCAGTTTGCGGACGATGACGAACTCGTCCCGGTTCGACCCGACCGTTCCGTAGTAATTGAAACCGTAGGCCAGTTGCGCGTACCCGCCGATCATGTGCGTCGGCTTCAGCACCGCACGAGTAACGGAATTGTGGATGCCACCACGTTGGCCGGTGATTTCGGAGCCCGGCACGTTAACGATCTTTTCCTGGGCATGATACATCAGTACCATGCCTTCCTTGACGCGCTGCGACACGACAGCTCGTGCGACCAGCGCGCCGTTGGTGTTGTAGGCCTCGATCCAGTCGTTGTCCTCGATATCGGCTTTACGCGCGTCGACTTCGCTGATCCAGACGATCGGACCCCCGCGACTGAGCGTCAGCAATAGCAAGACATCGGTATACGTGGAGTGGATGCCCCACTTCTGGTGCGGGGTGATGAAGTTCAGGACGACCTGTTTCTGCCCGTTCGGCTTGGCGTCGATGATCGGCCGGATCGTCTTGGTGTCGATGGGCGGACGATAGACGCACAGGCTTTCGCCGAATGCGCGCATCCACAGGTGATCCTGATAAAGCTGCTGCCGCCCAGTCAACGTCCGCCAGGGGATCAGTTCATGAACGTTCGTGTAGCAGGCGTTGTAGCAGACCTTCTCTGATTCCAATCCTGACCAGATCGGCGAGGAGATGATCTTGCGGGGCTGGGCGACGACATCGCGGAAGCGAATTTTTTCATCTTCCTTGGGAATCGCCAGATGCGCATGCTCGCGTCCGGTGAACTTACCGAGCGACTCCCACGCCTTGACCGCGACTTCACCATTGGTCTCCGGCGCCAGCATCAATATGACTTCCGCGGCATCGATGTCGGTGTCGATCCGCGCCAAGCCCTTGGTCGCGCCATCTTCGGTGACCACGCCGTTGAGGTGCCTGAGATGCTCGATCTCGACCTCGGTGTTCCAGGACATGCCTTTGCCACCGTTGCCGGCCTTCGCCATCAGCGGTCCAAGCGAGGTGAACCGTTTGTAAAGATTGGGATAGTCGCGTTCGACGACGGTCATCCCCGGCATCGTCCGGCCGGGAATGGGCTCGACCTCGCCTTTTTTCCAGTCCTCGACATCGAACGGCTGGGCCAGTTCACCCGGCGAGTCGTGCATGATCGGCGTCAACACTAGGTCTTTTTCGACGCCCAGCACTTCCGGCGCCACCTGCGAAAACGTTCTGGCGATCCCCTTGTAGATTTCCCAGTCGCTCCGCGCTTCCCACGCAGGATCTACCGCCGAAGTCAGCGGGTGAATGAAGGGATGCATGTCCGATGTATTTAGATCGTTCTTCTCGTACCACGTGGCCGTCGGCAGGACGATGTCAGAATACATGCAGGTAGTCGACATCCGGAAATCGAGCGTGACCAACAAGTCGAGTTTGCCTTCAGGTGCGTCGTCCCGCCACGTCACTTCCTCCGGCTTTTGCGCCCCGGTTTCGCCGAGATCCTTTCCCTGAACGCCGTGTGTGGTGCCGATCAAATGCTTGAGGAAGTACTCATGGCCCTTGCCCGAGGCGCCCAGCAGGTTCGAGCGCCAGACGAACAGGTTCCGTGGCCAGTTGTCGGGATGGTCGGGATCCTCGCAGGACATTCGCAGCGCTCCCGACGCGAGCAGTTGCACGACGTAGTCTTTGGGATCCTGCTCGACAGCCGCGGCGGCCCGCGTCAACTCCAGTGGATTGGCCTGCAACTGCGGCGCCGACGGTAGCCACCCCATGCGTTCGGCGCGAACGTTGTAGTCGATCAATGTCCCCGACCACGACCCCTCCGGCGCCGTCGGCGAGAGGATCTCGGAGACCGCCAAGGTTTCATAGCGCCACTGATCGGTATGCGCGTAGAAGCATGACGTGGAATTCTGCTGTCTCGGCGGACGTCCCCAGTCGAGAGCGAATGCGAGCGGCAGCCAGCCGCTCTGCGGGCGGAGTTTTTCCTGGCCGACATAATGAGACCAGCCGCCGCCCGACTGGCCGACGCAGCCGCAGATGATGAGCATGTTCATCAGCCCGCGGTAGTTCATGTCCATATGGTACCAGTGGTTGAGACCGGCACCGACGATAACCATCGAACGTCCGTTGGTTTTCTCGGCGTTGCATGCGAATTCACGCGCGACAGCGATCACGTGTTCACGTTTGACACCGGTTATACGTTCCTGCCAAGCCGGGGTGTACGGCACGTCGTCATCGAACGATCCGGCGACGTTTCCGCCGCCGAGGCCACGATCAATTCCGTAATTGGCGACGAACAAGTCGAAAACCGTCGTAACCAGGGCCTCGCCGGTCTTCAGGCGGATGCTCTTGGCAGGAAGATTACGCGTAAGAACGTCCGGGTGATCGCTCCCCTTGAAATAGTCGTGCTGGCGATTGCCGAAGTAGGGAAAATCGACCGGTACCACCTGATCGTGCGCCCCGAGCAGGCTCATGCGCAGCTTCGTCTGTCCGCCCTGGGCATCTTTTTCTTCCAGGTTCCAGCGGCCCTGTTCGCCCCAACGAAAGCCGACGGAACCGCACGGCACGACCGTCTCGCCGGTCGCTTCGTCGATCGCCACGGCTTTCCATTCGGGGTTGTTGGTCTGGCCGAGAGCATCGTCGAACTCTGATGCTCTCAGCAATCGCTCCGGGATATAGCGGCCATCCTTCTCCACCAGCCGCACCAGCATGGGCATGTCGGTGTAGCGGCGGCAGTAGTCGGTGAAATACGGCGTCTGCCGGTCGATGTGGAACTCCCGCAGGATGACGTGACCGAACGCCATCGCCAGTGCCGCATCGGTGCCCTGTTTCGGACTCAACCATTGATCTGCAAACTTCGAGGCCTCGCTGTAGTCCGGGCTGATCACCACACTCTTGGCGCCCCGATAGCGCGCCTCCGTGTAGAAGTGTGCATCGGGCGTCCGCGTCTGCGGAACGTTGGAGCCCCACAGGATCAGGAAGCCCGAGTTGTACCAATCGGCGCTCTCGGGAACGTCGGTCTGCTCGCCCCACGTCTGCGGACTCGCCGGCGGCAGATCGCAATACCAGTCGTAGAAGCTCATGCAGACGCCGCCAAGCAGCGACAGGTAGCGCGATCCGGCCGCATAGGAGACCATCGACATCGCCGGGATCGGCGAGAAGCCGAAGATGCGGTCCGGGCCGTAGGTCTTGATCGTATACGCGTTGGCCGCGGCGATGATCTCGTTGACCTCGTCCCAGCCTGCGCGGACGAAGCCGCCGAGTCCGCGCTTGCGGACATAGGACGCGCGCTTCGCCGGATCCTCGACGACGGCCTTCCAGGCTGCGACCGGCTCCCGCGAGCTGCGTGCCTCCCGCCAAAGCTGCAGCAACCGAGACCGGATCAGCGGATACTTCAGGCGGTTGCCGCTGTAGAGGTACCAGGAATAGCTGGCACCGCGTGCACAGCCACGGGGCTCATGGTTCGGCAGGTCCGGCCGCGTGCGCGGATAATCGGTCTGCTGCGTTTCCCAGGTAACGATGCCGCCTTTGACATAGACCTTCCAACTGCACGACCCGGTGCAGTTGACGCCATGGGTCGACCTCACGATTTTGTCATGCTGCCAGCGGTTGCGGTAGCTCTCTTCCCAGCTCCGGCTCTCGCGCGTGACGACACCGTGACCACCGGCGAATGTGCCGACATCCTTCCTGAAGAAGTTCAGGCGGTCGAGGAAATGACTCATATACTCTCTCCTCAGTTCGCTCGCTGATCCGGAGCTAGCAGCGTATCTCGGCTCGCGCGCGCGTGTAGAACCACCAGGTCATCAGCACGCAGGTCACGTAGAAGATCAGGAAGACCATCAGCGCGCCGTCCGGCGCGCCGGTCATTGCGATCGACGTTCCGTAGCTCTTGGGGATGAAGAAGGCGCCGAAGGCAGCGATCGCCGAAGTGAACCCGATCGTCGCCGCTGCTTCCTTCTCCGCTTGACGGACCCGTTCGCCCTCGGTCGTGCCTGGCATCAGCCGTGCCATTTCCTTTCGGAAGATCGCCGGGATCATCTGGAAGGTCGAGGCGTTGCCGACTCCCGAGAAGAAGAAAAGAAAGATGAAGCAGGCGAAGAAACCCCAAAACGCATTCGGCTCGCTCTTGTGGCCGAGGAAGTAGAGGACGCCGCACACGCCGAGCGCCATCGCGACGAACGCCACTAGCGTGACCCGGCCCCCGCCGTATTTGTCGGAGATCCACCCCGTCGCGGCACGGCTGACTGCACCGACCAGCGGACCGAGGAACGCATACTGCAGCGCATCCACCTGCGGAAACTGCGTCTTCGCCAAGAGAGGAAAGCCGGCCGAGTATCCGATGAAGGATCCGAAGGTGCCGATGTAGAGCCAGCACATGATCCAGCAATGCTTCCGCTTGAATATTGTCGCCTGCTCGCGAAACGAGGCTTTGGCGCTGGCGATGTCGTTCATCCAGACCCAAGCCGCGACCGCTGAGGCGGCGACGAAGGGCACCCAGAAGAAGCCGGCATTCTGCAGCCAGAGGTCGAACTGTTTGCTGCCCTGCGTGGCGATCTGCGGCGTTCCGGCGAGCGAGCCAAAAATCGCAGTGGTGATCACCAGCGGAACGACGAACTGAACGACGCTGACGCCTAGATTGCCGAAGCCGGCATTCAGCGCCAACGCGCTTCCCTTCTGCGACTTCGGGTAAAAAAAGCTGATGTTCGCCATGGAAGACGCGAAGTTTCCGCCGCCGAAGCCGCACAACAGCGCCAGTACCAGGAATACCCAATAAGGCGTAGTCGCATCCTGCACGGCGAAGCCGATGCCGATCGCCGGCACCAGCAGCGAGGCGGTGGTCAACGCCGTCCATTTCCGGCCGCCCACGATCGGGATCATGAAAGAATAAAAGGCGCGCAGCGTGGCTCCGGAGAGTCCCGGCAGCGCCGCCAGCCAGAATAGTTCGTTGGTCGAGAACTTGAACCCGACGAGCGGCAACTTGGCGACCACGACGCTCCATACCTGCCACACAGCGAACGCCAGAAGCAGCGCCGGAATTGAGATGAGCAGATTGCGTCGGGCAATGCCGCTGCCGGTCTTCTCCCAGAACACTCCCTCTTCCGGGCGCCAGTCGTGCAATACGGCGCCCGAGATTGCTGGTTGTGTCATTGCCGATCCCTCCTTCCTTTTATCCATTCCTTGTCGATGGGCAGCGTCATGCGACACGCGCTTCCGCGGCCCGACGGCGGTAACACCACCAGGTGACGAGCAGGCAGCTCGCATAGAAGCCGATGAATACGACAATCGCCGCGGTCGGCAGCCCCGTCGCCTCGATCGAGAGCGCGAGCAGTGCCGGGACAAAGAACAGCCCGAATGCGGCGATCCCAGCGGTGAACCCGAGGGCGACCGAAGCCTCGATCTCGGCCTCGGCGATCGCTTTCCGGCGCGCCGCCTCGCCCTCGGCTCCGCGCAAACGCAGCGCCGTGAAGACGGTCGGCACCAGGGTGAAAACCGAACCGTTGCCGATGCCGGCGGTGACGAACAGCACGAGGAAGGCGGCGAGGAAGCCTGTGAGGCCACTGTCGTCTCCCGCATGCCCAGGCACGAAGGCATATGCCGCGATCGCGGCCGCGAGCATGACGACGAAGTTCCAGAAGGTGACCTTTGCGCCACCGATGCGGTCGGACAGCCATCCGCCGAACGGCCGAGCCAGAGCACCGACGAGGGGGCCGACAAATGCCCAAGCGAAGGCGCCGGAGCCGGGGAACAGCGTCGACAACAGGGTCGGGAAGGCCGCAGCAAAACCGATGAACGAACCGAATGTCCCGGTGTACAGCCACGCGAGCAGCCACGCGTGCTTCCGGCGGAAAATGACCAGTTCCTCTCCCAAAGAGGAACGGACATCGCGGATGTTGTTCTGGCCGAACCAGGCTGCGACCGCCGACAGCAGGATGAACGGAACCCAGATGAAGCCGGCGTTCTGTATCCAAACCTGGGTTAGCGTTCCGCCGTCATCGTGTATTTGCGGCGTGCCGCCCATCATCAGCAACGCCCCGCCATACATCGTCGCGGGCACGACGGCCTGCATGACGCCGACGCCGAGATTTCCCAGCCCGGCGTTCCAGCCGAGCGCGGTGCCTTGCATCCGCCTGGGGAACAGGAAGCTGATGTGCGCCATGCTCGCGGAAAAGTTGCCGCCGCCGAGGCCGCACAGCAGTGCGATCACCACGAACACCGCGTAGTCAGTGCTCGGATCCTGCACCGCCAGCGCCATCCACACCGCCGGCAGCAACAGTGAAAGCGTCGTGAAGACCGTGCAGTTGCGACCGCCGAAGATCGGCACGATAAACGCGTAGGCTAGCCTCAGCACGGCACCCGAGATGCCCGGAGCCGCAGCCAGCCAGAACAACTGGTCGGTAGAGAAGCGGAAGCCGATGTGCGGCAGATCAACGACGACGACGCTCCACACCAACCAGATGGCGAAGGACAGGAACAAAGCGGGCATCGAGACGAGGAGATTGCGGACCGCAATCTTCCGTCCGATTTCTCGCCAGAACCGGGTGTCGTCCGGCCGCCAGTCGGCCAGCCACGCGCCCTGCGCCGGAAGCGCCTCGATTAACTTCTCGCGCACCAACTGATCGCGGAGCGCGGGATCCTTGCGGAGGATCGCTTCGCGCTCGCCCCGTTCCGCCATCCACGTCCAGATCATCGTTGCCGTCAGCACGACGAACAGCAGCATGTATGTGCTGGTGCGTACGCCGGTAACATCGACGGCAATGCCGAAGACGATCGGCATGGTAAATCCGCCGAGGCCGCCAATGACGCCGACCAAGCCGCCGACCGAGCCCATGTTGTTCGGGTAATAATCGGCGAGGCTTCGGTATACGCTGGCCTTGCCGATGCCCTGGGCGATACCCACAACGAAGACGAGGATCGTGAACAGCACGATGCCGATCGAAATATCAAAGGCCATGTCGCCCTTGACGCCGTGGACGACCATCGTCGTCGGCGGATAACACAGCACAAATAGCGCGAACAGACAGATCCAAAATACCCACCACGTAACCCTGTCGCCACCAAATTTATCGGAAACGAAGCCGCCCAGCGCCCGGATTGTGCCGGATGGCAAGGTGAAGAACATCGTGATGAATGCAGCTTCCTTCAGGCCAAGACCATATTGCGAAACATAGTACTTCGGCAACCACAAGGCCAACGCCACGAATGCCCCGAATACGAAGTAGTAGGCTAGTCCGAAACGCCAGACGCGTGCCTCCAACAAAGGAGATAGCTGGTCGGTAATCGTCGGGAACTTGCCGATGCGGCGACGTTCTTCGAGCTTCGGGTCGGGGAACGTGAGAAACCAAAACACGATCGCGATGACGATCATGGCGATGGAATAGACCTGCGGCACCATCCGCCAACCGTAAGCAACGACGAGCAACGGTGCCGCCAAGTTGGTCACCGCTGCCCCGGCGTTACCCGCACCGAAGATGCCCATCGCCATCCCTTGCCTTTCCTTCGGAAACCATGCCGAGGTGTAGGCTATACCAACAGCGAAGGAGCCTCCGGCAAGGCCCACGAACAGGCCAAGCACGAGGTAGTGCCAATAATGTGAGGCGAATGCCAAGCCATAGATCGGGATCGCGACGATGAGCATCAAAACAGGAAAGACAATGCGGCCACCGAACCGATCTGTCAGCATGCCGAGTGGCAGTCTTATAAGCGATCCGGTCAATATCGGTGTAGCTATAAGAAGCCCAAATTCTGTTTCATTTAGGCTTAATTCCTGCTTTATTTTTATTCCTAGTATCGAAAACATCGTCCATACGGCAAAATTGACCGTAAATGCTAATGTACTCATTGTCAGGACGGTGTATCGCCGTCTATTGACCGATACTGTTGTAGCTACAGGGGTATTTGTATCGTTCATTTTCCTGGATAGCCGTCGGCGAGGCCGATCTCTCATGGATCACGGAACGAGGGCTAGCGATCCCCTCCGCAGGAAGAGCTTACGCGGTTGCACAAAACCATGGATTGATCTTCGTCAAGGGGAGTGAGCGCGTCCCCGATTCTCGCCATCGCATATGGGAATTCGACATCCCCGCAAAGCGCCGAGGGCAAATCGCTGTAGGCGAATTCGCCGCCAGATTGTAAGCTTTTTCGCTACGCCCTAACGGTTCGGTCGGAAACACGTGCCGGCCGGCCGAACCTGAGTCGTGGGAGATTACCGATGGCCGAACAGCTTCCCGCGGGTGCACAGCGAATTGCCGATCGCCACCCGGAGGTTTGGCAAGCCTACGCAAAGCTGGGAGCGGCTTGTGCCGAGGCGGGGCCGCTCGACGCCAAGACGCGGAGGCTCGTCAAGCTGGCCTTGTCCGTTGGGACCTGGTCCCAAGGGGCAGTGCATTCGCACGTCCGACGCGGCCTCGACGAGGGCATCTCGGAAGCCGAACTGAAGCACGTCGCACTTCTCGCGATTTCCACCCTCGGCCTGCCGAAGGCGGTGGCGGCACTTACGTGGATCGAGGACGTGACAACTCCAGCGTGACCATTCTCACAGGATTGTCGACTGCCGCATCGGCCCCGCCTTGGGGTCGCTACACGAAAGTCAGCTGCGTGTACGCCAGATTAGAACGAAACAGGTCCTTCCCTTCACGCTGGCGGGCAGCGACGCCGTGGTCCTGAGCGGCCGCAACTTGCCCGGTGTAAGCTCGCCTTCGGCGTCCCAGGCGTAGTCGCCGTAAGCGACAGATGCTCCCAACCGACCGGCGCGACGTGCCGCATCATTTCAGGCCCGACGGCGCGTTCGGCGGGGGCCCGTCCAGCAGTGACATGAGCTCTTGACCGGTCGGCGCGACGCGGGACGCCAATGGCTTCGCCGGACTCATTCCGGAACCGTCAACACATCGGCAACGTACGTGATCCGATCAGCTTCCGCCGGCGCCAGCGCGATCGGCGGCAGGTTGGCGCCGGTGATTGCCGGCGCCTGACCCGGCGCACCGCCGCGAGGGGTCGTGTGCACCACTTGGCTCGGCGGCAAGTCGCGGGCGTCCTTCAGATGTCGGGACATCAGGTCCATCGCCTGGATGAAGTAGTAATGCAGGGGGATGAACCGGGTATCGAAGCCGGCGACGCTGTTGAGCGCGTCGAGATGCTGGCCATTGGTCACCTCGATGTAGCGCAGCCGGCTTTGCTCCGCCTCGGTCTGGCGGTTGCGCGCATAATAGACGCGCCCGGCGTGGTTGGGATGGATAACCCCGTCTGCGCGGCCTTGGACGATGATCGCGGGCGTGCCATGCAGGTCGGCGGTCGCCCGAATGTTGGCGATGCCGCGGTGCAGCCGCCGGTGCGCCTCGAGGACCGCGCCCGACGGCGGCGCGCCGGTGACCGGGTCACTGCCGGTCCACAACGCCCGCAGGCAGAGCGCGCCATCGAGGTTCTGGTCCGGCACGCCGACTGGCGAAACCGACAAGGCGCTCTGCCTGGGGCCGCCCAGCGACGCGTTGTTGATGAGGTTGACGCCGCCCGTCGGTGGGATGCCGCTGGAAGTGCCGAACAGGATCGCTTCTGAAGCCCCGCTAACAACGATCGGGTCTCCCGTAGCGTCGGCGGCGCCAAAGCTGTAGTCGCAGAGATTGTCCTGCACCCGCGCCCCCACGTAGGCGTTGGCGTAGGTGACGGCGATGGCCTGCGGTACGAGCAGCGTCCAGAGCGCGGGCTGCACGATATTCTGCTCGCTGAGGATGCCGTAGCGGTTGATGACCGCCTGCGCTTCCCACGCCTGTTCGGCGACGGTGCCGGAAGTTACCAGCCCGCGCGCGTGCAGCGCCGCGCAGCGGTTTTCCCCGAGCGCCGCCGGCACGCTGTTCAACGGCGCGTCGGGCTGGGACAGATTGGCGCAGCCCTGGAAGATATTGAGGTGGCTAACGTAGTCGTAGAGGTTCTTGCCCGCCTGTGTGAACCGCGGCCGCTCGCCCTGGCCGATGGAGAACGCAGGACCGGGTGGCGGGGTGACGTTCGGCTCGGACACGGCGACGCCGTCGATCAGCCCGAACCGGTCGATTTCCACCGCGCGCAGCGACGCCGCACCGCCATTCGACACGCTGGAGCCGATAACGATGGTGCTGGCCGGAGAGATCGGCGTGCTCGGATACCGACGGTTGAGCTCCTGAAAAGCAAACAGAGTCGCCTGCAGCACGTTGACGTCCCAGTCGGCCTCCGGGTTCTGCTCGGAGTGGGCGTGTTTGAAGGCGAAGCGGCCGGGGGTTTCGGCGTTGAACGCGGTGCGCTCGGTGTCGCTGATCCGCGCCCGGAAGTTGGCCCGGCTTCCGGCGACCTCCGCGCTCTCACGCACGCCGTCGATCAGGTTGACGGTATCATTCTGCAGGTCGTGCGCACCGGTGCCGGTGCCCTTGTCGGTGTAGGCGACGGCGCAGCCGTTCTTCAGCCCCCACTCGCCGCTGGTGCCGATGGCGCCGTAGATTCCGCGTGAGCCGGACGACGGACCGGTGACGATGCAGGGGGAGCCGGGGTCGAAGCTCCCCGGGATCTGCACCATCAGCGTCACGTTCCTGCGGCCGGAACCGTCGTCGGCGTAGGTCAGGCATTCGCTGCCGGGGATCTTCCCCTCGTCCGTCGTCACCGTTCCGTCGGCGAGGACACTCGGCCCGTAGAGCGTGCCGTAGCCGCCGCCTGCGCTGACGTCGACGATCGCTCGGTAGTTGGTGTAGATGGCGAGCCGGCGCAGCTCGGCGGCGGTCGGGTCGAGCGGATCGGCAATCTTCGGCGGCGGCGCGGCCAGCCCGGACTTGCCGAGGCCGGCGGTCAGCAGATCGTCGTCGATGCCGTCGTAGGTGGCACAGCGAACGTCCCCATGGCGAAGCGACTCCATCACTGCAGCGACGCCAACCTCCGCCGCCTCGTCGCCTGCCGTAGAAGCAGAGCAAGCACCCAAAGTCGCGGCGAAAGCTGCATAGAGCCCCTGTCTCTTCGGCATCTTCTCCTCCCTGTGCGGTCAGCGGATCAGCGACGTCACCTGTTCGACCAGCGTTTTCGCCATGTTCGCTCTTTTTGTGACTATCTCGAACCCACCCTGATCGCGGCGCCGACTACGTCGCCCACAGGTGCCGGGTAAACCACTCCACGGCCGTGGTTGACGCTGTCTCGAAGCCGTCGACGTACGCATCGAAGTGCCCTCCGGCGAGGGTGACCAGCTGCTTCGGCGCGAGTGCCCGCTCAAACGCCGCAAGGGCAAGTTCGGGGACCGTCAGCACGTCGCCGAGCGCCACCACCATCAGCAGCGGCGTCGGACTGATGAAACGGATGTAGCCGCCCGGCTCATATTCGGTGAACATTTCGACCGAACGCAGCGTGACCTCGTTCTTCCAGGACGGCGCGCGTGCGCCACGCCTCGGTGAACCACGTCCAGCTGCCCGCCGACGGCAGCGCCGAAGGTGCCGCCGGATCTTCGACCACCGCCGGAATCATGGCCGGCGGCTTGCCTGCGATGCGTGCGCGGCGGTCGTCGACGAACACCTTGTGGGCATCGGCCAGAGAGTCGGCGCGGACGAGGCGGCGTGCATTGTCGTGCCCGCTGACGAGCGGCACCTGCGACACGACGCACTTCACCCGGCGATCGACCGCCGCCACGACGAGGACATGACCGCCGCTGTAGCTCGTGCCCCAGATGCCGATGCGCTCCGGATCGGTTTCTGCCAACGTCTCGGCGAAGGTGATCGCGTCGCGGTAGTCACGGACCTGCCGCCAAGGGTCGACCTCCTGGCGCGGCGCGCCGCCGCTCGTGCCGAAATTACGGTTGTCGAAGACGACCGATGCCAGGCCGGGGTAGCGTCCGCCCGGGTGGTGTGAAATCTCGGAGCGAAGCCGGCGGGCGGAGCTCCGCAACAAGCGGAGCCCGTCGGCTTCGCGGTGGTCGGGGCGGTCATCGCGCCTCTTCGGTAGGGTTGAGTT
>Ga0209573_1000838_pt1 | contig 55076 bp, 57 predicted proteins | sample TNRBio252014_DNA_FD_185870 | JGI IMG/M metagenome (GOLD analysis project Ga0209573, IMG submission 185870) | Wastewater treatment Type I Accumulibacter community from EBPR Bioreactor in Madison, WI, USA - TNR Reactor_6/25/2014_ DNA (SPAdes)... | ecosystem: Engineered > Bioreactor > EBPR >...
CGCCTTGCGTGGCGAGTCCAGCCAACGTCATTCCTTCGATCAGCAAGTAGGGCGTTTGCTCCATGAGCTGCTTATCCTTGAAGGTTCCCGGCTCGCCTTCGTCGGCATTGCATACCACGTAGTGCCGTTTAACCTTGTCTTTTGCGAGACCGTTCCACTTGATCCAGGTTGGGAACCCAGCTCCGCCACGGCCCCGAAGGCCGCTTGCTTTGACTTCGTCAATAATCTGCTGGCGTTCCATGCCCAGAGCGCGGTCGAGGGCCACGTAGCCCCCATTCGCTAGGTAACCATCTAGCGTCCGATAGGATTCGTCGTGGGCGTGTTTGAAAAGAAGTTTAAGTTCGGCCATTCGAGTTGTTCTAGGCGGAATCGTCTACCTTGACGCGGGAACGCGACTCGGACTGTGGGGCAGCAGTGGGGCGGGAAGGCTTCGGGGAGCCCGCTTTTTCAAAGTTTGCGAGATGAACCTGCACAATGGAGTCGGCAAGCTGAACGACCGAGCTGCCTTCTTGCGCTCTCAAGTCGTTCAAGAGGCGGTCCACATAGGCCGTATCTACGGGACCGTGGTACTGATCGCCCACCTGAAGAAGGGGAGCACGGTCGCAAGCATTAAGACATTCGACTTCGTGCAACGTAAAGATGCCGTCAGGGGTGGTTTCACCGTAATCCACTCCCAGTTGCTTTTTCAGATACTCACCGATGGGATACGCCCCGCACACTTGGCAAGTGAGGCAGGTGCACACTTCGATCATGTGTTTGCCGACCGCGTGGTTCGTGTTGTACATCGAGTAGAACGTCGCGACACCTTCCACTTCGGCGTAGCTCCGTTCCAGACGGAATGCGACTTCGGCAATCGCGTCTCCCGTGAGGGTTCCGCCGTACTCGCGCTGAGCGATCCAGAGACCAGGCAAGATGCAGCTTTTTTTATCGGGATAGTGCGCCTGGAGGTTCGTGAGTTCCTCAATCGCGTTGGTTCCAAACCTTAACTTTAGGTCTTCGGGTTTGGGGGCATGCGGGCGCGGATTTTGGCGCCCCAATTGCAGAAGTTCGGACATAGCGGAGACGGATACCTTACGAGGATTCTACACGTTTTGGGCCGAGTTCGTCCGAGTCTGGTATCTTAGGACACGTTATGCCCAAAGCTGCCCGACCCAAATTAATGAAGCGCGCCAAGTTGAATTTTGGCCAACGACGCATGAAGCGCAAGACCCGCAAGATGGGCAAGCACTAGCGATCAATTTCGCCAAGAACGATATCAATTGAGCCGATAATCGCGATCACGTCGGAGATCAATCGGCCCACCGCGAGCACTTCCAGCGATTTGAGATTCATGAAGCTGGAAGGACGCTCGTGCCAGCGATACGGTCGGTTCGAGCCGTCGCTGATGATGTAGAACCCAAGCTCTCCCTTAGAGCCTTCGATCCCCGCATAGGCTTCGCCAACCGGAGGCCGATAACCTTCGGTCCAGAGCTTAAAGTGGTGGATGACAGATTCCATCGAGCTATCGAGCTCCTCGCGGGGCGGTGGAATGATCTTCCTGTCGTCCGTGCTCCAGGCGCCGCCGGGTAATCCATCTATGGCTTGCTGCAAAATCTTGCAGCTTTCCTTCATTTCGGCAAGCCTCACCAGGAAGCGGTCGTAAACATCTCCGTGGTTGCCCACCGGAATCTTGAAGTCAAAGTCTTCGTAGCTCGAGTAAGGGTTGGACTTGCGGAGGTCCCACGCGATGCCAGAAGCGCGGGCAATCGGACCCGAGCACCCAAGTTCCAGCGCGAGCTTTCCTTCCAATACGCCGACGTTTTGGGTTCGCTCCATCCAGATCGGATTGGTCACGAGCATGTTCTCCACGTTTTCTAGCTCGGCGGGGAAGTCGCGCAGGAAGTTGCGGAGCTTCGTTTCAAAGCCCTCCGGCATGTCTCCGCGCAAGCCGCCGGGAATGATCCAGCTGGGCATCATGCGGACGCCCGAGAAGATCTCGAACATATCGAGCACCATCTCGCGCTGCTGCATGATGTAGAAGAAGGGCGTCATCGCGCCCAAGTCCAGCGCGTGGGTTCCGAGCCAAATGCAGTGGGAAGCAATACGGGAAAGTTCGGCGAGGATGACGCGCAGGTATTGACCTCGCTTGGGAATTTCGCAACCCAGGAGCTTTTCTACCGCCAATGCGTGGGCGAGGTTATTTCCGTTGGCGTTGAGGTAGTCCATGCGGTCCGTCATGACGACGCACTTTAAGTACTGCTGATACTCGGCCTCTTTCTCCATGCCCGTGTGCAGATAGCCAATTTGACACCGGCATTGAACAATGGTTTCGCCTTCGAGTTCGCAGACCACACGGAGCACACCATGGGTCGAAGGGTGCTGCGGCCCCATGTTTACGATCATCGTGTTTTCACCGATCTTCTCGATGATCGTCTCGGTGGACGGCATGAAATTCTGCTGACTCATGGCAATTTGAACACTGAGTTTACTTGGTTTTTGGACGTGGGATTAAAGGAAAATCCCCCTTGCCCGAAGGCGAGGGGGATTTTTCCGGAGTGCGAATTATTGGAGGATTCGCTTAGTTGACGCCATCCGGCCAGAATCGGTTGAATACCCAGACCGTTCCGACTTGAGATCGTTGCAACATCTTGCCGCGGAAGTCAAGAGCCTTAGCGGATCCGTCCGTAGCGACGAAGGTGGTCAGACCGTTCGGGAAGAAGCATCCGACGTCAATACCGCGGCGGCTGGCCGGGTTCGGTCGCTTGTAAGCGGTCGGGCCGGCGTAGCCCCACTTGGTGCCGTAGGAGCTGAATTGAGCTTCCGGAGTCCAGCGGACGCAGTAAGCGAATGCATAGGATTCGCCGCCCGTTCCGAACGACCACCAGAGGTCCCAGTTCGCAGCTTCAGAGATCATGACCATGTCCGACGGGTTGCCGATTCCGCTGAGCGGCTTCGAAGAAGCAGCCACGCGGCCGGTGCCGTAGGAGTCGGTTCCAGCAGCGGTCATGTTACCGTGACCAGCAATACCGTCGAACTGAACCATAACGCCACCCGTGAGAGTTGCTTGGCTCCATTGGAAGTATCCGCGGTTGCGAGCGGTTGCTTGGCCGTGGCCAGCAGCGACCGGCGGCATACCGAGGTATTGCGTTCGCTTGAATTGGATGTCAGCAACAGCGCCCGTCGGTCGCTCGCGCTTCGGATTGAGCATGAGGTCCCAGTTCTTTACGTACGGTTGCGATGCGTCTTGCCACATGATGTCGATGTTATCGGTGGCGATTTGGCAAAGCGGGGGGCTGTCGTCGAAGTCGGTGGCATACATCAGAGTCGAGAGACCCGTTTGCTTCACGTTGCTGAGGAACGTGACATCCTTAGCCGACTCTCGAGCTTGCGAGAGAACCGGGAAAAGGATCGCAGCGAGGATCGCGATGATGGCGATAACCACGAGGAGTTCAATGAGCGTAAATGCTTTTTTTAGCACAGTGTTTTTCCTTTTTCGCTCATGCTAAATCTGCGTCTTCGCTTCGGGTGTCAGAGAGGTGAACGGTGGTGTTGGTGGGCTAGGCGGGTCATCCCGGAGGAGTTCCCAAAATAATTGCTTTGCTTTAATGATCCAATTCCAATCGTTCGACGCTACTCTGCATTTGAGGACAAAGGCCCAGCTTTTGCGTGAGTGACACATATAGTACGACAAATACATGGCCAAAGGTCGGATTTTTCCTTTATTTTTTTAAAAAAATTTCATGGCGGGAACTTTTTGAACCTGGGTCGAAAGTACCGCAAGTCAGCCGTGCCAACAAAAATCGCCCCGACTCATCAGAGCCGGGGCGATTTTGTGCTTGGTAATGTTCAGCTTTAGAGCTTGGCTTCGGTTGCCGAAGCAGCTGCGCCATTGCCGGCTTGATCCGGCGCAGGGGCACCGCTACCAGCACCAGCCGCAGAGGGCTTGCCGAGCGTTTGGTTGTAGTCTTTTGCTTGCATGGACGGATCATTCGGGTCCGTCTTTGCTTCCTGCGAGCATCCACCGAGGATCACGGCCGAGGCCGCAACCACTAAGAGCATTCCGAGCAATTGCTTCATGATTTTAGTTAACTCCGTCCGGCCAGAACCGGTTGTGAACCCAAATCGTTCCAACTTGAGTTCGTTGGAGCATCTTACCACGGAAGTCAAGAGCCTTTGCCGATCCGTCGGTTGCGACGTACGTCGTCAAGCCATCCGGAATAAAGCAGGTTGCATTGATGCCGCTTCGTTGGCTCTTCGCTCGCTTGAACGCGGTCGGACCAGCGTAGCCAGTCTTGCCCGGGTACGAGCTGAAGTTTGCCGGAGTCCATTGGACGCAGTAGTTGAATGCATAAGATTCACCACCGGTACCGAACGACCACCAGAGATCCCAGTTGGACGATTCGGTGATCATCACCATGTCCGAGGGGTTGCCGATTCCGCTGAGCGGCTTCGAAGAAGCAGCCACGCGGCCAGCGCCGTAGGAGTCAGTGCCAGCAGCGGTCATGTTGCCATGGCCTGCGATGCCGTCGAACTGAACTTGAACGCCACCCGTAAGTTGGGCTTGAGTCCATTGGTAGTAACCGCGGTTTCGAGCGGTTGCTTGACCGTTGGCAGCGGCCACCGGCGGCATACCGAGGTATTGCGTTCGCTTGAATTGGACGTCAGCCACCGGGCCCGTCGGTCGCTCGCGCTTCGGGTTGAGCATGAGGTCCCAGTTCTTCACATACGGTTGCGAAGCGTCTTGCCACATGATGTCCACGTTGTCGGTGGCGATTTGAGCAAGCGGGGGGCTGTCGTCGAAGTCCGTTGCATACATCAGGGTCGAGAGACCGGTTTGCTTGACGTTGCTCAGGAAGGTCACGTCCTTGGCCGACTCGCGAGCTTGCGAGAGCACCGGGAACAGGATCGCGGCGAGAATCGCGATGATCGCGATAACCACGAGAAGTTCAATAAGCGTAAATGCTTTCTTTAACACGATAAGTATTCCTCCAATCGGCTCCGAAGAGCCAATTCGCACACGGGTTGCGGCACGGAGCCGGTCCCCTGGCACAGTCTAAGACTAGCTTCAACTGCTGAAAGTTCGAACCCAGGACTTGAGGCCCACGCAAAAATCGGGACCAGGGACCATGAACTTTTTTGCCGGGTCTCCCGTCCCTGCCGCGCCGTTACTATAAAACAAAAAAGCGGTGCGGAAACCGGGGTTTCCGCACCGCGTAAAGAAACTATTGCGCTTTTCTAACGGCCGCTGACGCCTTCGCTTCCGGTAAGGCCGTCAAAGCTCTCGCCCGCGTGCGGCATCGGAACGTCTTCAACGGCGGGGCCGCGCGTTCCTTGGTCGAAATTCACGTCTTCGCCACCCAGCGGGAATTCTTTGCGGAGCGGGTAGCCAATGAAATCGTCCGGCATCATGAACCGCAGTCCTTCGGGCAGAGGGTTGCCTTCGAATGGAATCCCGAACAGGTCCAGAATCTCTTTCTCCGGGTACTCGGCGCCCATAAAGATGTCTTTCAGCGTCGGAATCGCTTCACCTTCATCAACGCCTACCTTTATAAATAGGCGAGAAAAATGTGTGAGAGACATAAGGTTATAGATGACTTCGAACCGTTGCGGAAGGTCTCTCTCCAGGGGCCAACGGGAATAATCCGCCCCGAGACATTCAGAAAAATAGCCGTAGTCCAGCTCGGGCGTATCTTTAAGGAAAGAAATGACCTCACGGATGTCTTCTTTGGCCACGCAGACAAACGTGTCGCCGCGAAACTCCTTGACCTTTAAGATACGGTCGCCAAAAGCTTCCTTAAGTCGAACGACTTCGAGTCGTTCTTCGCCCACCATCGGATTTGGCATTAGGCGACCTGCGCCTCCGGCAGATCCGAAACAGGGCTCGGGTCGGCGGCTTCGTCGTCCCAGTTGATCGCGTCAATTTTCAATACATACCAGTCGCCGATGATCCAGAGGGCCATGTAAACCATGATTGCGGCAAAGCTGAACCACTGGAAGCTTAGGTCGGCGGCGGCCGAACCCATTTCGGGCCGGATAAACACCGTCAGCCAGCTCCAAAGGAAAACGACCTCAATATCGAAGAGGATGAAGAGCATGGCGACCAAGTAGAACTTAATCGGGAACCGTTCGCGGGCATCGCCGACGGGCTGCACGCCACATTCATAGGCCGATGCCTTGAAAGGGGTGACTTTTTTGGGTCCGAGCACCCAACTAAGGGTGACCATTGCCGCGCAAAGCACAGCGGCAAACAGAACCAAAATCACGACGGGTGTGAAGTCCACACTCATGCCCGTGATGATACTCCAAGTATTTCGGGGAGGGGCGGACGGCGGCGCATCTTAGTAAAAAGATGCGGGAACGTTGAAAGGAGAGCAAAGCACGTTCCCGCCATTCCTTGTCCACGCGCGGCCTCGTCTATAGAGGAGTTGCCCCCTCGGGTGCGAAACCTTTGCAATGGTGCAGGCATGTTACACAAAATAAAATTGTTGTGCAAGGGCACGTTCTCACAAAATTTCCGGTTGAAGCAAGCGGGAAGTCTGCGGTCGGTTGCCTTTACGGTGTATAGGTATACTCGCCGCCGTACCCGGGCCAGTCACTCGTTGCCTGGCCCATGCCATTATTTTTAGGAGGCTTTTCTCACCTTGGGCGCCGCCATTGAAATCATAGACCTCGTCAAGACATATAAAACCCGGAACAACAAAGTCAACGTCGTAGATCACATCAACCTGGAAGTAAACGAAGGGGAGATTTTTGGATTCCTCGGGCCAAACGGGGCCGGAAAAACCACGACGATCAAGATTCTTCTCGGAATCATCTACCAAAACTCGGGCATCGCCCGCGTGTTGGGCAAAGAAGTTGGCGACATGCAGATCCACCGGGAGATCGCCTACCTACCGGAAAAGCCGTATTACTACGAGCACATGACCGGGATCGAAATTCTCCAATTTTATGCCTCCCTTTTTGGAAACATCCCCAAGGAAAAGTGCCAGCAACTTCTGGAGCGCGTGAACCTGGCGAATGATTCAACCAAGACCATCAGCCAGTACTCCAAAGGTATGCAGCAACGAATCGGGCTTGCTTCGAGCTTGCTGAACGACCCGCGGCTGTTGTTCTTGGACGAGCCGACCGCCGGCCTGGACCCGATTGCGCATATCGAAATCCGAGACCTGATTCTGGGCTTCCGCGACGAAGGGAAGACGGTGTTCATTTCTTCGCACGAACTCAGCGACGTCGAGCGCATTTGCGACCGAGTGGCGATCATCAACAAGGGCAAGATCGAAATGCAGGGACGACTGGAAGACCTGCTCCGGGGCGGCCGCTATGAAATCACCGCGAGCGGAGTTCCGGAAGAGCTCGGACGCAAAGTGGAAGGGAAGGACTGGATCGTGAGCTTTGCCCAAGATCGCTTGATCGTGGATATGCCCGACTCGGATTCGCCGAACGAACTGATGCAGTCCATTATCGCGGCGAAGGGTTCGATTCTCAGTGTTATTCCGCGCCGCAAGCGCCTCGAAGATTTGTTTGTGGAAACCGTTCGCAACAAGGAGGTGTCCAAGTGAGAGCCATTTTTAACATTGCCCGAACCACGTTCGGCGAAGCCGTGCGGCGAAAGATCATCCTGATCATTCTCATTCTCGGCCTTGCCTTTATCATCATCACGCCTGGCCTTGGAATTCTCTCGCCCCGGTCCGAACGGGCCGCGGTGACCAGCCTCACGCTCGGTCTGATCCAGATGACGAGCGCATTGCTTGCCATTACGCTGACCATTTATTTGGTGCCAAACGAGATTGATCGGCGGACGATTTACACCATTTTGTGTAAGCCCGTGCGGCGATACCAGTTCATTTGGGGCAAATATCTCGGCGCGGTGGCAACCATCGGCCTGATGCTCCTCATGATGACGTTGGTGCTTTTGGCCGTCTTTGCGTTCCAGTTCAACGACCGCGGATTCAACGCCGCCGAAGCCGCTGAACTCGCGAAGGCTCCGCTGATGTTCTTCTTCCAGATGTCGCTTTTGGCGGCGGTGGCAATGTTCTTCAGCGTTTGGACCTCACCAATCGTCAACTTCTTCCTCACCAGCGGAACCTACATCGCGGGCACCGTGTTTAATGGGGTGTTCGAGACGCTGAAAGAAAGCCGAAGCACGTCACCCATCTTGCGGGCGCTGAGCGAAGCAGTGCAAGCCATCCTTCCGAACTTTGGTCGATTCCAGGTTCAAAATGCGGCGGTCAACCCGGGTCAGGTGATTCAGTCCGAAGCGGTGTATTTCGGCACGGCCATCGGCTACGCCCTGCTTTACATCGTGGTGATGATCAGCTTGGCCAGCGTTCTCTTCGAAAACCGAGAGGTTTAAGAATCCATGAGAAGTGACATCAACAAACCGGTTTGGCTCGGCGCGTGTGCGGCGGGAATCGCGGTATGTGCCGCCTTGAATCAGGGCGTATTGCATCCGCTTTGGGTTCGCAACTACGCGCCCAAGAACCTGTCGGTTTCCTCGGGATTGGCCCCGGACCAAATGCTCCTAGCCCTTGCGGGTTTCCGCGAGATGGTGGCTTCGATCCTTTGGGTTCGGGCCGACACCTACTTTGACCAAGGGAACTACGACGCGGTTCTGCCCATCATCCGAATGGTGACCTGGCTTGATCCGAAGCAAATCGACGTGTATTCCACGGGGATGTGGCACATCGGATACAACTTCACGGACGAGCAGTCCCGATCCGACCGCCGGTACCTGCCGAGCGCACTCGCGCTGGGAGCCGAAGGAGCCAAGAACAACTCGGAAACGTACGAGATGTACTTTGAGACGGGTTGGATGTGGTTCCACAAAATCAACGACCAGTACGACAACGCAGTCACATGGTTTGAAAAGGCGAGCGAGAAGTCGGATATTCCGCCAGCTCGGCGAAATATGCTCAGTTCGGCATACCAGCGTGCGGGACAACTAGACAAGGCGCTCAAGCTCTATTACGATCAGCTGAACAAAGCTGAGATCTCGATGAAGGAGCAGCTGGATCAAGTGACGGCGTTCACCGCCCGGCAACAGCGCGACACAGTGGAGAAGAACCTTGACGTGTTCCTGGTCCGGATGTCTCAGCGCGGGAATTTCAACGCGGATGGGACGGCAACCGAGTTGTTCGATACCCAGCCGCCGTTCGACGTCGGATTCAGCGCCGAAGTCTCGGTGATTGATGCGGCCGTGCTCCGGGTTCGCGCCACTTGGAATGTTCGACCGGTAGGTACCCGCATCCGGGTCATTCTTCGCGATGCAGACTATCCGAACGGGACCGACGCGGGAATGGACTTTGGCGCGAGCGATTCTGTGAACCTCGACCCGCCCAAAAACCTCACGTTCATGCAGGATGAGCTGTTTATCCGAAACCGCCGTGCGGACAAGAAGATGGACATGAGTCGGGACCCGACGATGTACACCTTTTCTAAGGATAAGTACTACTTAGACTTCTATTACAATCCGCGCAGCGCTCCTCCACATATTCAGGACCGATTTGGGTTCTTGGGCGAGGGCATGACGGATAAGAACTACCTGAACACCACGGCTCGCAACGGCGAAAGGGTCATTTTCCACCGAATGGAGCTGACTCGTGATATGCTGAAGCGAGAGGGAGAGTGGATTGATAAGATGCCCATTCTCCGCACTCCGAACTTCATCGAAGGGTCCTCAACCCGGACGGGAGAAGAGGAGCTCATCAAGGTGCCTGGACTGCTGAATAAGTAGTCTGCACCCCGAAGTAAGCGTCGAACGGACCTGGCCGACGCTCGTCCCGAAACGGTGGGGCGTCGGCCGGGAACTGTGCGGCAGCAGACCGGTGAAACGCGTCAGGACCGGAAGGTAGCAGCGCTAAGTCGGCTCTCTGTGCGATGCAGTATTCCCGGCGCTTACTTCGAAACTTATTGGATTCAGCATGGCCCACATTGCGCTCTATCGAAAATATCGGTCGCAAACCTTCGATGAACTCATCGGGCAAGAACACGTTATCCGAACCCTGCAGAACGGACTTTCGCGAGGCAATATTCACCACGCCTTCTTGTTCACCGGTCCGCGTGGAACCGGAAAGACCTCCACGGCTCGACTCCTGGCCAAAGCCCTGAACTGCGAAAACGGCCCGACCGATTCACCTTGCGGAACGTGCGGTATCTGTACAACTATCGCGGAGGGAAGCTGCATTGACGTTGTCGAAATGGACGCCGCAAGTGAGGCGGGCGTAGACGAAGTTCGCGAGCGAATTGTAGATGTTATTGACTATAAACCTGCACTGTGCCGCTACCGAATCTTTATCATTGACGAAGTCCATGACCTCTCTCCCAAAGCGTTTGATGCGCTGCTGAAAACGATCGAGGAGCCACCGGGCCACGTCGTGTTCGTCCTCGCCACCACCGAGCAGCACAAAGTGCCGCCTACGATTCAGTCGCGCACTCAAAAGTTTAACTTTAGCCGCGCTTCTTTGAAGTCTTTGGTGGACCGAATGACGTTCGTTCTTGGTGAGGAGGGAATCGAGTTCGAGCCTGCCGCCCTCAGCACCATTGCCCGCATGGCGGATGGGGGATTCCGGGATGCGCTGTCGCTGTTAGAGCAGGTCATGCTCACGGCGGAAAAGAAGATCACCCTGGGTCATGTAGTGGACCAGCTTGGTCTTGTCCGGGAAGAGGCGGTAGACGCGTTGCTTGTTGCCACAGACCGGGGAGACGTGGCCAAGATTCTAAGCTCGGTCGACGAAATTTTTCAGTCTGGTCGCGATGCGCGGTCCATATTAGAAAGCATGCTTCATCGGTTGAGTGATCTCACCCGGGCTAGCTATGAAGTTGAGATCGGAGCGGCGACCGATGCCACCCAAGAAGCGGCGATGAAGGCAATTTCCGCTCAGCTCGGCGGGGACAAAATTTTGCCGCTTCGCATGGCAATTGCCTCCAGCCTGCGCGACGTGCGCGACGTGACCTTGCCCAAACTGTGGCTCGAATCGTTGCTGATCGGCTATGCGAACTCGCAGCGAGCGCAAGCGGTTCCGGCCCAAACCGCCGTCGTTTCTGCGCCAGCGGCGGATTTAGCCCCGCATCCTTCGAAAACCCAAAACCCGGCGCCTAAGCCCCGGCCCGAACCAGAACCCGCGCCTGCAAGTGGCAACCCCGACCAGGATCGCGCCGCGCTTCTCTGGCAGAAGATCCGCGACGAAATTGGCGAAATGTCGAAAACCGCGCGCGCGAAGATCGGCTCAACAAGGGTCACGGGACTCGAAGGCGGTGCGGTCATTGTGTCTGGCTTTTTGCGTCAGAACGATTACGAGTCGTTTTCGGAGAACGGAAAGCTGGTCAAAGCGATCCTTGCCAAATGGGACGAGCAAAAGGGTGACGATGGCTGGACCCTGAAGTTCGTTCACAACGGTTCGGCGAACGCGAAAGCCGAAACTCCGAGTTACGCGGCTCCGGCGGTAGAATTGCCGGCAGAAGGCGAAAAGCTCAAGGCAATTTTTGAGCAAGAATTTCAAGGGAGATAACGAAAAATGAAGATTCCAAAGGGACTTGGCGGCGGTGGATTTGGAGACATGCTTGCGCAGGCTCAACAGGCCATGCAACGCACCCAGAACTTAGAGAAGGAGCTCGCGCTCGAACGTGTGGAAGGCCAAGCCCTCGGCATCCGAACTGTATTCGACGGAACGGGGGAGATTCAGTCCATCGAAATTAAAGAGAAGGGTCTAATTGATCCGGAAGACTCTGAGGGCCTTGAAGCCGCTTTGGTAGCGGCGATTCGAGACGGCTATTCAAAAGCCGTGGAGCTTCGCGCCGCGAAAATGCGAGAGATCATGCCCAACGTTCCGGGCCTCGACAAACTGGGCTTCTAAAACCACACCGAGTTGCTTTTCGCCAAACCCCTTGGGGACCTCATCGCGCAGCTTGAACGCCTACCCGGCGTTGGGCCGAAGTCGGCCCAACGTTTGGCATACCAGATCATTCGCTGGCCCGAAGAAGACGTTCGGCGACTCGCGGAGGCTCTGGTAAGGGCGAAGCAATCCTTAAAACTCTGCGAGGTCTGTCAAAACGTCAGCAATCTCGAAATCTGCGAACTCTGCCAAGATGCCCGGCGGTCGACGGGGACGATTTGCGTGGTCTGCGAACCCCGTGACATAGCTGCCATCGAACGCATCAACGAGTACCGGGGCGGCTATCACGTTTTGCACGGGCTGATTTCACCTATGGACGGAATTGGGCCAGAGCAGCTAAAAGTGCGGGAGCTCCTTCATCGTTGCCAAAGTGGGGTGGAAGAGGTAATTTTGGCGACCAACCCTACGCTGGAAGGCGACGCAACCGCCCTTTACATCGCGAAGTTACTTAAGCCGCTCGGCGTGAAAGTTACGCGGCTTGCATACGGGATTCCGGTGGGCGGGGAACTTGATTATGCCGATTCGGCGACCCTTCATTCAGCGCTGGAATACAGACGAGAACTATGAGAATTTTGGTGGTGGGTTCGGGTGCCCGCGAACATGCACTTGCATGGAAGTTGTCTCAAGAGGCCGAAGTTCACGCCGCGCCAGGTAACCCTGGCATTTTGGCGGACGGAATCCCATGCCATGCGGTAAGCGCGAGTTCGGTACACGATCAAGTGGAGCTTGCGAAACAAATTCGCCCAGATTTGGTGGTCGTTGGACCCGAAGCACCGCTGATCGCGGGACTTTCCGACGCAATGATCGACGCGGGATTTCCGGTTTTCGGTCCCAGCCAATCCTGCGCCCAACTGGAAGGCTCGAAGGCGTTCGCTAAGGAATTCATGCGGGAGGAAGGTGTCGCGACTGCCGCCGGGGCGAGTTTTATAGAATTTGAACCCGCCCTTGCATATGCGGCTGAACTTTGCGAATCCGGTGCCGGCGTGGTGGTCAAGGCGAGTGGAAATGCACTCGGGAAGGGCGTGGTCGTCTGCCAAACCCTTTCCGAAGCCGAAGCTGCAATACGGGACTGTCTTGAGCACCGGGTTTTTGGTGATGCGGGGCGGGAAGTGGTTTTGGAGCAACGCCTACTCGGGCCCGAATTTAGCCTCATGGTGGTCGTGAGCGGATCGGAATACCAGTGCTTGCCGGTGGTTCAGGACTATAAGTCACGCGACGACGGCGGTCACGGACCGAACACGGGCGGGATGGGGTCATTTTCGCCTGTGAACTGGGTGAGCGAGGCTCTCCTGTCCCAAACCGTCACTACGGTGGTCGAGCCGACGATCCACGGATTGCAGCGACGGGGCATGGACTATCGGGGCGTCATTTTCTTTGGGCTCATGGTCGAAGGCGGGGTGCCGTATTGCTTGGAATACAACGTGCGCTTCGGTGACCCCGAAACCCAGAGTCTCGTAATGCAGCTCGGATCCGGTTTTGCCGACTCGTTGATGGCGGCGGCCACTGGCAAATCGCTGCCCGAGCCAGAAATCCATGATCAGCCGACCTGCACCGTGGTTGTCGCAAGCGAGGGCTACCCGGCCGATCCCAAGATTGGACGCGCGATTCACCTCCCGCCTCACCCTGAAACGGTGAAGATTTTTCACGCCGGAACGAGGCAAGGCCCCGAAGCTCTAGAAAGTGCGGGCGGCCGGATTCTTTCCGTTACCGCGATCGGCGAAACAGGAGAGCTTGCCCGGCAACACGCTTATGCCGTGGTGGATCAAATCCGGATTGAAGGGGCGTTTGTACGTCGCGATATCGGCCTTAGTTAAGCAGTTCGCGGATCTCGTTGGTCGCGCTTTCCAGGTTTTGCGACTGCGACTGAATCTGCGCGACTCGCGCCCTCAACGCCCCGAGGTCGCCCGTGGTGCTCGCGTCGCCAGGATCGTTTATGCGTGCCAATGTGTCCGAGAAGCCGGCGAGAGTCTGATCAATCAGCTCGATCTGCGCCTCGATTCGCTCCTTCACCGGCGTTGCGCTGTTCAGTTTGGCAAGCCGAGCGCGGGCGAGTTCTAACGAGGTTTCGTAGGTTTCTCGGGCGATAGTGTCTGAGGTGGTGCTGACGGCAAGTTCGAGCCGCGCAACATCGGCGTGAATTGCCTCGTTCCGCGCGCTCGTGCTTGCAGCTTTGCGAAGCGGGTCGATGGCGTCCGCTAACTTTGTGCGCTCATCCATTAGCCGCAAGAGCTGACCGAGAAGTTCGGAGCGGGTTTCTTGGTCAATTGCCGGGGTCCGGAAAAGCGAAAAGACGGCTTGGAGGTAGTTCCGGGCGTCGGGCGTGAGATCCAAACGCGGGGCGATCGCCTCCAGTGCCTCCAGTTCCATTGACTGACTTTGGTTGAGGTACCAGCGGTAGAAGAAGTATCCGCCCATGCCCATATAGGTAATCGCCACGGGAAGAAATAGCCGGTTAACGCGCGCCTCGACCACGAGAAAAATGAACCCAGCCACAAAGGCAACGAACGTGAGCCAGGCCATGGGGCCAAAGTTCTTGAAGACTTTGCTCAAATACTGCTGGTAGGCGTCGTAGTCTTTTGGGTCGGAATGACTCGCCGTGGACATACGCGAAGTGAACTGGTCCTTCGCCTGAAAAATAGAAGCGTGCAGTTCGTTTCGGTGTATGCGCATCGTCAGGTTACGATTCAACTTGGCGGAGAGAGAGGGATTCGAACCCCCGGGGCGTGAACCCAACGGTTTTCAAGACCGCCGCAATCGACCACTCTGCCATCTCTCCGAGTGTTTCGCCAAGGAGAGATTGTACTATCTTCGGCGATTGAGCCTAAGCCCTCCCGCTGCACCGGGTACGATAGGCCCGCAATGATCGTCCCCATTCGCAGCGATAAGCTGTCAATGAACGTGGCCGTCCGGGAGACCCTGCTCGAAGTTCAATCCGAATTCCAGCTCATCACCGTGGCCGATACCGTGTGTTTCGGAAAGGCTCTCCTTCTCGACGGGCATATCCAATTTACCGACCTAGACGAATTCGCTTACCACGAATCATTCGTCCATATTCCGTTCTTGAGCTTGGAATCGGCGAAGCGAGCGCTGGTCGTTGGCGGGGGCGATGGCGGAATCTTGCGCGAGCTCTGCCGCCATACCGGTTTGGAGCAGATTGACATCGTCGAAATTGACCGCGCGGTGATTGACGCTTGCAGGGATCAGTTCCCGCATTTAAGCTGCGGTGCGTTTGATGACCCCCGCGTGAATCTCACGGTGGGCGACGCGTTTCCGTTTGTAAAGAATGCCGCACCGGGAAAGTACGATTTGATCTTGCTTGACTCCACCGACACCTACGAAGACGAGAACGGGGAACTTAGTGCGCAACTGTTCACCCAGGAGTTTTACGCCGATTGCCAGCGCGCCCTTTCTGAGCACGGAATGGTGGTGACCCAAGCCGACAACCACGTGTTCTGCCCGTATTCGCTCGAACATATCCAGGCCGAATTCCGGCGCGTGTTTGAGAGAGTAGGGAGCTACTGGGCGTTAGTCCCAAGCTTTGGGGGCTTTTCTGCCTTCTGTTGGGCGAGCAAGGGTGCAGGAGTGAAATGGGTGGAGGACCCCATGCTCTATCCGTTCGGAATGCGTTACCTGAACCCATCCACCGCCCACCTCGGACTAAGCAAGACCCCGTTTGCCTCGCCCCATGCCACTGATTGATCTCGGGCTTGAGGGGCTTAAGCAATATAGAGGGCGAAATCCGCGCCCGGCTGATTTCGACGCCTTCTGGGACGCCGGGCTCGCGGAAATGCGGGCATTGCCGCCCTCATTGGTTCGCACGCAAGCCGCTTTTCAGATTCAAGCCGCGAAAAACGAAGATTGGTTTTTCACTGGCGTGGGCGGAGCAGAGATTTATGCAAGGGCCGCGATTCCCCGCACAGAAGGACCGCATCCGGTGGTGATCTTGTTCCATGGCTACACTGCTCGGGTGGCCGATTGGCTTACGATGGCGAGTTGGGTCGCGGCAGGGTTTGCCGCCGTTGCCTTGGATTGCCGGGGCCAAAGTGGCCTGAGTCAAGACGTGGGCGGGGTGCAAGGAAACACAACGCACGGAAATGTCACGAGAGGATTACTCGGGCCTGCGGAGCATTTGTACTACCGGCAGGTGTTCTTGGATGCGGCGCAACTTGCTGGCCTTGTTATGGCTCAGCCCGAATTTGATGCCAGTCGGGTGTTCGCGCACGGAGCCTCGCAAGGCGGCGGTTTAGCGCTTGCAGCCGCGGCTTTGGAGCCCCGCATTTCCGCCTGCGCTGCGGTTTATCCCTATTTATGCGACTACCAGCGGGTGTGGGAAATGGACCTGGCAAAGGACGCTTACACCGACCTCAGGACGTTCTTCCGAACCCACGACCCCAGGCATGAGCGGCTGGAAGAATGGTTCACCAAGCTCGGCTACATTGATGTTCAGCACCTCGCTTCCCGAATCAAGGCAAATGTGCAAATGGCAACTGGCTTGATGGACACGATCACGCCGCCAAGCTCCCAATTTGCCGCCTATAACCGGCTCACGTCTCCCAAGAATGTGGTCATTTATCCCGATTTCGGTCATGAGGCCCTGCCCGAGATTGGTGAACTCACGATCAACTTTTTTCGAAACCAGAGCCTGAGCAAAAATTAACCGATCCTGCAAATTTTGCAATTGATGCCGACTTTTACAGTCAGGTTACGTCTGGAAGGTGAATGAGTTCGACTCGGACGCCGGGCGAACCTGTGAGGAATCTATGGGTCAACCACCAATTTATTCTAATTATCCTCGGGGAGGCAACGCGTGGGGAGGTTATCCCCCGGGTGTCTATTTTGATTTCATCGGCAAGGCATGGGCAGAGGTTAAGCAAAACCTTGGCACCTGGGTCGTCACGACGCTGGTGGCGGGTCTACTCTATTTTGGGGTCGCCATGGGTTTTTCCTTTGCCCTAAACATGATGATCACCGGAAGCCCGGTCGGGGACCCGGCGAACCCTAACGCGGCGAACTCTTCGCCCGCCGGAATCATCGGCCAGATTCTCATGAATGCGGCACTGAGCGCTCTCCAAGCGATCCTCGTTACGGGAATGGTGCGGATGGCTCTCGACCAGTTGCAAGGAAGAGAAGTCTCCTTCCGGCTGTTTGCCACGATGCCGAAAGCGGTGCCGCTGCTCATTGTTGGCTTCCTTGGCGGCCTAATGACCGCGGTAGGGGTTTTGCTCTGCGTCATTCCAGGAATCTATCTCTACGGCGTGCTGGCATTTGCGTCCATGTACGTCGCCTTTAAGGATGAACCGGCGATCACGGCGATCACATCTAGCATGAACACGCTGAAGCCCTATGCATGGTCCATGTTTGGCCTTCAGTTGGTACTTGGCCTTCTAATTTTTGTGAGCATGTTGTGCTGTGGAATTGGCGCACTGTTCACCGTTCCGATTGCGGCGATGACCATGGCCATGCACTGGAATGTCTTTGAGCCGGAAGGCCCGATGCCAGGCTCATACGGCGGACCGACCACCCCGCAACCTCCGACCGAAGGTCCGGGAATGTCCGCTCCTCCGCCCTACTAAGCGGCGAGGGACTAAAAGCAATGCACCGGGCCACCTGGATAGGTGGCCCGGTATTTTATTGGCGCTTTACGGAGCGAGGGGCGCGTGCCGCAAGTGATGATCCAAGTCGAATAGCGCGTCAATTTGTTTTGCCGAAAGACGAGCAACGACGTCCGGGTGCTCGCGAACGCAGGTCTGGAAGTCCGCACCGTCCCATGCCTGTGCCGCCGCCGACTGCGCGACTTTATACGACCGCTCGCGCGAAAGCCCGGCTTGGATGAGCGCGACCATCACGTGTTCGCTGAACACCAGGTCTCCCATTTGGCGCAAGTTGCGCATCATGTTCTCGGGCATCACCACAAGGCCCGAGAGAATCCGCGTCATGCGGCCTAACATGAAATCCACCAACTGAAACGTATCGGGGAACACAATCCTCTCCAAACTTGAATTTGTGAGGTCACGTTCGTGCCAAGTCATCACGCTTTCGAGCATTGCGTGGGCGTTACCGCGCACCACCCGGGCGAGCCCGCACACGGTTTCGCTGTTCCAAGGGTTTCGTTTGTGGGGCATGGCACTGCTGCCGGTTTGGCCCTTGGCAAAAGCTTCTTGGACCTCAAGAATCTCCGTGCGTTGCAGGCTCCTTAGTTCGGTGGCGATGCGTTCCAGTGATCCAGCTAGGACGGACAGCACGGAAAGCACATGGGCATGGCGATCTCGGGCCACGATTTGGGTGCTACTCGGGTCGGCGGTCAACCCTAAATCCGCGCAGATAGACGCTTCCAACTCGGGGGAAACATGGGCGTGAATTCCGACTGCGCCGCTCACTTTCCCGACCGCAATCTCTTCTTTCGCCGCCTTGAGCCGCGAGATGGATCGCTTGACTTCTTCGTGCCAGCCCTGGCACTTGTGACCGAAAACGATTGGCTCGGCATGAATTCCGTGCGTTCGACCGATGCAAGGATGATGTCCATGCTCCTTCCAGAGCGATGCAATGGCTTCGTTCAGCTTCTCCGCGGAGTCAATCAGGACTTGGCAACTGTCTCGCATCATCATGGCGAGGGCCGTATCAATGCAATCGTAACTCGTGACGCCAAAGTGCACCCACCGGCTGGGGCTGGTTTCCGCGTCAAAACCGCCGCCTTGTGTGATTTGCTCACTCACGCATCGCACGAACGCCATCAGGTCGTGCCGGGTTTCGAGCTCGAGTTCGTCGCAACGTTCTAGCGTGAATCCGGCATGCCGTTCGATCGCGGCCATGTCGTCGGCGGGAATCACGCCTTTGCGGGCATAGCCGCGGCAAATGGCGAGTTCGACTTCGAGCCACCGGTCGTACTTGGCGTCGCGATTCCAAATTGCCGACATCGCCGGCGTGCTATAGCGGTCTATCATGGGGCCGCCACAGGGTACCCGTGGCGGCCTGGAGCGGGCTATTCGGCGTAACGATAATCGCGGGCGCCGCAGTCTTCGATGTAACGGGCAAGCAGGGCCACGCTCGCGTCTACATCTTCCGGGTGGACGGTTTCGTTTACGGTGTGCACATAGCGGGTGGGGATGGACAGAGTGAACGCCGGAATACCGCCGTTCAGCCGCTGAATGCCGCCGGCATCTGTTCCGCCAAATGGCAACAATTCCATCTGATACTTGATCGAGTGTTTTTCCGCCAGATCCACAAAGTGGTCCACGACTTTCGGGTGGCAGATAAGCGAGCTATCCATAACCTTGATTGCGGTGCCTTGGCCGAGCTTGGTGACACAGTCTTGGTCGGGAATTCCGGGAATGTCATTAGCCAGCGTGATATCAATCGCGACCACGACATCGGGCTTGATTGCCGACCCGCTGGCCGCTGCACCGCGAAGCCCAATCTCTTCTTGCACCGTGGCCACTGCGTACACATCGCAGGCGTGCGATCCGACTGCCTTCAGGGCTTCGATCATCACATAAACGGCCGCACGGTCGTCCATGGCCTTGCCCGAAAAAAGCTCACCCATGGCCCGGAACTCGCGGTCCATCGTGATCATATCGCCGATTTTCACGCGCTTTTTCACTTCTTCGCCGCTGAGACCGAGGTCAACGAAGAATTCATCAATCTTCGGAGCCTGGTTACCTTCGTTTCCGGTGAGCATGTGCTTTGGCTTGACACTTTGCATGAGGGTGCCCGGAAGTACTTCGCTTCGGGTGTGCACCTTCACACGCTGGCTGCCCATTTGACGCGGATCCCAACCGCCAAGAGTGTGGATTCGAATAAAACCTTTGTCGTCAATGTGCTTCACGACAAACCCGATCTCGTCCATATGAGCGGCCAGCATCAGCTTCGGGGCGTTGTCACCACCCGTGCCTTTCTTCACGCAAATCAGGTTCCCCATGTAGTCAGTGGAGCAGTCGCAAAGCGAGCCAAGTTCTCGGCGAACGATGGTGCGCAGGGCATCTTCCTTGCCGCCAATGCCGTGCGCTTCGCTTAATTCTTTGAGGAGTGAAACATTCATACAGTGTGCCTAGGTTATCCGAACTCGGTGGGAATTTGTCGTAAACTAGGCGCTAGATGCCTTGCCCCCTCATACTCGACTGGCCCCTTGCCTCTCAGCTTGTCGAGTCGTTCGGAACTCCGCTCTACGTTGTTAATGAAGCCGGATTTAGAGAGCGTCTACGGATTTTGCGAACCGCAGCCGAAGCCGCATCGCCGGGAGCTTCTGTAAGTTATGCCGCGAAGGCAAACTGGGCGCGCCGGCTACTTTCCATCGCCCACGAAGAGGGTTGCACCGTGGATGCCAGCAGCCTCGGGGAACTTGAGGCAGCGCTTCGAGCTGGAGTTCCCGCCCACCGTCTCCACCTGCATGGTACGGGGAAGACCCTTCGGGACCTCACCCATGCCATTGATGCCGGAATTGGCCAGATCATTGTGGACTCGCCCAATGAGGCGAGAATTTTAGCAGGGCTGGAAAGCTACGGAAGTACGCAGTTCCTGCTTCGATTGCGTCCTGCGGTGGCCGCTAAAACGCACGCGAAAATTTCGACCGCCCACGAGACATCTAAGTTTGGGGTGGACATCGCGAGCGGGGAAGCCCTGAGTGTCACCCGAGACCTGCTTGCGGCGGGGGTTCCGCTGGTTGGGTTCCATGTTCACATCGGTTCGATGCTCATCCACACGGCCGACCAAGTTTCAGGTGCAGATGCGCTGGTGGACTTTGCGAACACGGTTTGGCACGAATTAGGCTTCGGCGCACGCGTCTTGAACTTCGGCGGCGGGTTTGCCGCGCGCTATTTGGGGCAAACGGAGGAATTGGACGTATTTGCGCACCTCGAATCCGTCTTTACGCGAGCTCGAACACGGTTGCGGTTTGAAGGAGCCCAGTTCGCGATTGAACCAGGCCGCTATGCGATCGCCGAGGCAGGTGTAACCCTTTACCGGGTGACGGACCGCAAGGGAATGATGATCACCGTAGATGGAGGGCTGAGCGATAACCCGAGCCCGGGATTCTATGACCGGGAGTTTTATGTGCTGGGGAGCGCGAACGGGGCGCCTGCCGAATACGAAGTGTTCGGGAATCACTGCGAGACAGACTTGCTTTTTCCCAGAGCCGAACTTCCCACGGGGATGCAGCCGGGGGACTTGGTGCAAGTGGTCTGTACGGGGGCGTATAACGCGAGCATGGCGAGCAATTACAACGCGTTTTGCCGCCCGGCGATGGTTCTGCTGACTCCGGAACCGGTGTTGATTCAGCGTCGGGAAACTTGGGACGACGTTCTGGGACGCGATCTATGACCCCGCCCGAGAATTTGCCCTAGCAGATACAATAGAGCCTCCATGGAAAACAGCATCTTCAGTCAGGTTGCAATACTCTTCTCGGTGCTGTTTGCCATTACGGTGCACGAATACACCCACGCGAAACTCGCCGACGCGGCCGGAGACCCAACACCACGAATCTACGGTCGGGTGACGCTGAATCCAGTCGCGCATTTTGATCCAATTGGGTTCATTTTTATTGTCATGGTCACGCTAACTGGATTCGGCCTCGGATGGGGCAAGCCCGTACCAATGGACCCCCGAAAAATGAAGAATCCGCGGTGGGACCACTTTTGGGCTGTTTTCGGTGCGCCTCTCAGTAATTTGGGGCTTGCGATTCTCGCCACAATATTGCTGAGAGTACTGATGATCGCCGGAATTCCTTTACCGTTGGAAGTCAACCTAGTTCTATTTTACTTTATTATGGTGAATATCGGTCTCTTCCTATTCAATATGTTGCCGGTTGGTCCGCTAGACGGCATGTGGGTAGTGAGCACATTTCTTCCCGAACGGTTACGCTATGAATGGATACGGTTTAATCAAACTATTGGTGGGTTCTTGCTATTAGGTCTCATCTTTTTCGGCGGGGGTATTCTTTCCACGGTCCTGAAACCCATGTACCTTTTTATCTTCAGACTGCTCGGCCTTTAACCAACAATTTTATGAACGAACGACCAAGAATTTTGTCGGGCATGCGGCCCACCAACCCGAAGCTCCACCTCGGCAACTACGAAGGTGCATTGCGGGTGTGGATTGAGCTACAAGAAAAATACGAAATGTACTGCATGATTGCCGATTGGCACATGCTGACCACGGCAAGCGAATCTGCCGATGGTTCCCCCCGCGCGAACTCAATCGAGATCACGAAAGACTATCTGGCTGCTGGTTTGGACCCACAAAAGTGTGCGATCTTCATTCAGTCAGATGTTAAGGAACACGCCGAATTGCACTTGTTGTTTAGCATGGTCGTGGGGGTAGGAAAGCTAGAACGCGTTCCGACGTATAAGGAAAAGTGCCAAGAGATCACCGGCGACCGCATCATCAGTTACGGGTTATTGGGTTATCCGGTGCTGCAATCAGCCGATATTTTACTTTACCGGCCCTATGGGGTTCCGGTGGGGCGCGACCAAGCACCCCACTTGGAACTAAGCCGAGAGATTGCGCGGTCATTTAACTCGTTATACGGGGAAGTGTTTCCAGAATTCGTTGACATCATTCCAGAAGACGAATCGAGGGCAAAGGTTCCGGGTTTGGACATGCGAAAAATGTCGAAGAGTTACGGGAACTGCATTTACCTTAACATGACAGAGGACGAGACCGCTGACGCAATCAAGGGAGCGTTTACCACCCCAACCAAAATGCGAAAGACGGATCCAGGGATTCCGGAAGGGTGCGCGGTGTGTCAGTTGTTGAAGTTGTATTCGCCGAATTGGCAGACCCAGTGGGATGAAGATCGAGCCGGGGAGCGGGGATGTATGCAGAACAAGAAGGAGCTGACCGAGGCGATCAACGAGTTTTTGCGACCCATGCGCGAGCGGCGGGCTCAGATTTCTGATGCCGACGCCCACCAAATTCTCTTAGATGGCGCCGACAGAGCGCGTGCATTTGCCGGCCAGACCATGGATATCGTGCGGAAAGCCATGGGTCTGGCCTAGTCGGTCACGCGAAATTACCAGATAATTCAAAGATTCCCGTGAATCTGTGAATACGTAATCTCGCATTGATTTACAATGAAGGGTGAACCACAGTTTCGCCGCGCATTGATGGGTCGGGACTTTAAACTCAGGAAGGACAGATGAAGAATATTTTTGGAATTGCATTGATCGCGGCGGTTTCCGCCAGTGCCCATGCGGGCAGCACGGGTCTTATCCAGACCCTCACCGATTCAAACTCGCAAGCGAGCAATGTTGTGGACGACAGCACTCACAACAATGCCGAGTACGAAGCGAACTATATGAACGGCGGCGGAACCGGCTTCGGCGGCGTGTTTGGCCCGTCCACCATTTCTATGGATGCCGACGCCACGAACATCTATTTCGGCAGCAATGCCGTGGCCTCAAATCTTGGTAGCAACGTCATCGTGCTTTATCTCGACACCCGAGCTGGTGGCTTCACCGATGCCACGATGAACGACACGAGCGACGGCGGACGAAACGCAGTGACCAACCTTGCCGCGAATGCAGATGACCTCTTCCCAGTCGGTTTTGAAGCTGACTACGCAGTGATGTTTGGTAATGGCTACGCCCTCTCGTTCGAACTCACAAGCGGCTCGCTCATCTACCAGGGCAACAACAACGGATCGAGTGAAGTCACCATTAGCCGGTCAATGCTCGGGATGGGCTCGGGCAACGTCGGCTTCAACTGGTTTGGCGCGTTGATCTCGGATTCGGGCTTCAACAGCAATGAAACGATGCCCTACCAAAGCTTCAATGGCGGCGGAAACCCGGGCTTTGACACGGGTTCAAACTACGCGAACTACAACCGGTTCGAAGCGGTTCCGGAACCGGCTTCGATGACGGCCCTGGCCGTGGGCGCACTTGCGCTCATCCGCCGACGCCGAGCAGGCTAGTTTCGCGCCTGTTCATTGCTGACTCCCGCAACGTGGGCCGTTTCTCGTTCTGAGGCGGCCCATGCTTGCATCTAATTGGTACAACTGGGCACCAAATTGGGTGACGCAGACGTCTGTATGGTAGGATGAGCTCTGTCGAAGAACCGCAATCGCGCGAGCCGATTGACGTTCATATGGTTTTGGCGGTCATGATGGACCAACTCGCCGACCTTGCATGGCAAAAATTGGGTCTTCGGCACGATGTGGGATCGGGGAAAATCGCACCCAATCTATCACAGGCAAAATCGGCGATCGATGTGATCGTCAGCATCAGCAAAATTCTAGACCCGCACTTAGACGACGAGGACCGTCGGCAGGTGCAGGGTATGGTTCGTGATCTTCAGATCAACTACGTCGAAAGGAATCAGGGCAACGCATGAACGTTTTCATTCAGATGCAGCAAGCTTCCGGGCGAGCCTGGACCTCGGTGGGCTCCTGGCTTCGCCGTGCGCCGATGGCGCTCAAGAACGCGCAACTAGATTCTTTGGCCCAGCGCGAGCGGGCGGAAGTGAGCCCGCTTTCGATCCGTGACCGACAAGCCGACCTCGCCACGTTTTACACTTATTACGAAGAAATGGTGGAGCTACTTTGCGACGCCGCGCAATACGGACCGAACGAAAAAATGTCGGCCCGATACGACGACACGCGCAAGGCGATCCTTCGGCAATATCCGCCGCTTCGCGCCGAAATCGAGCCGTTTCTCGAATCTGACCCATCTGAATCGGGCCGCGCGATGGACTTTCATTCCGGTCACGAAGATGCATTTCTTCGGTTGTGCTCAGGGCAAACGCTTGAAAGTCAAATTCTGAGTGATGACGGCCAGATGATTTCCCGGCTGATTCGCACCCGCACAGCGTTGACCCTTTACGCCGAGCATTTACGAAAACTAGCGGCATGACCGGCTCCTTTCTTCACGCCGATTTCGACGTGCTCAATGACCTCTGGGAACGCTGCTACCCCGAGCGCTACTGGGTGTCAGCAGACCTTCTCAAGAGTCACACCGTCGGCAGCGTCGGCTTCAGCGACCCACTTTCACGCTGGGAGATTTACGCCGATCATCTCACCGCGTACGCTTGCGTAAAGAAGCCGGAATGGGTGAGCAATTATCCGGTTTCAAACCCGACTCAGTTTCATCTGAATTGTCTAGTTTTCAAGGACTTTGATGCGGCGGCCAAACTGCTGGATTTGATCGAACCGAATTGCCGCGCCCACGGGGCGACCCACCTTCGATTTGGGCAAGACCAGCGGCATTTCTGGCCCGGAGTACCCACGGATTTCGAGCACATGGCCGATTTTTTGGAATCCCGAGGATACGTTCGGGAACCCGAGGCATACGACGTGGAACGCGACCTATCGGAGTTTGAGGCACCCACTTTTGCGCACGAAGGCTTTGAAGTCCGGGCTTGCACCGCGGAAGATTTGACCGCCCTGGCCGCGTTTTTTGACGTTGAGTTTCCGCACCGCTGGAAGCACGACGTGCTCGCGCACTGGAATCTTGCGGGCCCCGAATCGGTCATTGGGCTCTTTCAAGGGTCGGTCTGTTCCGGGTTTGCGCTTGTTCAACACGAGCCCGCACCGGTACCGATCGGCGGCGCCGTTTGGAAGCGGTCGCTCGGTGAACAGTGGGGCTCGCTCGGACCCATTGGGGTGGCGCAATCCGTCCGTGGCCAAGGATTGGGCGAGGGGCTACTCGCAGAAGCGCTGCGACTACTCAAAGAGCGCGGCGTGAAGCAAACGATCATCGACTGGACCACTCTCGGCGAATTTTATGGGAAGCAAGGCTTTGCCATTACCCGTCGCTATATTCCGATGGTGAAAGAGCTCTAGAGCGTACGCATCCAGACCTGCATGGCCGACCGCACGCGGTTGTTGAACGCAAAAAAGGGCAGGAACTTCACTGTGACCGGCTCATAAGCGAACTGACTTACCACCGGGTAAGCCTCTTCTGATTCGTATTCGGTGCGCGATCTTGCCCCCGGGATTTCGATGGTCGGAAGCGTCACCCCTTCGAGGGTGATGGAGCCGAGTTCGGGCTCTCCTTCGAGATCCAATTCAAGCGTTTGGGGTGCGGCGACGTTGTCTGCCGCTTCGGCACAGAACACAAACGGTCCGCGGCAAACCGCGATTCGGCCAGCCGTATCCAAGTTTGACGGATGCCCCGCTCGGTACAACACCTGCGGCGAAAAATCGAAACTGACAGAATCGCCATCATTCCAAACCCTCTTTGACCTGGCAAAACCATCCTCAAAGTCGAATTCTCCCATGTGGTCGTCGGCGTCAATCGTCGCATCTTGGCTCCAATCGGGAATTCGTACCAGTAGTTCGAATTCGGTCGGCTTGGCACAATGAACGATAAGGGTGACTTTTCCTTCGACCGCGTAGTCGCCGGAAATTTTAATGGATACTTCGTTACCGCCCAATATCGTTTTTGCCGAGAAGGCGCAGGGAACAAGAACGCAGAATTGGCGTTCGGACACCGCAGCCACCGAACGCCCAAGCGACGCATAGAGCCGGGCAAAGTTTGGCGGGCAGCACGCGCACTCAAACCACTTGCTCCGCTCGTACTGGCCGAAATCTTCCAGTGGGTTGGAGTAGCTGAAAGCGGTTCCATCGAGGGACATGCCGACGAGGGCCCCATTGTACAACTGTCTCTCTAAAACATCACAATATCCGGCGTTTCCGGTTGTCCATGCTAGCCGCTGAGCCCAGAAGACGACTGCGCACGAGGCGCACGTCTCTGAATAGGCCGTTCGGTTCGGCAAATGATAGTTGTGAGTAAATCCTTCGTGGCTCGCCTCATCCCCGATTCCCCCTGTTATGTACATCTTTTGGTCAACAAGGTTGTTCCAAAGATTCTCGGTGGCTTGGCGAATAGGGTGCGCCTCCTGCGGAAACGCTTCTGCCGCCGCGGCATAGAGATAAGCGGCGCGAACCGCGTGCCCATGCATCTCGGTTGAATCAGCAATTGGCAGTGAATCCTGCACATAACTGCCGCTGTACTCTCTGTTCGCGCCGCATAACATGCGACGCATCCACGGGCTCAGTTCCTGCACTTCAGGGTCCGCAAGTTCCGTCGCGAACCGGTCTGTGGTGCCGCGAGATTCAAGCTGGCGGCGGGCAAAATCGGCATAGGCTGAATTGCCCGTACATTTGGCAAGTCGGAGAAGCGCAAGCTCCAATTCTGGGTGCCCGCAATAGACGGGCGGCTTGTTTGGGCCGAATTCAAGCAACATGTGGTCGGCGAACTTGATTGCGCAGTTCAGCAAGAGTCTCTCACCGCTCGCCTCAAAATGGGCGACTCCGGCTTCAATCAAGTGTCCAGCGCAGTACATCTCGTGCATTGCGCCCAAATTGGTCCAGCGCTTAGCGATGTCCCCGAGTTGAAAGTACGTGTTGAGGTAGCCGTCCTCCATTTGGGCCGCGCAGACCCAGCTGACCACATCGCTTAACTGGCGTTCCAACATAGGTTCGGGCCCAAGCGCCTCACGAATCGAACTCGCCGCTTCAATCCACTTGTAAACGTCGCTATCGTTGTAATAGCGGCCCTGAAACCCGCCCGATTCTCGGCGGGCCGCCCGGCGGAAGTTCTCGAACCGACCGGTGGACTCGCATTGATCGTATTGCACGCTCAACACCTGGTCGCGAATTTTGCGCTGAAGCCGCGCCCAAAACGGGTCCGTGATTTCGATAGCTGAAAGGGGGAGAGGTTGCAACATGCGGTTACTCAAGTTCGATGGTGGCGGGCGGCTTGCTGGTGAGGTCATAGAACACCCGATTGATGCCCTTGACTTCGTTCACGATTCGGTTGGTCACGTGTTCTAAGAACTCGAACGCGAACGGCACCGGGGAAGCGGTCATTCCGTCTTCGCTGTGAATCGCTCGTAACACAATGGGGTTCTGATAGGTCCGCTCATCCCCCATGACACCTACCGATTGGATTCCGAGAAGTGCCGCATAGGACTGCCAGACTTGGCCCTGCAAGCCTGCGGCAACGAGCTCTTCTTGGAAGATCTTATCGGCTTCCTGAACCATCCGCACTCGATCCGCGGTGACTTCTCCCACGATTCGGACCGCGATACCCGGCCCCGGGAAGGGCTGCCGATTAACGAGGCTTGCCGGAAGCCCGAGTTCGAGGCCCACCGCGCGGACTTCGTCCTTAAAGAGGAGGCGTAGGGGTTCGACGATGGTGAACCGCTCGCGGAACCACGCGGGCATCCCGCCCACGTTGTGGTGAGACTTGATCTTGGCCGCAGTTGCACTTCCACTCTCGACCACGTCGGGATAGATCGTCCCCTGCGCCCAGAAATCGCAATCCGCAATCTCGGCGGAATGCTCATCAAAAACCACCGTGAACAGGTTTCCGATGATGTGGCGCTTTTCTTCCGGCTCGGTCACCCCGGCCAAGGCATCCAGAAATCGTTCTTGCTCGTCCAATACGATCAGCTTTGGGTGGAAATGGGCCGTGAACTCTTCTTTCACCATTTCGGCTTCGCCTGCCCGCAGCAGCCCGTGGTCAACCATCACACAGGTGACCTGGTCGCCCAGTGCCTTGCAAAGTAACGCCGCAACAACACTGCTGTCTACTCCGCCGCTGGTTGCACAAAACACCTTCTTATTCCCGATTTGAGCGCGCAGGGCTTCAACCGTTTCCTCGACAAAGCGGGTGGGGCTCCAATTTTGTTTGAGGCACGCAATATCGAAAAGGAAGGTCGAGAGAATCTCCTTGCCGTGGGGGGTGTGGGTCACTTCGGGATGAAACTGTACTGCGAGCCTTCGGCCGGCACGGTCCTCCATCGCGGCGATGGGGCAGCTTCCCGTGGCGGCAATGGGGGTGAAGCCGGGCGGAACTTCCAGCACCTGGTCTCCGTGGCTCATCCACACGCTTCGCTTGGCCCAGTCATTTAGGGTTGAACCCGGAGCGACGGAATCAAGGGTTCGCCGGCCGTATTCGCGGCTTTCGGCTCGCCCAACCTGCCCGCCGAGCGCGTGGGCCATCCACTGCATTCCGTAGCAAATTCCCAATGTGGGAATTCCGTCTAGCAGCTCGGGTTCAATGGTCGGGGCATTTTCACCGAGAACCGAAGAGGGACCGCCACTGAGAATGACCGCTGTCGGTCGGTTGGCTCGGATGGCCTCGGCGGCACTGAACCAAGGCTGGAGTTCGGAATACAGGCCAAGTTCGCGGACTCGCCGCACAATTAGTTGAGAATATTGACCGCCAAAGTCAATGACAAGAACCGTGTCTTTCTGCAAGCCTCAATTTTGAACGATGCGGCGCGCAATTGCTCTCCTGGTCACGCGCCGCTCGGTTGAATCTCTTAACCGTGCATGGCGGTATCGCCAAGAAGGGTCTGGATGTAGCAGATCTGACCGGTGTGGTAGGTCGCGTTCCAGTTGTGGAGTTCCATCACGTCGAACACAGACCATTCCGGCTTGCCAAACGGAGAAGAAATTTTGACACCAAGGTCGGTTTCCGGGAAGTTTCGCACAGCCGCCTCGAACACCGACATGAGTTCGTCGGACTTGGCTTGGCACTTCTCAATTGTGTCGAGCTTTGCCTTTTCAGCTTCGAAATGAGCCATTAACTCGGGAGTGAAATCCGGGAAAGCGCGATTTTCTAGCACCATCGGGACCCATCCAAGTGAGAGACAGCATTCGGCCAAGATGTCGATAGCCGGACGAGCGGTCTCTTCGGGCTTCCAACTGAGTTTGTCGGCTGGAACGGCGCGTACTTGAACGAAAAGGTTGTTTTGGGTGTCTTTGGCAGACGTAATAATATGGTCACGATAGTCCATGATCGGCGATCATACCCAAGAGAACGTAACATATGTCTACATCTTTGTTAAATTGAACTTTCAGTATTTAGTGAAAGTTCGGGTACTCTACGGTCATGTCCAGCACCGTTGTAGAGCGTTCGACCTTTGCGGAGATCGCGGAGAAAGTCGCCCGGAATGAACGCATTTCGATTGACGACGCGGCGGTGTTGTACGCGCATCCCAACCCACTCGAACTTGCCGCACTCGCGGATTTGCGTCGGCAACAACGGGTTCCGGGTCGCGTGGTGACTTACATCATCGGCCGAATACTCAACTACACCAACGTGTGCTGGGTGCGGTGCAAATTCTGCGCCTTCTACCGCGTACCGAACCACGAAGAAGGCTACACCTTATCGGACCAGGAGATTCTAGACAAAGTCGGCGACACGGTGAGTAAGGGCGGAATCGAAATTCTTTTCCAAGGTGGACTGAACCCCAAGCTCAAGATTGACTACTTCGAGCACATCTTCCGCTTAATCATGGAGAAGTACCCGACCGTCATTCTTCATGCGTTGAGCCCGGCCGAGATCATCTACGTTGCTCATATCAGCAAAATTACGGTCGCCGAAGCCCTCCAACGGCTAAAGGCGGCAGGTCTTCACTCCATTCCTGGCGCAGGCGGAGAAATACTCGTCGACCGCGTTCGGAAGATCATTGCTCCCTACAAAGACACCACCGACGAATGGCTCGCGCTCATGCGAGAAGCCTCGAAGCTGGGAATTCGCTCGACGGCCTCGATGATGTTTGGCCACGTCGAAACAATCGAAGACCGGTTGGAGCATCTTGGACGAATTCGCGACTTGCAGGACGAGACAAACGCCTTCCGTGCGTTCATTGCGTGGAACTTTCAACCCGAGGACACGAAACTGGCGATTCCGGTCAAAGCGTCCGGCGCAGACTATTTGCGAACCATCGCGGTGGCCCGAATATTCCTCGACAACATAGACAACTTGCAGGTTTCGATCCTCACGCAGGGCCCGAAGATCGCGCAGACCGCATTGAACTACGGAGCAAACGACTTCGGTTCCATCATGATCGAAGAGAACGTGGTGAGCGCGGCGGGGAACAAGTTCATCCTCAGCGCAGAAGAGTTTGAGCGGCTGATCGAAGGCGCGCAGTACGAACCGAAACGCCGAAACACGCGTTACGAACTCATTTAACGAATTCGACCGTGCCCCACATTTCGGGTTGGTGCATGTCTATCACGCCTTGGGGTGACCACACCCAGTTTTCTTCTGGGTGATCGGGAATCTTCTCGATTTGGCCTTCGACCACGCGGGTGTACCACTGCACGCGCGAGAAATTGATGCGCCAGCGGTCTCCGGCTCGTGGAACTGAGACTGAGGCGCGCTTGGCAAATCCTGCCCAAGGCATGGCAATTTCCACGCCCCAGCCTCGATCCACGCTAAGTGGATCGTTTATCGTTCCGTCCACGAACACCGCGACTTTTGATTCGCTATCCCATGTGCTATCGGCCGATCCTCCGTCTCGGTATGGCTTGGCCAAGAACAAATCCCAAATGGTCCCAAACGCGTTCACTTCGAACTCGAAGTAGTTCAAGGCGTCACCATCTGGGTCGAGGAACACTTCAAAGTCGTTGTCCTGAAAGATGACGGAATCACGGACTTCCAGGGTTGCCCACACATTGGGTTCTTCCATCCAGGCCGCAATATAGAGATACGATTCGTCCCACAGCATTTTCATGCGTGTTTGCAGGTGCGGGTCGCGGTGCGGGGGGCCCTGGATGTCCACGAAATACTGACTCCACGGTGCGGCTTGCCAAGCGGGTGCATCGGCTTTTCCGGTCATCTGTTCCGGAGTGCCAACGGGAGCTTTATAGATGCGGGGAACGATCATCGCGGGCTATACAATTCTGGTCTACGCGCGCCGAGCGTCTCATATTCGTATTCGCCCACACGAATCACGGTCCGCTTTTGCCGAGCGATCTCCGGATCAATGTCGTGGATGAGCGTGACGGCCGTATCTTCGGCGGTGCACAGAAGCTGCCCCGACGGCCCGACGATCTTGCTTAACCCAATGAACCGGACACCGTTTTCGGTTCCGACCCGGTTGGCACTGGCAACAAACACCTTGTTTTCCGCCGCCCGAACAAAAACACCATGCTCGGCAGAATTCTCCGCGCCTTCCGGCCAATTTGTGGGGATTGCAAGGAGATCCGCTCCGCGAAGCGCGAGCGTTCGGGCACATTCCGGTGGCCGCATATCAAAGCAGATCATCACGCCAATGCGCACTCCACGGAATTCAAAGACCTCCAATTGACCGCCCGGCGTGGCGTACCGATCGAAGCCGAGAAAGGGAAGATGCGCCTTCCGGTAGGTTCTTGGAGTTTCTCCGGGTGCGAAAAGTGTGGCGACGTTGTAGCGATTTCCGTCTTCTAGACTCGCGTAACCGACAATGCTGGCGATGTTCGACGCGTCAACGGTGGCTTGCAGCTCGGTGAACATGGCCGCGCGTTCGGCATCCGTCAAGCAGATTGCGGTGGCATGTTCTGGCGAATCCACACAGTATCCGGTGAGCGAACATTCTGGAAATATGGCAAGCTCAACGCCGAGTCGGGCCAGTTCCTGAAGCTGGTGTTGCGCAAATTTTAGGTTCGATTTCCAGTCACCGAAGGCGACGTCGCACTGGACGCTTGCGATTCTCATCGGCATACGATACCGGGATTCGATTACTTCTTCGAAATTTCCATCAAATTTTGCATGCTTCTTTGCAAAAACGAACTTATTTTTCAGAAATTCTCGTCTAGAATAGGGATTGACCACGTCAATTTTTCGGTAGGTATTTTTTTATATGAAGTCGTTACTAGCATGGGGATTGATCCTGGCTTGCGTTCCCGCGAGCGCAGAGTTAAACCTAAAGCTCTACGCCGACAGTGTGCCGACGGCTAAGTCGTCGGTGAAAGAAGCACTGGGGGCCAAGGGGCGAATCTCAAAAATCGATGGGAATTGGATTCACGTAAGTGTCGATACGGACACGCCTCGGGCGACTTTCTTAGAAATGTCGAAGCTTGACGGTGTTCGCAAGGCATTTGCGGTGAAGCCGCCCAAGCTCAAGCCTTTCCACGCCTATAAGGGCGTTGCCGGGGTTCGAGAAGCAGTGGAGCGACAAGATGCGCTCTACGCTTCTTATTACCGGGCAATGCACGGCGACAAGACGAATCCGCGCAACTCCATCGTTCCGGACCGATATCACGCCTATCTGTACAACATGGAGCAGCGTGCGTATCCGTACAACGAAGTTCCGTGGGATAAGTACACCGAAGCCGAAACCTATCGCCAAACCATGAAGCCGGCGCAAGCCGACACCGCAGGCGGTCTGCTGGCCGCGATCGGTCTGGCCGCGCAAGGCGCTAGCGGTTGGCAATATATGGGCCCGAATAACCTGGCCGTGCCGTATCGAATTTACTTCGGCGTCACCCCGGTTTCGGGTCGGATTAACGCGGTTGCTTACGACCCGAGCAGCCCCGGCACCTATTACGCGGGTGCCCCGATTGGAGGCATTTGGAAGACGACCGACGCGGGCGTCAACTGGGAGCCTCTCGGTGACAACTGGCCGCGCATCGCCGTTGGCTCGATCGTGGTAAAGCCAGACTCCCCGAACACCATTCTTGTGGGCACCGGTGACCAAGATGGAAGCGACGCCCCCGGCATTGGTGTGATGAAATCTACCGACGGTGGTTTAACCTGGGATCTGAAAGGCGCAGCGGAATTTGGCGGAAGCGCCATTCGCCGCATGGCCATTGACCCGTCTAACCCTAACGTGGTGGTTGCAGCTTCGAGCTTCGGAAACCCGAACTTCCTCTATCGTTCTGCGGACGCGGGCGAAACGTGGCAAGCCGTCACGACGACCCGTGAGTATTGGAACGACGTCGAAGTCGGTCCGGCTGATGCACAAGGGAATCGAACGTGGTACGCCACGGGCGGCGGCACGGGTGCCGGCCGGGTTTACCGGTCTACGAACGGTGGCCAAACCTGGACTCAGCTCACTACGCTTCCGGCCGGTGCGGGCTTCAACAGCTCCATTGATGTTGCGGTTTCGAAGCAGACAAGCTCGACCGTCTATGTGATGGTCGGTAGTGCCGATGCTGTGTACAAATCCACGGACTCCGGTGGAACCTGGACGGCTCTGAACCTCGGCCCGGCCGCAGGTGACTTCGGTCAAGCCTTCTATGACTACTATGTGGACACCTCGGTTTCGGGAACGAACGACGTCGTTTACATCGGTCTTGTTGATCTTTACCAGTCGCGAGACGGCGGAACGACGTTTAACTCGATTGCGAATGGTCTCACCGGTCAAGCGCTCATTCACGTGGACCACCACGGCATGGCGGTAAACCCCAACGATCCGACCGAAGTGCTGTTTGGCTCGGACGGCGGTGTATTCCGAATGACGGGAGGCAACAGTAGCCCGTCCTTCTCAATCTTGAACAAGACACTCGGGGTAACCCAGTTCTATCACGCCGCATTCCACCCGACCGACGAACGATTCATCCTGGGAGGTACCCAAGACAACGCCAGTCCAGCTGCCCTTGGAGATTTGGCCAACTGGCGAAATCCGGGAGCGGGCGATGGTGGCGGATCGGGCATCAGCCAGCAAAACCCGGCCATCCAAGTCACGACCTCGCAGTTCTACGGCATGCGAATGACCACGAACTTCTGGAACAACTCGTTTAACGTCACGCCGAACCTCGGCGGTGAGAACGTGCCGTTCATCGGAGAAGTACTCAGCGACCCGACAAACGGTTCGCGCGTATTCATTGGCACCAACTATCTGCACCGACTGGACACCACCAGCCGACAGTGGACGATGCGCGTCGGAAACCAAGACTTTGGTTCCAACGCCAACATCACGGCGATGATGATTGCACCGTCGGATGGAAGCCGCATGTATGTCGGCACCAGCCGCGGTCAACTCTGGATGACGCAGAACAGTGGCAACACGTGGGCGAATATCACCGGTACGGGACTGCCGAACCGAAACCTTACGGATATTGACGTAGATCCGTCGGACCCCAGCAATGTCGTTGTGACATTCTCGGGCTTCAACACGGGCCACGTATTCCGCAATTCGAACGTCCTCGCGGGTTCGGCCTGGACCGACCTGAGCGGCTCCGGCCCCGACGCCCTGCCGAACATTCCGACGAATACGGTGGCACTTGACCCGACCAACTCCAGCCGACTCTTTGTTGGTACGGATATCGGTGTCTTCGCTTCGGAAGACAACGGTGCCACGTGGACGGACGCAACCGTGCCGCTTGGCTTGCCGAACACTCGGGTAACCGAACTCGCCATCCAACCTCAACAAAATGCCATGTACGCAGCGACCTATGGCCGCGGTATCTGGAAGATTGACCTCTCGTTTGCCTCTCGCCACACGGTTACGGTAACCCCGGACACCGTGCTCGGCGGAACGCAAGCCACTGCCGAAATCCGCGTGGAAGCACCGAGTGAAGTGGACCAAACGTTCACCATTTCGACGAATCCTCCGGGACTTGCCATTGCTCCGAGCCAAGCCGTCATTCCGGCGGGCTCGACTTCGACCACGTTTACCATCAACACGATCTCGGTCACGAGTCTCGTGACGGCAACCGTCTCGGTTACCGGTGAAGCGGGCGTGGCGAACGACACGTTCAACATCCGGCCGCTTGGATTGGTGGCGCCGCTCGAAATCTGGCCGGGTCGCCCGGTCGGCGGAAACCTGGTCTATGGCCGAGTCCGACTCGAAGCTCCGGCTCCTGCCGGTGGCGCGTCCATCTACATGTACAGCTCCCGACCTGACCTCGCCGAACCGACCCGTAACTGGATTCTGGTTCCGGAAGGTCAAACTTCGGTGAACTACACGGTGAACACGTTTAGCGTTGAGTTGCCGACCACGGTCAACATCTACGCTCGACGCGGAAGCCAAACGATCACGAACGACATTCTGGTCCAACCGATTGGTATCAGCAGCTTCACCGCCCCGACGACGACCCTTTCGAGCGGTCAGACGGTTCGGGTTCGAATCAACTTGGACGGACCTGCGCCGGCCGGTGGACTCAAGGTGCGGTTCAGCACGAACAACGGCTCGATCATCGTTCCGTCGGTCATTTCAGCCCCGGCTGGGTTCCGATTCGTGGAAACAAACTTCCGCGCGGGAACCGTCACCAGCCCGACGACGGTCACCGTGGAAGCACGGCGGCTGAACTCGGTGAAGACGTTGACCTTTACGATCAACCCGTAAAGACTCAGCCAACATCGCTGAAACAGAAAAGCTCCCCGGTTAAAACCGGGGAGCTTCATAATTTTTCGGAATCTCAGTGGATCGCGGGTTGTTCGGTTGCGGGCTTCTTAAACTCCACCTGGATAAAAGTAAAGGCTGTGGTGTAGGAGTCCGATCCCAAATGGTCTCTTCCTACCGTGATCGACTTGGTTGGAAGCCCAGCGACCGATCCGGTCCATTTTGCACTACTATTTCTCATCGTCGGCTTCTGTAAACCGGGGTCTATTCCAACTTTTCGGAGGGCTTCGCTCGGGTCTCGATATGGCCCGCCAAGGGGAAATCGAATGAGCACCGTCTTTCCGTTTTCGTATTGCACGGCCAACTCGTCTCCACTCGGCAAGAAGAAGTGATCGACAGGCATTGGAATCTTGCCTTTTCTAGCATCATTAGGTTTTCCAAATGCTCGAACGAGGGTTTCGCGGTCCGCGTAAGCGAACCCGGAAATGTCGGGTAGCTCTGGCAGGGTATCCACCGGCTGCCAAATCGTCAATTCTTGCCGTAAACGCCGGGAAAACTCAACGCGCACCAGATCGTAACCCTGGGTAACCTTCGGTGATCGACCGGCCTGAATACTACGGATCAGGTTGCCGCCGACCATGTTCCCATTTGAAGCTTGCTGGGAGGGTGAGGTGGATTCTTTTTGTGGGCCTATAATCTCGGCAATTGCTTCTGCACGAGTCAATTTCGGTTCGTCAAGCTGAATTTCGACTCTTCTCACACCGTCACCCATGTACCAGCAACGGAAGGTGCGACCGTTCCCATAGGTGTACTCGTAGCGTATGCCCACCGCAGTATCTAACATATCGGTGCCCTTTCCGTACTTACTCTCGACACCCTTGACGCTCAGATAAGCCAGCTCAGAGAGTTTTGGATAGGGGGCTAAGCTCTTGGTTTCGGCACCCGTCTCGGAGGCAGACCCTACCGGCTCCGCAGTTGGAGATTGGCACCCCGCTAACGCCAGCGCGGCAATCGCCGCAACGCTAGAAGTCGTAGTTGTATGACTTCTTAAGAAATTTCTTGCCTTCCGGATTGCTCGCATTGACAATCTCCTTGATCCTTCCGTTCTTGAGGGAGATGACGGAAATGTCTTTCCCACCAAACTTCTCACATTTTAACCATGTTTGAATCTGAAAGGTTCCTGTGGTATGCGTGCGAGTTGGCGGGCCAAGGAGTGCTTGGCATGGCGCAAGGTCTTGTCCTTGATTACACACCGAATAAGTGTTCAAGGCTTTTGAATATTCGAAGATCTGGATTCCGCCCCAACCGAAAATGGCGAGGAGAATTGCCGAACCGATGATAATCGTGACCGGCTTCATGAGCTTAAGCAGGGAACAACTGGACAAGATCGCCAACGATGGCGCTTGCCGTTTCATTTCCGCCTGCTCCCGGGCCCGAAAGCATCAGAGATCCGCAGTAGTCACCTTCGATCACCACGCCATTGCGAGTCCCCTCCAGTGAAGCCAGCGGGTCGTCGGGGCTTAAAACTTGTGGGGACACTCGCGCGCCATCGTGGAACGTCCACTCGGCCACCAGCCGCACAATCTCGCCGGGCTTTGACTCGGGGAGATCGCGAATTCCCACGCGGTCCATTTTGTTCACGCTGGGAGCTTCTTCGGTCGCGAGACCCACAAGAATCGCGAGTTTGTACGCCGAATCCCAGCCGTCTACGTCCGAACTCGGGTCCGCCTCGGCATAACCAAGCCGCTGGGCGTCAGCGAGGCACTCAGTAAACCCGATACCTTCTTGTCGCATACGCGAAAGCACATAGTTGGTCGTGCCGTTCAGCACCCCGCGAATCCGGGTGATTTCATTGGTCTGGGCAAGCGTTTCGAGCACCTGAATTACAGGAACACCCGCGCAAACGGCGGCCTCGAACAACACCTGCGTATCGAGTTCAAAGACTTCGTCGAACTTCCGAGCGACAAGTTCTTTGTTGGCCGTCACCACGGGTTTGCCGAGATCGGCGGCGCGCTGAATGAGCGGCCATGCCGGGTCCATGCCCCCCATAACTTCCACAATCGCGTCTACGCCCGGGTCTTCGATGATTCCCACAAGGTCCGTTGTGAGTAGTGACTCGTGAATGTCCCGCGGCTTCGCTAAATCCTGCACGCCAACTTGCACCACGCGAAAACGGTCGTATAAATTGTCTTGAATGAGGCGCACGAGGGCGGTGCCGACCGTGCCGCCGCCAAGAATGCCGAGGCGCGTCATCGTCCGATCAGAATCAGCGTGTCGCCTGCTTGCACCAAGGCGCCGTTCTTTGCGGGGACTCCCAGTACCTTGCCGGAGATCTCCGCCGTGATTTCGTTAAACACCTTCATGGCTTCAATTAGGCCGATTACTTGGCCAGCGGTGACGGTGTCTCCTTCTTTTACGAAAGGCGGCGAACCCGGAGTGGGGCACGAATAGAACACCCCCATCATGGGAGAAGTGATCGGGGTTCCCGCGGGAGCGGCGGGAGCGGCCGCCACGGGCTTAGTAGCTACTGGGACCGCAACAGGTGCGTCTCCGTTTGCAGGGGCGGCGGGCGCAGCCGGAGCCGGGGCCGATGGGCGGTAGCGAGAAAACTCGATGGTCTCGCCGTCGAGCTTTAGTTTGGCTTCGGCCAAACCAAACTCGTCCATCATTTCGGCAAGGGCGCGTATGTTTTCTCGCAGTGAATCCACCCGCTCAGGATACCGCTAACCGGCCTTTTCTACCAAGTCCTTGATGCGGGTTCCGAGTTTTTCCAGGTCCTCCGGCTTGCCCGAGGTGAGGACTTCTGCGACCGTGCCATCTCGATTTATGAGAATGAACACGGGCACGCCTTTGAATCCCCACAGGCTTAGTACGCTATCGCCATAGACCGCATGGTCGAAGCTGTAATCGTGGTCTTTTGTGTATTCCGTTGCCTTAGTTTTGGAATGTTCGATGCGTTCTGGCTCACTCGGCTCACCCTCCATCGTATAGCTTTCAAGCGAGTTCACCGCGACGGCCACAAATCCTTTGTCTACGTACGCCTTTTGCCACTTGTCAACCGTCGGAGAGGCCGCTTTGCAAACGGTGCACCAGCTCGCCCAGAAATCCAGCAAAGTGACTTTCCCGGTGATCGTCTCATTGTTGAGCGGCTTGCCGTCGAGCATCTGAAGTTCGAATTTAGGCATCGGTTGTCCAACCATCGTGGCAAGGTCAACAGGGGAAGGCGCGGGTGGCATTTCTGTGTTGGCCGGTTCCTTCGGGGCTTCTGGAGCGTTTTCCGCCGTCGGTGCCGTCGGCGAGCAAGCAATGAGCGCAACCGCGAACAAGAGCGAACTGGGAACGATTCGTACCATACAGCCCATACTACATCCAGCAGATGCGTTGGGTTCCATTGTTAGGGGTACTTTTGCTCGCGGCGGCCGTTTTTGCCTTCCGAGCCTCCGGAACCGCACTCCTGCTCGATAGCGACACGATCGGAATCCTCGGCGGACTGGAGGCAAAACCGAATCCGTGGGTCTGGTTCACCGGAGATTGGCCGCTGGGAAACCACTTTTACCGCCCGTTCCCAAGCCTCATGTTTGCGCTTGACCAGGCTCTGCACCCAGGAAGCAATGCGGGTTTCGGGGCGACAAACGCGATCCTTGTCTCGCTTTGTGTCGCGTTGGTTTACTGGGTGGTGTGGGAGGTCTGGCAGCAGGCTGGTTGGGCGCTCGCCGGGGCTGCACTTTTTGCCGCTTGGTGCTTAGACTTTGGATTCCGAATCCCATCTACTTGGCTAGGTGCCGTGAGCGTGGCTGGCCTTGCGTTTCTTGGGGCGAAAAAGCGATTGACATGGACCGAGGTCGCGGGCATGAGTGCCGGGTGTGCGCTGTTTTGGTTTGAACTTGCCGGACAGAATCCTCTGTATTTCCGCACGCTCGGCTGGCTTCCGGGCCGAACCGCGACGGTCATGACCGTGTTCTGCCTAATCGCCATGGCAGCGTACATGCGGACCTTGCGAACCAGAAGTATTTGGTGGACGATCACCTGCCTCCTGGCAACCGCGGGCGCCCTGATGAGCTACGAGCAGGCCGTGATGCTTCCGGTTGTGCTGCTGTTTTTGGGATTGTGGCGGCACGGGGAAATTCCTAAGGGACTCTTCGCAGGCTTCGTGGTCGAGATCGCGGGGTATTTGGCGCTGCGTGCGGCATTGCTTCCGCAAACGACGAGCCGCTACCAAAATCAGCAGTTCCGAATGGGCGCCGGTGTTTGGCAGAGTCTGGCTCACTCGGTGGGGTTGCCGTTTACCGCGGGTTTGCGGCTGTACGCGAATGCGGGATCCTCATGGGAAGTCTTGCTTCTCGGAAGCACCTACGTGGAGCTGATTTGGCTCGTGACACCCTTTGTATTTTGGACATGGGCGTGGCGAGCAGGGCATTTGCGAGACGTAGGATTGCCGCTCCTCGCGGCCGCACTTGCGTTTGCACCAATGGCATTCCTCAAGCCGTTCGACCATTACTATTTTTGGCCGATGGCGGTTCGGGTGTTGTTCGTACTCGGCCTTGCACGATTGATAGTGCAGGAACTAGGAACTCGCGCTGGTGTAACTTTGCAACGAATGACGCCAGAACCAACGCGCGCCAAGGAAGCCGAGTCCCGCCCAAACCACGCCGAGCCCGATCCACTCCGGCCGTAACTCGTGGGTGAGTTGCCATGCCGGAGCCATCGCCAGAAATGTGAGCGGCAACACGTAGGTGAACAATCGGTGGAGAGCATTGCCGTACACGTCAGTGGGGTACCGGGCGACCCAACCGACCGTTTCCGCCAGGGCCCACAGGTTATCTACCCGCACGAAGTAGATTCCCAGCGTCATCATCGCGAGCGACAAACTGTAGAACAAAAGGATCGAGCAAGCAATCAGGACGAAAAATCCGGCCCACTGCAGCCCATCGGGCTGTGAGTTTCCGGTCACGACTCCGTAGCCAATCATTCCGAGCGCAGCTACAAATGCCCCGATCTGATCGAAATTGAAACGGCGGGTCGAGACCCAAAATTGGGAGTCCACTGGCTTAGTCATCACGAAATCGAGCGTTCCAAGCCGGACCTGCTGAGGAATTTCGTGCAGAGACATAAAGCACCCGTAGCACGTCGCGGTCATGAGATAGCAGGCTCCGCTGAGCACAAAGGCGTCACCGCGGGACCATCCGACGACCGAATCCGTGTTTCGGTAGATCACGACCAATACCATCACGAAGAAAAACACCCATGCGAAGTTCTGCAGAATTTTCGCGATGAAGTTCGCTCGGAATTCCAGCTCGCGCACAAAAGAGCTGCGGAAGAAGGTTCCATAGACTCGGAGATGGCGTTTCATGACGGGGTGGCGCGAGTTCGATAGTACCGTGACGGTATAGTTTCCGCCATGCCTGCGGCCCTCGCCCTCACCGTTTTATATATGGTGACCGCCTACTTTGTGACGCGCGCGCGCGGCAACAGTGCCGAAGTGTTCGGGCTCACGCTGGTGCTTGGTTTGGGCGGAATTGGGTGGCTCATTGGCTCCTTAGCCCTTGTCGGCTTTCCGCTTGGGTCACTGGTTGCAGTTCCAATCGCAGTCTGCGCATTGGGCATCGCGTTGCATCTGCCAAAGTCTTGGTCTCCCGCACGCAAAGTGAACCCGGTTCCCGTTGGACTGGGAGCGATTCCCGCCCTGATTGCCGTCATTCACTCTGCGGCGGTGAGCACGGCCACCGATTGGGACACGCTCGCCTACCACCTCGCCGTGCCCAAGCTTTGGCTCGCCGAAGGGAAGATTACTTACATTCCATTCATACACCAAAGCAACTTCCCGTTCGCGATTGATGCCCTTTTTCTGATGGGGCTGCCGTTTGGAACCATGGCCGCCAAAATCCACACCGCGCTTTTGTTCGTCGGCGGCATGGCATGGGTTTATGGGTTAGCTCAGCGGTTGCTGGGCGAGCAGCCAGCGCGAATTGCGCTGTTGGCGTTCGGTTTTTCGCCCGTCGTACTGTTTTCGAGTGGCTCTGGCTATATAGATGTGGGCCACGGACTCTTTGGCGCAATCGGAGTTTGGTATGCCGGCGAAGCACTTTTGGCGGGCAACGCACAGGGATGGCGACTCGCCGGACTCGGTCTTGGCCTCGCCATGGCGAGCAAATACAGCGGCTTGCAAACCGCGTTCTTGGTCGCGGCGTCCGTGCCGCTCGTGGCCGTGCGAACCAAACAGATTGCGGCGAAGCCCCTCGCGATTGCGGTTCTCGTGGCGGTGGTGCTTGCATCGCCGTGGATGATCCGCAACACGGTGAACACGGGCAACCCGGTTTATCCGTTCTTTTACGAACAGCTCGGAGCGAGAGGCTGGGATCAGTTTCGCGCCGACATCTATCGCGAAGAACAAAAGTCGTTCGGAATTGTGGAGGCGGGCCCTATGGGCCTCGGCGCGGCGGTAATGGGACTTGCTTACCAGCCCGGACGCTACATAAATCCCGCCCCGCATCTTGGTCTCGGCGACCCGAACGGCTCACTCGGGCTGGCCCTTTTTGTCGGGCTACTCGCTGGGTTCATTTTCCATTCGCATCACGCGACGCTGAGATATGGGTTCGCGATTGCCGGCGGGGCTTTGCTGCTTTGGTTCGCACTCTCGCAGCAAGTCCGGTATTTGCTGGTTATCGCGCCGGTGTTGGCGCTTGGCTTGGGCACGCTGTCCCTGAAAGGCAAGAACTCGCGCCATGTTGCCTGGGGCCTGGCTTGGCTGCAAGTAATGATTACAGTTGGCTTGCTTGCCCCGCCGGTCGTTATTCGTGATCTCGAATCCATCCAGAATCCCGCCGAAGCCCGGGCAAGGGCCACCAGTTTCAGTCCGGCGGCGGAGTACATCAACCAGAATTTGACCCAAACCGACAAAGTCGCTTTATACGACGAAGTGTTTGGATTCTTGCTGGACCGACCCTATCTGTGGGCGAACCCCGGCCACAGCATGCTGGTTCCTTACGAACAAATCACAAACGGGGAAGGGCTCGTGCAGGGACTGAGAAGCCAGAACATCACCCATGTGTATCTCAACTTAGCCACGATGACTCCGGAAGAAGTTCAGGCCCTCTTTTCGGCATCGGCGGGGCAACCGGGCGGAGTGTTGCCGGGCGACTATCAAGACCTCCGGGTGCGGTGGAAGCCTCAGTTGCTTGATGCGGTTCAGCGCGGGTTGCTGGTGGAACCGAAAGTGTTCGAGCGAGGCCAGTCCCGGGTCCCCAGCGGCATTTTGTGGCGAATCGCCCCAACTAGATAGAATTGAGAACGTGTCGCTTGTGGCCAGTTTTTACGAAACCGAGTTTGAACGTCGTCGAGGGGTGAGCCAAGTTACGGTTCGGCCCGGATTTGCCCAAATTCATGTGGAATCTGAGGCGGAATCTCCGTCGGCATTCCGGTTGGCCGTGCTTGCCGCCGTTGCGGAGGCGAACATTCGCATTTCGATGCTCAAACTCGAGTCACGAGGACTTTCGTTCTTAGTCGAAGCCGACCGAGTGGATGCCGCAACGGATGCGCTCAAAGGGTTCTCGCCGGGGGTGCGCAGCAACTGCAGCCTCATCGAAGTTCACGCCGTTAACATGCGCGATGAAGAAGGGCTAATTGCGCGCGTGATCGCCACCGCAATTGCGAGCGGGGCCACCATGAACCATGTCGGCGACATGCACGACCGCATTCTCATCGCCGTGGTCTCTTCGGACGCGCAACCGCTTGCCGACCAGCTCTTTGCCGCATTGGCCCAGGAAGACGCCTCTTGAAACCCGTCAAGGTAATGAAGTTCGGCGGCACAAGCGTGCAAACCGCCGAGGCCCGCATGCAGGCCGCGCTTCGAGTAGTCAGCGCGTTTGAGCAAGGCTTTGCGCCCGTCGTCGTGGTGAGTGCGATTGGGCGCAAGGGCGCGCCATATGCCACCGATACGCTCATTGAAGAGCTTCGACAGATTGACTCCAGCATCAAAATTGAGCCACGTGAACTCGACATGATGCTGGCATGCGGCGAAATTTTCTCGGCCGTGACGTTTGTTCAAACCCTTGCGGCTTTGGGACACAAAGCGCGATCATTCCGGGGCGGGCAAGCGGGAATTCGCACCGACGGTGTGTACGGCAATGCGCGAATCGAAAGCATTAACCCCACCGGGATTCTGAACTCGATTCAGCGGGGCGAAATCCCTGTGATTTGTGGATTCCAAGGAACGTTTGCGATTCCGGGTGAGCCCGGAGGTGAATTGACCACGCTCGGCCGAGGCGGAAGTGACACGACGGCTGCCGCTGTCGGAGCGGCGCTCGGTGCCAAAGCAGTTGAAATCTTTACCGACGTGGACGGCGTAAAGACGGCGGACCCGGACTTTGTTCCGAATGCACCGACGTTGGCTCGGGTGAGCTACGAAGAAGTCGCCGAGATTGCTCACCTTGGGGCCCGCGTTCTGCACCCCCGGGCCGCCGAAATCGCAATGAAATACGAGATTCCGCTGTATGTGAAGAACACATTCGGCGAAGGACCGACGACCGAGATTATTGACCGAGGTCAGGTCGAAGGTCGCCGGGTGACGGGAGTCACGCACTCGGGCAAATTGGTTTATTTAGAATTCGATCTCCGCCACGCCACGACGTCGCATTGCGCCGAACTTCAGGCCAAGGTCTACAACATGATGGCCCGGTACGGGGTGAACCTTTTCATGATCAATCTCAGCCCATCCGTCATCGGATTCGCCGTGATGCGCTCGCAATATCCGACGGTGAAAGACCTTTTGGATGGCTTGGTTGCACCTATCGGCGAAGGGAAGCCTTCCATCTATATGCTTCAGCTCGGCGATACGCCGTCGCGCGAAGCGGAAACCCAAGCGGAGTTACTCGGGCCGCTCGGCGAAGTCGTGCGTATTCCGCTCGCACTCACCGAAAGTTGCACCATTGTTAGCCTAGTCGGCTCGGATTTCCTTGAGAATCCGAAGGTGTTTTTCGACATGTTGCGCTGTCTGGACGAAGCAAACATTCAAGTGTGGCAAACTAGCAACAGCGACCTAAGCGTCAGTTGCCTCGTTCCGGAATCCGAAACTCACCGAGCGGTGGCGCGGCTTCATAGCCAGTTCGGGCTTGAATCCATCGCCGAAGCACCGAAGCAAGAGACCAGTGCGGGATGAAAATTCCGCGCCTGATGGGCATTCTGAACGTTACGCCGGATAGCTTCAGCGACGGCGGAAGGCATTCGCATCTAGAGTCGGCGATCGCCCACGCGGAGCGTTTGACCCTCGAAGGGGCGGACCTGATTGACGTGGGTGGGGAATCCACTCGTCCCGGAGCGGAGGACGTAGATGCGGTGACTCAAATCGACAGGGTTCTACCCGTTATCCGTGCGCTGGTGACACGGGGAATTGTGGTCTCCGTGGATACGCGCCTTGCCGAAGTTGCTCGCGCGGCGTGCGGTGAGGGCGCTAGCATGGTAAACGACATGAGCGCACTCGGCGATTCAGACATGGTGAATGTGCTCCGCGAATATTCACCCGACGTTTGTTTGGGTCACATGCGCGGTACGCCCAAAACAATGCAAGAGAATCCGCAGTACCAAGACGTGGTAGGCGAGGTTCTGGCCGCGCTCCTCGCTGCGGCCGAGCGTTTGGGATTGGCGCGTGACAAAGTCTTTCTTGATCCCGGATTCGGTTTTGGTAAGACTTTTGAACACAATCTGGAACTTTTCCGGAAGCTGGAGTCCTTTGTGAGAACTGGTCATCCCGTTTTGGTTGGAGTCAGTCGAAAGGGCTTCGTGGGCCAGCTTATGGACGGGGCCGCCGTGGAAGATCGCGAACCTGGGAACTTGGTGCTGCACCTTCTCGCGAGCCAGTGCGGTGTTAGCTGCATCCGCACCCATGAAGTCAAGCAAACCCGGGAAGCGCTGAACGTTTTAAGTAAGATTTGGACGTAAACCCTTATGTGCGCCCGCTACACCCTTCGCGCCAATGCTGGCACCCTCATGGATCTTTTCTGGACAGAGATGTGGCCGGATATGGAGGAATATGAGTTTAAGTACAACATACCGCCGACCGAGCCAGTCGTGACGGTGTCGGGATCGCCGCGAAACGCTCGCTGGATGCGCTGGGGTCTTGTGCCCAGCTTTGTAGATAAGCCGGGCACCGGCCCCGTCATGCTGAACGCGCGAAGCGAATCCCTTAACGAACGGCCTTCGTTCAGACGGCTCCTAAAGAATGGACGATGTTTGGTGCCCGCCGACGGATTTTTTGAATGGCAGGAAACCGGACCGAAAACCAAACAACCCTATCTGTTCGAAGTGGACGGCGGAGAAGTGTTCGCGTTCGCGGGCTTATGGGACACGTGGCGCGATCAAGAAGGGAATGTTCTTGAAAGTTGTACGATTCTGACGTGCGAACCGAACGAATTTATGGCCGAAATCCACGACCGCATGCCGGTGATTCTCAGCCGAGAAGATTACGCGGCTTGGTTGGATCCCGAAACGGACATCACTCCGTTGCTTGTCCCGTTTGAGTCGGAACGGATGTTGCGCAGGCCGGTCAATCCAAAAATGGGTAACTCTAAATTCCAGGGCCCCCAGGCAATCGAGCCAGAACCGCTTGGCGGCTTGTTCGGGCAAGATTAATCTGGAATCATTGTTGCGCCGTATCGTTCCCATTCGCGAGAACCCGGAAACGTGTCGGCTACCCGCACAATTCGACCCGAGTGAATTGCTTTTCGAGCGAGGCTTTCCATGTTTCGTCCCATTTGAATAAAAGCGAAGTCTATTCGGCGGGAAAGCCCTGCGACAAGCAGGTCTCGCTTCCGGTTTGAGCCGCCGTGCTTGTCATGATCTGGCAAGATCGCGCTGATCGCCAAATCCGTGCTCGCATCGAATTGGTGCCGCCATAGCCGCGCCGCCGGAAAGGGTTCGGAACTGAGGTCCTTCCCGAGGGCGCCCGAGAGTTCTTCGTCGAACACAAGGATGCGCGGCGCGCCCCATCGCAACGGAACCACTGCCGCCCGGCGATATTCGGGCGTGTTATGGCTGGAGACCAGCACTTCGCCCCCCAGCACGCCTTCTTCGGCAAGCCGCTCAATTGCTTCCAAGGCGGCAGGCGGAGCATTGCGAGAAGCCATGATCGCAAAAGACTTTGTTTTGAGCAATCGACGATTGCCATAAGCGAACAGCAGGCTCGGCGGGTCTGCACCAAACGTCTCCAACTGAGCCGGGAAATCGTCGTCGGCCACAGTAATCGGGTGTATTCCAAGGCTAGAAAGTCGGTCAGCGAGAGCGCGACCCTGATCCAGAAATACGCATCTCCCCGCCACCCATTTTTCTGCGAGCGGCCGCTTGAGACTGTATTCTTCGATCAGCGCGTGTTCTCCCAAAGCCAGGAATTCGGTCTCGGACCGGCCAAAAAGTTGGTTGCGTGTTAAAACGCGCCCAAGTGTTTTGCCCGTGCCAATCCCGCTGCAACTCGCCAGCGACAAAGCAAGCAACGAATCAGGCATGGGAATCAACCCAGTCAAGCAAAATAGAGAGAACCCGGTCGCCGGCCCGTTCGAGCACGCTCACCACGTCGGCATGGTCAAGAATGTCCGAAGTCATTCCCGCCGCGAGGTTACTGACGATGGAGATGCAGGCATAGGGAAGTCCGATCTCGCGACAAACGATGGCCTCACTAGCGGCGGTCATGCCGAGCAGTTCACCGCCAAGCCGCCGAACCATTTCGATTTCGTGGGGCGTCTCGTAACGCGGCCCATCCATCGAAACGTAGATGCCGCCCTCATGAACCTCCGCCCCAACCCGCTCGGCGGCACGACGGAGTTCCGTGCGAAGTTTCCAACTAAATGGATCCGAAAAATCAACGTGTTCAACCCGGTCGGAATGCATTGTCAACCGCCGATAGGTGAAATCCAAAAAGTCATTGGGCAGCACCAGGGTTTCGGGCCCCCAGTCGGCGCGGAGACTCCCAACGGCCGCTGTTCCGACACAGGCCCGGACACCCAGCAACGACATCCCGGCCGCCATCGCTTGAAAGTTGATTCGGTGGGGAGGTAGTTTGTGACCGCTCGCGTGGCGCTGGATAAGATAAACGTCTTGGGAACCCCGGTTTAGAAGCCGCGCGCGAAGTGGGCCATGTGGAGTCATTACCACCACGGGAGAACCGCCCATCGCAGCTAATCGGGAACCAATTCCGGTTCCGCCGATGATTGCAAGTGGTGCGCCCATGTCCGGTTAAGCATACCGCTTGAATTGGTATGCTACAAACCGATGGCGTCCACAATTCAGTTTCTCGGAGCCGCGCAGACTGTCACCGGCTCGCGGCACCTTCTCACCCTCGAAGGGAAGAAAGTGCTGGTGGATTGCGGTTTATTCCAAGGTCCTCGCGAACTCCGAGAAAGGAACTGGGAAGAATTTCCCTTTGACCCCACCGACCTGGACGCGCTCGTGGTCACCCACGCGCACATGGACCACATCGGCATGATTCCGCGGCTGGTGAAGCACGGCTACACCGGTCCGATCTATTGCACGCCCGCCACAAAGGAACTCGCCCAGATCAGCTTGCCCGACAGCGGAAGACTGCAAGAGGAAGAAGCGCGCTGGCACAGCCGACACGGAACCTCGCGCCACCCAAACCCCGAACCGCTTTACACCGAAGATGAAGCGATCAAGTGCCTCAAGCAGTTCAGGCCCGTTCACTTTTGGCAGTGGCTAGATCTTCCGGGCGGGGCAAAAATGCGCTTCCTGATCGCAGGACATATTCTTGGCTCCGCATTCGCGGAGATTTACTTCAAGAATGGCGAACGAATCCTCATGGGTGGCGATCTCGGGCGCTTCGACGTGCCGATTCTGAAAGACCCGGAAGCTGTTCAGTTTGCCGAGTACCTGGTCATCGAGAGCACGTACGGGGATCGCTTGCACGGGGAAGAAGATGCGAAGGCGGTCATCGCCGAAATTGTTCAGAGAGCGCATCAGTCGGGTGGTGCGGTGCTCGTTCCGAGCTTCTCCATCGGCCGGACCCAAGAACTTCTGTACATGATTTCGCAGTTGCAGCACGCGAACCGAATTCCGAGAACACCGATCTTTTTGGATAGCCCCATGGCGGTGAAAGCCACCGAACTCTATTCTCGCGTCCACGAAGACCAGGATGCCGACCTCAAGGGCTTCCGTGAGCAAGGAATAGACATGCTAGACCCGGAACTGTTGGAGACGATTCGCGACCGGAATCAATCGAAAGCGTTGAATTCGCGCAAGGGACCGATGATCGTCATTGCAGGAAGTGGGATGGCCAACGGCGGGCGCATCATCCACCACCTAAAGAATCGCCTCGGCGATCCCGCGACCACGGTCTTGTTTACCGGTTTCCAAGCCGAAGGCACCATGGGGCGAAAGCTCCTCGAAGGCGAGGAGGAAGTGATGATTCACGGTCAACCGATAGCGGTGAAGGCCCGCGTTACCCGGCTCACGTCGCTCTCGGCCCACGCAGACCAAGGCGAGATCTTGCAGTGGTTAAGAAATTTCACAACGCCGCCCCGCAAAACGTTCTTGGTTCACGGCGAGCCGATTGCCCAATCCGTGCTGGCCGGCAAAATTCGCGAAGAATTAGGCTGGGAGGTCGAAATTCCTTCGTATGGTCAAACGGAAACGCTGTAGCGTTTCATAATAGACACAGCATGGAAGCGAGGCCGAGTTGGGACGCATATTTTATGCAGATCGCGCATCTGGTGAAGACGCGTGCCACGTGCCCTCGCCGCCAGGTCGGCGCAGTGATCGTGCAAGAACGCCGGATCGTCGCTACTGGCTATAACGGTGCCCCACGTGGATTGGCCCACTGCCCAGAAGATGGTCCGCACAAAGACTGGCCCGAAGGCTGTATGCGGGCGGGGCATTGCATTCGCAGCCTTCATGCCGAACAGAATGCCCTGCTTCAGGCGGCGATGATTGGGGTCGCATGTCAAAACGCCACGATGTACGTCACGTGCCAGCCGTGCAATACGTGCGCGAAGATGATTATCAATGCGGCGATCAGCCGCGTGATTTACGAAGGCGATTACCCAGACGAATTTTCCTTAGAGCTCTTCCGAGAATCCGGCCTGGAGCTTCTGCGTTTTACCGATGGAGCGGTGGTGCCCGTGGACCTCTCTCAGCATGCACCTATTTGACTTGCTGATGGCCGAGGCGGCAGGGTCGCTGGGTCCGCTGAAAGGGTATCGCTACCCACTCCTCACGTTTGCGATTGCGCTCTTGATCAGTTGGTTGCTGACCCCTCAAGTTCGCAAGATGGCGTTCAAGCTGGGCGCGGTAGACGACCCCAAGCGAGATGACCGCCGAGTTCATAAGGAGCCTCTGCCGAGATGGGGCGGAATTGCGATCTTCGCCGGGCTTGCCATAAGCGTGATGGCCGTACTGCCTTTTGCTTACCCGCTGTATCCGTTCCCCAAATATGTGATCGGAATGCTTTTGGTCGGGGCGATTCTCGTGGTGTTCGGCGCGCTCGACGATTTGTTTCAGTACAGCGCAAAGGTCCAGCTTCTGGTGTTATTGGGTGCGGGAAACGCCATTCAGTATCTTGCCGACCCCGCGATTGGCCAAATCCAGATCAAAACGCTGGGAATTCCGTTCGGAAACGGCGCGTTCTTCGAACTCGGCATGTGGGCGGTGCCGATCACGGCCATCTACATCTTCGTTGTCACCAAGACCATGGACACGATTGACGGAATAGACGGCCTCGCCGCCGGAATCGCGTCCATATCCGCCATGACGCTGTGCATTTTAGGGATTTACGGCGAACAACCGAGGGTCGCGTTAATTGCAGCGGCGGTTGCGGGCGGAGCGATGGGGTTCCTTCGCCACAACTATAACCCCGCCAAAATCATCATGGGCACGGGTGGTGCCTATATTCTTGGCTTCAGCCTTGCGTGCCTCAGCATTGTTGGCGCGATGAAAACCGCCGCCGCCATCGCCCTCGTCATGCCGCTATTCGTGTTCGGAGTTCCGATCTTCGACGCATTCCAAGTTATTTTTAAGCGGTTGCGGAGCGGGAGTTCGATTTTTCAGGCGGATAAACGGCACGTCCACCACGAGCTCCTCGCGAGGGGACTCAGCCAGCGGCAGACTGTGACCGTGCTGTATTCGATCGCCGCATTGCTTTGCGCGATTGTGATTTACTTGGCGGTGAACAGAGGATGAAGCGACCGAAAATCGTGTGCATTTGCGGGACGCGTCCAGACGCGATAAAGACTGCTCCCGTGGTCGTCGAACTGCGAAAGTATGCCAACCAAGTGGACACCGTGCTGCTGAGTACGGGCCAGCACCGCGAAATGCTCGCCCAAGCCCTGAGCGCGTTTAACCTGACGCCCGATGGCGACCTCGCGATCATGAGCCATGGGCAAACGCTTGCCGAAATCACCTCGCGCGCTCTAGAAGGCATCGCGAATTGCCTAAGAAACGAGCAACCCGACTGGGTGCTGGCCCAAGGCGATACCACGACGACTTTTGTGGCGGCACTCGCATCGTTTTATGCCCAAATACCCTTCGGGCACATCGAAGCGGGATTGCGAACGGACACCATCCACGATCCGTTCCCAGAGGAGTTCAACCGCCGCTCGGCGGGGCAACTTGCCGCGCTTCATTTTGCGCCCACCGGGCTCTCGGCCGAGAATCTCCGCAAGGAAGGCGTCGCCGAAGCAAACATCAAAGTCACCGGGAATACGGGCATTGACGCCCTTCAAACGATGGTGCGGCTCCCGGGCGAACCGTGGTTCCCAGAGGAAACCGGCCGCATCGTTCTCCTCACCACGCATCGGCGCGAAAATTGGGGCGAACCACAAAAGCACATTGCCCAAGCGTTTCGGGAGGTGATCGATGCGTTCCCGGACACACTTGGTGTGGTGCCAATGCACCGGAACCCAAAGGTTCGCGAAGTGCTGGAAGCCGAACTGAGCGGCCACCCGAGGGTGCGGCTTATCGAGCCGCCAGATTATGCGGATTTTGTTCGGCTGATGCCGCGCGCCTATCTAATTCTTACGGATTCTGGCGGAGTGCAAGAAGAAGCTCCCAGCTTCGGGAAGCCCGTTCTGGTATTGCGGCTCACTACCGAACGGCCAGAAGGCGTCACGGCGGGTGTGGCAAAGCTGATCGGTACGGACCGGGAGACCATTGTTCGTGAGGCGTCTGCGCTGCTGAGTGACCCCGCGAAGTATCAGGCCATGGCCCAGGTCGCAAGTCCTTATGGGGACGGTTTGGCCTCCGCAAGGATTCGTTACTCAGTGTTAGACCGTCTCGGAATCGTTACCGAGCCAGTCGCTCCTTGGTCATGAACTTACTCCACGCAATCATTCTCGGTGCCATTCAGGGCGCAACCGAGTTTTTGCCCATCAGTAGCTCCGCTCACATTAGGGTGGTGCCTGCCTTGGTGGGCTGGCCCGACCCCGGAGCGGCCTTTACCGCCAACATCCAACTCGGCACCATCGTCGCTGTCTTCGTCTTTTTCTGGAAGGATCTCAGCAACATGGGACGGGCGACAATGGCCGGGCTCAAGGACAAAGCCCAGCGAGACAATCCCGATTTTCGTCTCGCTCTGGCAACGGCGGTGGGTTCGATTCCGATCATTGTGCTTGGGCTCCTGCTTAAGTCGAAGATCGAGCACGAGTTTCGGGCCTTGGACATCGTCGCGGGCGGATTGATCGGAATGGGGATTCTTTTGCTTGTGGCCGAGCGACTCGGAAAAAAGCACCGGTCGGTGGACGACGTGACCTGGAAAGATGGAGTGGTGGTGGGCTTATGGCAGGCGTGCGCCCTTGTGCCGGGTGCGTCGCGGTCGGGAAGCACGATTACGGGCGGGATGTTTGCGGGTTTTTCTCGAGAGGACGCCGCGCGGTTCAGTTTCATTTTGTCCGTCCCTTCGATAACCCTCGCCGGTCTATACACCCTCGTGGCGGACCGCAAGGAACTTGCCGGGCTGGCAACGCCGCTTGTGGTGGCAAACGTGGTTTCGTTCGTGGTCGGCTATGCCTGTATTAAGTGGCTGATGAATATCTTGAAGAAGCAAAGCGTGATGGTGTTCGTGATTTACCGGCTCATCCTGGGTCTGGCACTGTTCTACATGCTTTCCGTCGGTGTACTCAGCCGGTTCGCCGGAATGTCGGGTTAGATAGGGTCGATGTTCCGCAAGAAGCCCCCGGTAGTTACCGCGCCGCCTACTTGGTTGGTGGTTGGGCTCGGTAATCCCGGGCCGGAATATGCAGGCACCCGCCATAACTTGGGTTTCGAGGTGGTTGATGCGCTCGCCCAGCGGGCCAAAGTGAAGCTAGCCACCCGGCAACACCGCGCCGTTTTCGGAAGCGCGATGGTCGGCGGAGAGCCCGTGTTGCTCGTCAAGCCGATGACGTTCATGAACCTCAGCGGGCAAGCCGTCGCGCCGCTGGCGCGCGCAAACGGAATCAAGCCCGAGCGGGTGCTGGTTCTGGCCGACGAACTTGACCTTCCGCTCGGGCAGTTACGGTTGCGGGCGAAAGGCTCGGCGGGGGGCCACAATGGGCACCGGTCTCTGATTGCCTCCCTCGGCACTCAAGAGTATCCGCGGATAAAGATCGGGGTGGGGAAGACGGATCGTTCGCAAACCGTAGATTTTGTTCTCGGGCGCTTCGACCCGGAAGAGCGCGTGCTGGCCAATGAAGCCGTGGAACGTGCTTGCCAGATTGTTGAACTCGTGGTTTCTGCGGGGCTAGATCGGGCCCTTTCAACCTACCAGCAGTAATACGTGGAAAAGTTGAGCATTTCTGCGCAATCCTCACGTCTCTTGAGTATCATTAAGGCGAATTCATTCTAATGATACGAATTGTCGGCGTCGAGCACTCTCAATCCACGAACGAAGAGTTCGTGTTGTTCCAGAACCAGGGGACAATGCGCGAGCACCTTCGGGGCCACGCGCTTGTGCAAGATTCGACGATCAAGCATCCGGATTGCCGCGGGAATGTCCACATCTTTACGGATGACGAGCACATTGGCACGGGCGCGTATGTACTTTTGCAAAGTGGCTTTGGTGAGCCCCGCTGGAGCCGCAGCAAAGATGGCACCGTGATCTACATCACGTTCGCGAATTCGGCCGAGCCGCTTTGGAACCCAGATTTGGGCACCCTGCATTTGCTGAATGTGCAGCACACGTACGCGGCCACGCGCACGCGGCCCGTCGGCATCACGATTGGTTAGCGATCAACGCTTCTAGCCGGGTCGCACAGTGGTCGAGAACCGACCCAGCCGCTTTCAGTTCCTTGTTACCGAGTCCTTTGACGAGCTGCTTTTCCAGGCTCTGAATCTCGTCGAGCAGCTTTGTGAGGATGGTTTTTGCCCGCTTGGTAAGCACGAGAGATTTTCGGCGGCGATCCAGAACTGACGGTATTTGTTCCAGAAGCCCGCGGGTGATGTGTAGCCGCACGGTCTCCGAAAGGGTGGGGGCCGAAATGCCAAGCCGCCGGGCAATCTCGGCCTGGGGCACTTCTGGGCCCGCCGCGTAAATTGTCATCAGCATCTGGAACGTGGCACTGTTGATGCCAAGTTGCCGAAACCGCGGCTCTAAATATGCGGTTTGCAATTCGTAGAGGGTCGCAACTTTGGGCGCAATGGCAGTGGCCATTTCGTTACGATACCCAATGATTTGCCTTCCTAAGCAATCAAGTCAATGGTTGAATCGGCGTGTTCCTGTTCTAAGTTCAGCATAGTCATGGCAAGACGTTGCTCTTGCTTCGCGAGTCGAATGATTTGAAGCAGATTCGGGTCTTCCGCATCGCTGCCGCCTGTGGCGAGACGAGTTCCCACACTATCCAATCGAATTTGCGCCGAGCGAATGAGCCGCATTGCAAGTTCGACGGATCCAGTAGTGGATCGGATTAACATGTGTTGTTACCAAAGGATTTTTAGTTCGTAGATGGTCCTCCAGTTTGGATATGGCACATCTGGGAGACAGGTGCATACGTATATCTTCCGGTTTCGGTTCAAACGCTGGGATATCCCCCAAAAAGCACCGTAATCCACTACCAAATTTTCGTTTGGGGACAACTTTGGCCGAGTACGGTGTAAAAATTACCGTGTTTTTCGCCCCCTTTTGCGAAGAGCCTCCGTCTTACCTATGGCGTCTGCGGATTGCGCAAGCCCCTAGATGTAGTGTAGTGAGTGAGTTGTCGCCATGAAATGCCCCTTCTGTGAATGTGTGGATCAGCACGTCGTAGA
>Ga0209573_1000839_pt1 | contig 55075 bp, 49 predicted proteins | sample TNRBio252014_DNA_FD_185870 | JGI IMG/M metagenome (GOLD analysis project Ga0209573, IMG submission 185870) | Wastewater treatment Type I Accumulibacter community from EBPR Bioreactor in Madison, WI, USA - TNR Reactor_6/25/2014_ DNA (SPAdes)... | ecosystem: Engineered > Bioreactor > EBPR >...
GAAAGAGGTGGGGATATATGTGGCGCCACAGGACTGGAATGCATTGATTGCCAGCGATGACGTGGTGGTGGTGGACGCCCGCAATGACTATGAATATTACCTGGGGCATTTCACCGGAGCGCGTGATCCCCATACCCGCAAATTCAGACAGCTTACGGACTATACGCACGAGGCGCTCGACCCCGGGAAGCATAAGAAAATCGCCACCTACTGCACAGGCGGTATCCGGTGCGAGAAATACACCGCCTATCTGAGGCAGCAGGGGTTTGAGGAAGTGTACCACCTTCAGGGCGGCATCCTGCGGTATCTGGAGGAGGTGCCCCCGGAGCAAAGCCTCTGGGAAGGGGATTGTTATGTGTTTGACGAGCGTATCGCCGTAGGGCATGGACTGACGCCTGCCACGGATGTGACGGCGTGCCCCGGTTGCGGCCATCCCCTGAAGGCAGAGGACAGAGAACATCCCGCCTATGTGGCCGGAGCGTCGTGCGCTTACTGTGCTACCGCCATTCCCTCCAATATGGATGCGAGGCCGGATCCTCAGCGTTATGCCCGCTCCTAAACGCTGCCCCCAGTGCGGCAAACCTGCGAAGGTAGAGACGGCGCCTTTTTGCTCCGCCCGCTGCCAGCAGGTGGATCTGCATCGCTGGTTTACGGGTGCATATGCGGTGCCTGCGCAGGAGGAAGACCGGTTTGACGGAGAAGAGGGTGAAGAGGAAGCGGAGGGCTTCTAAAGCAGCCCGTAGCTTTTGAAGGAATAATGCTGCGCCCCGGCTATAATGACATGGTCGTGCAGGCGAATACCAAGATTGGCGGCCGCCATTTGAATGGCCTTGGTCATGTCGATATCCGCTTTACTGGGAGTGGGATCGCCGCTGGGGTGGTTATGCACCAGAATAATGGCTGAAGCCTGCAATTCCAGCGCCCGGCGCAGTACCTCACGGGGATATACGGGCGTATGATCCACCGTTCCCTCCTGCTGTACCTCGTCCGCAATCAGGCGGTTCTTATGGTTGAGAAACAGGATGCGAAACTGCTCGCGCTTCAGGCTGCCCATCTGCAGGCGGCAATAATCCAGTAGTGCCGTCCAGGACTGGATGACCGGCCCGGTGGAAATATCCTCCTTCAGTAATTCGCCCGCGAGCGCCTCCGAGAGCTTGACGGCGGCGATGGCGGCTTCGCCCATGCCGTCCACCTGTTCCAATTCATGCACAGGGGCGCGGATGACTTTCGCCAGGGAACCGAAACGCCCCAGCAATGCCTTGGCCAGCGGCTTCACGTCCCCTCGCGGTTTGGCGGCAAAGAGCAATACCTCCAATAATTCATAATCCGCCAGCGATGCCGCGCCTTTTTCCAGCAATCGCGCCCGCAGCCGTTGCCGGTGTCCGTGGTAATGCGGTTTGGGAGGGGTATTCTCCGCTCGCTCCGCGCTGCGCACGACCTCTCGCGTAAGGGAGGTATTCTCCGCTCGCTCCGCGCTACGCACGACCTCTCGCGTAAGGGGCTTTTCTTTTACCGGCATTTAGGTTATTCTCCCGCGCTTTCCACACCAACCTATCGTAGCGCGATGGCGAGCAAGAATACAACGGTTAAAGTAGGCATCATTATGGGCAGCCAGTCGGACTGGCAGACGATGCAGCACGCGGCGGAGATGCTGGAGGCGCTCGGTGTCGCCTATGAGAAGAAGGTGGTGTCCGCCCACCGCACGCCGGATCGCTTATATCAATATGCAAAAACCGCTCAGGCGCGAGGCATCCAGGTGATTATCGCCGGGGCAGGGGGAGCGGCGCATTTGCCGGGCATGGCGGCTTCCATGACGCCCTTGCCGGTGCTGGGGGTGCCTGTGGAGTCCCGGGCGCTCAAGGGGATGGATAGTTTGCTTTCCATCGTACAGATGCCAAGGGGGGTTCCCGTCGGGACGCTGGCCATCGGCGAAGCGGGTGCGGCGAATGCCGGGCTGCTTGCCGCCTCCATCATTGCCCTGCAGGAGGAGAAAGTGGCGAAGAAACTCGCTGCCTGGCGCAAGAAGCAGACGGATTCCGTGAAGGAAACGGTTAGTGGTAAGTAGATAAAGAAACAACCATGGCAGCTCGCTCCACCTCGTCTGACTCTATCATCCCCCCCGGCAGCGTCATCGGTATTATGGGGGGCGGGCAGCTGGGGCGCATGATGAGCATGGCGGCGGCGCGCCTGGGGTATCATGTGCATATTTTCACTCCCGAACCGAATGCGCCCGCCTCGGAAGTCTCGCGGCGCACCACGCGCTCGGAATATACTGTTAAGCAGGAGCTGGAAGCCTTTGCGAATGCGGTGCATGTCATCACCTTCGAGTTTGAGAACGTCCCGCATGAAAGCCTGAAGCTGCTGGAATCGCTTACGCCCGTCTATCCTTCGCCGGAGCTGCTGATGATTTCGCAAAACCGCCTGCGTGAGAAAGCCTATATTGGCAAGCAGGGGATTGCGACTGCTCCATATAAGCGCGTCACCTCGCTGGAGGAGTTACGGGCGGCGACGCGGGAGCTTGGTTTTCCCTGCATCGTCAAAACCGCCGAGATGGGGTATGACGGCAAAGGGCAGGCAACGGTGAAGGACGACTCGCGCCTGGAAGCTATTTGGGAAACGCTGGCGACCGCGGAAGCCATTGTGGAAGGGTTCGTGGATTTCAGTATGGAAATTTCCGTGATTGCCGCCCGTAATGCGCAAGGCGAAATCAGGCTCTACCCGCCGGTTCAGAATATCCATAAGAACCATATATTGCATGAAACCATCGTCCCTGCTCCTGTGCAGCCTGCGGTGAAGGAAAAGGCGCTGGAGATTGCCCGGACGCTGGCGGAACGATCCGGGCTGGTAGGACTGCTCGCGGTGGAAATGTTCGTGGCGCGGGACGGAGAAGTGCTGGTCAACGAAATCGCCCCGCGTCCTCATAATTCCGGGCACTGGAGTATGGATTTTTCACCCTGCGGTCAATTCGAGCAGGCGATCCGCGCCGTCTGCAATCTACCGCTGGGAGACACTGCCCCCTACGGTTCGGCGCGGATGCTCAATCTGATCGGGGAGGATATTCTCCGCTGGCCGGACTATGTGAAAGACCCTGCAGCGCGGCTGCATCTTTACGGCAAAACCGATACCCGCCCCGGCCGCAAGATGGGGCATGTAAACTGGGGTGACGCCGGGTAAACGGTTGCGGCAAAGCGGAGCGTGACGATTGCCCGTTGTATTGCTGCATCTTGCGAATCACTAAGTATTGTGTTTAAGCGCCAACTTGGCAGAGGAGTATTGCCAGCTGCGCGGTATTAATGGCATCACTGATAGTTGGAGTGGTGTAGCAATGGTACAGACGGCGCAAGCGGCAGGTGAGTTTACCCCGATGACGCAGCAGGAGTTTGAAGCTGTGCTGCGCGATCATGAATTGTGGATGCGTACGGACGGGCAGGAAGGGCGGCGCGGCAATTTCCGCGACGTGGATTTGCGTCAGTGCAGCCTGGCTGGCGTCAGTATTATCGGCGCAAGTTTGCGTGGCTCCTGTATGCAGGGGATGAATCTTTCCAGAACCGTGTTGCAGGAGGTGGATCTTGCGGATGCCATCCTCACCGGAATAAAAGGTGCCGGGGCGAATTTCCAGCGCGCTAATCTGTCCCACGCCAAACTGGATATGGCGAATCTGGAAGGGGCGGATTTGTCCTTCACCAATCTTCAGGCGGCGGATTTTTCCGGCGCGAATCTGGATCATGCGGTGGTGGTTCAGGCGTCCCTGCGGGAGGCGCAGCTTGCTTCCGCATCCCTGGAGCGCGCCAATCTGTCGCAGGCCATTTTTCGGGAGGCGAATCTCACGGACGCCAACCTCTCCCACGCCAATTTAGAACATGCTGATTTGCGGGATACGCATTGTGTTCGTACGCGCTTTGACAATGCCAATCTGAAGGAAACCATGCTGCGCGGTGCGGAGCTGGAAGGTGTTTCCTTTATCGAGGTGGATTTCTCGCACGCCGTGGATGTCGCGCCGCAATATCAGATGGTGGCGTTCCAGCAGCGTCAGGAATCGCTTTTGGAAGAAAGGCGCCAGCTTTCCCAGGAAAAGCAGAAGCTCTCCGAGCGGGAAGCCGCGGTATTGAATGACCGGCGCGAGGTGGAGCGCAAACTCACCCTGTTTGCGTCGCTGAAGGAAGAAGAAGAAAAGCTGCGAACCCAGCTTACCGCCTCTGCATCCAAGGCGAAAATGTTTGCGCTTATCTGGTTTCTGGCGATGGGGGTCATGGGGCTGATTATCGCCTTAGTTGCGGCAAATATTCCGGCTGACAAACTTAATATTGTAGAAATTATCGTTCTTTTTGGGGTGCTTGCGGCGCTTCTTGCCTTGTTTGCCGTCAGCGCCTTCCTGCCAAAAAACGCGGCCAGATTGATAGAGAAGCATGTTCTGTTAAGAGAACGTAAACAATCGCTGCCTTATAATGAGGTAATGGATAAATCCGATACGGCAGCCCATGCCTCACCCGTAAGCCCCAAAGCAAAACCCCTTTTTAGCAGAAAAAAGGGGGAGGAAGAGGTGTTGCCCGCCCCTTCCGATGCTCCTTCCCAGGAAGTATCGTAAGCGCCCATCGGATCAGCCACGCAAATAAGAGAAGATAAGAAAAGAAAGGAAATGGCGGATGCTTAAAAGCAGCAAAAGTAAACTCTCAGTGTGTGTTTTTTGCGGGGCTCAAAATGCCGTGCCCCAGCATTTTCTCGAAGCGGGTCGTGAGTTTGGCCAACGTCTGGCGGAAAATAACATTGCATTGGTCTATGGCGGCGGTGATTGCGGGGTGATGGGCGCGGTAGCCAACGCCGTGCTGTACCATAATGGCTGGGTAACGGGGGTATTCCCGGAGAATCTGCGCCAGCTGGAGCAGGAGCATCACGCGCTTTCAAAAATTATCATCGTTGACTCCATGCATACCCGCAAAGAGATCATGTATCGCAAATCCGATTTGTTCGTGATTTTCCCCGGCGGCTTCGGCACCATGGACGAGATGTTCGAGATCATCACCTGGCGTCAATTGCGCCTGCACCATAAGCCTATCCTGATCTTTAATCAGAACGGTTATTGGGATCACCTGATTAAGCTGATGGAAAATATTATTGAAACCGGCTTTGCGCGCCCTGAAACCTACAGCTTCTACAAGGTGGTGAATACGCTGGAAGAGCTGATGGAGTATATCTCCACTTACGCGGCAGAAGGCCACAACGACTCCGTCGAGAAAGACCAGACGCTGGAGCCGGTGAAATAACCTTCCTTATTCCATGAACTGACCGCCATTGATGGAGAGCGTTTCTCCGGTGATGAAGCCGCCCTCGTCGGCAATCAGGAACATCACGGCGCGTGCGATCTCTTCCGGCTCACCCATGCGACCTACCGGAATCCCGGCGATGATTTTCTCCAGCACTTTCTCCGGCACGGAAGACGTCATATCGGTGACGATATAGCCCGGCGCAATCGCGTTGACGGTGATGCCCTTGGCCGCCGTCTCGCGTGCGAGCGCCTTGGTGAAACCGAGAATGCCCGCTTTGGCGGCGGAGTAATTGGTCTGGCCGAGCTGACCGAGCTGCGCATTCACGGAGCTGATGTTGACGATGCGCCCGAAAGAATTTTCTCTCATTCCTTCAATAACACAGCGGGACATGTTAAAGCAGGAGTTGAGGTTTGTATCGATGACTTTGCCCCAGTTTTCCGGATCCATCTTGTGCATCATGCCGTCGCGGGTGATACCGGCGTTATTGATGAGCACCTCAACCTTTTTCCCAAAATCTTTTTCAATTTTTTCAATACCTTCTTTGCAGGAATTGAAGTCAGCCACGTCCCATTTGTAGACTGCGACGCCCGTTTCTTCCCGGAAGGCGTGCGCGGCTTCATCCCGCGAGGCATAGTTGGCGACTACGTCATAGCCCGCCTGCTTTAACGCGATGCAAATAGCTTTGCCAATGCCGCGGGTGCCCCCGGTAACAACTGCTAAACGAGCCATAATATTTTATCTCCCAGTAAAATGAATTTGAATATGAAAACTTATCGTTCCACGCACACCGCCACGCCCATACCGCCGCCGATGCACAGCGTGGCCAGACCTTTTTTTGCGTCCCGGCGCTTCATCTCGTGTAGCAGGGTCACGAAAACCCGTGCGCCCGATGCGCCGATGGGATGACCCAGCGCAATCGCGCCGCCGTTGACGTTGACCTTGCTCACATCCCAGCCCATGTCCTTGTTGACCGCGATGGCTTGCGCGGCGAAGGCTTCGTTGGCCTCGATAAGGTCGAGATCGCCCACGCTCCAGCCTGCTTTGGCCAGAGCTTTCTTGCTGGCGGGGATGGGGCCGGTGCCCATCACGTCCGGCGATACGCCCGCATGTGCCCAGGATTTAATCGTAGCCAGCGAGGTAAGGCCGCGCTTTTTCGCCTCGTCGGCGGTCATTAGCATCACGACCGCCGCGCCGTCATTGATGCCCGACGCATTGCCCGCCGTCACCGTGCCTTCTTTGTCGAAAGCCGGGCGGAGCTTGGCAAGGCTCTCGGCGGTGGTATCGGGGCGGGGGAATTCGTCCTTGTCCACCACCGTATCGCCCTTGCGGCCGGGGACGGTAACGGGGATAATTTCGTCATTGAACTTGCCCGCCGCGATGGCCGCGCCCGCCTTGGCCTGCGAGCCTGCCGCGAAGGCGTCCTGCTCCTCACGGGTGATGCCGTATTTTTTGGCGACGTTCTCGGCGGTGGTGCCCATGTGGTAGTTGTTGAAGACGTCCCACAATCCATCGTTAATCATGGTATCGATGAAGGGGGTGTTGCCCATCTTGATGCCGGCGCGGGCATATACGGCGTGCGGCGCCTGCGACATGCATTCCTGGCCGCCCGCAATGACGATGCTGGAGTCGCCCGCGTAAATTGCCTGCATCCCCAGTGCAACGGCGCGCAGACCCGACCCGCAAACCTGATTCAAGCCCCAGCCGGGAACCGAAATCGGCAGGCCGGAGGCGATCACCGCCTGGCGCGCCGGGTTCATGCCCTGCGCGGCATTTAAGACCTGGCCTAAAATCACTTCGGAAACGTCCTCGCCCTTCACGCCGGTGCGCTCTAAAATCGCCTTGATAACCGCCGCGCCCAGTCTATGCGCGGGCAGGGCGGCGAAACCGCCGTTAAATCCGCCGATAGCAGTACGCACAGCATCGACAATCACAATATCGGGATGATGATGGGACATAGGTTTCTCCTTATTGATGCGCCCCGCACCAGTCTCCTGACTGGCCGATGGCGCGACGCTTCGCTTACCTGTGGCTCGGTCGGCCTCCTGGCCTCCCTGTGTCATCCCGCGAATGCGGGAATCCAGTAATGGTGAATGCCCAAGGTTGTATTGGCTGAAAGGCGGAATGTCCAGTGCCTTCTTTGGGTTTTTATGTCATTGTCTCAGTATGTTGCGGTGCAGCAATTTACGCGGTGGAGTGTGGTTTCTCCCGAGAAGTGTCATTGTCCCGTTTATCCGGGCAATCCAAAGATGGGTGCAAGATGGATCACCCGGATAAACCGGGTGATGACAAAATAAGGTGTCATTCCCGCGCAGGCGGGAATCCATATTCTTAAGACGGAGGCTATGAACCCAACGCCTGCGCGGGGGTGACGCAACATGGGGGCTTTTACTCCAGCCCCACCAGTTTCTTAAAGCGCGGGTCGTCGCGGAGGGAGGTGAAGTCCTCGTCGGTTTTTGCCTGTTCGCGCCATTTGGTATCGGCGGCAATGGCTTTTTCCAGTGCCTTTAACGCCTCGTCCGGTTTTCCCCATAAGGCATAAGCGCAGGCTTTGTTGAAATAAGCATTGGCTAAATCCGGTTTTATGCGGAGTGCTTCGTTATAATCAGCGATGGCTTCTTCATTACGACCTAGCTTATGTTTGGCAATACCACGGTTGTAGTAGGCTTCGGCAATATCAGGCTTGAGGTGCAGAGCTTGATTGCAATCAGCGATGGCTTCTTTATAGAGGTAAAGGGCTATCTTAGCCAAAGCGCGGTTGACATAGGCTTCGGCATAGTCCGGTTTTATGCGGAGTGCTTCGTTATAATCAGCGATGGCTTCTTCATTACGACCTAGCTTATGTTTGGCAATACCACGGTTGATGTAGGCTACGCTGGTAGAGAAGAAGCTAATAGAACGATCATAATGCCGGATTGCTTCTGCATAATCTTTTTTATCTAACGCACGATTGCCCTCTTCATACTGCCTTTGTGCTTCCAGTTTTTTATCAGTCTTTGCTGATTGTGTATTTATTTCTTCTTTAATTCCAGCAACCTCAGCTTTGATTGCATTTTCAACTTTTCTCTTTATGCCTTTTTTGATGTTTTTATATCCCAACCAGCCAAGGACTCCTCCTCCAGCGAGTAGAACAAATACAGCAATTTCAAGAATATGCGTAACGGTATCCAGATGATTTGTGTACATCGCCGTCTGATTATAGACGGTGGCGCTCAGGTTTTGCGTGGTCTGCGCCTCGAAATCGTGCTGCTTGCCCTCCAGCTTCTCCAGTGCTTTTTCCAGTTGCTCGATGCGGTATTGTTGGAGGGCATCCGGCGGGGGAGGCGGCGAGAGAGGTTGTGGCACTGGCGGCGCTGAATTTTGCGGAATAACGGGTGTATCGGTCATGGTTATGTTCCTAGCACAACCGTGAGAAGCGGGCAAGAAGCCAGGCTTTTCCGCCCACCGGTCTTCTGACCGGCTACGCATTTTTCATGATGTGGGAACATGGATTCCCGCTTGCGCGGGAATGACAAGGTTCATGAGAAAGGGTGATAATAAAGAAGGGAGGCAGGAGGCCGCCCCAGCCATGAGGCAAAATAAATAGCCCTACGCCGCTTCCTCGAAGTCCGGAATCATGCCCAATGCCTGCTGGTATAGCTCCAGCAATTGATCCTGCTCTTCACGTTCGGCGGCGTCCACCTTGCGCAGGGAGATGACCTTGCGCATGATCTTGGTGTCGTAGCCGTTGGCCTTGGCTTCGGCGAAGACCTCGCGGATGTCGGTGGCCATGGCGGCTTTTTCCTCTTCCAGGCGCTCGATGCGCTCGATATAGCTTTTGAGCTGCTCTTTGGTGATTTTCGTGGCTTGCAGCATGGTTTTCTCCTTTTTTCTTGCTGGTTGGCATAGGGGGTGAGATGCGCTATAATGCTTCCTTTGGCCGCACTTGACAAGCCTTGGAAACAAACTTTCGGCATTTGCCGGAAATATAAGGATATTGCTTGCTATTGCGCGGCGAATGGCCTAAAAAAGCCGTCTTTGTAAACCGAGATCAACCGAGGAAGGGGGTATTGTCCTTGGTAGAAGTGAATGTACGCGATAACAATATTGACCAGGCACTCCGTGCGCTGAAGAAGAAAATGCAGCGCGAGGGTATTTTCCGTGAAATGAAAATGCGCCGTCATTATGAAAAACCGTCCGAGCGCCGTGTGCGCGAAGGTGCGGAAGCGGCTCGCCGCTGGCGGAAGCTGCAGCGCAAGCGCGACCAGATGGAATAATACCCATCCATTATCTTCGCATTACTTCGTTGCGCACCTCACCTTGCGCTCCTCGTACTGCTTTGATAATGAATCAGTATAAGAATTACCGGTATAATGGAAAAGGCGGCCTCCGTGAGGTCGCCTTTTTTATGCTTTCAACGCCTTGACGATAGCCTCGCAGACGGCCTTGGCGTCGCCGAACACCATCATGGTGTTGTCATTATAGAAGAGGGCGTTTTCCACCCCGGCATAGCCCGAGGACATGGAACGTTTCACGAAGACCACCGTGCGGGCGGCTTCCACATCCAGCACCGGCATCCCGTAAATAGGAGAGGAGGGGTCGTTTTTGGCCGCCGGGTTCGTGACGTCATTCGCGCCGATGACGAAGGCGACATCCGTGGTGCTGAAATCGTTGTTTATTTCGTCCAGCTCAAAGACCTCGTCATAGGGCACATTGGCCTCGGCCAGCAATACGTTCATATGCCCCGGCATCCGCCCCGCCACCGGATGGATGGCGTAGCGCACCCGAACCCCGGCTTCTTCCAGCATATCCGCCATCTCCCGCACGGCGTGCTGCGCCTGCGCCACCGCCATGCCGTAGCCGGGCACGATAATCACCGAGGCGGCGTTTTGAAGCAGGTAGGCGGCATCTTCCGCCGCGCCGGATTTCACCGGCCTTTCTTCCGCCGCAGTAGCGGCGGAGCCTGTATCGGCTTGCGTGCCGAACCCGCCGAATATCACGTTGATAATGGAGCGGTTCATCGCCTTGCACATGATATAACTGAGGATCGCTCCGCTGGCGCCAACCAGCGCGCCGGTGATAATCAGCAGCGGATTGCCCAGCGTAAAGCCGATACCCGCCGCCGCCCAGCCGGAATAGGAGTTGAGCATGGAAATAACCACCGGCATGTCCGCGCCGCCGATGGGGATAATCAGCAATACGCCCAGCCCCAGGGCCAGGAGCGTCATCAGCAGGAAGATGAATTTATACTCCGAGGCGCAGAAAATCACGAGCAGCACCAGTGTGCCCCCCGCCAGCAGCAAATTAAGCTGATGCTGTCCCGTAAAGCGTAGGGGGGCGGATTTCAACGTACCCTGTAGCTTGCCGAAGGCGACCACCGAGCCGGTAAAGGTAATTGCCCCGATCACCACGCCCAGCGACATTTCGATCAGGCTGGAAAGATGGATATGGCCGGGTATCCCGATGCCGTATTGCGCGGGCGACCACAGGGCGGCAATGGCGATAAACACCGCCGCCAGCCCCACCAGCGAGTGAAAGGCCGCCACCAGTTGCGGCATGGAGGTCATCGGAATGCGTTTGGCAATCGTCGCGCCCACCGCACCCCCGCCCGCAATGGCCAGCAACATCCAGAAATAAGTATCGACCATCGGCTGGAAGAAGGTGGTGGCAATCGCCAGCGCCATGCCCGCCATGCCGTAGAGATTTCCCGTGCGCGCCGTTTGTGGCGACGACAAGCCGCGCAGTGCGAAGATGAAACACACGGCGGAGGCAAGATAGGAAATAGCGGAAAAACTATTCATGACCGGACTCTGAATGCTGCGGTTTGGGCTCTTTCTTCTTATACATTTCCAGCATTCGCTGGGTGACCAGGAATCCGCCGAAAATATTGATGGAAGCAAGGAAAACGGCGAGGAATCCCAGCAGGCGCGAGAAGCCGCTGCCCTGCTCCGGCCCCAGCGCGATCATCGCGCCGACGATGATGATGCCGGAAATAGCATTGGTGACGCTCATCAAAGGGGTGTGCAGCGCCGGAGTGACGCGCCAGACCACATAATAGCCCACGAAGCAGGCCAGTACGAAAACGGTGATGCCGAAAATGAAAGGATCGACCCCTCCGCTATGCGCCAGCTGCGCCTTGAGTGCTTCGGTTTGCTCGGAAAGCTGGGTGATTTCATTGACCAGCCCTTCCATGCGTTCGGAGATTTCATTCAGCGTCGCCATCCGTCTCCTCCTTTACTTGTTCCTTTTTCTTATTCGCAGGCGCTTTTTTCTTTGCCGCGGCGGGTTTTGCGGCCGCGAATTGGGGATGGACAATCGCGCCCTCCCGGGTAAGGCAGGTACCCTGCACCAGTTCGTCCTCCCAGTGAATGTGGAGCGCCTTGTCCTTCACCAATAAGGTGGACACGAAATTATAGAGGTTGCGGGCATAGAGCGCGCTGGCATCCGCGCCGACCTTGGAAGGCAGGTTGGTCGAGCCCAGAATCTTCACGCCGTAATATTCCACGGTTTTGTCCGGCTTCGTTTTTACGCAATTGCCCCCCGCGCTGGCGGCCAGATCCACAATAATAGCGCCGGGTTTCATCGCTTCCAGCGTGGTTTCGTCAATCAGTATGGGAGCGGGGCGTCCCGGAATCAGTGCGGTGGTGATGATAATATCCTGCGTGGCGGCGGTTTTCGTCACCAGCTCCGCCTGCTTGCGTTTGTATTCCTCGCTCATTTCCCGGGCGTAGCCACCCGAAGCCTCGCCGCTTTCCTCCGCCGCCACCTCGATGAACGTAGCGCCCAGAGATTCTACCTGCTCTTTTACCGCAGGGCGAACATCGAAGGCGGAGACGACCGCGCCCAGACGTTTAGCCGTGGCAATGGCTTGCAGCCCCGCGACGCCTGCGCCCAGGATCAACACTTTGGCGGGGCGGATGGTTCCGGCCGCCGTCATCATCATCGGCAATACCTTGCCCAGTTCCGCCACGGCGTCGATGACGGCGCGGTAGCCGGCCAGATTGCTCTGAGAAGAAAGCACGTCCATGCTTTGGGCGCGAGAGATGCGCGGGAGCAGTTCCAGAGAAAACGCCGTCACCGCATGGTAATTGGCAAGCTGGGTATCTTTATCGTGAGGAGCGAGCATCCCCACCAGCGCCGCGCCTTTTTTCATGCTGGCAACGGTGGAGGGTTCGGGAGGGTTGACGCACAGGACGATATCCGCATCCTCCACGCATTGTTTAGTGACCGCGGCGGTGTCGGCTCCGGCGTCGATATACGCGGCATCGGCCATTGAGGAGCGTTCCCCCGCGCCGGATTCCACGCAGACCTCGGCTCCCAGCGCCACAAAGCGTTTCACGGTATCGGGAGTGGCGGCAACGCGGGATTCAAGCAGTCGGGTTTCTTTGAGAACGGCGATTTTCATGACCGCTAGGGTAATGGAATTACCCGTAAGGTGCAACTATGATAAACTAATTATCACGATAGAAATATCCTATCGCTCTTCCTGCGTATCGTCGCTTCGCCATGCGGGAGAGGGGGGGTAACGAAGGGATGCGGTTACGCTTCCATTTCGCTCATGTCCGATGCACGGTCGCGCTTGTTACTGAACATGGACTGGTCGGCGGCGTGCAGCGCGGTGTCAGCGTCTTCTCCCTTACGGATGGCATGGAAGCCCACCGAAGAGGTGATATAGAGCGGCTGGCCGTTGAAGAGGAACGGCGTGGAAGCAATCTTCGTGCTGATTTCCCGGGCGCGGCGTTTTGCCACGCCTTCGTCCGCGAAATACATCAGCACCGCGAATTCGTCGCCGCCCAGGCGCGCCAGAAAGTCCGATTCGCGCTTGGCGGCGCTCAGGATATCCGCGACATGGCGGATGGCCATATCCCCGGCGGCATGGCCGTAAGTATCGTTGATGCGCTTGAAGCCGTTAAGGTCGAAATACACGATGCTGGAGGGGTGGTTGTGACGCTCCAGCATGGAAATGACCCAGCTTAAACGGCGCATGAAAGCGCGGCGATTGGGAATGGGCGCGAGCGTATCCACATCCACCAGCGATTCGAGTTCCTTCAGCTGCTCCTTGGTCTGGGATAAGGCCAGGGTGGTGTCGTCCATTTTCTCAAACAATGCGGAAAGCGCCAGGATAACCGGCTCGGTCAGTTGCGCCTCAGGGATGCCGAGCATGGCGATACGATCGGGCAACTTGCTTTTTTTTCCGGCAAAAGGAAGCGACAACGCTTCCTCCAGAAAGTTGCGGCGGGGTTTCCCCGTGTTGTCGTAGCCTGTGGCCATACGCGGTAAGGTTCCGTAATTCATGCCAGCCTCGCTTGATTCCTATGTTTTTTTATATCTTTTATGCCCATGACCGTATCCTACGGGAAAGGGGCATAAAGATTCTGCAGGAACCGTGCCAATTCACGGATATTCCTAGCAGATTCAGCGAGTAAAGCAAGGAACGGGATGACCCGGAAGGGAAAAACAGAAAAAAAATACAACCGCGTGGTAAGGAAGCAGCGCGGCTTCCTTAGGGAGTATGGCGTGGTTCCTTGAAGTCGCCGCGGGAGGACGACTGCGGAGTGGGAGGAGGAGGCGTATGAGATTCGGTGGTTACTCCTCCGGTAACGCCGGAAGGAAGCTGCACCGCAGAAAGGCTCACCGCCTGCACTGCCGTTCTTGTGCCTCCGGTACGTTCGGCGTAACGTTGGCTCAGCGCCGCAAGAAAATCGGGATCGGCGGCACCGGGAGCCAGACCCATACTCTCCCGCATTTCCCGGACGCTGGCGGCGGTGTTAGTGCCGTACTTGCCGTCTTCGGCGAGGTGCCCTCCGCTGACGACGTTGAGCATATGCTGCAACCGTTGAACCTGCTTGGGATCCTGATGATACTTGCCCGGCGCTTCCTGATGCAGGCCGCCGAAAGTATCAAACCCACCCGGTTTGGCGGGCTGCGAAGCGGAACGCGGGTCCATGGGAACCGGAGCCGTCGCCGCCGCCGAAGCGACAAACGAAGAGGCGTCATCGCGGGACGAAGTCGGAGACAGGGGGGTGGGAGCGGTGGATTGCGGCTGCTGGGTGGGTGCCGCCGGAGCATGGGAGACACCCTGTTGAAATTGCGCACGATACCGGTTCAGCGCGGCCTGCGCGTCCGCATCGCTGAAGTTTACGCCGGGATTGTGCTGCCGCAGATAGGCTTCCCACGCTCCTTCGAGGTCGCCCCCCGCCGCCTTCAGGTTCTGCTGGATGGCGGGAAGGTCTTTCGCCGCTCTTAAATCCTGCATGTACCCCTCGCGGGCATTTTGATATTCCACCTGTCGCGCCGCGGCCAATACCTGTAAATCGGTGGCAGGCTCATTGCCACCCATACCAAGAAAACCACCGCTTTTCTCGTGTTTGTAGGTCAGGCCTTGCTCCTCCAGTGCTTCTTGAACTTCAGGGACGCCGCGCAGGTATTCGGCCTGTGCGTGCATCTGCATTTCTGCCGGAGATGGTTGATCGTATCTCCCCCGCCTGCCGTAACTTGAGTGACGGCTATTATTGTCATTGACATATCTTTCCGCTTTTAATTCTTCGCGTGAGAGTCGGTTGCCGGAGCGCGTTCGGCGATACTCTCCTTCATCATAGCCTCCGGGAATGCCAAGGCCGGAACCGATAAGCCCACTGAAAGAGCTAAACATTTTTTCCACGCTGGATGCAGCTGATCTCCAACCGCGCCCTGCGGAGCTGACACCCCGACCCCCATAGCCTACATCCCGACCCCAATCGCCGATGTCACCCCATGTACCTCTATCTCTGCCCATATATGTAGCCTTTGCTATGTAATCTCAATCTACATCTTAAAAAAACAATATTACGATATCATGACATTACCCGACAATATGACGAAATTGTCATAAAGAAGCCCTTTTTTCCCTTAATCCATACTCCAGGCTTGGCATCGCCACGCAACTGGAGTCAATTGCAGAGTGCCACTGAGGAGTTAGGTGCCTGAATTACATAGGTGATTATGCAAGCACAAAATTCAGGGAATGACGCGGAAATAGAGTTTTTAAAGATGCTCTTTATTTAGCAGCATTTTTCTTCGCTTCTTCGGCGGCTTCGCGCTCCATCTGGGCTTGCAGCGCCTCCAGCTCGAGCTGCTCAAGCTCCTGTTCACTAAGAAACTTCTTCTTTGTTCCTTCGTCTCCGGGCAGCCAGATCAGCTTCAAATTCTTGGGGTTGCGCACGAAAATGCGCTCCTCCAGCACCATCCCCAGGCTGGGGGGGATGTTGGTTTTAGCCAGGCCGACGCCGGTATGGATATCGTTACGATACATGCCCAGCACCACGCGGGCGCGGTCGATGAACACCTGTGAGCCGCGTAATTCGTCGCGCACTTCTTCGGCGCTTTGGGGTTTTGCGCCTTTTTGCAAGTGATGGACGACTACCATGGCTGCCTTTTTGCGGATGGCGAATTCCTCGATGGCTTCAAAAAAGTCACTCACGGCGGCGGAATCGTTTTCGTCGCCCGCCAGGTATTTTCGTGCCGGGTCGATCACCACCACGCTGACATCGGGCATTTTATGCAGGCGGCGCAGATATTCGGCGAAGGGGATTTCCTGATCCTGAAATTCCGTGCGGTGGAATTGCAGGCGGTGGGCGCGCCCGTGCGGGTCGAATAATTTACCCCGCGCATTGGTGATGGCGGGGCCGTCCTCGCCGGAGAAATACACGCAGATGCCCGTGCAGGCGTCGCGGTTGAGCGGCTGACCGAGCCAGCGTTCCGGCTCCTCGCCCTCCTCATAATCCATGGATGCCAGCACGCAAAGCTGGTGCGCCACGGAGGATTTCCCCGTACCGCCCGCCGCCGCCAGCAAGGTGACCGCGCCACGGGGAATAAAGCCCGGCACCAGAAACTCGAACGTTTCCTCCGCCGAGGCGCGCTGGGGGCCCGTGCGGTCAAAGAGGAAGAGGTCGCGTGCGCAGAGATTATAAAACCGGTTGTTATGTTCAATATTTTTCGTGTCCTGCCCAAAGCGCACATACAGCGTATGGTGGCGGTCGTAGGCATTCCAGCAGGTGGCGCTGTCAATCACCTTCTGCAGGTCTATCTGACAGGCTTTTACCACCTCTTCGGGGGAAGCCTCACGCAGCTCTTCTTTTAACAAATCGTTGAAATGGGTGTGGTTGTAAATCCCATGGAGACTAAGATAGTTCAATTGCGACAGCGGGTAGTAAAACCAGTAGGGATCGCTTTGTATATCGGTCAGTTCATAAAGTTCCCGGCACCCTGGCACGGTTTTTCCGTCGGGCAGAAGCTCTAGCTTCCGATCGGAAAAGCCAATGATTTTCAAGCCTGCTTCCTGGTTGGTGCCACGATGTATGTGGCTGTTTGCAACGCCCAGCCAGTCAAGGCGCTGTTTCTGATCTTCGGTCATCTGGGCGATGCCGAGCGTCAATGTGGTCGCCCAGAAAATTCCGCTTCCCAGCGGAATATAGTCCATGTTTTCTGTTTTTTTATGGATAATAGGATTGAGAAGAAAGGTGGTGTTGGGAAGATTGCCATCATTATAAAATTTATTAATGTGGGCGATGGCCTGTTCCGTCTCGTCCTGATTGAACCAAAACAACTCGTTTTCCTGCTGGCTGCGCCAGGGTTCCTGTCCATTGATAGTGTATAAAGACATATAGCCTTCCAGCCCTACCGCCTTATGGGCAGCCCAGATAATACTTAGCTCGCGTCGCAGGCTGTCGGTAGGATCAGGAACTTCAATCAGGATTTCGCTCATGGGGACTCAATACATAATTGGACATTCATTTTAGCACATTTGCCCCTATTTTCTACCCCTTAGCAGTTAACATATCGTGAATGCTTTACTTTTTGTGCCAGTATGTTTGACTGCCCCCTATGAAGAAACCCTCTGTCAGTACGATTCCCGCCGGACAGGCGTTTGCCGGAAAACTGGCGGGCGATCTGATGGCGGCCTACGGTGCGCAGGAGGCGCTGTCGCGGGTTTTGCTGCTATTGCCTTCCCGGCGCGCCTGTCTTGCCATGCGAGAAGCGTTCCTGCAAGCAAGCGGGGGTGCGCCCGTGCTTCTGCCCCGTCTTGAGCCGCTGGGAGATGTGGACGCCGACCTGTGGATGAGCGCGGCGCTCTATGCGGGCAGCGCAGAGGAAGCAGCCACCATTCCGCCGGTCATGCCGCGAGCCGCACGGGTGATGAAACTGGCGAAACTGGTACATGCGTTTGAGAAGCAGGGGCGGGAGGGCACGAAAGTCGCCGCCACGATGGAACATGCGGTGTTGCTGGCGGAGGCTCTGGCCGCGTTGCTGGATGAATGCGCCCGCGAGCGCGTCCCCATCGACAGATTGCGCCAGCTGGTGGAAATTGAGGAGTTTGCGCGGCACTGGGAGATTTCACTCCGGTTTCTTGAAATTGTGCTGAGTTATTGGCCTGCCGTCGAGCGGCAGGAGGGGCAGGTGAGCGCGGCGGTGCGTCAGGATGCCCTGCTTACGCGGCTGGCGGGCTATTGGAAGGAGCACCCCCCGGAGCATCCTGTAATCGTAGCGGGAACCACGGGAAGTATTCCGGCCACGGCGGAGCTTCTGGCCGTCATTGCGCGCCTGCCGCAGGGGGAAGTCGTGCTGCCCGGGCTGGATGTCGCCATGGAAGAGGAGGTGTGGAGAATCATCGAGCCGACGCACCCTCAGTTCGTTTTAAAGGAGTTGCTGCAACGTCTGGGAGTAGAGCGCCATGAGGTGGCGGTGCGCGGTGAAGATGCCCATCCTGCCCGCACAGCCTTGCTCAGGGAGGTGATGTTGCCGCCGGACGCCACGGATCGGTGGGCGTCGCTGGATATGAAAAAGATCGAAGCAGGTTTCTCCGGCATGGCGTGCGTGGCCTGTGATTCGCAGGAGCAGGAAGCGGCGGCGATCAGTCTCAAGCTGCGCGAGGTCATGGAATCACCGCATAAAACCGCCATGCTGGTCACGCCGGATCGTGGGCTGGCCAAACGGGTGAGCCGTATGCTGGGACGCTACGGGGTGGCGGTCGACGATTCTTCGGGGCTGCGCCTCCCCGAGCTGACGCCCGCCGTCTTTTTGCGGCTGGTGATAGAGTGCGCGGCCTCGGACGGCGCACCGGTAGCGTTGCTTTCGCTGTTACGCCATCCTTTCTGCGCCCTGGAAGAAGGGGCAGAGGAGCTTCGCCGGTATTCGAGGGAAATCGAACGTTGTTTGCTGCGGGGGATTCGCCCCCCGGGGGGAATGGCGGGAATGCTGGAGACGGCGCAGCGGCATGAGCATCTCAGTCAGGGGGCAAAAAAACTGCTGCAAAAAGTGGCAGAGGTGCTGGCGCCTTTACTGCAGGCATTGCGCTTGCGTCAGGGAAAAGAAGTGCCGTTTACGCAGATGATGGCGTTGCATGTGCGTGCCGCTGAAGCTCTGGCGGGAGAGGGAAAGCTCTGGGCGGGTCATCCCGGGCAGAAGCTCTCTGCGGCGATAGCGGAAATCGGATGCCATGCCACGGCGCTGGGAGACATAGACCCGGCCTCCTATGCGGGGATAATGGAGAATTTATTGGGTGCGGTGATGTATCAGCCGCCTTACGGCGGCCATCCCCGCCTCGCTATCATGAGCCCGATGGAAGCGCGGATGCAGCAGGCGGACGTGGTGATTCTCGGCGGGCTGAATGAGGAGAGCTGGCCAGCGCCCGCCATCGCCGATCCGTGGATGAACAATACCATGCGCCAGGCGATGGGGCTGCCTCCGGCAGAGCGCGCCATCGGTCAGTCGGCGCACGATATATGGATGCTGGCCGCTACGGCGGAAGTGATGATAACACGCGCCCGCAAACGGGGGAATGCTCCGGCTATTCCTTCACGGTGGTGGTTGCGGCTGGAAGCGGTAGCGGGGCGGGAGGCGTTGGAGCATTCCGGCAGGCAGTGGGCTATATGGGGAAAAGCATTGTTTTCAGGCGACCAGACGATGCCGCTTCTGGAGCCCAAAGTTTCCCCCCCGCTGACGGCGCGTCCCACGGAGCTGTGGGTTACGCAAGTGGAGAATCTGATGCGCGATCCGTACCGTTTTTATGTGTCGCATATATTGGCGCTACGTCCATTGGAAGCGTTGGACGCCGAACTGGCTGCCAGCGATTTCGGAAAGGTGGTGCATGATACGCTGGAGCATTTCGCCCAACAGTATGGAGAGAATCTGCCCACAAATGCGCAGGAAAAACTGGAAGCTATCGGCAAAGAAAAACTGATGCGCCATTTTCATCATACCCAGGCGGAGGCGTTCTGGTTGCCTCGCCTGCGCCGCATTGCCGCATGGTATGTAATGGAAGAAGAAACGCGCCGACGAAATGGATTAAGCCGTGTCATTCCGGAACAGGTTGTTTCACGCAGTCTGGAAGAAGCGGGGAGGGTATATCGCTTGCAGGCGCGTGTGGATCGCCGGGAGATATATAAAGACGATACGCAAATCATCATCGATTATAAAACGGGACAGCCACCCAACCTACGGGACGTGAAAAGCGGTGTGGCATGTCAGTTGTTGCTGGAGGCGTGGATGATGTCCGAAAAAGTCCCGGCTTCCCATGTGGGTACGCCGGAATACTGGAAGCTTACCGGTAGTCGGGAGGCAGGGCGCGTGACCCCGCTTTTCGGTAAGAGCGAAAAAGAAAAAACGACCGGGCAGGAAATGCACCATCTGAGAGAAACCGAAGAAGGGCTGCGACGCCTGCTCAATTATTTTTCTCAGGCAGATGCGTTGTATCTTATCGCTCCCGATCCGGAGATCATGCCTGCGTATAACGAGTATGAACATATAGAGCGCAGAAGCGAGTGGTCGATGTAACAGTTGGGTGATACAAACAAAATTATGCTGCGATGCACAAGATGCATGTTGCTTGCGCTTGACTCTCTGCATAATCAGATTATTATGCTTGTTGCTGCGGCGCAGTATAAATTGCTGCGAAGCGTAGTCAGACAACTGCCACATGCGTGCCAACTATTGATCGTATACCGAACACAGGACAGGAAAACAGGAGATATCCATGGAACAGAATAAGCCCACCCCCATTGCCGTATCCGCCATTAAACCAGCAAGCCCCGCCAGCGTTGCCGCCGTGCGTCCGATTGCACCCGTAGCGCCCGCGGCTCCCAAGCCCGCCGCCGCTGCGCCCGCTGCGAAAAAAGCTGCGCCGAAACCGGCGGCGAAAAAAGCCAAACCGGCGGCAAAGAAAAAACCCGCTGCGAAAAAAGCGCCCGCGAAAAAAGCTGCGCCGAAACCGGCGGTGAAAAAAGCCAAACCCGCAGCAGCTAAAAAGCCCGCTGCGAAAAAAGCAAAGCCTGCGCGTAAAGCGCGTCCGGCGCGTAAGCCGATTGCCCGCAAAGCAGCGGCGGCGAAAAAACCGATTGCCGCAAAGAAGCCTGCTTCTTCTGCGTCCAAGCCCTCTTCCTCCTGGGCTTTCTCTTCGGCTAAGTCTCCGTTTTCCGCTTCCGCAAAATCGGGCATGTTTTCCAGCGAAAACTTCAAGCCTTTCGGTGCGGATGCGCTGACGTCCCTTTTCGGCCCGGCTTCGAAAGAAATGCAAAAGCTTTCTGAAAAAGCGTTCGGTCTTGGAAAAGGCAGCGGCGATCAGCTGGCGAAGTCTGCGGATGCGGCATCCCGCTCCCTCAATGAGGCGGTTGCCCTGACGCAGGATAATATGGAAGCCTGCGTGGAATGCGGTAATATCGCCGCCGAATTCACCAAGACGGTGAGCGAAGAGATTTTTGAATTCAGCAACGACCTCTTCACCAAGAACGTTGATCTGTCCAAGAAAGTCTTTGCGTGCCGCACCATCAGCGACATGTTCGACCTGCAGAGCAAGGTTTTCAAAACGAACATTGATAGCATCTTCAATGAAACGGCAAAGATTTCCGAGATGGCCTTTAAGACGGCATCGAAAGCATCCGAGCCGCTCAATGACCGGGTGGCGGAAACCAGCAAGCGTTTGCGCAAGGCCTTCGTAGCGTAAGTACCGCGAAAGCGCAGAACAGAAAAAAGCCCGGGGCAAGCAATTGCTCCGGGCTTTTTGTATTTTGTATGGTGATTGCGCGGGTTATTTCGTGCGCAGCGAACGCCAGACAACCAGGACGAAAAGAATGCCGCCAATGATGGCCAGCAAGCCGCCCATTCCCATGATGCCCATCGCGGCGCGTGCGTCATCGGTCACTGCGCCCGGCGTTTTGCGCAAGACCTCATAGCCCCCCGAATAGGCCAGGCCGGAAATATGCATCAACTGTCCGGCTCCGTAAAGAACGGGCTGCCAGAACGCAAGGCGCGTATGCGCCACGGCCGCACCGCCGAAGCGTGGCAGCAGAAGATACGCCACGCCCATCAGCGCCAGCGTTACACCCACAATAGAACCGTGGTAATGGGCGGGCACCAGCACATTCTCACTTACGATCAGCAGGCCGAAGACGCCGCCGAAGAAAAACAGCACGAGCGACATCAGCAGCGCCGACGCGAACGCCCGATTCTCATGCGCTACAGAGGGGAGGTGCTTCACGCTTTTTCCTATCATCAGCAACCCCAGCAGACCGGGAGCGATGCCCAGCGCGTGTTCCATTTGCTCCGTAAAAAAGTTCCGGTATTCAAAGGAGGTGGTATCGTACAGCAGGTAGGCAATGGGCGCGGCAAGCGCCATCACAGGCCCCAGGGTAAAAACTATCATGAGAGGAGTGCGGGGCAGGCGGGGAAAACCCAATGCGTCCGCAAGCATGATCCAGGCGACCATCATCCCCTGTACATAGGCGAACTGCAGCACATGGCCGCCTCCCCAGAAAATAATATCGTACATTTCCTCCCCCTGCACGCGACCCGCGATGCCTTTGGCGGAGAGGTAGAAACATAGCAGCGAGCTCAGGACAATGACCGCATTGGAGGCAATGCCGAAATAGAGCGCGCCATGTTCTTTCCTGAAATCTGCAAGACGCACGCGCCCCAGCGTCTCCAGCGCCGCCAGGCAGATGCCTGCCAATACCAGTCCCAGCGACAGCACAAACCCGGCATTGGTCAATACGGGCACATAGTTGTTCTTTAAAGGCGTTCCTCCCATCAGCAGGGAGGATGCCATGAGCACCGTCCCGGCCGGAAACACCCATAAGGCGGCGGCGCGCATGTAACGCAGGCAGAGCCAGGAGCGGGGCTGTTCGTCGGGTATGAGGTGCCACAACATACCCGTCGCGGCGAGAAACCAGACCAGCACCGACAGATCGACATGGATCACCAGGCTTTTGCCAAACAGGTCTTTAAATAAGGTCAGTTCCGCCAGTTGCGGTGTGCGGGCGATAACCAGTACGATCGCCAGCACTCCGGCCAGCGCGAGCGCCCCGACGCCTACCATGAGCCAGCGTTTGGCATAGAGTGAATCCTGAGTCATAAGGGGTATGTTATGACATCGCACACGGAAGGACGCAATCGGCTTATTCTTCCCGCCGCAGATTGAGGCGGTCAAAAACCGTATTCAGCGCCGCGACCAACGCCTGCATCATGCTGTCGGAATGCAGGGGGCTGGGCGTAATGCGCAGGCGCTCCGTGCCGCGTGGAACGGTCGGGAAATTGATGGGCTGAACATAAATACTGAAATCATCTATCAGCATATCCGAGGCGGCCTTGCATAATACCGGGTCACCGATGAGCACCGGAATAATATGTGTTTCCGTGGGAATAAAAGGGATCCGCGCATCGCTCAGCAGGGTTTTCAGCTTCGCAACATTCGCCTGATGCTGTGTGCGCTCCGCATTGCTTTGCATGAGGTGGCGAATACTGGCATTCGCCCCGGCGGCGAGCGCAGGGGGAAGGGTGGTGGTGAAAATAAATCCTGGCGCATAGGAACGCACCGCATCCACGAGTTTCTGCGATCCGGTGATATATCCTCCCATGACACCGTACGCTTTGGCGAGGGTGCCCTGAATAATATCGACACGCGCCGCCAGACCGTCCCGCTGGGAGATGCCGCCCCCCTGATTGCCATACATCCCGACCGCGTGAACTTCATCGAGATAAGTAAGTGCGCCGAATTCCTCGGCCAGATCGCATATCTGGGCGATATGTCCAATATCTCCGTCCATGGAATACACGGATTCAAACGCAATGATCTTGGGGCGGGTGATGTCCACCGACGCCAGCAATTCACGCAGATGCGCCACGTCGTTATGGCGGAATACCTTACGCTCGGCGCCGCTGTAGCGGATGCCGTGAATCATAGAGGCGTGATTGCACGCATCGGAAAAAATAACGCAATTCTCCAATAAGGCGGGTAAGGTAGAAAGGGTGGCTTCATTGGCGATGTAGCCGGAGGTAAAGACCAGCGCGGCATCCTTGCCGTGCAGTTCCGCCAGCGTTTCTTCCAGTTCGGTAATGGCATGGTGCGTGCCCGAGATGTTGCGCGTGCCTCCTGCGCCTGCCCCCATGTTTTCAATAGCTTGTATCATGGCGCCGGTGACTTTGGGGTGCTGCCCCATCCCCAAATAATCGTTACTGCACCAGATGAGAATTTCTTTGTTGTAGGAATGGCTGTAGGCACGCGGAAACTCTCCGGCATGGCGCGCCAGATCGTTGAAGAAACGGTACCGCCCTTCCGCCTTTAACTGGCTGATGGCGCGGGTGAAATGCCCCTCGTAATCAATCAAAGGCATGGCGCTTTCGGGCGCACGCTTCAGCGGGCTAAGCTGTTTTACCATCGTCTGTTTCATCCCCTTCAGGTCGGAGGCCTACATCTTGCTGCGCAGTGCTCTCCGGATAGCAATATAACATGTGGTTCACCAAGACGCAAAACCCAATCACCCCCAGCGCCACCGCCTGATGAAGCGTTGCCAGCGCAACCGGCACCACTTCCAGCAAGGTAGCGATCCCCACCATTATTTGTACGATGACGAGGCTGAGCAACCCACTGCTGGCTCGCGCAATGCGCGAACCTTTATAGGTTACCATAACGCGAAAGTGTTGATAAATGATTATCGTCAAGACCGCGAAAGCAAACCAGCGATGCTGGAACTGCACCATGGGGATATATTCGAAGAAATTGCGCCAGACGGGTTCCAAATGGAACAGTCCCGGCGGCGCGAGGGCGCCATCCATCAACGGCCATGTGTTATAGGTCAGCCCTGCATCCAGCCCGGCGACCAGCGCCCCCATGAGTATCTGGGCAAATACCATTCCCGTGGTCAGGAGCGACAAAGGAAACAGGGGCGAGCGGCGATGGGGCAAATGAAAACACTGTGATGAATACAGCACATGAATCAGCAGGCAGAAAAGGATCACCGCCAGACCGAGATGGAAAGCGAGGCGGTAAGGACTGACCCAGGGCACGTCCACCAGCCCGCTTTTTACCATATACCAGCCCACGACCCCCTGTACGCCAACCAACGCGGTAAGGCCGAGCATTTTACGTGCCACGGGAGGAGGGAGCTTCCGGCGCAGCCAGAAGAATGCCAGCGGCACGGCGAAGGTGAGACCCACCAGCCGCCCCAGCAGCCGGTGGATATATTCCAGCCAGAAAATATGTTGGAATTCGGGCAGGCTCATGCCGTGATTGACCTGCGCGTATTGGGGAGAGGTTCGGTAGGCCGTAAACTCCTCCTCCCACGCCTGATGGCTCAGAGGGGGAAGGATGCCTGACACCAGCTTCCATTTTACGATCGAAAGTCCGGATTCGGTCAGGCGCGTCAAGCCGCCAACCACCACCATACAGAACACCAGCGCAATGCAGGCGCATATCCAGAGTTTCACGGGGCGGGACAAGGGGGCGGCAGGGTGCATGGCGGTGTTATATCATTCTGTAGCGTACAGGCAAGCCCTACCGGCAACTCCTTATTGATTCCTGATATGCTTCGCAGTAACATGCGCGTCGCCGGAGAAACAACCGAAATATTAGGAGAAATAAATTATGAAACGCATTCAAACGCTTGCTGTCGTGATAGCGACCTGCTCACTGGTAGCCTGCCAGCAAGGCGGAGGCCAGGATTTCATGGGAAACCCCACCACGCCGAGCTCAGGGGGAGTGAGTAAGCAGACCATGGGCACGTTAGGCGGTGCGGTAGTCGGGGGCGTCCTTGGCTCCAAAGTCGGAAAGGGGACAGGGAAGGGCGTGGCCATTGGCGTAGGTACGCTGCTGGGCGCGTTGGCCGGTTCCTCCATCGGCGCCTCGCTCGATCGCGCAGACATGCAATATTACCAGCAGACCTCCCAGCAGGCGTTGGAAACGGCACCTGCAGGCCAGACCTTGCCATGGCGCAACCCGCAATCGGGCAATTCCGGCACCGTGACGCCGTATAACTATTACCAGACGGCGGATGGCGGCTATTGCCGCGAATACAGCCAGACCATCAATATTGGCGGTCAGGTGCAAAAAGGCTATGGCCGTGCGTGCCGCCAACAGGACGGTACCTGGCAGATCGTTCAGTAAATTATTTCATAATTATAAAGAAGCCCCGCTCTTATTCATTGACGGGGCTTCTTTTTTGATTATTTCTTGAGCAAACTATCAACCAGGTTGAGGACGACATGAGTGAGGACATCGCACACGGCACCTTGATGAAAGGGAAGCGTGGCCTGATAATGGGGGTCGCCAATGATCGTTCCATTGCGTGGGGAATCGCCAAAGCGGCCGCCGCGCAGGGAGCCGAGCTGGCATTTACCTATCAGGGTGACGCTCTGGAAAAGCGGGTGCGGCCATTGGCGGAGAGTATTGGCACGCCGCTGCTGATGCCCTGCGACGTCACGGATGCCGCCAGTATGGATACGGTGTTTTCTACCCTGAAAGAAAAATGGGGTGGCCTGGACTTCCTCGTGCACGCCATCGCCTATTCGGACAAGAACGAACTCAAGGGCAAATATCTCGACACCAGCTTAGAGAATTTTCTGCTGTCGATGAATATCTCCTGCTATTCCTTTACGGCGCTGGCGCGTCGGGCGTATCCGCTGATGAAGCCGGGTGGCTCGATGCTGACGCTCTCCTACCTCGGCGCGGAACGTCATACCCCGCATTACAACGTGATGGGTGTGGCCAAGGCCGCGCTGGAAGCCAGTGTGCGTTACCTTGCCGTGGATCTCGGGCCCTCGGGCATCCGGGTCAACGCCATTTCCGCGGGGCCGATCAAAACGCTGGCTGCCAGCGGCATCGGCGATTTCCGTTATATTCTGAAATGGAATGAGCTGAACTCCCCGCTGGGGCGCAATACCACCATCGAGGATGTGGGCGGCGCAGGCGTGTATCTGCTCTCCGACCTTGGCTCAGGCTGCACCGGCGAGGTGCTGCATGTGGATTCCGGTTATCACGTCATGGGCATGAAACGCGCCGACGCGCCCGATATTGCGACGGTGTAGGGATGTGCCCGTCATTTGTCGATTTCTTGGGCTTATCATCAGCATGTATTACAGCGACCATGCGCCGCCGCATTTTCATGCAAGATACGGTGATTTTTCAGTCATGATAGATATTGAAACGGTAGCCATCCTCCGGGGACGTATTCCCGCAAGGCAATTGAAAATGCTGGAAGAATGGTGTAATCTGCATAAGGTAGCGTTGCTGGAGAACTGGCGGCGCTCTCAGGAAGGTAAACCACTGAACCCTATTGATGCACCATGAGAAAACAGGATAACGATATTGTCGATTCTGGCCTGCCCGTCTGCGAGGTGGTGGACGTGGATTATCTCGGTGGCCATCGTCTGCATCTGCGCTTCAGTGACGGAGCGGAAGGCGAAGTCGACCTTGCGCCGTTGACGCAACAAGACATATTCAAAGGTTTGAGCGACACCAGGCAATTCATCCGCTTCGGCCTGGAGCGCGGCACGCTGGTCTGGTCGGATAGTCTTGACGTTTCGCCGGAATATTTACGCGAACATATCGAAATACATCCCGGTGTCTAATACTTTCGGCAGACTCTTTAAATTCACCACCTGGGGCGAAAGCCACGGGGAGGCTATCGGCTGCGTGGTGGACGGGGTGCCGTCTAAAATTCCGTTGACGGAAGCCGACATCCAGCCGTTTCTCGATGCACGCCGTCCGGGTCAGTCAAAATTCACCACCCAGCGTCAGGAAAGCGATACGGTCAAAATCTTATCGGGCGTTTTTGAGGGAGTGACGACGGGTACGCCAATTTCGCTCATCATCCATAACGAAGACCAACGCTCGAAGGATTACGGCGATATTGCGCAGAAGTTCCGTCCTGCTCATGCCGATTATACCTACTGGCTGAAATACGGCATCCGCGATTACCGGGGCGGCGGGCGTTCCTCGGCGCGTGAGACGGCGATGCGGGTGGCAGCGGGTGCGATTGCGCGCAAAGTGATTGCGGCGCAGGGCATGAGCGTGAGCGGCTACCTGACGCAGATGGGCGAGAAGCATATCGACCGCGCACGGTTCGATGCGGCGGAGATTGGCAACAATCCGTTCTTCTGCCCCGATGCGGTCGCCGCAAAGGAATGGGAAGAATATCTGGCGGCCATCCGCAAGGACGGCTCCTCCGTAGGCGCGGTGATCGAGGTGGTGGCTGATGGCGTGCCCGCCGGTTTAGGTGCGCCGATTTACGGCAAGCTGGATACGGACATTGCCGCCGCGCTGATGAGCATCAATGCGGTCAAGGGCGTGGAAATCGGCGAAGGTTTCGCAAGTGCTGCATTGCGTGGTGAGCAGAACGCCGACGAAATGAGGATGGTGAATAATCAGGTAGAATTCTCCAACAACCACGCGGGCGGGATTTTAGGCGGTATCTCCTCCGGCCAGCCCATCGTGGCGCGTTTTGCGGTCAAACCGACCAGCTCCATCCTGCGCGAGGTGAACACGGTAGATATTCACGGCAATAACACGACGATTATCACGAAGGGGCGACATGACCCCTGCGTGGGTATCCGCGCCGTGCCGGTGGGCGAGGCGATGCTGGCCTGTGTGCTGGCCGATCATCTAATGCTTCACCGCGCCCAGCAGGGATAAGAAGAGGCACAGGCAGAAATATTCGCAACGGGCGCAAAGGAAGGCTACGCATCGCGGGTTTATGGTGACGAATGGCTCTCCTCTGCTTCTTTTGCTTTCTTCTGTAAATCCAATATTACTTCTTGCGTCGCCATCCATTCATCGGCGATTTTATTGCAACGCTGCTCCCGATCCCCTTCCTTGCCAACCCCTAACCGATGCCGGTTGCGGGGGGAGATCATATCTTCCAGCTCCCGGTAGATACTTTGCGCCCCATAGGTTTGCATGGTCTGCATATTCTCCGCATTAAACCGGAATATCTGGTGCAGATCATTGACGGTGGCACCTATCTGCGTATGGATAGCATTCATTTCATCGTCGATGTCTTTTTTACTGAATTTGCTCTTGTCCATACCGGAGCTGAAATAATATTTCATGTACTGGCTGGCGCAGGAAAGCGCGACGAGCTGATGCTGCAATTCCTTCATCCGCTCAGGGCTGCGCCGCTTTTTTTCCTCTTCGGCGCGTTTCTCGGCCAGCTCCTCTAAAATATCGTACACTTCGCCATGGCCATAATATTTGGCGATTTCCGCAGGTTCCACACCGTTACGGTCACGCAGGGTGGGGTCTGCGCCTTGCTTGAGGAGGTAGTTGGCCAAATCCTCATCCCCATTGCGGGCGGCGATAATAATAGGAAACTGCCGCGAAGGCCCCCCCTGATTAATATCCGCGCCTGCCTGCACCAGCATATCCACCACTTCCACGGCAAGACCGTCCGTGCGGCGAGCGGCAATGGAAACCAGCGGCCAGCCAAGCTCGTTGACGCCGTTAGGGTTTCCCCCCCTTCCCAGAAGCATCTGCACATCCGTAGGGCTGCCAAACTCCACGCGGTAGGAAAGCTCTTTCTGTACGTCCAGCTCGGCGGCAAATGAAAGAGGAGAAAAGAAAAGAATCGCTGCTAACGTGAGGATCGTAAGTCGCAATCTATGTGCCATTATCCCTAACCTGAAGCTCTGTTTAATGAATCTTCAGTGTACCTATTTGTGGAGATGCCTGCAAGCGGCTCTCATGCACGGCCTCCATAATGGCGGTGGTGGGGAGGTCGGCGCGCTCGAAATGTACCGGCAGATGGGGGATGCTGCTGCCGTCCATGCCGTGCGCAGCGATGGGCAGGGAGGCTCCGTGGCTGATGTTTAAGGCAGGCGACATATCTTCGTTTTGTTCACTGTCGCTGCGATTCACTATTTCTTTGCGCACCAGGCTGGGGGCATCGACGGCATTTTCCAGGGTAACGGTGAGAAACGTTGAAATGCCGCTGGTCACGCCAAAGAACAATCCCATTACCGACGGCGGAAAGTTCTGAAAGACCGCCGGAGCCGTGGAGGGAAGCAATGTACCCGCTAATGATTCTGCGATTCCAGGCAGAATCAAACCGCCAATGAGGCCGGTTGCCACCCCCACGACCATGGCAAGCAATGTGTTCTTAATCGCCTTTTTCCAGGGAAAGGGGCGATGGGTTTCTTGGGTGGGTTTCTGCGGTTCTTCCATAGAGCTATGCTTCGTTTTTTTTATCTTAATCGCCGATGATGACAGTTTTATGACAACAGGGCTTGAAAAACGAACTTTCATTCCTATCTATCATCCCAGTATTTAACGCAAATAACGGAGTGAATACATTATGGCGGCGACCGCGAAGAAAAAAGGTAAAAGCGAGAACGAAAAACCCCAGGAAACCCTGCAATTTGCAGCGGAAATCAGCAAAGTCCTCAAGCTGATGATCCATTCACTTTATACAAATAAAGACATTTTCCTGCGCGAGTTGATTTCCAATGCATCGGACGCCTGCGACAAGCTCCGCTACCATGCGCTTTCCGACCAGTCATTGCTGGAAGGGCAGGGGGAGCTGGCCATTACGGTAGCCGTGGATGCCACGGAGAAAACCGTGACGGTACGCGATAACGGCATTGGTATGAACCGCGAGGAGTTGATCGCCAATCTCGGCACGATTGCCAAATCCGGTACGCTGGAATTCGTGACCGGCCTGTCGGGCGATACGAAGAAGGACGCGAACCTCATCGGTCAGTTCGGCGTAGGGTTTTATTCCGCCTTCATGGTGGCCGATAAAGTGAGTGTGATTTCCCGCAAAGCGGGAGAGGCGCAGGGCTGGGTATGGGAGTCCGCCGGGGAAGGCGAATTTACCGTGCTGCAGGCAGAAGGCGAGGTGCCGCACGGCACATCGGTGAAGCTCCATCTGCGCGAGGATGCGGCGGAGTATCTGGATAAATTTCGTCTCGTTCACATTATCGACACCTATTCGGATCATATCGGCTTTCCGATATGGATGGAGATTCCCGATGGCGAGGGCGGCGGCGACCGCGAGCGCGTCGGCGAAGGCGCGGCGCTGTGGACGCTGCCCAAATCCGACATCACCGACGAGCAATACGCGGAATTTTACCATCATGTGGCGCACTCGCCCGATGAGCCGTGGCTGACTCTACACAACAAGGCGGAGGGAGTGATCGAATATACGAGCCTGCTGTATGTGCCTTCCATCAAGCCGTTCGATCTTTTCCATCCCGAGCGCCGCCGCCGCGTGAAGCTCTATGTAAAGCGCGTGTTCATCACCGAGGAGAATGTCGAGCTGGTACCGCATTATCTGCGCTTTCTGCGCGGGGTGATTGACTCCGCCGACCTGCCGCTCAACATCAGCCGCGAGACGCTGCAGGACAACCCCGTCCTGCGCAAGATCAGCGAAAGCATCACCGGCAAGCTGCTGGGGGAACTGAAGAAGAAAGCGGAGAAAGAGCCGGAATCCTATACGAAATTCTGGGAGAATTTCGGTGCGGTGCTGAAGGAAGGGTTGTGCGAATCCATCGCGCCGAAGGAAAAAATCCTGGAAGTGTGCCGCTTTCATTCCACGCATGGCGAGGGCTATGCGAGCCTGGATGAATATATCGCCCGCATGAAGGACGGTCAGAGCGAAATCTATTATCTGACGGGCGACAATCTGGGCAGTCTGCGCGCCAGCCCGCAACTGGAGGGATTCACCAGCCGGGGGATCGAGGTGCTGTTGCTGGACGACCATGTGGACGATTTCTGGGTCAACGTGGTGCCGGAGTTTAAGGGCAAACAGTTTAAATCCGTCACCCGCGCCACCGCCGATCTGGATGCAATCGCCACGCCCGAAGGCAAGAAGGCGGACAAGCCGGAAGAAGACACGGTCGCTAAGGACAAGATCGAAAACCTCACCCGATGGCTGAAATCCCTGTACGGCGAGGAGATCAAGGAAGTGCGCACGACGACCAAGCTTACCGACTCTCCGGCGTGTCTGGCCGTGGGCGAGGGGGATATGGATATGCGCATGGAGCGGTTTCTGCTGGAACACCGCCAGTTGCCCAGGCGCGCCGCGAAGATTCTGGAGATCAACCCCAAACATACGCTGGTGCATCGTCTGGCCGAAGAGGTCAGTGCGCACGGCGAAACGGAAGACACACGCGACGCCGCGCTGATGCTGCTGGATCAGGCAAAAATCGTTGAAGGCGAACCCGTCGCCGATGCCTCCGCCTTTGCTAAACGTTTAGCCAAATTCATGAGCAGGAGCTTTGGGTAGGCATAGAGTAAGAGAGTGAGTCTTTTGTGCGGCGTTCTTCCTAAGCTCCCCAACTAAAAAGAAGAAAAACTGCAATATATAGTAGTAACGCTTGCCTTCGCCCCCTCTATATTGTAGATAAGGGCAGGCAACCAGAAGGAAGAGGGCGCGATGCTGGATTATAAAACGCTGGAGAAAAAACGGGAGCTTGAGAAGCTGAAGGCGGAGATCGAGCTGCTGTCGGGTTCCACCACGGATGTGATTTACCGCCTGCGTTACGATACCATGCGCTACGACTATATCAGCCCGTCGGCGGTGAAGTTGCTGGGCTTTACGGAAGAGGAGCTGAAGGAAATCAATCTGCGATCACTGATCCTGGAAACGCGCATGGTCGCCGACAATATGCGCAAGGTGGACGATTTCGATGGGCTGGAAGAAACCCGCAAGCGCCGTGAAGTGCTGAAATGGCAGGCGGATTACCTGATGAAAACCAAGGATGGCCGCGCCATCTGGGTATCGGATGTTTCCTACCCCTGGTTTGATGATAGCGGAGCGATTATCGGCTCGCTGGGAACGCTGCGCGACATCACCGAACGTGTGGCGGCGGAGGAGCGTATTAAAGCTCAGGCCGCCCGTCTGCGCCATGAGGACGAGATTACCGGCCTGCCCTCGCGGCTGGCGTTTTTCGAGCGGCTGGATGGAGAGGTGAAGCGGCTAAAGCGCAGCCGATCCGATGTGGCGGTAATGGTGATTAGCGTGGATCATTTCGACGATATTCTCAACACGCACGGTATCGAAGCCAGCCATAAAGTGCTCAGGGAAGTGACCGCTCTTATTCGTAGCTCGATGCGGGAGACGGATATGGCCTCGCGCATCACCAGCGATGAGTTCGGGCTGATCCTCCCTGACACGCAGGTGGAAGGTGCGCGCTGGGTAGGCGAGCGCATTCGTGAGAGCGTGATGAAACATCCGTTCCGTGGGACAAAGGGCGGCGCGCTGATAGGGGTGACGGTCTCCATCGGGCTGGCGGGCGCTAATTTCGATCATAACAGCGATGGCCGCGAGCTCTTCAAAACCGCTGAAAGCCGCCTGTATATCGCTAAATGCACGGGACGCAATCAGGTCTCGGTAGACGAGTTAGTGAGTATGCATTAGGCGCTACTGGCAGGTGGGTGGCTGGGTAAGCCGTCCGGCTGTGTCTTACGCAATAATATCCGGGTAAATGCTGTGCTCCAGCGCATTGATCTGATCGCGCAGGCGGAGCTTTTCTTTCTTGAGGCGAAAGACGGAAAATTCATCCGCCCGATCCGCTTTGGTCAGGGCAAAAATTTCTTCGTCTAGTTTCCGGTGTTCGACCCGCAGCCTGTCCAGTTTGCGAATCATCCCTATTTCATCTTCTTCTGTCATGCCTGTCCCTGCATTACCGCTGGAGCTTCCTGTCGTTTTGCCTGTGTGCCCCAATGGAAAAATAACCTAGCGCAGCGCGACATTATAACAAAAACGCAGGCCACATGCCACTATTTGCTGCAGGCGAAACTACAGAATGATTACTTCCGCGTGGCAATGCAGGAAACACGCGCTGGTTCTGGCTTTCCACACATGTCAAGGAGAGTTGTTAAATAAATTTTAAGTAACGGGACTGAATTCCCTTGAAATGGCTCCCTCATTTTGTTCAAATGAACTTTGCTGCATAGCACAATAACAGCCTATATTCATATGTTTGTCTATGATTTATGCGGCATTCATTTATCGGTAAGCATTGTAAAAGGAGTTATGCCCATGTCACTTGCTACTCATATTGAGACGCTTCAACAAAAGCATTTCCTTCTGGAAAGAATGATTATGCAGGAATCCAGCCGCCCGGCTCCGGATTTCATGAAAATCAATCACCTGAAGAAGCAAAAGCTCGTTATCAAACAAGAGGTCTTTGAACTGACCCGAGAGATTCCGGTTGATGCGGCGGCTTCCTGAAACGGGATGCGCTTACAGCAAGAGAGAAAAGACCAAGAGCCCTTCGGGGCTCTTTTTTTTATTGGTTTTTTCCTGGCGCTAGGCACAATGCCCCTCATACTCAAGGGGAGACGGCGGTGGGGATACAGGATATTGTTTGTGCGTTCATCAGCGTGTTGATGGTCATGATGACCATCACGCTGCAATATGAGATCAAGCGCCGCATCTGGAATATCCTGCCCCGGCTGAAGCGTCATCCGCGAGTGATGATCAATGTGCTGGTGCTGGCGCTTCTGGCAGGCCATACGATCAGCGTATGGCTGTATGGGCTTATGTTCTGGCTGCTGGATTCCCGGCTGGGTATCCATGGCCTGGCGGGACAGCATGAGCAAAATTTTATCTCGTATGTGTATTTCTCCGCCAGCACCTACTCATCGTTAGGGTTTGGGGATATTTTCCCCACGGGCCCGTTGCGAATGCTGGTAGGGGTGGAAGTCCTCAACGGCCTGCTGATGATCGGGCTGAGCGTGACCCTTACTTACCTTGCCATGGAACGTTTCTGGGGCACGCTCCATAGCGTGCGCCAGATGCAGGCGGAGGAAAAAAAGGAAAATTAAGCGAGATTGGCGTTAGCGAAATCCCAATTCACCAGCTTCTCCAGAAAGGTGCCGATATAATCCGGGCGGCGGTTCTGATAGTCGATATAATAGGCGTGCTCCCATACATCCATGGTCAGGATGGCTTTCTGCCCGTGCGCCATCGGCAGGTCGGCGTTGGGCGTTTTGGTGACTTTCAGCTTACCGCCGTCCAGTACCAGCCATGCCCATCCGCTTCCAAATTGCGTGGCTCCCGCGTTCTTAAATTCTTCCGCGAATTTTTCGAAGGAACCGAAGTCCGCAGCGATTTTCTCAGCGATTTTTCCGGTGGGTGCGCCGCCACCGCCGGGCTTCATGGAGTGCCAGTAAAAACTATGGTTCCAGACTTGCGCCGCGTTATTGAATATCCCTGCTTTAGCGGCATCTCCCGCGCTGGCCAGAATAATCTCTTCCAGCGATTTTCCTGCGAGGTCGGAACCTTCCAGCAGCTTATTGAGGTTGGTAACATACGCCTGATGGTGCTTTCCGTGGTGGAATTCCAGCGTTTTCTGGGAAATATGCGGCTCCAGCGCATTCGGGGCGTAGGGCAGTTGCGGCAAAGTAAAGGTCATGGCGTCCTCCGTGATGTGAACGATAAAGATGCTGTGTATGTAGGGGAAGGGGGATAAGAATGCAACCCTCAAACCCGATAGAAATCGTAGGAATTGCATTAATGCAAAGAGCGATGTTGCTGCTGCGCGGACTTTTCCACTTGTTGCAGATGGGCGGGGGAGAGTGTGGTGTGTTGCTGAATCTCCTGTTTCAGGGCATGGGAGAGATGCATCATATCGCGGGGGGAGGAGGCGACAAACTGGGTCATGACTTCGTAAAGCCGCATAGTGTTTTGGGGGATGGCAAGGGTGGGAACAGAGCCGATAAGCGAGGCGAATGCAGGCGCCAGTTCCTGCATGGAGTGCGCGGCGGCTTTTTCCGGCGTCTTCGCCTGGCTATAGGCAGCTACTTTTTCTTCCAGTTGCGCAGGGGAAACATATACGCCCGGCATCGCTGCGAGTGCATTGCATAAGGCGCGAGTGGCAGCCGGACGGTGCGTGGCACCGAGTGAGGCGGTCAGTGTAGCCAGCGCCTGTGCGGTTTCCTCGAAACGGTTAGGCAGGGCGGCCAGTTCCCTGACAATGTTCTCTTCCAGTGTTTTTGCTGCTTCTGCGGGATTCCACTCGGTATTTCGCGCCGCCATATGTCCCGCGATGTAATGGCTGACGCGCAGGGCAAAGGACGCCCGTTGCTCATCATCCAGCAGGGCGGGGGATTCGCTGATAAATTTCGCGGCATTTTTGGCCAGTTTCTCCGGGGTAGAGGGGGTGCCATACTCACTGATTTCAGTAAAAAAGATGGTGACGTCCCCCAGGATCACGGAGAATTCTCCCGCGGCCTGGGAAAAATTCCCTTTATCCCTGCCGCCCATCATGCCGATAACGCTAGCCGCGCCCGTCAGTACCGAAGCGAAGCGTTCCGGGTGTTCCTGAAACTCATGCACGGCGCGGGTGGGCGTGTGCCACGGCGCTTTCTTCTCCACCTTATGCGCCGGATAAAGCATCCCCATCCAGCCCAGAATAGAGAAAGGCCCGCGCAATACATCCAGCTTGCTGCCCTGGATGGTTTTCGCCAGTGCGATCTCCCGCGCCGTGGCCTGCCCGCCTATCCCCCGTGCTTGTCGCAAGGCGCTGAACTCAGGGGCGTTTTTATGCCAGCGCAACGCGCCGGAGCTCATATTGAGCGCCTGGCTGAGAATCTGCGCGGTGGCCGCCCCCGCGATAGGGTTATGCTCCAGCCAACGGTTGGTCTTCGCCGCCCAGCTATGACTCTCCTGCGGCGCTTCCCACTGGGTCATGTCGGTAGGGTCTTTGCCGTGAATCATCGCGGAATAAAACTGCTCTTTCATATGCTTATATTCACGCGAGTTTCCTTCCTGAGCGTAGACCATGGCGATGATGGAATTCAGAAGGGAGAATGCCCCTCCCAGGGATTGCATCGCATTTTCCGGAGCGCGGAGGGTTTTCAGCTTTTCACCAAAGGTGAGCTTGCCGTGGTTGTTTTCATTATCGGCGCCGCAGAACATCAGCAGCAGGTCGCCGATAATATAAAAAGCGGAATACAGATGCGCTTTATCGCCGATCACATAGTGGACGCCCTGCTTCACCTTGCCGAAAAACTTTTCCGCCGACATGTGCGACAGCGTGTGTTCCGCCCCTTTCGTCAGCCCCAGCGCCCGTATGTTTTCCCGCAGGCCGGATTCGGAAGGAAGATGCAGTATGTTGAGCATCGGATTACCGTATTTATCCTGGCCGCTCTCCACCTGGTAACCATGGGTGACCAGCGTCTTGCGAATATCCTTCAATGTCTGTCCCGGCTCCAGCGCCGAGGCGTACAGCGTGGCTCGCCATTGTTTGTCGGCAAGCGTCATCTCCAGAAAGGCGATGCGGCTTTCCGGGTGATCGTAAATATGGACGCGCTCTGTGTCTTCTCGTGGCTGCAAAAAATGTTTCCCGGATATGTTGGTTACACCCTCCAAACTTCTTATTGTAGGGAGCGCATATGACAGTATGATGACACCGCACGCAAAAAACACACAAAATTTTGTTTAAATAGGCGGGGAGAGCCATGGCGCATTATCTGGTAACGGGAGGAGCGGGATTTATCGGGTCGCATCTGTGTGACCGGCTTCTGGCCGAAGGGCATGAAGTGAGCGTGCTGGACGATCTTTCCACCGGCAAGCAGGGCAATCTCGATCCCCGGGTACGGCTGACAGTGGCCTCCATCACCGAAGAAGGGGTGTTCGATGCCCCGCTGAGGGAAGTGGACGGCATCTTCCATCTGGCCGCGGTGGCGTCCGTCGAACGCTCCCGCCAGGAATGGCTGTACACCCATCAGGTAAACCTTGTCGGGATGGTCAGGTTACTGGACGCCATCGTCCGTTGGGGCAAAAAACTGCCGGTCGTCTATGCGTCCTCGGCGGCGGTATATGGCAACAATCCCCACCTTCCCCTGGCGGAAACAGCCGTCTGCGCGCCTGCTACCGCCTATGGTGCGGATAAATTCGCCTGCGAGCTTCATGCGGCGGTAGGGTCGGAGGTTCACGGCATTCCCACCATGGGGCTGCGGTTTTTCAATGTGTATGGGCCGAGGCAAGACCCGTCCTCGCCGTATTCCGGCGTGATTTCCATTTTCATGGATCGCATTCCGGGGGGTAACTCCCTTACGTTGTACGGTGATGGATCGCAGTCGCGTGATTTTGTCTATGTAGGCGATGTGGTGAGCGCGCTGGGCGCGGCAATGGAGGCGCTGAAAACCGGCAAGGTGAGGCAGGGCGTTTGCAATGTTTGCACGGAAAAAGCCACTAATTTACGGGAGCTGATCGCTGCCATAGAGTCTATCAGCGGTGTACGGGCGGAAATTCTCCTTGCTCCCCCGCGTGTGGGCGATATAAAGGCCTCGCTGGGCGACGCAGGCAAGCTCCGGGAGCTGCTGGGGGTTACGCCCGACACGCCCTTGGAGGCGGGATTGCGCACTATATTGAAAGAATGCTGATGAAGTATTGCGGGGTATTGCTGTTGTTTCTGTTTGTGCAGGGCGTTTTCTCGATCGCCCATGCGGAAGATGTACCCCGTTTTGCGGTATATTATGGACAGAAGGAGCCGTGGGAATCTTTCAAGAACTATGCGGTGGTGGTGTTCGATGCCGATCGCCATCCTTCCGTGCGGCCGCTTATCGGGCAGGGCGCGGACGTGCTTGCCTATCTTAGTCTGGTGGAAGCGGATGCCGGACGCCCTTATTTTTCGCGGTTGAAGAAAGCGGGGCTGCTGCTGCCACACGGGAAAGAGGCTCCGATGGTGGTGGATATGCGCAAACCGCAATGGATGCAGGTGGTCATTGAGGATATTCTCCCGCTGTATGTGCGCGAAGGCTTTAGCGGCCTCATGCTGGATACGGTGGATACCGCCGCCGCGTTGGAAGAGGAAGACCCGGCTCGTTATCGCGGAATGCGCGATGCGGCGGCCATGACCATTCGTCATATACGGATGCATTATCCTTATCTCAAGCTCATGCTGAACCGGGGGTTCGAGATTGTGCCCAAGGTAGGCGGCGATGTCGATATGGTGCTGGCGGAAAGTATTTACAGCGACAGCCGCAACGTTCCGTCGCAGCTTTTTCCCGAGGCGCATTATCAGAGCGTCGTGCAGTTGTTGCAGGAGGAAAAAGCCCGCAACCCCAATCTGCAGGTGTTTACCTTGGATTACTGGGATATGAAGGATACGCAGGGGGTAAAAGATATCTATAGCAGGCAGCGTGCCGCAGGATTCATCCCTTACGTCGCGACGCAGGACTTACAAACTTTGTACAGTGAACCATGATAAAACAGATTATACTCATCGTAGGGCTATTCGTGTTTTCCGCATCCGCTGCGTTTGCAAAAGAGGGCGGGGAGGTCAAACGCGAATTGCTGGCGCTTTACAGCAGTAAGGATAATCCCGGCCCGCGCAGCACGCTGGCGCACCGTTATCTGGAAATGCCTCTCAATCATATGGGCTATTATCTGCGCTTTGTGGATATAGAAAAACCCTTGCCGCCCGTGGAGGACAGCATCCTCGGCATCGTCGTCTGGGTGGCGCCGGGGCGGTATGTGGAAGACGGAGACGCCTACCTTGCGTGGCTGCAACAGGCGGTGGACAGGGGAAAGAAGCTGCTCATCTTTGACGATCTCGGCCTGAGCGAAGCGTATCGCAAGCGCGAAGGCTCCATGGATAAAATCAACGGCCTGCTCAGTGCGATCGGGGTGCGCGACCTGGACGGATACAATTCCGTCACCTACCAGGGTAGCATATTATATCAGGATCCGGAGATTATCGGATTTGAGCGCAACCTCCCGGAATCGTTACCTCCTTACGCCGAAACCATCGCCATACCCGGTATCGGTGTGTCGCACCTGAAGGTGCTGGCCAGCAAAGAGCCAGAGACGCTTCATGATTTGGTGATTACGGGGCCCTCAGGGGGCTATATTGCCAGCGGGTACAGTATTTTTGAGGGCTACCCGCTTTTGCCGATCAAGGATATAGAGCAGCAGCAACATATTCCGGAAGAGGAGCGCGAGCGGCCAGACCCGGTGCATCAATGGTATATCAACCCCTTTGCATTCCTGCGTCTGGCGCTGGAAGGCGATGGGCAGGAAGATGCGCCCAAGCCCGATGTCACCACGATTAACGGGCTGCGCATTTTCTACAGCCATATTGACGGGGACGGATGGAATAACCTTACCCAGATTAAAAAATTCAAGGGCAGGAATATGCTGTCGGCGCAGGTGATCCAGCATGAGGTTCTGGAAGCCTATCCCGATATACCGGTGAATGTCAGCGCCATTGCAGGGGAGCTTGACCCGGAATGTTATGGGCTGAGCGCCAGCCGTAACGTGGCGAAGGCGATTTTCCGCCTCCCTAACGTAGAGCCCAGCAGCCATACTTATTCCCATCCGTTGTTTTGGGGATACTTCAAGGATTACGATCCCGCGAAGGAAATGCCGATTCTGGATAAATACCCGCCCAAGCCTTACCGGAAAACCTTGCTGACCTCTCTCTTTGGGGATGCGCATAAAACGGGCTGGGAGAAGTACCTCGAAGCGCATCCCGACCAGCAGGACAAGCGCGAGGATGCGTTCGAGCGCCTGTTTAACCGGAAGGCGCAGGGGGAGCTTTCGCGCTTCAGCTATTATGAAACCCCTCGCAGCTATGCGTGCGGACCGTACGATCTGGAGCGGGAAATCAAGGGCTCCATGGCGTATATAAAGAGCATTTCCCCTAAGGAAAAAAGGGATAAAATCCGTCTCGTGCAATGGTCTGGTGACACCAGCCCCTATGAGGGGGCGTTGCGGGAGGTGCGTCAGGCCGGGCTGCTGGGTATAAACGGGGGGGATTCGCGTTATGACAGCGAATATCCTTCCTATGCCTCGGTAGCGCCGATTGGCGCGCAAATTGGGAGAGAGTTCCAAATCTACTCCTCCAACAGCAACGAAAACACCTATACCAATCTATGGACGGATCGCTTTTTCGGCTTCATTTACCTGCAAACCACCGTGCAAAATACGGAAATACCGATGCGGGTGCAGCCGTTTAATATTTATTATCATATGTTTTCGGGAGAGAAAGAAGCGAGTCTGGCGGCGCTTATCTCCAATATGGAATTCGCCCGGCATCAGAATCTGGTGAGAATCTTTGCCAGCGATTTTGCGGAGATTGCGCAGGGGTTCTACAGCGTCCACCTCGTAAAAGAGGGGGCTGGGAGCTGGCGAATTCTTAACCGTGGCAAATTGAACACAGTGCGTGTGGATAAAGCCGTTTTGAAAACCGTGGACTTTACCCGCTCCGAAGGGGTGCTGGGGCAACGCTATTTTCAGGGAAGTCTGTATGTTAGCCTGGATCCGGACGTCGATGCGCCTTTGGTGTCGCTGAAGCAAAAGAATACAGAAAATTTATACGAAGCCGCTGTAAAACCCTACATAATTTATTCAAACTGGTTAACAAATGGGTTGATTTCTGTTAAAAAATCACTAATGTTCGCCGCGCATGGCTATGGGGATGGAAAGGTTTCATTGAAGTTTCCTGAGGCAGGCGGTGAATACGATGTGGTGGTAAAACAAAAAAAGAAGGAGTTGCTCAGCAAGGTGGTAACGGGTAATGCAGACGGCATTGTGAGTTTTACGCTTGCAGTGAACGCCACGAACCCCGTGAGTATCTCCATTACCGCCCGACAGGCAACAAAGTGAATCGTACAATGAGTCGTTTTCAGGCATAATATCCATGAGAAAAGTCTATATTATTCTAGCGATCATGTTGTTAATCGGCGTCGTGGGGGGCTATGTGCTCATTCCCCGCGAGAAAGAGATTGCGCTGACGCAATATAAGGAGCAGGTCTGGGACTTCGACAAGCAGGCCTATAAATCCAAGGATGTTTTCGTCCGTCGCTTTGAAGAAGGCGACCATTCCATCGATGTCGTAAAACCTCTGGTGGATATCTACCTGCAGGAGGGGAACGTCAATCAGGCGATTGTGGTGCTGGAAAGCTTTATCGCGGAGCATCCCGACAGCATTGCCGCCCGGAGACAGCTTGGCACCCTGTATCAGTATGCGCAGCGCCCGGCTGATTATCTGAAGAATCTGGAAGAAATCCGCGCCCTTTCAGGGAACAGAGAAGTGCTGCGCGACCTGTCGGATATTTACAATTTCAATGAGGAATACGGTAAAAAATCCGAAGTGATGCAGGAGCTGATTGATAGCAAACAGCCATTGGAGCCGCAGCAATTTATTGAATTGGCGAACATGCAGGCCGCCGGGCAACAGCCGATGGAAGCCATCGCCACGCTGCAGGCGCTCAAAGAAGCGCATCCCGAGCAGATGTCGTACGATGCGGTGCGTTTGCTGATCAGCCTGCTGCTGGATGTGGGTGATAAGGACAAGGCGCTGGAATATGCCCAGTGGTGGAAGGAGAAAACCACCTCCACGGATGAAGTGGCGCAGCTGGCGAATATGCTCCATTACAAAGCGTCTCCCGAAACGGCGGAAACGTATTTGTCCTCCTATGGTGACGATATTTACGAACATCCCGCACTGGTAAGCGAACAGGTGCTTGTCTATGTCGATGAGGGCAAGGCCACCGAAGCCTATGAGGCGTTAAACCGTCTGGACGGCGAAGGCAAACTTCCCGATTCCATGCTGGATACCTTCCTGCTGCTGGCGCTGCGTTACGGCGACAAAGATCAGGTGGATGCGCTGGTGGAGCGTATCACGCCGGAAGCGGTGGAAGAACCACAGGCCATTGCGCTGGTGGAAGTCACCCAAAGTGCCCGCCGCCGCGACATATTGAAGAAAATCGCGTCGCAACTGGGCACCCCTGAGTATCGGCAGGCTCACCCCCTGTTCTCCCTGGTGCTGGGGCTGGCGATGGGCGAGGCGGAGATGGAAGAGAAAGTGGCGGCGTTTCTGGATGAAAACACGGTCACCGACCCGCAGCGTTTTATGCTGGCGCGTGCGTGCGCGTCCAGTGGCAGGAATCGGTGCGTATCCCGCCTGATTGACGACCTGAAGAACAACGACATGGATGCCACCCGCATAGCGGCCATCGGCGGGCTGTATATCGATATTCATCATTATGCCGAAGGGCTGGCGTTCATGGAGGAGCACCGCAGTGACGAAAACTCCGTGGAAGGCGAAGAGATATGGGTGAAACTCCTTGCTGCCAATGGCAAAGAGCAGGAGGTCATGGAGTGGCTGACCAAAAACGAAGCGCAACTCAATGAAACGCTGCTTACGGATTTGTATTTCCTCGCCAGCGACAACGGGCATCAGGCGCTTGCGCTGGATGCCGCTCAGTTGCTTAACAATCAGGTGAATACGCCGCAGACCCGCAACTACCTTGCCTATGCGTACCTGCGCAATGGCCGTTTTCAGGAGGCGCTTGCTCTCCTGAAGGATGCCGGAGAATTGAGCGACGAAGTCGTGGATTCGTATCTGGCGGCGCTGATCGCGCAGGCAAAGCGCGATCCCTCCTACCGGGAGGAGCTGGCGGCATTTGCGAAAGAGCAACTGGCTTCCGGGCATGTTTCGGAGCGTCGCAAACTGGCGTTGGTGTATGGGCTGATTGACGGCGGGCGTGCCGATATTGCCATGCCCTATATCCGCGAATATGCGTTGCGCTCCGGGGGTGACTGGGCGATTATTTACGCCGAGAATCTCGATAAGATGGGGAAATACGAGGAAGCGCGCCAATTCTGGCTGATGGCCGCGAAACGCCCCGGTGTGAAGCCTGAAGAGAAGCGCACCATCGCGTTTGCCCTGCTGGATAAAGGGTATAAAGAGGACGCGGCGCAATTGTTTGAAGAGCTGGCGCAGGACGCCAAGCCCGACAGCAAGGAAGTCCAGCAATTGCTTTATGTCTGGGGGCCTCGTCTGGAAAGCAGGCAGGTGGAATGGATTTATCATCGTGCGCAGGTGGCGCAGGATCCGCTGGAACATGATGCCTGGCTGAAGCTCGTCATGGATGCCGGGTCGGCGGATGGCATCGTGGCGCTGGCGCAAACCTATCCGGATGCATTGAATGAGCCGCAACTACTGGATGCCTATCTGCGCGCCCAGTACGAGTTGCACGATGACGTGGCGCTGGACAATATCCTTACCGCGATGCAGGCCGGGGATTATTCGCCTTCGGTGGTGCGCACCTATGCCCGTTTCAGCCGCGATTACAATATGCCCAATCGTGCTGCGGAAGCGTACAAGCAACTCCTGGCCAGAGAAGACTACAAGGACGAGGAAGCCCTGCGCGAGATCGGCGTGATGGCATATTCCCGCGCCGATTATTCCGAAGCGAAGAAATATCTCGGGAATTACCTCTATCTGCGTAAAGACGCGACGACGCCGGATCAGGATGCCTACATGGCGTATTTCTACTACGCTGAATTGCTGCGCCGCGATAAGCAGTACGAAGAGGCGGCTAAATATTATGAAGCGACGCTCGATATTCTTAAGCGGCAACCGAACCGCGACGTCGAAATGGAGTCGAAAGCGCAGCAAAGCCTGGTGTGGCTTGGCAATGTGGAGGGCGGTATCCAGGGACTCCGCGAGGCCGTGGAGAAACATCCGCAGGATGACGTGTTGCGTGCCGATTTCGTCAGTACGCTGGTGGAGCAGGAACGGTATGACGAAGCGAAGAAGATACTGAAAATGCCGCGCCCCGTGATGGATGAAACCGTCTCCACCGGCCAGCCGCTGATGATTTCGCAGCAGGAATTCACCGCCTATAAACTTTCCGGCAACCGCCATGAAGTATTGCTGGCGTATAATCCGGCCGTGAGCCCCAATCCCTCCATTAACGAAAACACGCCTGCCGGATACGAATGGGTGGGCTACGTTACGCAGGGGCATGATGTGGTGCTTCTTTCCGCCAAGCCGGAATATGTGCTGGATGTGGTGCGGCGTCAAAATGGCGGGCTGATGATCGTGCCCCGCAAGGATGAAGCCAACGCTCCGCAACAGGCGGATGCGCAATCCCGCCTGCGTTATGAGCTGCTGAAAGCGCGTATCGAGCTGGAAACGGGTGAGCAGTATACGGCTTCCAACCGCCTGCAGAAACTTCTTCCGGAATATCCGCAGGATTCTCAATTGCTGGGCTTTACGGCCAATGCCGAAAACTATGTGGGACGTTGGCAACATGCGCTGACGCTGCTGCGCCGTGCGCATGAAATAGCGCCGGAGAATGAAGATATTGCTATCTTGAAGCATAGTATCGAGCGCGAACATGCGCAGCATATCAAGCTGGATCATGAATGGCGCTCCCTGGGGGATCATGACGAGCAAATCACTACCCTGTCAGGCTTTGCGACTTTGTCTGAGGGGATGGATATAGGGGCTGTCGTTCAAAACGATGCTGTGGATTCAGCGACGCTGCGCCGCGCCGATGGCCGGGTGGGTTCTTACAGCAAGAGCAGGCAGCGCGGTGAAGTGTTTGGCCGCTATATCGATGAAGCGGGCACCACCTATAAGCTCTCGCTGCTGGCGAATAACGATACGCTGGGGGTCGGCGCGTATGTGGACTTCATTAATAAGCTCGGCATCAGCGGCTTCGCGGCGGAATTACGCCGTCCTTACTGGGAATTCGTGGAGGGCGTGCTGGATGATGCGACCCGCGACCGTCTGGAGATTCACCATATGGCGCGTATCGACCAGCATCTCACCGTGGAAGCGGATGCGAGTGTAAACCGTTATAATGTAAAGACCGACAATGACGTTGCCTCGAGCGCCGGAATTGGCGCCACGGTGGGCTACCAGTTTATGGATGATCCGCAGCTCAGCGTTCTCTACGGGCTGGATGCCGAGTACGAACTGGATCATGACGAACGCACGGATGCGGCGGGTGCGCTCTATCGTCCGTTCCCCTTCCGCAGCCGCGAGGTTCATTCGCTGGCGCTGGCAGGGCGGTACGATTTCACCCCGCAGACCTATGCGGATTTCCTGGCCGGGTACGCGGTGGATCGTCTGGGTGGCAACGGGCCGGTGGCGGAAGTGCGTCTGACGCATGAAATCACCGACAATCTGGAAGCTCAGGCGCGTGCTTTCTACGGGCTGGGGGCAGGAGAAACGGATGACGATGTGACCCGTGTGGGTGCGTATCTGATGTATCGTTACTGATGAATTTGATTGAAAGAAAAGGCAATAATTATGGAAGAACAACGGCATATTTTCGGACTTCGCGTTTCCGCTATCGTGGAGATCGGTCTCTTTCTGCTGGTGGCCTTGATACTGGACGCCATCTTCGGCGGCGGTGATCGCTATTGGGGGGTGGAGCCGCACCCGTTCTGGATTATCGTGATCCTTGTTGCCGCGCAATATGGTGTGCCTGAGGGGATTCTGGCGGTCATAGCGTCCACGCTCGCCTTGTTGGTGGGGAATCTGCCCCAGCAGCAATTTGACCAGCTGATGTATGACTATCTCTACGAGATTTCTATCAACCCCCTGATGTGGACGGCGGCCGCCGTGGTGATCGGGGTGTTGCGCGAGCGGCATATCCGTGAACGCGCCGACCTGCGCGAGGCATTGAAGCTGGCAAAGGAAAGGGAAGAAAAAATCGCGGAATCCTATGAATGGGTGCGCGATTTGAAACAGAAAATGGAATTGCGTATTGCCGGACAGTTGCGCACTTCCATCGATACTTACCGTGCTGCCAAAGCCGTGGAGAAACTCAATCCGCAGGATGTGCTGGAAGGGGTGAGCGAGTTGATCCGGGCGGTGATGAGCCCCGATCAGTTTTCCGTATTCCTGCGCGAAAACGGGACGGCTACCACGACCATTATGTCGGGGTGGACGGATCATGATAACTACCCCCGCCAATACGATGCTTCCAGCCGCCTGTTTCAGGAAGTGATCGGCAACCGGAAGACGCTGTGCATCATTAACGACGAGCATGAGCATATCCTGGCGGGAGATGGAATGCTGGCCGGGCCGTTGCTTGATACGGAAAGCGGCCAGGTGGTGGGAATGCTGAAAATCGAGAAACTCGGCTTCACCGAGATGAACTTATCGAGCATCGAAGCCTTCCGCGCTATTTGCGAATGGGTGGGCATGGCCTTCGTCAACGCGGGCAAATATCAGACCGCGAAGGAAGAAAGCGTGATCAACCCTGAGCATAATTTAATGACCAAGGGCTATTTCAAGCGTTATACCGACTATATCGGTTCGCTGGCCAAACGCCTGAATTTCGATGTCAGCATGATTGTTATCAAGCTCGTGGACGCAGAAAAGCTTGACCCGGCCGTGATGGAGCGGGTTGCGCGTGAGCTGTCCCGGATTGTCGATAAAGTGCTGCGTACCGTCGATCTCGCGTTTGACTATCAGGCGGATGAAGGGCAGTTTTCCATTGTTCTTCCGGCCACCAGTAAAAAGGGTGCGCGCATTGTGCAGGAAAAAATCGAAAAGGATCTGGCATCTATCAAATCCATGAATAATGCCACCTTTACCTTTATGGTTCACAGCATTCACGAAAAATAGGCGCATGAAACAGCTACAACGCAATCCTATTGTTGAATCCTACCTTAAGGATCCCGATATCCATGACATCCAACGTGCCGGTATCGTCGGTGCGGGCGTCACGCTGGTAGTGGCATTTATCGCCATGCTCCTGCATGGGTTGAACGCCTATTTCCTTTTCTGGCGGGAAGGCTCGCTGGTCGTGTTTGCCCTGGTGCATGTGATTCTCTCTGGCGTGGCGCTTCTTTTTGCCGCAGGGATGTATAAAATCCACCGCGATGCCCGTTTCATGCTGTTGCTGGGAACCACCACGGCGGCTTTGGGGGTATTCGGAGCCTTCGGCACGCTGATTTCCATCCTCCTGCATTTATGGTTTATGCAGGTATCGCAGACATTCGCCGAATGGTTTGCCATGATCTTCCCCCGTCGCAAGCTGACGCGCCCCGAGCGGATCTATGAAGACCTTTCCTATGGGCGCGACCAGAACCCTGTCGCGTATAGTGTGGTGCCGTTCATGGATGTCATGGAGGTGGGGTCTGAGGCTCAGAAACGCAAGGCGCTGGCGCGGATGAGCGAGTATTTCGAGCCGCAGTTTTCTCCGGCTTTCCGGCGGGCGCTTTCCGACCCCAGCAACACGATTCGGGTACAGGCGGCCACCGCGGTAACCCGTATTGAGAACAGGTTTCTGGAAGAGCTGATGAAGATTATCGAGCTGGAGCGGCGCTATCCCAAGGATGCGAATATCAAGCTGGCGCTGGCGGAGCATTACGACGACTATGCCTTCACGGGGATTCTCGATGAAGAGCGGGAAATGCTGAACCGCACACGCGCCTTGCAGCATTACCGCGAATATCTTGAGATGAAACCGGGCGACATCAATGTCCGCATTCGCGCCGGACGCATGATGCTGCGTTTAGGTCAGAACGTCGAAGCGGCGGAATGGTTCGGCCGTTGCCTGACGGACGGCTACAGTTCCGACTCGCTGATTATCTGGTATCTGGAATCCCTTTTCCTGGCGGGACGCTATGCGGAGCTGCGCAAGAATGCACGCCTGCATCGGACACGCCTGCGCGCCTATTACGACGATCTGCCGCAACTGGCCGAGAGCGTGGAGCTTTGGGCAGGCGAAAAACGCGAACCGGTCATGGAGGCAGCGTAACATGAAGAATCAGAAAAAAGCCGATATCTGCCTGATCCTGGAGGGAACCTATCCGTATGTCGAGGGCGGGGTTTCCACCTGGACGCACGAGCTGATTGACACGCAGGAGGATAAGACCTTCCACATTCTTTCCATTCTCCCGCGGGAAGGCGAGGTAACCCATAAATTCAGCTTTCCTCCCAACGTAGTGGGACACACGGATCTGCGTTTGCAGAATCTGAAGAAAACGGGGATTCGCCATGCCCGTTCGCTCAAGGCGCTGGAAGGGCCGTTGAATAATCTCACCGTGGGGCGTGCGCATCTGAACGACATGCAGCATGTGATGCGGATTCTGGGGCAGTTCAATACGCGCCCCGGCGAGTATGAATTGCTCGACAGCGAGGAAGCCTGGGAATTGATGGAAAGCATGTATGAAGCCAGCTTCTCCGAAAGCTCGTTCCTGGATTATTTCTGGTCATGGCGTGCCATTATGGGTGGGCTTTATTCCATTTTACTCTCGCCCTTGCCTGAAGCGCAGGTTTATCATGCGCTCTCCACCGGCTATGCGGGGCTTCTTGCGGCGCGTGCCAAGCTGGAAACGGGACGTCCCGTCATGATTACCGAGCATGGGATTTACACGAACGAGCGCCGGATTGAATTAGCGTCCGCCGATTGGCTGGAGGAGAATTTCTCCCGCTCCCTGACCATTGACGACACCCGGCTTTCGCTGCGCGATTTATGGATGGATGCCTTCACCAATTATTCCCGTATCGCCTACGAAGCGGCGGATGAAATCATCACCTTGTTTACGGGCAATCAAAAGGCGCAGCTGGCGGACGGGGCAACCCCTGAGAAGCTCAAAGTCGTTCCCAACGGGATCGATGTGGAGCGTTTTGCGAAGATTCGCCGCACACCCCACGAAAGACCTACAATTGCACTGATTGGGCGCGTGGTGCCCATTAAGGACGTGAAAGGGTTTATCCGCACCTGCGCCATGCTGAAGGAGCATCTCCCGGATTTAAAGGCCTATGTCATGGGATCGCGGGAAGAGGATGAGAACTATGCCCACGAGTGCGAAGAAATGGTACGCCATTTTTCACTTGAGGATGTGGTGGAGTTCACGGGACAGGTGGCGATTGATGAGTATCTGCCAAAGATCGACCTGGTGGTGATAACCAGTATCAGCGAATCCCAGCCTTTGGTAATACTGGAGGCGGGGGCGTGCGGTGTGCCGTGCGTGGCCACGAACGTAGGTGCCTGCGCGGAAATGATTTTAGGGGCGAGCGACGAGCAGCCGCGTCTGGGTGCGGGGGGTGCCGTGGTGCCTCTTTCCAATCCGGCCGCGACGGCGGAGGCGGTTTATACCTTGCTGACCGACCGCGATTATTACAAATCCTGCGCGGAAGCCATCCGCCAGCGCGTGACGCTCTATTACTCAAAAGAACAGCAACATATCGCATACGATGCGCTCTATTCCACCTGGATGGCGGCGCAAACGGAAGCAAAAAGAGCAGAAGGATAACCAACTCATGGCCGGTATCGGATTTGTCATTCAGAAACTTACCAAGAAAGACGACCTGCTTGGCGTCTTCCGTGCCTACACCCATGCGGCGATGGCCTCTACAGGCCCCTGGCTGTTTACCGTACTGGCGCTGATCGGGATAACGCAGTTTTTTACCTCCTCTGATCCCACCGATCTCAACGCGGATTTCGGGTATGACAATTTCCGCATTGTCGTGATTTACAATTTTGCTTTCTCTTTGGTGCTTTCCGCGCCGGTATTCATGATCGTGACCCGCTATATTGCGGACGAAATCCACAAGAAGGATGTCACGAACACGCCGAGCGTGATGCTGGGCAGCCTTATCCTGCTCTACCTCATTCAGCTGCCTGTGGTAGGCTGGTTTTATATGTTTTACGTCGATTTTCCGTTATCGATGCGGATTGCGGCCATCGTCAACGTGTTCATGATTACCTCTGTATGGGCGCTGGCGGTCTTTCTGACGGCGCTGAAAGATTATTTTGCGGTGAGCGTGGCGTTTGCGGTTGGGATGATTACGGCGGCTCTTTCCGCCCAGTTCCTGAAGGATTCGTACGGCGAAGCAGGAATGCTCAACGGCTTCAGCTTCGGGCTGGCGATTATCGTATTTACGCTGGTGGCAAAAATTTTCTCGGAATACAGCTACCGCTTAGACCGTCCTTTTGCGATGCTGCCGCACTTCCGGAAATACTGGGAGCTGGCGGTAGGCGGCATTTTTTACAATGCGGCGATCTGGATCGATAAATGGATTATGTGGTTTGCGCCGGAAGCGATCAAACTCCCCAGCAAAATGGTGATGTATCCGGACTATGACAGCGCGACCTTTTTGGCGTACCTTACCATCGTTCCGGCGCTGGCGACGTTTATGGTCAGTGTGGAAACGCATTTCTTTGAGCGGTATCAGCGATACTACGACGATATTCTCGGACATATGCCGCTGCGCCGAATCCGGGAGAATCAACAGCGGATCATCGACAGCGTATTGGCCAGTGCGCGTAACTTCATTCTGGTGCAGGGCGTGATCGCGTTTCTGGCGATCCTGCTTGCGGTGGAGATTATCAATCTCTGCGACATGGTCTATACCCAGATCGGGATGTTCCGCTTTGCGGTATTGGGTGCATTCTTCCATGTGCTGCTGCTGTTCGAGCTGATCGCCCTGTCGTATTTCGACAGCCGGAAGCTGGTGATGCGGATTCAGATCGTTTATTTCTTTGCCAATACGCTGCTTACTCTGTGGAGCCTCAACCAAGGTTTTCCCTATTACGGAATGGGGTATTTCATGGCCTCCATGCTGACTTTCGGTCTGGCGACATTCTTACTCTTTACACACACCCGTAAGTTGACGTATCACTCTTTCATCAGCAACAATAACGCGATTATTACCTGATGCATCAGGAAGAGATTATCCAACAGCATGTACATGACCTCAAGCAAAAGCACGGCGAGGCCGGGGCGTTTTCTGCCGCTGAGAACCATATGCGCGAGGAAATGGATAAGGGTGATGTAAAAAACGCAGGAATATGGCTTTCTGTGATGTATGAACTCACCCGCGCCGAGGCGGAAGGCTAATAGCTCTTGTCTCTCTTTCGTGCCGCTGCTACCGTAATCCTCTTACACAGGGTTGCATAGGAGTGGATGATGGGCGGCGCCGCACGAAAACTCAGTAAAAAAGCCAGCGCGGATTTAGATGCGTGCTTTCTTCAGGCAAAAAAATTCGTAGATGACGGACGGCTTCAGGAAGGAAAAGACCTGTGCGAGCGGGTCATGCAAACCTACGGCGCGGATAGTCGTATTCTCAATTTGATGGGCGTCATTCATTACCGTGGCGGTGATCCCAACAAAGCCATCGGGTATTTCAAGCAATTGCTGGATACGGATCCTACGAATGTGGAGGCGTTGTTTAACCTGGCGAACCTGCTGTCCAATCTTGGCTACCGTGAACAGGCCATCGAAATGTATGAAAGCATCCTGACCCATGCGCCGGAGCATATCCAATCCCTCAAAGAACTGAACCGCCTGTGTTTTCTCGAAGGAAAGATGGACATGTCCTTTCTTGCCGGGGCACGGCTGGTAAAACTCAGCCCCTCTCATGACGATACATGGAACTTTATGTTGCGGGCTTTGTCGCAGGTTTCTCCTCGCTTGTTGAACGATAATTTTATCAACATCATGATGTCGACGCTGGATAATCCCGCGAGCAACTGGCGCCCTGCTATCCGGCTTTCCCTCTACGCCATTGGGGTTAACCATCCTACCATGTCCGCCTGCCTACATATCATTCAGACGCAGGGAGTGGAGGGGCTTGCCGATATTACGCTGGAGCAGCTTTGTCAGATTCCAGACATTCCGATTCTCCATGCCATGCTGCGCCGCTATGCCATTCCCCATCCCGCATTGGAAATATTGTTGACGCTGGCGCGTTCCCGACTTTTGCTTGCTCCTGAAGGGGAGTCGCTCGAGCCATACATGAGGGTGTTGCTCTCTTTGGCGTTTCAGGGCTATGTGAATGAATATGCCTATTATCGCACAGATGAGGAAGAAGCGCGGGTCGCCGCCTTACAAAAAGAAATTGAGTCACAGCCGTTGGAGCCGAATGCGGCCACTATCAGTAAAATATTGTTGCTGGGGAGTTATGTGCCGTTGTTTTCCCTTCCTCTTGCCGGGCAGCTTGAGGCACTGGCAAAGAAATATAACGATCCGGATTTCTCCCATTTCGTCAAAGTGACGGTGAGCGAAGTGCTGGAAGAGCGCGAAATCGCCAAGACTATTCCCGTCCTTGCCATGGGAGATGATGCGACTTCTGTGGCGGTGCGGGAGCAATATGAGGAAAGCCCCTATCCGCGCTGGATAGGATTAGGGGATACACCGGCGGAAACCACCAGCCAGATCCTTCGCCGCCTGTTTCCGCTGTTTGACCAGACCCAGATCGAAATGAGCGATGCCCCGGAGATTCTCGTTGCCGGGTGTGGTACGGGAAAACACGGGGTGGGGGTGGCGCGCCGGTTCAGGAATTCTCATGTTACCGCCGTGGATCTCAGCCGAGCCAGTCTGGCCTATGCTATCCGCAAGACCCGCGAATATAAGATTAAGAATGTTAAGTATTATCAGGCGGATATTCTGAGGCTGGGGGAATTGAACCGCACCTTCGACAATGTGGAGTCGGCGGGTGTGTTGCATCATATGCGCGACCCCATGGAAGGCTGGCGTGTGTTGGTAAGCCTGCTCAAGCCGGGCGGGTTAATGAAGATCGGTCTTTACAGCTCCAAGGCGCGGGAAGCCATTACCGCGATGCGCCAGGAGATCAGGGAAAAGGGGTATGGGGACTCCGTGCAGGAGATCCGGCGTTTCCGGCATGAAATGATGCTGGATCCGCACATGCAGGAAAAATACTCTTTCACCATCGCCAATGATTTTTACAGCCTGTCGGAGTGTCGGGATTTGCTGTTCCATCGGCAGGAGCATTGCACCAACCTTCTGGAGCTGAAAGAGCGGCTGGAGGTATTGGGATTGAAATTCATGGGGTTTGAAATGACCAATCTGGAGATACTGGAAGAGTATATCCAGCGTTTTCCTGACGATCCGTATTGGAATAATCTGGAGCATTGGCACGCGCTGGAGCAGGACAGGCCGCTTACTTTCTTCGGCATGTATCAATTCTGGTGTTACAAGCCGCTCTAGCCCGCTTTTTCTGCTGTCCGGAAGCGATCATAGGCGCGGTAGGTGTCGCCTGTGATGGTATGAATCGTTTGAGCTTCCTCCGCGCTGAACGCCGGTTTGTAGTACTCGGGTTTGGTTATACCTTCAGCCATTTTCCGGCGCGTCTCCTCGCTGCAGGAAAGTCCGGTAAAGGCAAATATCTTCTGTAGCATTCCTGGCGTATCGGCGCAGAGCTCCTCATAATGCACCACCATGAGGTTCTGCCGCAATGCAGGGTCTTCCAGCAGGGTCAGAAGATAGCTGTATATGCTGTTCCAGTAGCGCGCCCAGCCTTCCACCTCCCAGCCCTTGGTGAAATCGGCTTCGATTGCGGCCATCGCCTGCTCGTCCCCTGTGTTGATAAGCCTGCGTCCCAGCCCGAATTCAAAATGGCCGGTAAGAGTGACATGCTCCACGGCGGCGGGGTCTTTTTCCTGCACTTCACGGAAGAGTTTGTCCTGCTTCATGATGGAAGCGATATGCCATAAGGGATCGCGGATGAGGAGCAGGAAGCGCGCATCGGGAAACAGTTTGCGCAGGTAGCGGATGCGTGTGGCGTTGTAATTGGCCTTGCTGACGTAACGGGTGGCGTCTTCCGCAATCATCAGTTTCTTGATGTGATCGGCATAGAAACGTTCAAAACGCGGGCGCGAGGTGTTTTCGTCGAGGACATTGTTTCTGTTTGGCTCATGCAGTTTCCTGAAAAAACTCATCCACAGCACTTCTTCCATGGATTCCGGACTGGCAGGGGTAATCAGGATGCGATCCTTATGCGAGCGTTCGGTTTTTATCGGGGTTTTCTTGCTGAAACGGTCGAAGAAATGGAAAAACCTGCGCAGGAGGTAAGGGGTGAACAGAAGCGGGAAGTCCCGGTAAGTGTGAGTGACCACGCTTTCGGCCTGGGATAAAAGCTCCAGGGTGATGGTGGTGCCGCCGCGTGCCATGCCGGTGATGTAAACAGGGGCGGTAATGGGGGTTACGTCCAGCGTCTTACGAAGACACTGGCTCTCCAGCCGTCCGAGATCGATCCATAAATCGCGCTGGGAGCAGATGAAGCGGTTGATGGTGTGGCTTAGCATAGAGCGCCTTAATGTGAGGTGGGGGCGTCGTCATCCTCATCTTCATCTTCGTCGTCGTCCCGCTTACCGCGAAAAAAACGGTACGCGATATAAAGACCCGCCAGAAGAGCGGTGATAATGGCCGCGCCCGCGCCTCCGACCAGCCCCACCAAACCGATGATAACCGGAAGGTAGGCATGTGCGGCAACAGGGTGCGTGGTAATCAGCAAAAAAAGCAGGGAGAAAAGAAACGCACGTTCTGCCATAGGGCTATTCCTTTGCAGGGTTATCTGTGGAGTCCGGTTGGGGTTTTTCGTATAAGAAGCGGGGATACTCCGGGGCATAAGGCTTGGCAAACACGATCCGCTGGCGATATGCCGCGCCTTCGTATTCGCGGTCACCGATGCCGCGCAACTCCCACACGATCTTCCCTTCGGGGGAGATTTGCAGCACCCGGGATTGGGCGGTGCTGGTGACGAGGAGCGATCCGTCTTCCATCTCATAATGTCCCCCGCGCCAGAATGACCAGGTATCGTGATATTCGGGGGCGAAGAAGCGTACGCTGGTCTGAGCGGTGACGGGGTTGTAGTCGAGAATGCGGGATTTATAAACCTTCTTTATTTTGCCCTCATCGTCATCCACAAACATGGACGCTCCTTCGTTGTCAAACATGCGGATGACGCCGCTCGACAGGAGCCTTACATTATGTTGATGGTGCCACGCGCCTTTGGCCGCCCAGACAATTTTACCCGTGGACGGGCGAAGAACGGCAAGTAAGCTGGGGCCTCGCATA
>Ga0209573_1000840_pt1 | contig 55068 bp, 50 predicted proteins | sample TNRBio252014_DNA_FD_185870 | JGI IMG/M metagenome (GOLD analysis project Ga0209573, IMG submission 185870) | Wastewater treatment Type I Accumulibacter community from EBPR Bioreactor in Madison, WI, USA - TNR Reactor_6/25/2014_ DNA (SPAdes)... | ecosystem: Engineered > Bioreactor > EBPR >...
ATAGAACGCGCTGGGGCCGTCGAGCGGGTAGTCGCGGACCAGCGCCTCGAACCCGGCCGCGGCTTCCTCCCAGCAGTGCTCCTGATAGGCGGTGAGCGCGGCGGCGAAGCGGGCGCACAGGCTCGCGCCGCCCGTGGGCGCGTCTGCGCGGCGGGCGATCACCTCGACGACGCCGATCGGCGACAGCTTGCCGCGAAGGCGAAAGCGCCCGACCGGGCGGAGGAGGAAGCCGGAAAGCGGCGCTGCGACGTCCTCGGACACCAGCAGCGACGTGCCGATGAGCTTGTTCAGCCCCTCGATCCGCGAGGCGGTGTTGGCGATGTCGCCGATGATGCTGTAGGCGTAGCGGCCGCCGCCGCCGGCGTGGCCGACGAAGATCCGACCCGCATGGATGCCGAGGCGGGTGGGGAGCGGTCGTCGCCCCTCCTCCGAGCCGAAGCTGCGAACGGCCTCGATCACCTCCAGCGCCGCCTCGCAGGCTTTGGCGTGGACGCCGTGCGGCGCGTCGTCGCCGGTCCAGGCGCACATGATCCCATCGGCGCGGAACTCGAGGACGTCGGCGCCGTGGCGCCTGATCGGCTCGGCGACGGCGGCGAAGTAGGCGTTGAGGTAGCGGGCGACCGCCTCCGGCGTCATCGTCTCGGCGATCGAGGTGAAGTTCTCGAGGTCGGAGGCGAGACAGGTGGCGTAGACGGTCTCGCCGCGGTCTCCCGGCGCGGTCACGGCACCCTCGCGGAGCTGGGCTGCGACCTTCTCCGGAAGGTAGTAGCTGATCGCCTGGGTCATCCGCTGGCGCTGACGCTGCGCCAGGACGTACTGGCCGAGCACGCCGAGGAACAGCGCCAGCGGAACCTGCAGCAGAACCGGGGTCGCCAGCGGCAGCCACAGGTCGGCGCGGCTGAACGCGACCTGCGCGCCGAAGGCGTAGAGGGCGGCGCCGGCAATGGCGGAGGGAACGACGACCATCGCCGGCAACACCGCCGCCGCGGCGCCGGCCGCGAGCCCGACGCCACCGACGAGGGCGGCGGCCCTGGCCGGCGAAGCCGGCTGGATCGCTCGCCCGGTGAGCATGTTGGCAAACGCGGTCGCGGCGATTTCGACGCCGCTGAGATCGACGCCGTCGGCGCGGGTGAAGACGCTGTAGAAACCGTCCGGCTGGCCGGGGTCGTCGAGCTCGGCGACGCCGATGAAGACGACCTTCCCCGCCAGATCGAGCCGCCCGTCCGCCCCGTCCTGCGCTTCGAGCAGCCTGGTGACCGGGATGACCGGGATCGTGCCGGGCGGGCCGTAGAAGTTGAGGTAGTGGCTGTCCGGTCCGCCGTAGAGGCCGGCGACCGCGGCGACCAGCCGAGGATCGGTCTCCGACCTCCTCGTCGTCGAGCCTCCGTTCGACGCGCCGTCCGGCCGCGGCGGAATTACCGCATCGCCCAGATCGGCGAGGGAGCGGTAGGCGCCGCGCGTCGCCGTCATCACCTCGGCGAGCGACCCGCGCAGGCCGCTGGCGAGGAAGGGCACCTGGCCGATCTCCAGCACCTGGTCTCCCTCCAGCGCGTTGATCCACTGCTGGTAGGCGTCGAGCGCGTGCAGCTGCAGGGCGACCGCGGGCAGCGTCGGCACGTCGCCGGCCGCCCGCTTGAACGCCCAGAACTGGCGCACGCCCGCTCCGACCTTGGGCAGCGGGAACGGCGCCGCCGCCGCGGCGGCGGAGGCGAACTCTGGGATCGGCGGGTGGGCGCGTTCGCTCCAGAAGCCGTGGCGGAGGTCCGTGGCGCCGATGGTCAGCGTCTCGCGGCGGCGCTCGAGGTGCTGGAAGAGGACGACCCGACCGGCCTCGGCGATGGCGGTGGCGAGTGCCGCGTCCTCCGCCGGACTGGTCCGCTCGCTCAGGATCAGGTCGACGGCGATGGCGCTGACCCCGGCGCGGTCCAGCGCGGCGATCGCCCGCGCCTGAACCGCCCGCGGCCACCGGCGAGGCCGGGGTGGCAGCCCCAGCGCCTCCGCCGAGCGCTTGTCGAGGGCGACCACGACGACGTCCGCCGGCGGCTGGATCGGCCCGCGCACCAGGAACAGCCAGCTCAGGCCGAGCGTCTCCTCGAAGGCGAGGCCCGCCCCGGAGGAGACGAACGCCGCGCCCCCGCCGCCAATCACCAGCCCGAGCGCCATGGCGGCGAGCCAACCGACTCGCTTTGCCGTGCGCCGCGGCGGCGCCAGCCCCCTCACCTGTCCCTCCCGTTCGGGTTTGTGATCGAACAGTGTGCTCCGCTCGGGCTACCACGGCAACAGTAGCCCCGGCCGGGCGTCACTTCGGAAGCGTGGCGGGGGCCGGGCAACCCCGTCGGCTACCCCTCAGCGGCAGCCCGAACTGCCGAGAAGCCCGCCGACGAGGCGCACGCGGAGGGGATCGACCGTGACCTGGAGGGGGAGGCTCAGGGCGATGTCGCCGTCGGCCTGGACCGGCTCGCCTCGAGGCCCCTCGACGCTCACCCGGGTTCCGCGGACGACCTTCACCGAGCCGAGGCGCTGGAGCCGGCCCGTGGCCAGGGCCGCCATGTAGCCCAGGGCGGCGCTGGGGCCGCCCTCGTGAAACAGGCAGACGTCCAGCACCGCCTGGTCGAGCCTCGCTTCTGGCGCGCAGGTGTAGCGGCCGCCGTAGGACCGGCCGTTGGCGATCACCAGCGAGGCGGCCTCGTGGCGGACGCCGTCGATCGTCACGCAGTAGCGGCGGCGGGGGAAGGAGAACGCCGCCAGCAGCGACTGGCCGACGTAGGCGCCGCGCCCCGCGATCCGCTTCAGCCGCGGACCGACGCGCCGCACCACCTCGGCGTCGAAGCCGACCCCCAGCATCATCACGAACCGTCGGCCGTTGGCGTTGCCGAGAGAGATCGGGCAGTCAGGGGCATGGACGATGGCGTCGGCGATCTCGCGCGGCCGGAGCGACAGCCCGATCTCGATCGCCAGCACGTTGGCGGTGCCCAGCGGGATGATGGCGACCGGCGGGGCGGGCGGGCGGAGGCCGTTGAGCACCTCGTTGATGGTGCCGTCGCCTCCGGCCACGGCGATGACGTCGGCGCCGTCCGCCGACGCCGCCGCGGCGTAGGCCTCGGCGTCGCCGCGCCGCGCCGTCTGCAGCAGGCTGATCTGCGCCCCCAGCCCGACCAGGTGCGCGGCCACCCGGCGCAGGCGCAAGCTCCGGCGCGGCCCGGCCACCGGGTTGCTGATGATCAGCACCCGCCGCCGGCTCACGGGCGGCGGGGCGGCGGCATCCGGCGGGCCGGACGAGCCGGGCCCGGGCGCTGCGGCGCGATCAGATGTATTCAAGGCCGCCGTGCAACGTTACGATTTCAAGGCAAAAGTCATAAGGTTTTTTTACGGCCACTATTATAGTTTCTGCCAGCGCCATTATCTACTATCAACCGTTCGCAACTTGAGCAGGCGCAAACAACACACATTAAGGTGGGATGAACGCGATTTCGACCTCCGCCCGGCACTACCGGTCGATCTGGATTTCGGACATTCACCTCGGCACGCGCGGGTGCAAGGCCGACCTTCTGCTCGATTTCCTGCGCAACACCGAGTCCGACTACCTCTATCTGGTCGGCGACATCTTCGATATCTGGCGGATGCGCAAGAACTGGTACTGGCACCAGACCCACAACGACGTGGTCCAGAAGATCCTGCGCAAGGCGCGCAAGGGTACCCGCGTCATCCTGGTGCCGGGCAACCACGACGAGAGCCTTCGCGATTTCGCCGGCCACAGGTTCGGCCGCGTTGCCGTTCTGCGCGAAGCGATCCACAAGACCGCCGACGGCCGCCGCTTCCTCGTTATGCACGGCGATCAGTTCGACGCCATCGTCAAGTACGCCAAGTGGCTGGCGTTCGTCGGCGACAACGCCTACGTGTTCGCGCTCAAGCTCAACATGTGGTTCAACGTGGCGCGGAGGAAGCTGGGCTTTCCCTACTGGTCGCTGTCCCAGTACCTGAAACACAAGGTCAAGAACGCGGTCGAATACATCAGCAACTACGAGACCGCGGTGGTCGCCGAGGCCCGCCGGCGCGGCGTCGACGGCGTCATCTGCGGCCACATCCACACCCCCGACATCCGGTCCTTCGGCGACATCGTCTACTGCAACGACGGCGACTGGGTCGAAAGCTGCACCGCACTCGTCGAGGAGCCGGACGGCCGGCTCGCCATCGTGCATTGGGGCCAGGACACGACCGCGTGGGCCCCGTCCAGGAACACAGTATGCGCCTCCTCATCGCCACAGACGCTTGGTACCCACAAATCAACGGTGTCGTCCGCACCTTTACAACACTAGTCGAAAAGCTCGCCGCCGCCGGGCACGAGGTCCAGCTGCTGACGCCGGACAAGTTCCGGACGCTGCCCTGCCCGTCCTACCCGGAGATCCGCCTCGCCCTGTGCCGGCCAAAGACGCTGGGCAGCATCATCGACGCCTTCGCGCCCGACGCGATCCACATCGCCACCGAGGGTCCGCTCGGCTGGGCGGCGAGGCGGCATTGCCTGCGCCGGCGGCTGCCGTTCTCGACCTCGTTCCACACCCGCTTTCCAGAGTACATCCAGGCCCGCTGGCGGGTGCCGCTGGACTGGAGCTACCGCTTCGTCCGCGCTTTCCACGAGCCGGCGAGCCACGTGATGGTCGCAACCGAGTCGATCGAGCGGGAGTTGCGCGCCCGCGGCTTCCACAACATCGCTCGCTGGACCCGGGGCGTCGACACCCAGCTTTTCCGGCCGCGGCCGAAGAACCTCTACGACCTTCCGCGGCCGGTCAGCCTTTACGTCGGGCGGATCGCGGTGGAGAAGAGCGTCGAGGATTTCCTTCGGCTCGACCTCCCCGGCAGCAAGGTCCTGATCGGCGACGGGCCGCTGCGCGCGGAATTGCAGGAGCGCTACCCGGAGGCCCGGTTCCTCGGCGCGAAGGTGGGCGAGGAATTGGCGGCGCACTACGCCGCGGCCGACGTGTTCGTCTTTCCCAGCCGCACCGACACCTTCGGCCTGGTCCTGCTGGAAGCGCTGGCTTCGGGGGTGCCGGTGGCCGCCTATCCGGTGCCGGGGCCGCTGGACGTCATCGGCACGTCCGGAGCCGGCTGCCTCGACGAGGACCTGGGCGCCGCAACCCGGGCGGCCCTGGCAATCCCGGCCGAGGCTTGCCGCGCCCGCGCCGAGGCCTTCTCCTGGGACAACAGCGCCCGCCAGTTCATCGCCAACATCGCCCCGATCTGCTGACGCATCGCGCGGCTCGCGACCACTTTCTCCCGGTTCCGGCCCTACTTCTGTAGGACGCTGGAGATCTCGCGGAGCTGCGTGCGCAGCCGCAGCAGCAGGAAGCCCTGGTTGGCGAGATGGCTCGGGGTGAACTGGCTGCTCGGGCTGCCGTTGAGCACGACCCACGGCTGCTGCGTCGCCGCCTGCTCGGCGCTCGCGAGCATCTGGTTCCAGACGGCGCCGAGGTTGCGCTCGTCGATGACCGGCTGGAAGTCGCGACCGAGCGCGCTGATGATCATGAAGTAGCCGTAAAGCCGGCCCTTGGTCTGGTAGAAGATGTCGTCGACCTGGAAGTTCAGGAGCCAGCCCGTGTTCTGGCTCAGGTGCTCGTCGATCGTCCCCGACATGGCGCCGAGGTCGGAGTTGAAGCGCTCCAGCGTGTCGATCAGGTTGTCGGCGCGGACGTCGAAGGTCGCCTGCTTGGCGGCAAGGCGCTGGTTGAAGGCGAGCAGCGCCTGGCGGGCCTGACGGTACTGCGACTCGGAGGAGGCCGTCGGCGCCAGCGAGCGGCTGAGATCGAAGATCCAGATGTTGCCGGGGTACTTGAGCAGGCCGGCGGCGCGGTCCAGGTCGGGATCGATGGACGACGAGCCACGGGAGCGGCCGAGCTGGTCGGAAAGCTCAATGGCGAAGCGGCTGAGCGCGTAGATCATGCCAGTCTGGTAGTTCGGCATGTTGTCGAGGATCGAGCCGGGCATGAAGAACGGGTCGTTCGCCGGCCAACCGTGGCCGTTGACCTCGCGGTCGATCAGCGCCGCTGCCATGTCGACGGCGTAGCTGCCGCCGGCCGTGGGCTGTGGCGGGGTGAACGCCGGGTCGTCGTCGATCTTGTGGATCCACCAGGCGCCGCCGAGGTAGTAGACCAGCAGCAGCACGACCAGCGCCAGCAGGATACGCGGCAGCAGCCGGCGGACACGGCTCCGGCCGTCCCCCACCAGATCGAGATCGTCGTCGGCGACCATGCCCGTTCTCCCCTTGGCTGCCGCGTCGCCGCCTCGTCACGGGTCTGAGCGGCCGGCATCCGGCAAACCGTTGTGCAGCGCGAGAGCTTCCCCAAACGCCGGGCCAAGTCAAGGCCGGCGCCATCCCAAGCACGGCTGGAGGAGGAGAAAGCCGATGCCGGCTCCGGCCACCGACGCAAATGGCCGGGCACGAGGCCCGGCCACTGACGTCGAGCGGTAAACGGCGGTCCGGCCCGGCGGCCCCGGACCGTCCGGGAACTATTCCGCGGGGACGGCGCGGGGATCGCGCGCTTCCTGCACCGCCGGTTCCGCTTCGGAGCCGAGCAGGCGCAGGCGGTAGACGAGCCCGGCGACGACGGCGCCGGCGATCGGCGCGAGCCAGAACAGCCAGAGCTGCTGCACCGCCCAGCCGCCGACGAACAGCGCCTGCGACGTGCTCCGGGCCGGGTTCACCGAGGTGTTGGTCACCGGGATGCTGATGAGGTGGATCAGGGTGAGCGCCAGGCCGATGGCCAGCGGCGCCAGCGCCGCCGGCGCCCGTTGGTCGGTCGCGCCGAGAATGACGATGAGGAAGCCGAAGGTCAGGACCACCTCGATGATCAGCGCGGCCTGCATGGAATAGTTGCCGGGCGAGTGCTCGCCGAAACCGTTGGCGGCGAAGCCGGCGCTCACGTCGAAGCCGGGCGCGCCGCTGGCGACCACGTAGAGGATCGCCGCGGCGGCGGTGGCGCCCAGCACCTGGACGACGACGTAGGGCACGAGGTCGGAGGCCGGGAAGCGTCCGCCGGCCCAAAGGCCGAAGCTGACCGCCGGATTGAAGTGGCCGCCGGAGATGCTGCCGACGGCGTAGGCCATGGTGAGGACGCTGAGGCCGAAGGCGAGGGATACGCCGACAAGGCCGATGCCGACCTCGGGGAAGGTCGCCGCCAGCACGGCGCTGCCGCAGCCGCCGAGAACGAGCCAGAACGTGCCGATGAATTCCGCGAACAGTCGCTTAAGCAATGACCTCTCTCCTTGTTTTTGTGGATGGGGGCGATGGGAATGGACGGGCGAGGAGGCTGACCTCCCGCCGCCATGGATCCGTAACCCTTACCCCATAATGGCGGATGCGGATCACCGCCAGGCGAATTTCGGTGGCCGCGTTGCGCTCTTGCCGCGCCCGCGGGTCCGCGCCGGAGGCTCAGCTTCCTCGCGAATTACTCCTTCTGGGCTCAAAGGGAGGCCGGATCAGCGCCGGCTCGCGGTGCTTTCGCCGCCGGAACCGGAGCGGACCAGCTCTTCCAGCTCTGCGTCCGTGAGGTCGGCCAGCCGGTCGATGCCCTCCGCCCACTCACTCAGGCTGCCCCAGCCGTGGCGGTAAACGACGCGGTTGATCTCATGCAAGGTCAGCATGCAACGACCCTCGGCTTGCCGGCGGTGCGCGTTTCGAAGCGGCGCCATGGGCCGAGTGTGCGCCGGCGGGGTAAACGAAAGCTGAAGGGCCGGGGCAGGCCGGCTCGACGGCTGGTCTCGGCCCCTGCGGCCCCTGCGGCCTCAGCCGCCGCCGACGACGATGCAGTCGACCTTGCGTCTCACCAGGGAGGCGCAAACGGCCTGCGCCTCGCGCACCGTCGCCAACGGCCCCGCGCGCAGGCGAAACAGCGTGCTCACCGTCGGCTCGGGCTCGACGATGGTCGGCTGCAGGCCGCCGAGAAGGTCGGCGTTGTCCCGCTGCAGGCGGCTCCAGGCTTCCGTCGCCAGCTCCCGCCGGCCTGCGGCAAGCAGCTGGATGGCGAAGTCGGCCTCCGCCTCCGACCCCACGGTCTCAGCGAGCGGCGCGCTGTCGCGGGCACGCAGTTGCTCGAGGACGCGCAACGCGGGATCGGCGGGCGGCGGCACCGCCGCCGCAAGCACCGCCACCGGATCGCGGGCGTCGCCATTCGTGAAATGCGGGCCGGCGTCGTCCGGCGAGGGCGGCGGCGGCTCGGCCGCGCTCCGGCCCGGCGGGGCGCCCATCGCTGAGGCGTCGGCCGTCGCGCCCGCCGCCGCTTCCGCATCCCGCGGGAGGTCGAAGGCGGGGTCCTCGACCAGCCGTTCGGCAAGCGCGGCGGGGGCCATGGAGGCTACGGGACGAGGGGCTTCCGCGGCTTGCCGCGGCGGCGCGCTCGACAGCAGGTGGGCCTCGAATGCCGGCCCCGGAAACTCGCCGTCGCCGTCGCCGGCGAGCAGGGCCAAAACCAGCGCGGCCGCCGCGATGGCGCCGGCGGCAGCCGCCGCCGGCGGAACCCTGGCGGCTGCGGCAACGGCACGAGCGGCGCTGGCCGGCAGCGCGGCATCCAGCCTCCGGCCCAAGCCGACGGTGCCGGCCGCAAGCCGTGCCGGCCAACGGGCGGCGGTGGTGGCGCCGGGTGTTCGCTCCTCGCCCGCCGGTGCGCCGGCGATGGCAGCATCCTCGGCCGGACCGGGAGCGGCCGCCTCCTGCGCAGCGCCCGATGCGGACTCGTCCGCCGGCGCGCTAGGGACGTGGTGATGCGGCGGGGGCTGCGGGTGGCGGTCAGCGTTGCGGGCGGGCTCGAAGGCCATCGTTGCTCAGTCGCTCGTCATCGCTGCAGGCCACGCGACCGGCGCGTTGGCGCCGCCCTTTCGTGACATCCGGATTATGCCGTACCACCCCTCGTCTTGGCGACAGGCTGCGGCGGGCTCATGGCGGCGGCGAGCGTATAACCTATGTGGGAGCACCGCTCCGCACGTCGCGGGCAGTGTCCTCCTGGCGGGGGCCGCGGGACGACGAGAAAAGGAAGCGGGCGATGAAGTACACGGTTGGCTGCGAGCTCGGGTACCAGGTGAACGGGCCGTCGACGCTGATCCTCAACATCGAGGCGGCGAGGACCGAGCGGCAGACGATCCTGAGCGAACGGCTCGACGTCGAGCCCCAGTGCGCGGCGGAGCCGTACCTCATGCCGGAAAGCGGCAACCGCTACCTCAAGCTCCGGCCGCAGACGGGGCCGCTGTCGGTGCGTTACCGCGCCGAGGTGGAGTTGACCGCCGAGCGGCTGGACCCGGCCAGGATCGGCGAGGTTCCGCCGGGCGACCTGCCGCTGGAGGTGCTGCCGCACCTCTATCCCAGCCGCTACTGTCCGGCGGACAAGCTCCTTCGCTGGGCGACGAGCGAGTTCTCGCACCTTTCGCCCGGCCACGAGCGGGTGACCGCCATCTGCAACTGGATCTACGACACCATCGAGTACCGCCGCGGCGCCAGTGACACGGCCACCTCCGCGTACGACACCCTGGCCGAGCGGGCCGGCGTCTGCCGCGACTTCTCCCACCTCGGCATCTCCTTCTGCCGGGCGCTCGGCATCCCGGCCCGCTTCGTCAGCGGCTACGCGCTGGGGCTGGAGCCGCCGGACTTCCACGCCATCTTCGAGGCCTACCTCGGCGGCCGCTGGTACCTGTTCGACCCGACCCGGCAGGCGGCGCTGGACGGCATCGTCCGCATCGGCGTCGGCCGCGACGCCGCCGAGGTGTCGTTCGCGACCATCTTCGGCGCCATGAACCCTCAGGCGATGTCGGTGCACATCGCCTCCGCCGACGGGTCCGCCGAAGCCGCCCCGCGCACCACCGACGCTGTCCACATCTCGCCGCAGTAGACGGCCATTGTGTACCCAGACCGCGTATGGTACACACTAGCCGCTGGTTCTGGGGATGGGAACGATGCGGACCAACATCGAGATCGATGACGACTTGATGCGCGAAGCCCTCGAGGCGAGCGGCTTGCCGACGAAGCGGGCCGCCGTGGAGGAGGGACTGCGTCTGCTCATCAGGCTGAGGCGGCAGGACGCCGTCCGCCCCCTGTTCGGCCAGGTGCCCTGGGAGGGTGATCTGGACGCCAGCCGCCTCGGCCGCACCTCGACCGGGTGATCGTCGTCGACAGCTCGGTGTGGATCGACTTCCTGAACGGGCGTGCCACGCCCGAGGTCGATCTTCTGCGCGATCTCCTGGGCGCCCAGCCGCTCCTGGTCGGCGACGTCATTCTTCTCGAGGTTCTTCAGGGTGTTCGATCAGAAGCTGAAGCGAGGAGGGTCGAAGCCGCCCTGCGTCGGTTCGAGCTTCACTCCATGCTCACGCCCGACCTCGCCGTGCTGGCGGCCGCGCACTATCGCCGCCTGCGCGTCCTCGGGGTGCCCGTCCGGAAGACCGTGGACCTGATCATCGGCACGTTCTGCATCGCGCGCGATTACGTCCTGCTGACCTCCGACCGCGACTTTCTGCCCATGGCCCACAGCCTCGGGCTCAAGCTGGCCAAGCCGGACATGTAACCATAGAACACGTGATCCATCTGGATCGACAACTTGCGAGAGCAGAACGACGGCGCCGCGACTCAATGCATTCGTCATCGCGAGCCGCGAAGCGGCGTGGCGATCCAGTACTGAAGGCACTGGATTGCTTCGTCGGCGTTCGCCTCCTCGCAATGACGCTCGAGTATTCCTCAGGAGAAACTGCTCCAGCGTCATCGTGGTTTAGCCGGCTACGCCTGCTTTTGTTAGAACTCGAGCGCTTTGGCGCGGATGACGTTGGGGATGGCGCGGATCCGGTCGAGCACCTCTTCGCTCGGCTCCTCGTCCACCTCGATCAGGGCAATGGCGTCGCCGCCGGCTCGGTTGCGGCCCAGGTTGAAGGTGGCGATGTTGATCCCGGCCTCGCCCAGCACCGTCCCCAGCCGGCCGATGAAGCCCGGCCGGTCCTTGTTGGTGATGAACAGCATGTGCGGGCTGAGCCTGGCGTCGATGGGGATGCCCTTGACCTCGACGATGCGCGGCTGATCGCCGTTGAACAGCGTCCCCGACAGGGTGCGGGTCTGCACCTCGGTCGTCACCGTCAGCTTGATCATCGTCTGGTAGGCGCCGCCGCGCTCGTGCTTCACCTCGGCGACGTCGATGCCGCGGGCGGCAGCGATCGACGGCGCGTTGACCATGTTGACTGACTCCATCTGCGGCGAGAGCAGGCCTTCAAGGACCAGCGCCGTCAGCGGCTTGCAGTTCAGCCGGGAGGCGTGGCCGTCGTACTCGATGCTCACGGAGGTGACCGCGCTCTCGACGAGCTGGCCGGCGAAGCTGCCGATCTGGCTGGCGAGGCCCATGTACGGGCGCAGCTTCGGCATCTCCTCGGCGCTGACGGACGGCAGGTTCAGGGCGTTGACCACCGCGCCGGAGAGGAGGAAGTCGGCCATCTGCTCGGCCACCTGCAGCGCCACCTTCTCCTGAGCCTCGGTGGTCGACGCGCCGAGGTGCGGGGTGGCGACCACCTGCTCCATGCCGAACAGCACGCTGTCTTTCGCCGGCTCCTTGGCGAAGACGTCCAGCGCCGCGCCCGCGACCTGGCCACTGTCCAGCGCCTGCTTCAGGTCGTCCTCGACGACCAGGGCGCCGCGGGCGCAGTTCACGATGCGGACGCCGCGTTTCATCTTGGCGATGTTGGCGGCGTTGATGATCCCCCGTGTCGCGTCGGTCGCGGGCGCGTGCAGGCTGATGAAGTCGGAGCGGGCGAACAGCCCGTCGAGATCGACCTTCTCGACGGCCAGGTCCTCGGCGCGCTCGGGCGAGAGATAGGGATCGTAGGCCATCACCTTCATCTTCAGCCCTTGGGCGAGGTCGGCGGCGACGGAGCCGATGTTGCCGCAGCCGATGATGCCGAGCGTCTTGCCGGCGAGTTCCACGCCCATGAACCGGGACTTCTCCCACTTGCCGGCGTGGGTGGAGGCGTTGGCCTGCGGGATGTCCCTGGCCAGCGCCATCATCATGGCGATGGCATGCTCGGCGGTGGTGATCGAGTTGCCGAACGGCGTGTTCATCACCACGATGCCGCGGGCGGTGGCCGCCGGGATGTCGACGTTGTCGACGCCGATGCCGGCCCGGCCGATGACCTTGAGCCGGTCGGCGGCCTTGATGATCTCGGCGGTGACCTTGGTCGCCGAGCGGATGGCGAGCCCGTCGTAGTCGCCGATGCAGGCGGCGAGCTCGTCCGGGCTCATCTTGGTCTTGACGTCGACGTCGAGGCCGCGGCCACGGAAGATTTCGGCGGCCTGCGGGCTCATGCTGTCGGAGATCAGCACCTTCGGCATGCGTCTGGTTCTTTCATCGGTTCGATGGGAGAGGGAGGAGGCGGACGGTCAGGCCGCGGTCGTGGCACTCTTCGCGCGTTCGTCCAGCGCCGCCGCGTAGGCCCACTCGAGCCAGGGGAACAGCGCCTCCAGATCGGCGGTCTCGACCGTGGCGCCCGCCCAGATGCGCAGGCCCGCCGGTGCGTCCCGGTAGGCGGCGATGTCGAAGGCGACGGCCTCGGCGTCGAGCAGGGCGGCGATCCGTTTTGCCACCGCGCCCTGGGCGGCGTCGTCGAGCTCGGGGTTCACGAGCTTGAGGCAGACCGACGTGCGCGAGCGGATGGCGGCATCGGCGGCGAGGAAATCGATCCAGTCCGTGCGCGCCACCCAGTCGGCGATGGCACCGGCGTTGGCCTTGGCCCGGCCGACCATGGCGTCGAGCCCGCCGGCGGCCTCGGCCCACTTCAGCGCGTCGAGCGCATCCTCGACCGCCAGCATCGAGGGCGTGTTGATGGTTTCGCCCGAGAAGATCCCCTCGATCAGCTTGCCGCCCTTGGTCATGCGGAAGATCTTCGGCAGCGGCCACGCCGGCGTGTAGCTCTCCAGCCGCTCCGCCGCCCGCGGCGACAGGACGATCATCCCGTGCTGGCCCTCGCCGCCCATCACCTTCTGCCAGGAGTAGGTGGTGACGTCGAGCTTGTCCCAGGGCAGCTCCCAGGCGAGCACCGCCGAGGTGGCGTCGCAGATGGTGAGGCCCTGGCGGTCCGCGGGGATCCAGTCGCCGTTCGGCACCGCGACGCCGGAAGTGGTGCCGTTCCAGGTGAAGACGACGTCGCGGCTGAAATCCACGGTGCCGAGATCGGGCAGCGCGCCGTAGTCGGCCTTGAGCACCCGGGCTTCCTTGAGCTTGAGCTGCTTCAGCGCGTCGCTCGCCCAGCCCTCGCCGAAGCTCTCCCAGGCCAGGATGTCGGTGCCGCGCGCGCCGAGCAGCGACCACATGGCCATCTCGACGGCGCCGGTATCGGACGCCGGGACGATGCCGATGCGGTAGTCGGCCGGGACCCTGAGCAGCGCCCGGGTGCGGTCGATGACCTCCTTCAGCCTGGCCTTGCCCGGCTTGGAGCGATGCGACCGGCCGATCAGCGCGGAGGCGAGCGCCTCGGGCGACCAGCCCGGTCGCTTGGCGCAGGGACCCGAGGAGAAGCAGGGATTGTTCGGCCGGACGTTCGGCCGCTGATGCGTCGTCATTGGCTTGAAACTCCCATCCTTGCAGATGGGTCGCGACCCGTTGGGGGGCCGTGGCCCGCGCGCCTTATAGGGGCCGCCCCGGCCTTGCGTCAATGACCTCCGCCGGCCTGCACCGCGGCGGCGGCCTCGGCCTTCGCCGTGGCACCGTCGTCCCTCGCCTCGACGACCGCGAGCTTGCCGCCCCTGACCGCCAGGCCGATCCGGCCGTCGCGCAGCCGCAGCGCGTCCTCGCCGAACAGCGACCGGCGCCAGCCGTGCAGCGCCGGAACGCCCGCCGCCTCGCCCAGCGCCGCCAGGGCCTCGAGGTCGTCGGCGGAGGCGACCAGCCGCTGGGCCACGTCCTCCTCCTCGCACTTGAGCTTGAGCAGCACCTTCAGCAGGTCGGCGATGGGACCGGTTCCCCGCGGCGTCTCGCGCCTTACGGAGGCAACGGGAAGCTCGGCCTCGGGTAGCTCCAGGCCGCGGCGCACCGCCGCCAGCACCTGCGCCCCCTGCTGGCCGTCGGCGAACTTTCGCCCGAGCCCGCGGGTGCGGGCGAGCGCGTCGATGGTGGTCGGCGCGTGATGGGCGATCTCCATCAGCGCCTCGTCACGGAGCACCCACGCCCTGGGGGCGTCGCGATGCTGGGCCTCGCGCTCGCGCCAGGCCGTCACCTCGCGGAGGATGGCGAGGAAGCGGCCGTTGCCGACGCGGGTCTTCAGCCGCCGGTAGGCCTCCATCGGATCGACCCGGTAGGTCGCAGGATCCGTCAGCGTCCCCATCTCCTCGGCCAGCCACTCGCTGCGCCGGCTGGTCTCCAGCTTGCGCTTGAGCTTGCGGTAGATCTCGCGCAGGTGGGTAACGTCGCTCAGGGCATACTCGATCTGCCGCTGGCTCAGGGGCCGCACCGACCAGTCGGTGAAGCGGGACGCCTTGTCCAGCTTGGCGCGGGCGAGGCGGGCAGCCAACGTTTCGTAGCCGACCTGGTCGCCGAAGCCGCAGACCATGGCGGCGACCTGGGTGTCGAACACCGGCGCCGGCAACTCGCCAATGAGCTGATAGAAGATTTCGAGGTCCTGCCTCGCGGCGTGGAACACCTTGACGATGTCGGTCCGGGTGAGAAGCGAAAGCAGGGGCGCGAGATCGACGCCCTCGGCCAGCGGGTCGATGGCCGCGGCGGCGCTGGGACCGGCGACCTGCACCAGGCACAGCTTCGGCCAGAAGGTCCGCTCGCGCATGAACTCGGTATCGACGGCGAGGAACGGATCGTCGGCGAGCTGGGAACAGAAGGCGTCGAGCGCGGTCGTGTCGGTGATCAGCTGCATCGGCGCAAGGCTATAACCGCTATTCCCGCCGGAGCAAAGGCCCCGGCTGCGCGATCCTGATGCGGTTCGGTTCGTCGTCGCTGACCTTCGCGTGGCGAAGCCCTCGCGGACGAGGGATCTCCAGGAGCCCGTGAGCCTTGACCATCCCCATCACTCGAACCAAACTCTAGGATAGCGGACTGGGGGATGTTCCCGGTCGGCGATTGGCTCCAGGATCTCCTGGGGCCTTTCGCTTTTCTACGGGAATGTTTTTAGCCCCCAGCCTTGGACCTCGCCCTGCGGGCTGCGGCGAAGCTTGGGAGCAAGGATGTCCCAGGCTCGATTTGGCTGCGCTCGATCCATGACGTGACGTCCGATGGGTCTGGCGGTCAGATCTGCCAGCTGCAACCCAGTCGAGTTCGTTTTCTTGTCGGCGAACACGAAACCGAACGAGTCCAGCCTGCCCCAACGGTTCGCACCATCGCATACCCGCCGGAACACGAGTTCGAGTTCATCGTCCTCGCGCTTGCCGCGCCTCTCGAGGACGATGTGGGTCACCCTTTCCTGCTCATTCCGCTCCTTCAGGAAGGCATAGGCTCGCTCCATGCAGAAGGTCAGGGCGACCTCGTAAGGGTTCGACGGCCGCGAGTAGCGCTCCAAGAGCCTCGCCTTGTCGATGACGGCCGCTATGATCGTGAAGTTGGCCTGTTCGATTATGAGATTCAGACCGCCCATGAAGGCGGCCCTCTTCTCCTGATTCTGCAGAAACGTGAAGGGCGGCTTCTGTTTCCTGATCTCGTGCTCATGAAGCACGACGATGTCGTGGCCGAAGTGGCGGAACTTGAAAGCCTGGACCAAGGGCACGACGGAGTTCGTGTAATGCTCCTTGTGAAATATGCAGAAATCCAGGACGAACACAGGATAGTTCACATCAACTGAAACGAGGCCGTGGTCCCCGCTCTCGTCGACATAGATGATATAGTTGCTGTAGGTCATTAGCAGCGTCCGTCGCCAGCCGCCTACAGGAAGCTGTAGGGGTCGATATCGACCTGGACGCGGACGCCGGCTGGAAGCTTCGCTGCCTCGAGCCAGCGGCGGACCAGCGGCGAGACAGCGACGTTGCGCGCCGCGTGCAGCAGCAGCCGGCGGCGGTGGCGGCCGCGGAGCAGCGCCAGCGGTGCCGGCGCCGGCCCCATCACCCGCACGCCCTCCGCTTTCGGTGCGCCCTGCGCCAGGGCGTTGCCCGCGGCCTCGACCGCACCAGCGTCGGCGCCGGAGACGATGAGCGCAGCGAGCCGGCCGTAGGGCGGCATGACCGTCTCCCGCCGGGCGGCATCCTCCGCAGCGAGGAAGCGGTCGCGGTCGCCCGACGCCAGCGCGGTCATGACCGGATGCTCCGGCATCGTCGTCTGCACCAGGGCCCGGCCGGGACGCTCGCCCCGCCCGGCGCGGCCGGCCGCCTGGTAGAGGAGCTGGAAGGTGCGCTCCGCCGCGCGAAGATCGCCGCCGCTCAGGCCCAGGTCTGCGTCGACGACGCCGACCAGGGCCAGATGCGGGAAGTGGTAGCCCTTGGCGATGATCTGGGTGCCGATGACGATGTCGATCTCGCCGCCCTCCATCCGCCGGACCAGCTCCGCGGTCGCCGCCGGTCCGGGCAGCGTGTCGCTCGTCGCCAAGGCGACCCGGGCCTTGGGAAACACCTGTGCCACCTCCTCGGCCAGCCGCTCGACACCGGGGCCGCAGGCGGCGAGCGTGTCGGTCGCGGCGCAGGCCGGGCACCGGTCGGGCAGCGGCGCGGTGTGGCCGCAGTGGTGGCAGAGCATCCGCCCGGCGAGGCGGTGCTCGACCAGCCAAGCGCTGCACCAGGGGCAGGGGAGCTGGTAGCCGCAGGCCCGGCAGACGGTGAGCGGCGCGTAGCCGCGGCGGTTGAGGAAAAGCAGGGTCTGGGCGCCGTCGGCGAGGCTGGCGGCGACGGCGGTGCGCACGCCCGGCGACAGCCAGGCGCCCTTCACCGGCCGGTCGCGGCGCAGATCGACGAGTTCGACCGCCGTCATCGAGGCGCCGCCGTGGCGGTCGGGAAGGTGCACCGAGCCGTAGCGGCCGGCGCGGACGTTGACGACGGTCTCCAGCGACGGCGTCGCCGAGACCAGGCAGAGCGGGATCTGCGACAGCCGCGCGCGGACCACGGCCATGTCGCGGGCATTGTAGAAGACGCCGTCCTCCTGCTTGAAGGACGGGTCGTGTTCCTCGTCGACGACGATCAGGGCGAGCTCGGCGAACGGCAGGAACAGCGCCGAGCGGGCGCCGACGACGACCTTCGCCCGGTTCTCGGCAATCGCCCGCCAGGTGCGGCGGCGCTGGGGGCGGCCGAGGTCGGAGTGCCAGACGTGCGGCTCGATGCCGAAGCGGCCGTGAAAGCGCGAAAGCCACTGGGCGCTGAGGGCGATCTCCGGCAGCAGCACCAGCGCCTGGCGGCCCGCCGCCAGCGCCGCGGCCAGGCCCTCGAAATAGACTTCGGTCTTGCCCGAGCCGGGCACGCCGTCCAGCAGCGTCACGGAGTAGCCGCCGCCCACGGCTTCGCGCAGCCGCTCGGCCGCCACAGCCTGCTCCGGCGACAGCGCCGGGCCGGGGTGTGCCGCCGCCGGCGGAGGTTGGTCGCCCGGCGCTTCCTTTGCGACCATGACGGAAACGATCAACCCGGCGTCCGCCAGCGCCTTGACCACGCCGGCGCCGACGCCGGCCTCTTTCGCAAGCTCCCCGGCCGGGCGCGGCCGGCCGTCGGCCAGCACCGCCAGCACGCGCTTGCGCGCCGGCGTCAGCCGCTCGGGGTGCTCGCCCCCGGCAGGAGCGTAAGCCGGAAGGGCTCGGGGCGGGCGCAACGCCTCCGGCACGCTCATCACCATCCTGAGCACGAGCCCCGGCGGATGCACCGTGTAGTCGGCCACCCAATCGACGAACCGGCGCGTCTCGGCGGACAGTGGCGGGACGTCGAAGCGCTGGAGAATCGGCCTGAGCTTTTGGGCGGCGACCCCGTCGCTGCCCGGGCCCCAGACCACCCCGGCGAGCCGGCGCGGCCCCAGCGGCACCTCGACGAAGGCGCCGTCCTCGAACGCGAGCCCACCTTCGGGCTCCGGCGGGACGAGATAATCGTAGGATCCGGGCAGCGCGAGCGGCAGCAGCACCGCAACCCGATCGCCGCCCGCGTACAGGCGTGATGTTTTCGCCACGATCGAGTTGCCTTGTTACATCATGCTCATCATTCACATTAACAGCCCGCGGAAGCCTCTGGTATAGGCGGCTTTATGAGACATCCCGTAGATCCGACGATGTTGAGCGGTTCCGCAGGCGACGCGGCGTGCGCCGAACCCGCGACCACGGCCGACCAGGTCGTGCGCTTCCTGCGCAACAACCCCGACTTCCTGCTGGTTCAGCCGGACCTGCTGCACGATCTGGCGGCGCCGCTGCGCTGGACAGGGGACAAGATCGTCGATTTCCAGCGCTTCATGGTCGACATGCTGCGCGGCGAGCTGGCCGGGATTCGCGACTGCGCCTCGGCGGTGATCGAGACCAGCCGCAACAACATGAGCATCCAGGCGCAGACCCACGCCGCCGTCCTGGCGCTGGTCGCGGCCGGCGACATGGAAGAACTGGTGCGGGTGGTCAGCGAGGACCTGCCCGACCTGCTCGACGTCGATACGGCGATCCTCGCCTTCGAGCCAGTCCCGGCGGTGGACGCGGCGGTCAGCTCCATCTGTCCGCTGGCCGAAGGCGACGTCGATGCCCTGCTCGGGCCCGGGCGCGACACCCGGCTGATGTCGATCCTGGGCGACGAGGACCTGCTGTTCGCCGGCAGCGGCCAGCCGATCCGCTCGGCGGCGCTGGCGCGGGTGAGCCTCGGCGAGGAAGGCATCCCCGGCCTGCTGGCCCTGGGCTCCTTCGACGCCACGTTTTTCCAGCCGGGCCAGGGGACGGAGCTCCTGTTGTTCCTGGCCCGGATCGTCGAGGTGTGCCTGCCACGCCTGCTCCCGCGCGAGAGCTGAACGAGCCTCCCGTCGCAGCCGACGTCGCCGCCGCGCTGGCGGCGTGGCGCGAGTGGCTGGTGGCCGAGCGCCGGGCCTCTGCGCATACCCTCGACGCCTACGAGCGTGACCTTCGGTTTTTCTTCGCCTTCCTCGCCCGCCACCTCGGCGGCCCGCCGTCGCTCGCGGACCTCTGCAAGCTGGGCCTCGGCGACTTCCGCGCCTACCTCGCGCACCGCGCCGGGGAAGGCTTGGCCGCCAGCTCCCGGTCCCGCGGGCTCGCCGCCGTGCGGGGCTTCTTCCGCTTTCTCGACCGCCGCGGGCTCGCCGCCAACACCGCCGTCCGACTCGTGCGCACACCCAAGGTGGCGCGGCCGTTGCCGCGTCCGCTGGACGTGGACGCGGTTTTCGCCGCGATCGACACGGCGGGCACGCTCAGCGACGAGCCGTGGCTGGCGAGGCGGGACCAGGCGCTGCTGCTGCTGCTCTACGGCTGCGGGCTCAGGATCGGCGAGGCGCTGGCGCTGAACCGGCGCCACGTTCCCCATGGCGACACCCTCGTCGTCACCGGCAAGGGCCGCAAGCAGCGGCTGGTGCCGGTCCTGCCGGTGGTCCGCGAGGCGATCGAGGCCTACCTCGCCGCCTGCCCCTACGCCGGCGCGGGAGATGCGCCGCTGTTCGTCGGCGCCCGCGGCGGCCGCCTCGACCCGGCGGTGGCGCAGCGGCAGGTGCGCCGGCTTCGCGGCGTCCTCGGCCTGCCGGAGACGGCGACGCCGCACGCCCTTCGCCACAGCTTCGCCACGCATCTGCTGGCCGACGGCGGCGACCTCAGGACCATCCAGGAGCTGCTCGGCCACGCCTCGCTGTCGACGACCCAGCGCTACACCGAGGTCGACGCGTCCCGGCTCGCCGCCGTCCACCGCCGCACCCACCCGCGCGCAAAAGGCTGACCTGGGAAGGACAACCTCCCGTTAACCGATCCTAAGCATGGATAGGTCATGAATGGGAGCGCCAGCGTTATCTCTGGCATGACCAAACATGTTCAGGAGTAAAGTGCCGTGAAAATGCGCCCATACAACTTCTACTTTTCACTGTTGTGTGGCAGCAGCCTCTTGCTGGGATGTACGAGCATCAAGACGCTGCAGCCGACAGGCGGTAGCCGTGCTGATGGGGTCGTAAACCTCTCCTACCAAGTTGGCATGTTCGAGAAGCCCGAAGTCGAGTGGGCACAAGGCTTAACTACGGCCCGCGAACGGTGCAGAGCTTGGGACTATGCGGACGCCGAGGCGTTCGGAGGCACATCTTCACAATGCCAAGCCTATAACGGCTACGGCATGTGCGTGCGCGAATTTATAACAGCGTCATACCAGTGCACCGGCTACAAGGAGAGCTCAGCCGCCAGCACCATGATAAGGTAGCCAGCTTAACTTTTATTGCCGGCCAGTCTAGCAAGGCGCAGCGCCAGCGGACCGAGGATGCCGACCGCGGCCAGCGAGGCGAACGCCGCCCCCCAGGAGGACGGCGTCGCCCCGCCACCGCTCGCGTCGAGGACGGCGCCCAGCACGATCGGGCCCACGGCGGCGGCGCCGAAGCCGACCAGCGCATGCACCGCGATGGTCGCGCCCTGCCGCCCGGGATCGGCCGCCGCCAGCGCCCCGGCGGTGAGCGCCGCCGAGTCGAGCTGGACCACGACGCTGTAGACCAGCGCGGCGGCGACCACGACGCCATAGGCCAATGTCGCGGAGAAGCCGACGCCGGCGGCCATGGCCGCCGAGGCCAGCATGACGACGGTGATGGTGCGCACCCGGCCGAAGCGGACGCAGAGCTCGTTGCCGCCGATGCTGGCGGCGACCGCCAGCATCGCGCTGTACATGCCGACGTTCGCCGGCGCCAGCCATCCCCCGCCCGAACCGGTCCACGCGGGCTGTACGGAGACGCTGAAGGCGAGGAAGGCGACCAGCCACGAGCGCAGGGCGAACAGCTCGAAGCAGTGGGTGCCGTAGCCCAGCACGTAGCCCATGGCCCGCCGGTTGGCGAGCACCGGGCGGAAGTCGAGCAGGCGCCGGTGGGGCTCGGCCGGCCGCGGCGTTCACCGCTGACAGCATCGCCACCATCGCCGCGGCGACGGCGGCACCGGCGGTGGCGACGGCGAACACCGCTTGCCAGCCGTAGCGCGGCGCCAGCGCGCCGGCGACGAAGAACGAGGCGGCGGTGCCGAAGGAGAAGCTCGAGGTGTAGAACGACACGGCGCGTGACTGCCGCGGGCCCTGGTAGCGATCGACCAGCACCCGGAGGCCCGGCATGTAGGTGGCGGCGAGACTGACGCCGGCCAGGGCCCGAAGCGCCAGCGCGCTCCAGAAGCCGGTGGCGAGGACGGCGAAGCCGGCCGCCGCCGCGGCAGCCACGACCGCGCCGAAGACGTAGATCCGCCTGGCGTCGATGCGGTCGGTGGCGGCGACGAGCAGGGGCACGGCCGCGGCGTAGGCCGCGAAGTAGATCCCGGCGATCCAGCCGGACTGGGTGTTGGTCAACCGCCACTCGGCGGCGAAGGTCGGCAGCAGCGCCGGGAAGGCGAAGACGCCGATCATGGTCAGCACCTCGGCCAGGCAGAGGGTCGCAAGCAGCGTCCGCACGCCTACACCGGCAGGCGGATCTGGACCCGCAGGCCGCCCAGCGGCGAGTCGCCGAGAACGATCTCGCCGCCGTGGCCGCGCACCAGGTCGCGGGCGATGGTGAGCCCCAGGCCGACCCCGCCCGTCTCCGGGTTGCGCGAGCCCTCGGCGCGGAAGAACGGCTTGAACACCTCCTCGCGCAGGTCCTCCGGCACGCCCGGGCCGTCGTCGTCGATCAGGATCTCGATGACGCCGCCGCGCCTCTTGGCCTGGACCCAGGCGCGGGTGCCGTAGCGGAGCGCATTCTCCAGAAGGTTGGTCATGCAGCGCATGAAGGCGTGCGGGCGCACCGGGATCCTCAGCCTACCCTGGGCATGGAAGTCGACCTGCGCCCCCGACCGGCGCGCCTGACGGACGGCGTCCTCCATCAGCTCGGCGAGGTCGCTCGGCTCCGGCTTCTCGCTGCCCTCGCCGCGGGCGAAGGCGAGGTAGCCGTTCAGCATCCGCTCCATCTCGACGATGTCGTCCTTCATCGCCCGCACGCTTTCCTCGTCCGGCATCATCTCCAGCTCCAGGCGCATGCGCGTCAGCGGCGTCCGCAGGTCGTGGGAGACGCCGGCCAGCATTGCCGTGCGCTGCGCGATCTGCCGCTGGATGCGGGTCTTCATGGCGATGAAGGCGAGCGCCGCCCGGCGCACCTCCCGCGCCCCTTGCGGCCGGAAGGTCTCCATCTCCCGGCCTTTGCCGAAGGCCTCGGCGGCACTGGCCAGCCGCAGCACCGGGCGGACCTGGGCGCGCATGAAGATCGTGGCCACGCCCAGCAGGATCAGCGACGTTCCGATGGTGAACAGGATGAACACGTAGGTCGTCTGGCTCGACAGCCGGGCCAGCGGCGCGGTGACCCTGAGGACGCCCTCGGGAAGCTGGATGAGCACGACGATCCTGCCCGCCCGGGAGCTGGTGTCCAGGCGGAACGGCTTGCCCAGCTCCTTGCTCAGGAGCGCCCGGCGGAGCTCGCCCTCGATCGCCGACTGCGAAGTGTGGACGTTGGACAGGATCGCGTCGGGCTCGATCCTCGCCTCGATCTCCATGTCCCGGGCCGCCGTCTCCAGAAGCCAGGCCTGGGTCGCCGGATCGGGGAAGCGGCGCAGCAGGTCGGTGAGGAAGGTGATGTCGCCGGCGACGCCCAGCGCCAGCCGCTTGCTCACCTGGTCCCAGTGGTTTTCGTAGAAGATGTAGGCCGTGACGATCTGCAGCACGATCAGCGGGGTGACGACGATCAGCAGGCTGCGGCCCAGCAGGCTGCGCGGCGAATAGCTCTTCAGCATCTCCGATCGGCCTCAATCCGGCTTCAGCACGTAGCCCTTGCCGCGCACCGTCTGCAGGTAGCGGGGCTCGCGCGGGTCCGGCTCGATCTTGCGCCGGAGCCGGGTGACCTGCACGTCCACCGCCCGGTCGCCCACCGGCGAGCCTGTCAGCTCGATCAGGTCCTCGCGGCTCAGCGTCATTCCCGGCCTCGCCGCCAGGGCCGCGAGCAGCGCCGCCTCGGCGGAGGTCAGGTGCACCGGCCGGTCGCCGTCGTAGAGCTCGCCGCGCTCCAGCGCGAAGACCAGCCCGCCCAGCCGAAGCTCGCTCGTCGCCGGGGGCGGGGGCGGGACGCGGCGCAGGATGTTGTTGATCCGAAGCAGCAGCTCCTTCGGCTCGAACGGCTTGGTCAGGTAGTCGTCGGCGCCGCGCTCCAGCCCGCTGATCCGGTCCTCCGGCTCGGCCATCGCGGTCAGCATCAGGATCGGCACCTCGCTCGTCCGCCGCAACGTCTGGGCGAAGTCGAGGCCGCTCTCGCCCGGCATCATCAGGTCGAGGACGATGAGGTCGAAGGCGGCGCTGGCGAGCTTGCTGCGGGCGTCGGCCGCGTCGCCGGCGGTGGCGACGATGAAGCCGTTCTCGGTGAGGTAGCGGGCGAGCAGCTTGCGCAGCTTGCCGTCGTCGTCCACCACCAGGATGTGCGCGGCCGTCTCGTTCACCGCCTGGGCCCGCTAGATCTGGTCAAAGCGCTTGCGGTCCTCCGCGTCGATCATCTCCCTGAGCACGGCGCGGAAGCCGCGCGCCGCCTCCGGACCCGCCGCCGCGATGGCCGCGCCCAAGCGCTCGGCCTGCGCCTCGCTCAGCATCCGCTCCATCGCCATCGCCTCGTCGCTGAGGTAGAGCCGGCGCCGCCGCCGGTCCCGGCTGTCCGCGCGCTGGACGACGAAGCCGCCGCGCATCAGCTCGCCCAGAACGCGGGCCAAGCTCTGCTTGGTGATCTTCAGGATGGCGAGGAGGTCGCCGACGGTGATGCCGGGGTTGCGGCCGACGAAGTAGATGGTCCGGTGATGCGCCCGGCCGAAGCCGTAGCGGGCGAGCAGCCGGTCGGCGTCGCCGGTGAAATCGCGGTAGGCGAAGAACAGGAGCTCCATCGCCTGGCGCAGCCCGGGCTCGTCGTGGCGCAGGGCAGCCTCCGCCCGCTCGCCGACCCCCGCGGCCTTTAAAGGCGCAGCGTTCGGGGGCGCGGCCGCGGCCGTGACCAGGCCGCTCTCGGAACCGCTCTCGTTGCTATCGGGCGCAGGGGGCATGGCGGTGAACTATGTCAGTATCGTTGACATATATCGGCCCCAATGGTAGCAAACGCAATGGTTGCGCCGGTGCGGCGACAACTTTGTTTCCGCTTGCTCTCCTTCCGCCACGGCAGGTTCCGACATGATCAAGGCCCCCTACGACGACCGCGACGGCTTCATCTGGTACGACGGCGCCCTCGTTCCCTGGCGCGACGCCAAGCTGCACGTGCTGACCCATGGCCTGCACTATGCCTCATCCGTGTTCGAAGGCGAACGGGCGTACAACGGCGCCATCTTCAAGCTGACGGAGCATTCGCAGCGCCTCGCCGCGTCGGCGAAGCTGATGGGCTTTTCGCTGCCGGTCGGCGTCGACGAGCTCGACCGGGCCTGCATGGAGACGCTCGCCGCCAACGGCATCGTCGACGGCTACCTCCGGCCGATCGCCTGGCGCGGCAGCGAGATGATGGCGGTGTCGGCGCAGAACACCCGCATCCACCTCGCCGTCGCCGCCTGGAGCTGGCCGTCCTACTTCTCCCCGGAGGCGCGGCTCAAGGGCATCCGGCTGAAGACCGCGCCGTGGCGCCGGCCGCCGCCGGAGGCGGCGCCGGTCCACGCCAAGGCCGCCGGGCTCTACATGATCTGCACGCTGTCGAAGCACGCGGTCGAGGCGGAGGGCTACGAGGACGCGCTGATGCTCGACTGGCGCGGCCTGGTCGCCGAGGCGACCGGGGCGAACGTCTTCTTCGTCATGGGCGACGGCCGGCTGCACACGCCGACGGCCGACTGCTTCCTCGACGGCATCACCCGCCAGACCGTGATCGCGCTCGCCCGCGAGCAGGGCATCGAGGTGGTGGAGCGGGCGATCCGGCCCGAGGAGCTGGCGCAGGCGACCGAGGTGTTCCTCACCGGCACCGCCGCCGAGGTGACGCCGGTTCGCGAGATCGACCAGCACCGCTTCCAACCCGGCGAGATCACCCGCGCCCTGCTCGCAGCCTACGCCGCCGAAACCGGCCAAGTCCTCCCCCAAGCCGCCCCCGCGGTGGCGTAGGGGAGCCATCCCGCCCCGGTTTGCGAGCGGAGGAGCCGCGGCCACGATCTCGGGCCGCAACTCGCACCGGTGCACTACGGAAGGTCGCTCTTACTGCGTCGTAGAGACGACGTCCACGACCGTACCCTCGGCGACCATGCAGCGCATCCCGAAGATCGGCGGGACGTACCAGGTCCGGTAATAGGACACTTGGTCCACCATCAGGTTGCCGCGCCCCTCTTCCAGCGCATTGTCGATCGCTTCCTTCAGCATCGGGCGGCCGATAGGAAAGATCAGAATGATCGGGGTGCAGTCGTCCTCGGTGACCCGCTTCCCGCGCTTAGGATCAATGCTCGCATCCGACAGATCGACGTTCTTCGTCGAGATCAGGGTAAAGTTGCCCAAACGCGTCGTGCAGCCGGAGAGCAGGGCTGCCGTCGCGAGCACGGCGCATGCCAGAAGGGCTTTGCTACAGGGCATCGTAGGCATCTCCCTCGGCAAAATAGCACTCTCGGCCGTAGATCAACGGGATGTAGAAGTTTTCATACTCCAGGACGGCGTTGAGAAGTATCTGGGCACCGGCTCGCTCGAGCGCCCGATCGACGGCCTCCGACGCGTTTGGCGTCTCGAAGTTGATGGGAAAAATGAAAACGACCTCCTGGCAAGAGCGCCCCTCCACCCGACCCTTGGACTTCGAGGGTTCGACCTGCAGGGTGTTCAGGCTGACGTTCTTGCTGGAAAGCGCCGTGAAGTCGTTTCGCCAGCTGCAGCCACTTGCTGCGCTAACGACAATCGTTATTACAAACATTCGCAATAGAACGCGCACATCCCCCTCCTGTGCTAACTCATTACGGCAATATAGCCGCTGCGTTGCGGCATAGTCCCCGAATGAGGCTTTGTAAAGCTTCGTGGAGTGGGTGATATCTGACTTGAGGAAGAGGGTAGCGAGAAGGCGAAGGCCAATCGCGGCAGATCAACCGAAAGTTCATGTGGAACGCGACAGCGGCTTGAGCGCGCCTGCAACCTGAACCAGCGTCATCGCGAGCCGCGCAGCGGCGTGGCGATCCAGTACTGGAGGCGCTGGCCCGGCCGCCGGCTGCTCCTCTTGCGGTGGCGGCCTGTTCGCTCTCGTCGGACCCGGCAATGCGGCCGACTTCCCGCCGACGATCCCATTGCGGAGCTCATGCCCAGCCGACAAGATCGAGGTGCGGCTGTGGGATGGCCCTGAGCGGGACAAGATCAAGGCAGCAGGAGGATGGGGCGTGAAACCAGTTGCGGGGCCGGACGATTTCAGATGTCACGTTTCCGAGTGGTCGCATTTTGCGAACTTGGTTGAGCATTTCTCGCACCACAACGGTCACGACTGGTTGTTCCGGGGGGTAACGGAGCAATGGCATAGCTTGGTGCCAAAAATCGGTCGACCCGTCACGCGTAAATTGAAGGCGGAGGAGCATGTCCCCTACAGGTACGAGGACGAGCTCGCGGTTCTAGCTATGTTCAAGCAGCAAGCCAGAGCGCATCTTGCCTCGGCGCCTGGAAGTCCGCTTGAATGGCTAGCTATCGCTCAGCACTGGGGCTTGCCAACAAGATTTTTGGACTGGACAGACAGCTTAGCCGTTGCTGCTTGGTTTGCCGTTGAGGCGTGCGGCGCGAAGAGCTACGATTCTCCCCACTCCGCAATCTGGGTTACTCGCGGAGCTGCGTTTATTCCCTGGGATTTTTACCATGAAGATCCCTTCTTGTTAGGTGGTGCGATGACCTATCGCCCTCCTCATATTACGCCCCGGATCGCGGCACAAGGAAGCGTCCTGATGATCTGCCCAAACCCCACGGATGAGGTGAAACTGCCTTTTGCGAAACAGATCGTTATCGATCGCGAGTTCGAGTTTACGCTACAGAAGAGGCTTAACGCCTGCGGAATAAACAGGCGACAACTGTTTCCAGATTTAAGCGGCCTCAGCGATCATCTCGCATGGATGTACAAAAATGACTGGCTCGCCGGATACAAAAACGATTGGATGGACCGGAGATGAAACCCTCTGAATATCAAACTTGCAGCTACACCACGGTCGGATGAGGCAGAGGCCCATTCGAGGCTTGAGGGCTCCGCTTTCGTCGATTTACGCCGTGTGCTGCTGGGATCCGTCAACTGACAATTGTGGATACGAGAACGGGCTTGCTTTGGCGGAAGGGCACGACCCTACGGCTTCTCAAGGGCCTAGTCGCCGACCTGCCGGCGAAGGAGGGCGAGGAGCGGGGCGACGGCGGCGAGTAGCGGATTCACATCTCCGGGCCTGCGGGCGGTGGTTTTGGTGGGCGCGGCTGGGATTGAACCAGCGACCCCTACGATGTCAACGTAGTGCTCTCCCGCTGAGCTACGCGCCCGGGCCCGGAATGCGGTGCCGTCCTAGGGGACGAACTTCTTAGTCGATGCCGGCCGGGCTTGGCAAGCCATTGCCTGATCGCGTCCTGATCGCGTGGGGGTTCGCCTGCGACCATCGTCCGTGGCGGGCCTTTTTCCGGCGCTACAAGACGAGCCCCGAAGACGCCGAAGGCCCTCACCCCGACCCTCTCCCACTTGCGCGTTACCGCGCGCGGGAGAGGGAGCGCAGCGGCAACATCGCGGCCAACTCACCCCGGCCCTCTCCCACTTGCGCGTTGCCGCGCGCGGGAGAGGGAGCGCGGCGGCAACATCGCGGCCGGCTCACCCCGGCCCTCTCCCACTTGCGCGTTGCCGCGCGCGGGAGAGGGGGACGATCGGCATCGTCGCCGCCAGCTTGCCCTCGCGCGGCAAAGTCGCGGGAGAGGGAGTGCTGCGGCATCAGCGGCGCCCTAATCCCCTCGCCCGCGGCGAAGCCGTGGGAGAGGGAGGGGCCCGCGCCGCGGCGCGCCGCGAGCGGGAGGGTGAGGGCAACGGCCGCGCAACGCGAGGGTGAGGGCAACGGCCGCGCGGCGGGCGCGTCAGGGTCTCATCCGCGACTTGCCGCGCCTTGGCCCGTAGCCCAATTGGCAAGGAGTTGTTACAGTCCGGCGGCCGCGCTGAGCATGCTCGACGGGCGGCGCGACCCGGTCGTTCGAGGAGTAGGTTTCGCTTGGCGCCGAACGAGATCACCCGACCCGCTGCGGAAATCGTCGAGGCCGACGCGCCGTCGTGGTCGGTCGCAGCACCCGTGGAGCAGACCGTCCCGCTGGTCTTCGCCTCGCCGCACAGCGGCCGGCGCTACCCGGCCGACCTCCTCGCCGCCTCGCCGCTCGATCCCCTGGCGCTGCGCCGCTCCGAGGACGCCTTCGTCGACGAACTCTACGCCGCGGCGCCGGCGTTCGGCGCGCCGCTGCTGCAGAGCCACTTCCCCCGGGTGTTCCTCGACTGCAACCGCGAGCCCTACGAGCTCGACCCGGCGATGTTCGAAGGCCCGCTGCCGGCCTACGTGAACAGCCGCTCCCCGCGGGTGGCCGCCGGGCTCGGCACGATCGCCCGGGTGATCGCCACCGGCGAGGAGGTCTACCGCCGCCGGCTGTCCCTCGACGGCGCGCTGGCGCGGATCCGCGAGCACTACGTTCCCTACCACCAGACGCTGAAGGCGCTGATCGAGGAGACGCGGGCGCGCTTCGGCGTCTGCCTGCTGGTCGATTGCCACTCCATGCCGTCCGTCGGCGGGCCGATGGACGCCGACCCCGGCAGCCGCCGCGTCGACATCGTGCTCGGCAACTGCTTCGACAGCTCGTGCTCGCCGGCGGTCACCGCCTTCGCCGAGACGGTGCTGGGTGACCTCGGCTACGCCGTGCGCCGCAACGTCCCCTACGCCGGCGGCTTCACCACCCGCCACTACGGCCGGCCCGGCGAAGGCGTCCACGCCCTGCAGATCGAGATCAACCGGGCGCTGTACATGGACGAGCGGCGGATTGCGCCGCTTGCGACCTTCGACGAGACGGCGGAGCGCATCGGCCGGCTGATCGCCGCTCTGGCCGGCATGAACCGGACCCTGTTCACCCAGCGATGACGGCACCGTTCTCACGGCGCGGGGCGGTCGCGGAGCGGCCGCAGACGGACGCAGGCGCCTTCCCGGTGCGCCCGGCCATGGCGGCCGACCTTCCGGCGGTGCAGGCGATCTACGCCGCCCACGTGCTCGGCGGCACCGGCAGCTTCGAGGAGGTTCCGCCGGCCTTGGGCGAGATCGAGGTGCGCTGGCGGGCCATCGTCGAGCGCGGCCTGCCCTACCTGGTCGCGGGCGAGCCCGGGACGGTGCACGGTTTCGCCTACGCCGGGCCGTTCCGGCCGCGCTCGGCCTACCGCTTCACCGTCGAGGACTCGATCTACGTCTCCCCCGACGCCCTGGGCGCCGGCTTGGGCAGCCTGCTGCTCGGCCGGCTCGTCGAAGCCTGCGAAGAGAGCGGGATGCGGCAGATGATCGCGGTGATCGGCGATTCCGCCAACACCCGGTCGATCCGGCTGCACCAGCGGCACGGCTTCGTCCGCGCCGGGACGCTGGTGGACGCCGGCTACAAGTTCGGCCGCTGGCTGGACGCGGTGTTCATGCAGCGAACCCTGAACGCCGGGCAGGGCCTGGAGCGGCCGTGAGCTCCGCCGGCCGGCGGTAGGTTCATTCGGCCGTGCCGGGCGACGCGGCCCGCCGCTCGTCCAGCGCCTGGCGGACGATGTGCAGGGCGGACCACGAGAACAGCCCGGCCAGAACGGCAGCGACGAGCAGATCCGGCCAGGCGCTGCCGGTCAGCGCCACGGCGCCGGCGGCGGCGATGACCGCGACGTTGCCGATGGCGTCGTTACGGCTGCAGAGCCACACCGAGCGGACGTTGGCGTCGCCGTCGCGGTAGCGGAGCAGCACCAGCACGCTGGTGAGATTGGCGAAGAGGGCGAGGACGCCGATGGCGCCCATGACCGGCGCCTCGGGCACGCCGAGAGCCAGGACGCGATAGGCCGTCGAGCCCAGCACCCAGACGCCGACGGCGGCGAGGCTCGCGCCCTTGATCAGGGCCGCGGTGGCGCGCACGCGGAGCGGCCGGCCGATGACGGCGAGGCTCATGGCGTAGGTCAGCGTGTCGGCGAGGAAGTCGAGCGCGTCGGCCTTCAGCGCCTGCGAGCCGGCGAGCACGCCCGCGGTCATCTCGATACAGAACATGGCGGCGTTGATGACGATGACGATGCCGAGCGCCCGCCGGTAGGCCTCCGACATGCCGTCGAACCTGGCGCCGCATCCGCACCCTTCGCTCACCTGGCAAATCCCGTCTCTGTCATCTCTGACTTCGCCTTGCCGCCGCCCAGGATTATGCCAGACTGGGAGACCGCGCGAAGCGGCCCCGGTCAAGGCTCGGCGAGCCCGACCCAAAAAAAAGGGCCGCATGCTGCGGCCCAAGTTTTGGGAGGAAACGTCCAAGAAGCGCGGCGCACCACAATCGACAGGCGTTTGTGCTGCACCGCACAATTGGAGAGATAATGGATCGCAAGGTGAAATTCAAATGACAAATCTGCAAATCCTGGCAGCGTCCGCCTTGTCCGGCCGCCGGGTCCGGCTGGCGCGGACCAAGGCGTTGTAGGGCAACGGACAATTCTGCAACACCGGGGCGCCGGAGCGGCGCATGGCAGGTCTGCGCGCGCCAGAAAGGGAATTTTGGACCGGATTGGGGAACGTCGGCGAGACGCCCCGAGGTGTGGTGCGGTGCAACGCAGAAGGTGAAACAGGCGCCGCCGTGTGCGCGGCCGGCGTTCTCATGACGAGGCCCAGAGAGATGCGCCGCAGAGGCGCGCAGGAGAGGGCGAGCGCCGGCTCGCCATCGTGTATAAGCAGCCGCCGGGCGACGCTCCGGCAGGTCATGCGGTCGTAGGAGGTAGGCTGAAATGGTCGGGCTGATTGGCGACATCGGCGGGACGAACGCGCGCTTCGCGCTGGTCGAGGCGGACGGGAGCGTCCACAGCGTCCTGCCCTTGACCTGCGGCCACTACCCGACGCTGGCCGACGCCTGCGAGGACTATCTGGCGCGGATCCCGCACAAGGAGAAGCCGCGCCACGGCGCCCTGGCCGTCGCCTCGCCGATCCTCGGCGACGAGATCAAGCTCACCAACCTGCACTGGACCTTCTCGGTCGAGGCGACCCGCGAACGGCTGGGGCTCACCAAGCTTGAGGTGGTCAACGATTTCGTCGCCGCCGCGCTCGCGATCCCGCACCTTCCGGCGGACGGGGTGGTCAAGATCGGGCAGGGCGAGGCCGCGTCCGGCGCGCCGATCTGGGCCGTGGGTCCCGGGACCGGCCTCGGCGCCGCGGCGCTGGTCTGGACCGGGATGCACTGGATGCCGCTGTCCAGCGAGGGCGGGCACATGACCATCGCCGCCGCCAACGACCGCGAGGCCGAGATCCTCTCGGTCCTGCGCCGCAGGGTGGGCCACGTTTCTGCCGAGCGCGTCGTCTCGGGGCCGGGCCTCGTCAACCTCTATTCCGCCATCGCCCAGCTCGCCGACAGGGAGGTGGAGGCGGGACTGCTGCCGGCGCACGTGAGCGAGCGTGGCCTGAGCCGGAGCTGCCCGCTCTGCGTCGAGACCCTCGACGTCTTCGCCAGCATGCTCGGCACCGTCGCCTCCGACCTCGCCATCATGCTCAACGCTCGCGGCGGCCTCTACATCGCCGGCGGGGTCGTCCCCCGGCTGATGCCGTGGTTCGCGAGCTCCGGCTTCCGCGCCCGGTTCGAGCAGAAGGGGCGGTTCAGCGACTTCCTGGCCGCCGTGCCGACCTACGTGATCATGCAGCCGCTGCCGGCGCTCACCGGACTGGCGGCGTTGGTCACCGCGACTGAAAGACGATAAGCGAGCCGTTGGGCGGGGAACGTCGCCTCAAGAGCATCCGTGAGCACTTTGATTGATTATTGGCGGGCCTTGACGGCTTGAGACCGGGCGACACAAGCCTAGCCGCCCCGACGTGCTTCAGACAGCAACCAAGATCGGAACAGTCGCAACAAAGGCCGCGCCCTATGCTCTTGCGGGTAGACCAGGGAGTGGGCTTGGGCGACTGGAAGGAAAAGCGTGTGCGGCGAAACCAAACGACTGGAGGCGACGTCGCTCGCAACGACGTGGGCCGGCGCCAGTGCAACTCCGAGTCCTAATCGTGCCGCCTCAATTGCGAAAGCTAACGACCCCATAGAAACGCCTGCGAGCGCCGAAAGCCGCTTGACTCTGGCGACCTTCAACCAATCATCCCAGCCCGGTAGGTTGAGTCCGTCGTCGCTTGCGTTCAAGTGCAGAAGGGGCATTTCGGCGATCCCCTCTTCAGAGACCGACCCGCCAGGCGCGAGAATTGGAGCACACACCGGAACCAACCGTGTTTGAAAGAGGCAGTCCGACGCCCCGTCACATTGCTCCAGTTTGCTAAAGACGATTGCAGCATCCACACCACTTTTCTCGAAGTCGAGACCGCCGCACAGTGGCTTTATTCGGACAGTGATGTCTGGATGACGAGCTCGGAAGGCGGCAATCCGAGGCAAGAGCCAATACGCTGCAAATGTCTCCTCAACTGCGAGCGTCAGGTACTCCTCCCGCTTAGCCCTGAGCCTCGCCACCGAGATCTTCATACAGTCGAAGCTCTCAGCCAGGTCGCGCGCGACCTGCTCCCCGTCCTGCGTAAGCAGAACGGACCGATGACCACGCCGAAAGAGGCGCACGCCGAGCTCCGCTTCCAGCGCACGGATACGATGGCTGATCGCCGTAGGCGTTATTCCGATCTCCTCGGCCGCGCGGGTGAAGCTCAGATGCCGAGCGGCGGCCTCGAATGCTTGAAGCCCGCTGAGCGAAGGCAACCTCTCGTCTCGCATGAATAACCCTCATCTCAAGCCCACCGATTTCGCCTGAGCAACCTTTTCAGATGAGCTATCCAATGTGGTCACGCTTAATGGTGTTTTGAGGAGGTTCGATGCTCGCCGTTCTTTACGGGTTGGGAGCCGCCAGCGCTTATGGCACTGGCGACTTCCTGGCCGGTTTCGCCTCGCGCCGCGCGCCAACTATAGTCGTCGTTCTGGTTGCTAAGGTCGTGGGCGGAGCAATGCTGCTCGTGTTCTCAGCGGCCACCGGCGATCAGCTGAACAACACAGCTATCGCTTGGGGCGCGGCAGCCGGAGTTGCGCTCGGCCTCGGATCTCTCGCTTTTTATCGTGGGCTTGCGGTTGGTTCAATGGGCGTAGTCGCCGCCGTGATGGGGGTCGGTCAGGCGTTGGTGCCGTTTGTCGCTGGCGTCGCTTTTGGCGAGCGCCTCTCGAACCTGGCGCTCAGCGGAGCGATCGTGGGCATCGTCGCGGTGGTTCTCCTTGTTGCCGGCAGCGCCGGCAAGGCAGAAGTGCCCGGCGCTTCTCGACAGCCTAGCGGCCTCGCAGAAGGGGCTTTGGCTGGTCTGCTCTTTGGCCTCTTTTTCATCCTTCTCGACCGGGCTGACGCTGGCGGCCCTCTGTTTCCGTCCGCGTCCGCAATGTTCTCGGGGGCGGTCACAGTGCTCCTTCCTGCTTTGGCAACGCGGCAGAAGCTGGTCCCCTCGCGAGCAGCGATGCCCGCCATCGTGGGCGTCGGAGTTTGCTCCGGCCTCGGGACACTGGCCTTCGTTCTTGGGGTACGCGAGGGGCACTTGTCGGTGGTGGCCGTGGTCGAAGGTTTGTCGCCTGCCGTGACAGCGCTTTGCGCTTTCTTCCTTGCCGAGGAGCGTTTGTCTCAACGCAAGCGCGTCGGCTTGGCGGTCGCGCTCGCGGGCATTCTCATGATGGCGGCCGGATGACGACTGGTTCCTGCAACATTGTCTTGCGGAACGCTGAAGCGGGCGCCGTCTTGATCGCGGAGCGGGTCTAGCCTCCGCGATCAGCGGCTCGCGCCGGCGATCACGCCGGAGAGCCTGCGGGAGCGATCCGCGTCATGAAATCGAGGACTGAACTGCTTCGCACTCTGGTCGCCGCTTGGTCCAGGCGTTGTGGGATAGGCCGGCCCAGACTATCGCGTCGAACAACTCGGTCAAGATCCTGCGCGACCTGATCGCCGCCCTCGGCGGCCGCGACGGGCGGATCAATCTCATGCCGGCCGGCCTGGCGCAGGAGGCCGAGGAACTAACTCACATCATCAAGGACTGGGTCATTTTGGGCGCCTACCGCGCCGGCATCGCCCGAAGCCAAGCCGATTACGAGCCTTCAGCCTCAGATCACGCGGTCGCGGGCGAGCGCGGCGACCTCGTCCTCGCTGAGGCCAAGCAGGCCGCGGTAGACCGCGTCGTTGGCGTTGCCGAGCGGCGGGCCGAGATGCTCGATCCGCCCGGGGGTCGCCAGCAGCCGGGGCAGCACGTCGGGGATCACGATCGGGCCGAGCTCGGGATCCTCGATGGAGGCGAGGTTGCCGCGAGCCTCGAACTGCGGGTCTTCGAAGATGTCGGCGATGGTGTTCAGCGGCCCGATCGGGACCTCGGCGGCCAGGCAGCGGGCCATCACCTCGTCACGGTCCAGCGAGCCGGTCCAGGCGCCGACTAGGGCGATGACGGCCTCGCGGGCAGCAAGCCGCCGCTCCTGCCTTCCGAAGGTGTCGTCCCCGGCAAGCTCCGGGCGGTCCATGGCCGTCGCGAGGCGCGCGAACATCTTGTCGGTGGTGCAGGCGATGGCCACCCACTTGCCATCGCGGGTCGGGAAGTGGCCGTGGGGGCAGGCGTTGCGGGTGCCGGCGCCCTCGCGCTCGCGGACGATGCCGGCGCGGGCGAAGGCCGGGGCGAGTTCGTCGAGGACGCGGAAGACCGCCTCGTAGAGGCCGATGTCGATCACCTGGCCGCCGCCGCCGTTGGTGCGGTGGTGCAGGGCGACCATGGCGCCGAAGGCGGCGAACAGCCCGGCGAGGTAGTCGCCGAGCGAGGTGGAGCCCGGCGTCACCGGCGTCTCCCCGGGCATGCCGGCCAGGGCCGCGAGGCCGCCGACGGCATGGGCGATGCGGGCGAAGCCCGGCCGGTCGCGGTAGGGCCCGGTCTGGCCGTAGCCGCTGATGCGGACCATGATCAGGCCGGGATTGACCGCAGAGAGCTCCTCCCAGCCGAGCCCCCAGCGCTCCATCGTGCCGGGGCGGAAGTTCTCGCAGACGACGTCGGACAGGCCTGCCAGCCGCTTGAACAGCCTCGCACCTTCGGGCTTGCCGAGATCGAGCGTGATCGAGGACTTGTTGCGCGCCTCCGAGAGCCAGGCGAGCGTCGAGTCGGGGCGCTCGGTCGGCGTGCCGAAGCGGCGGAACGGGTCGCCGCCGCGGGGGTGCTCCACCTTGATGACCTCGGCGCCGAACTCGGCGAACAGGGTCGCGCACAGCGGCGCGGCGATGAAGGTCGCGGCGTCGAGAACGCGGATGCCGTGCAGGGGCGGCGGGCTTGCGGCCATGGCTTCGTCTTATTCCCCCAACACCGCGGCGACAAAGGGTTTGTGCCGGCCGACCCGGAACAGCCAGGCGCAGCGGGCGAAGGCGAGCGCCTCGCGGGCGTAGAGGCGAAGGCGGGTGGGCAGGCTTCCCGGCTGGCGGATGCGGACGGGGTCGCCGACGACCCCGAGCCCGAGGCGGCGGAAGACGTAGAGCGCGCGCGGCATGTGGAAGGCGTCGGTAACGACGACCACGCTTTTCCAGCCGCGGCGGCGGATGATCAGGCCGGTGTAGAGCGCGTTCTCGAAGGTGTTCTTCGCCCGGTCCTCGACGACGATCCGATCGTCCGGAACGCCTTTCGAGACCGCCAGGTCGCGCATGATCTCGGCCTCCGCCGGCGGCGCGCCGACGACGCCGCCGGAGGGCACCAGCCATGCGGCGCCTAGGCTTTGAAAGACGGCGACGCCGTGCTCCAGCCGGCGTTCCAGCGCCGGACCCGGAACCCCGGGGCCCAGCGGCGGCGCGCCGAGGACGATGACGGCGTCGATGGGGCCGCTGCGTGCGCTCATGTTCTTGAAGGAGAGGCCCATGCCGACCCGCCGGGTCGACCGCCGCGGTTCAGCCCATTCCGTTCGTCGTCCCGTTCGTCGGGCCGTTGTTGGGGATCCCGTCCGTATCGCTCGGGATCGGAACGCCGGGCTTGTACTTGGAGGTGCGGATCGACAACGCCGACTTGACGTGGGCGACGTGGGGCGCCGGGGTGAGCTTCTCGGTCAGGAACTTCTGGTAGGCGTCCCAGTCCTCGGCCACCACCTTGAGCAGGAAATCGATCTCGCCGGCGAGCATGTAGCACTCCCGCACCTCCGGCCAGAGGGAGACGAGCCGCTCGAACTCCTCCAGGTCGGCCTCCGCCTGGCTGTCGAGCCCCACCTGGACGAAGGCCGAGACGTTGAAGCCCAGCGCCTTCGGCTCGATCTCGGCGTGGTAGCCGCGAACGTAGCCGGCTTCCTCCAGCGCCCGCACCCGCCTCAGGCACGGCGGCGCCGAAATCCCGGCGCGCCTCGCCAGCTCGACGTTGGTGATGCGGCCGTTGGCCTGCAGGTCGTGAAGGATGCGTTGGTCGATCTTGTCGAGCTTCACCCGGCGCACGTGCAATGTCTCCATATTCCTCCCCATTCCGCGCAATTATATTACACAAGCGGCGGGAGCGCCGGAAGGCCCGTGAGCCGCGCGCGTCTTTGTCGCCGCCTCGGCGCGGGCGGCCGAAGCCGCCGCCGAAGCCGCGGCGGTTCAGCCTCTTGTATGGGCAGGCCGGCATTCTTATGCTCCGGGCGGCCCCTAGGGGCAGCGAACGGATCACAATCTCAAGGAAAAGCGATGGCGGAGCGAGAGGCCGGCAAGGTGGTGATCGTCGGCTCCGGCCCCGCCGGCTACACCGCCGCGATCTACGCCGCCCGCGCAAACCTCGACCCGGTGCTGATCAAGGGGCTGCAGCCCGGCGGCCAGCTGACCATCACCACCGACGTCGAGAACTTCCCCGGCTACGCCGAAACCGTGCAGGGGCCGTGGATGATGGAGCAGATGGACCGGCAGGCGGCCAAGGTCGGCACCCGGATGGTCGAAGATACCATCACCGCCGTGGACCTGTCGCGCCGGCCGTTCACGCTCTCCGGCGATAGCGGCAGCCGCTACCAAGGCGAGACCCTGATCATCTGCACCGGCGCCTCGGCGCGCTGGCTCAACCTGCCGAGCGAGGCGCGCTATCAGGGTTTCGGCGTTTCCGCCTGCGCCACCTGCGACGGCTTCTTCTTCCGCGGCAAGCACGTCGCCGTCATCGGCGGCGGCAACACCGCGGTCGAGGAGGCGCTGTTCCTGACCAACTTCGCCGACCGGGTGACCCTGGTGCACCGGCGCGACCAGTTGCGGGCGGAGAAGATCCTGCAGGAGCGGCTGTTCCGCAATCCGAAGATCGAGGTGGTGTGGGACCACGTGGTCGACGAGATCGTCGGCACCGAGATGCCGCTCGGCGTCACCGGCCTGGTGCTGCGTTCGACCCGGACCGGGGCGACCAAGGACATCGCCATCGACGGCGTGTTCATCGCCATCGGTCACACGCCCAACACCGAGCTGTTCCGCGGCCAGCTCGCCATGGACGCCGAGGGCTACATCACCACCGTGCCGGGCAGCACGGTCACCAGCGTGCCCGGCGTGTTCGCCGCGGGCGACGTCCAGGACAAGGTGTTTCGCCAAGCCGTGACCGCCGCGGGGACCGGGTGCATGGCCGCGCTGGAGGCCGAGCGGTTCCTCGCCGAACGGGAAGCGGCGACCGAAGCCGCGGCCTGAGGCCCGGCGCGCGCAATAATCACGGCCGAAAGGCCAGCCGAAGCCCGCCGCAAGAGCGGGCGCTCACGAGGGGAGACCGGGGACTTCATGGACTGGGACAAGCTGCGCATCTTTCAGGCCGTGGCCGAGGCGGGGAGTTTCACCCACGCCGGCGACTCCCTGAACCTGAGCCAGTCGGCGGTCAGCCGGCAGGTGGGGGCGCTGGAGGAAAACCTCCAGGTTCCGCTCTTTCACCGCCACGCCCGCGGCCTGGTCCTGACCGAGCAGGGGGAAATCCTGTTCAAGGCGGCCCGCGAGATCCTGGCCAAGCTCAACATGGTCGAGGCCCGGATCATCGAGAGCCGCGAGCGGCCGCAGGGCCCGCTCAAGGTGACGACCACCATCGCCTTCGGCTCCGTCTGGCTGGCGCCGCGGCTGAAGGAGTTCCTCGAGGACTACCCCGACATCGAGGTGTCGCTGGTGCTGTCCGACAACGAGCTCGACCTGTCGATGCGACAGGCCGACATCGCCATCCGCCTCACCGCGCCGACCCAGTCGGACCTGGTCCAGCGGCGGCTCATGGTGCTGCGCTATCATGTCTTCGCCGCCCCCAGCTACCTGCAGAAGCTGGGGATGCCGCGCCGGCCCGAGGACCTCGACCACCACCGGCTGATCGTCTTCGGCGAGGACGCGAGGCCGCCGCTGCCCAACCTCAACTGGCTGCTGGATGCCGGAGCCCGCGACGGCACCAAGCGCAAGGCCTACCTCAAGGTGAACAGCACCTACGGCATCTTCCGGGCGGTGCAGAGCGGCATCGGCATCGGTGCCCTGCCGCATTACCTCAACCAGGAGACGGGCAACCTGGTCGAGGTCCTCCCCGAGATCCGCGGGCCCGACGTCGACGTCTACTTCGTCTACCCGGACGAGCTGCGCAACTCCAACCGCATCGCCGTCTTCCGCGAGTTCATGGTGCGCAAGATCGAGGAGCTGAACGGGTAGGCCGCTCCACGATGATGTCGATGCGCTGTCGCCAACCTTAAGGTCGCGTGGCGACGGCGAAGCCGCATTGCCCTCACCCTCCCGCTCGCGGCACGCTGCTTCGCGGGCCCCTCCCTCTCCCACGGCTTCGCGCGGGCGAGGGTCCCATTGCGCCGCTTATGCCGCCGCACTCCCTCTCCCGCGCGCCGAAGGCGCAAGTGGGAGAGGGCCGGGGTGAGGGCTGCATGGGGATTTGCAGGCGATCCGCTTCTGGTGCCGCGCCCGGCCGATCGCGTTCTGCTCCGGCGGATCGTGCGGGTCCTGCCGCTACCGGCCGCGGACGACGTGGAGGGGATGGTGGGCCTCGACCGGCAGTGACGGCCGGTCCTGGTCCACTTCCGTCAGCGCCTCCACCTCGCGCATGCTCTCGCGGCTGCGCTTGGCGATCCGCTGGTACTCCTCGGTGCCGCGCCGCTTCCAGGCGATCTCGTCGTCGGTGAGCGTGCGCCTGACCTTGGCCGGGATGCCGGCGGCCAGCGAGCGGGGCGGCACGACGAAGCCGCCGGCGACGAAGGACATGGCGGCAACGAACGCGTAGTCGCCGATCTCGCAGCCGTCCATCAGCACCGAGTTCATGCCCACCAGCGCGTGGGCGCCGACGCTGGCGCCGTGGAGCACCGCGCCGTGGCCGACGTGGCCCCAGGGGCCGATGCGGCACTCCGCTTGCGGGAAGCAGTGCAGCACGCACTGGTCCTGAACGTTGGCGCCGGCCTCGACCAGGATCCTGCCGATGTCGCCGCGCAGCGCCGCGCAGGCGCCGATGTAGCAGTCGGCGCCGACCACGACGTCGCCGATCAGGACCGCCGAGGGGTGGACGAAGGCGCTGGGATGCACCACCGGGACGACGCCGTCGATGGCGTAGACCTTGACCATGTCTTTGCGTGCTCCTCCGTCGCTCGCCGCCGGCCGGGACGTTCGCGGCCGGCGCGGCCCTTGTCTTGACTGCTGCCCGCTGTTAGGTATACAGACCTATAAGAGGAATTTGATCTAGGACTGCCGCCGCCTGTCCCGGCTGCGTCCGCCCTTCCGCCCGCCCGTCCGCTTCTACCATCCCGCCGCCGGTTCCCGAGGGTTTTTCATGCAAGAGCACATCAAGATCAGCAACATCCCGCCTCGCGTGCAGTACGTCGGCGACGGCGGGCAGACGGAGTTCTTCTTCCCCTTCGCGATCTTCAGGCCCGAGCAAGTCGAGGTGTTCCTCGACGGCGAGCGCCACACCGGCGCCATGACGGTGCTGGGCGCCGGCGAGAGCGCCGGCGGCTCGGTAATCCTGGGCGAGGCGCCGGGCGAGGGCGTCCTCGTCACCCTGCGCCGGCGCGTCGCCGTGGAGCGGACCACCGACTTCCAGCCGGCCGGCGCCTTCAGCGCCCGGCTGATCAACGACGAGTTCGACTACCTGACCGCGGCGCTGCAGCAGGTCGCGGCCGACGCCGAGACCAGCCTTCGGTTGGCGGCGACCGATCCGATCGTCGACATGACCCTGCCAGCCGTGCCGTCGCGGGCGGGGCGGGTGCTCGCCTTCGACGACGACGGCCGGCCGAAGCCGGAGAGCCGCGACGAGGTCGCGGCCGGCATCCGGCACGGGAAGATCGGCGGGCTCGACGAAGACGATCACCCGCATTACCTGACCGCGCTGCGCGCCGACGCCTGGATGGCGGTGAAGTCCCTCGACGACCTGCGCGAGGGGCTCACGGTGAAGCGCTACACCTTCAAGGACAAGAGCAAGCTTGCCGGGCTTCCGGCCGACGCCGAGGCCAACCCGCCGCGGGTCAGCGAGGCCGAGAAGCTCTCGGGCTCGGAGTGGGAGCCGCGCACGTTCTCGCCCCGCGACGTCGTCGATCTCGCCCGCCGCTTCACCGGAGGCGTCACGAGCGGCTCCGGCGTCGCCGTCCACGCCATGCTCGTGGGTCTGAGCGCCGACGACCACCTGCAGTACCTGACGGCGGACCGCGCCGAGGCTTGGCTCGCCGGCAAGACCGCGGACGCGATCCCCGACGGCGAGAGCAACCGCTACATGCGCCTCGCGGGCGGCGGCACGGCGGAGACGGCAGCCCGCGCCGACCACGACCACGCCGGCGCCTACGAACCCGCCTTCGCCAAGAACACCGCCTTCAACCGCGACTTCGGCAGTGGCCCGGACGACGTTTCCGCCGGCGACCACGGCCACGACGCCGGCGCGATCGTGACCGGTGTCATCGCCCCGGAGCGGCTGCCGATGCTCACCGGCGATACCGGCGGCGGCGGGCAGGCCGGGGCGGTGCCGGCGCCGGCGGCGGGCGACGCGGCGGCCGGCAAGTTCCTGGCCGCGGACGCGACCTGGCGGGCTCCCGTCCTCCAGGGCACCATCGCCCGGGGTGCCAGCTTTCCGCTGTCCCCGGAGGTCGGCGACGCCGTCTACCGCAACGATCTCGGCTGCCTGTTCTTCTACGACGGGACGCGGCGGAAGTGGCTGGGCGAGCTCGAAAGCGACGGCGCCGGCTTCAGCGGCGAGCACGGCAACGTCTATCTCCGCCGCTTCAACGGCGGCGACATGAGCGCCACCAACGGCATCCTCATCCCCTACGACGCGACCATCGTCGGCCTCAGCATGGCCTGGACCTCGGCGCGGGCCGGCAACGTCCACGTCGTGCGCAACGGCACGGTGCTGGCGACGCTTCCGTTCCCGGCGGCGACCTCGGTCGCGTCCATGGACCTCAACGTCGATTTCGCCGCCGGCGGGATCCTCGCCTTCTCCACCAGCGGCCACACGAGCACCCTGACGACGCCGCAGCTCCGCTGCTGGTGGCGACGCCGGGCCGCGTAAAGCGCGGTGTCATTACGTCGTTAACGACGTCGTCGTTGCGAGGAGGCGCAGCCGACGAAGCCGTAGCATGACTGGACTTCACTCCGCGGCTCGCCTCCCCTGCAGCACCGGGCACGAGAGACAACCGGCTATTGCGCGGCAGGGCGGCCAAGGGGCGGCCAAGGCAAACGGTGGCGCGGCGCAACCGTTTCCGCTAGTGTGGAGCGTTGGCCAACTGCAACCCGATTGAATGTCCATGAACGACGTCGACGACGCCGCCCGCTTGCCGGGGCAAGAGCCCTCCATGGAGGACATTCTCTCGTCGATCCGCCGGATCCTGTCCGAGGACGGTGAGAGTGCCGCCGACGACGGCAACGACGAGGACTTCGGCGACCTCGCCAACGCGGCGGTGATGAACGTCGGCCAGGACAAGGCCGCGGCCGCCGAGGCCTCCTCCCGTCCGGAGCCGGCGCCCGTGCGCGGCGGCCGGGCGAAGCGCCGCGAGGACTACGCGCTGGCCGAGAAGGAGGACACCGACCTCGCCCCCGGCGCCGACTTCGCCACCAGCAACGTCTTCCACCTGACCCCGGAGATGCGGCTGCCGCCGGAACGGCAGGTCCTGTCGCAGACAACCTCGGCGGCCTCCAGCGACGTGCTGTCGCAGCTCGCCAAGGCGATCCTCGATCGTCGCGACATCGGCGTCGGCGGCCGGGACATGACCATCGAGGGGCTGGTCCGGGAAATGCTGCGGCCGCTGCTCAAGGAATGGCTGGACCGCAACCTGCCGTACCTGATCGAGCGGCTGGTCAAGAAAGAGATCGACCTGATGGTCAACCGGGCGGAACGCCTGGAGGATTGACCGTCCGCCGGCACAGCCGCTAACAAGGCCGTCTCCAGACCTCCTTTGGGAAAGCCGCGCCGTAGCCCGCGCGCGGGCGAAAGCGGCCATGCTCGAACCCACCTACAAGCCCGCGGACATCGAGGGCACTTGGTACGACCGCTGGGAGCGGGCCGGCGCCTTCGCCTGCGGCCGCCACCCGGAGCGCGCGCCCTACACCATCGTCATCCCGCCGCCGAACGTCACCGGCAGCCTGCACATGGGCCACGCGCTCAACAACACGCTGCAGGACATCCTGGGGCGGCACGCCCGCATGGCCGGCCACGACGTGCTCTGGCAGCCGGGGACCGATCACGCCGGCATCGCCACCCAGATGGTCGTCGAGCGTCAGCTCGACCGCGAGGGGCTGAGCCGCCACGACCTCGGCCGCGAGGCCTTCATCGAGCGCATCTGGGCGTGGAAGGCGCAGTCGGGCGGCGCCATCATCGGCCAGCTTCGCCGGCTGGGCGCCTCCTGCGACTGGTCGCGCACCCGCTTCACCATGGACGACGGGCTGTCGGCGGCGGTGCGCCGGGTGTTCGTCTCCCTCTACCGGCAGGGGCTCATCTACCGCGACAAGCGCCTGGTCAACTGGGACCCGCTGCTGCAGACGGCGATCAGCGACCTGGAGGTCGAGCAGCGCGAGGAGCACGGCAAGCTCTGGACCTTCCGCTACCCGCTGGAGGGCGAGCCCGGACGCTTCGTCTGCGTCGCAACCACCCGCCCCGAGACGATGCTGGGCGACACCGCCGTCGCGGTCCATCCCGAGGACGAGCGCTACGCCGACGTCGTCGGCAGGCGCTGCATCCTGCCGATCATGGACCGGCCCATCCCGATCGTCGCCGACCCCCACGCCGACCCGGAGAAGGGTACCGGCGCGGTGAAGATCACCCCGGCCCACGACTTCAACGACCTCGAAGTCGGCCGGCGGCACGGCCTGCCCATGATCAACGTGCTCGACGCCCGCGCCTGCCTCAACGAGGCCGCGCCCGAGCGCTACCGCGGCCTCGACCGCTACGAGGCCCGCGACGCCATCGTCGCCGAGATGCAGAGCCTCGGCCTGGTGGAGAGGATCGAGGAGCACGCCCTGGCGCTACCCTACGGCGACCGCTCCGGCGTCGTCGTCGAGCCGTGGCTGATGGACCAGTGGTTCGTCGACGCCAAGGCCCTGGCGGGACCGGCGATCGAGGCGGTCGAGGCCGCGCGCACCCGGTTCGTGCCCGAGCAGTGGACCCGCACCTACTACGAATGGATGCGCAACATCCAGCCGTGGTGCATCTCCCGGCAGATCTGGTGGGGTCACCAGATCCCGGCCTGGTACGGGCCGGACGGGCGCATCTTCGTCGCCGAAACACAGGCGGAAGCCGAAGCGGAGGCGGCCAAGGCGTACGGCGAAGCCGTCGCGCTCCGCCGCGACGAGGACGTGCTCGACACCTGGTTCTCCTCGGCGCTGTGGCCGTTCTCGACGCTGGGCTGGCCGGAGGAGGCGCCCGAGGTCGGCCGCTACTACCCCACCGACGTGCTGGTCACCGGCTTCGACATCATCTTCTTCTGGGTCGCCCGGATGATGATGATGGGCCTGCACTTCATGGGCGAGGCGCCGTTCCACACCGTCTACATCCACGCCCTGGTCCGCGACGAGAAGGGCCAGAAGATGTCGAAGTCGAAGGGGAACGTCATCGACCCCCTCGACCTGATCGACCGGTACGGCGCCGACGCGCTCCGCTTCACCCTGACGGCGCTGGCCGTCCAGGGCCGCGACGTGAAGATGTCGGAGAGCCGGGTCGAGGGCTACCGCAACTTCTGCACCAAGCTGTGGAACGCCGCCCGGTTCTGCCAGATGAACGGTGCTTCTCCGGTGCAGGGGTTCGACCCCGCGTCGGCCACCGAACCCGTCAACCGCTGGCTCATCGGCAAGCTCGCCGCCGCCGCCGGGGAAGCGTCGGAGGCGCTCGCCGCCTACCGCTTCAACGACTACGCCAACGGCCTCTATCAGTTCGTCTGGGCGACCTTCTGCGACTGGTACCTGGAGTTCGCAAAGCCCCTGCTGCTGGAAGGCGCCGCCGCCGCCCAGGCCGAGACCCGCGCGGTCGCCGGCTGGACGCTGGACCAGATCCTGCTCCTGCTCCATCCGGTGATGCCGTTCGTGACCGAGGAGCTTTACGCCGAGACGGCGCGGCGCGACGGCGGGCTGCTGGTCGACCGGCCGTGGCCGGACGCCGACGCGCTGCCCCGCGACGCCGAGGCGGAGGGCGAGCTCGACTGGGTGATCCGGCTGATCTCGACGGTGCGGGCGATGCGCGCCGAGGCCAACGTTCCGCCCGGCGCGCGGATCGCGCTGAAGCTCCGCGCGGCCGATGCAGGCGTCGCCGGCCAGGTCGCCGAGCAAGTCGCCCGCCATCGCCGCCTGATCGAGAGCCTGGCCCGCGTGGCCGGCGTCGAACTCATCGACGCCGAGCCGCCGAAGGGCTCGGTGCAAGCCGTGTGCGACGGCACGACCGTCATCCTGCCTCTGGCCGGCGTCATCGACGTCGCCGCCGAGCGCGCCCGGCTGGACAGGGAGCTGGCCCGGCTCGCGGCCGAGATCGGCAGGCTGAACAAGAAGCTGGAGAACCCGGGCTTCCTCGCCAAGGCCCCGGCCGAGGTGGTGGCGACCGAGCGCGAGCGGCTGGAGGCGGCGGCACTCGCGCAGGCCAAGCTCAGCGAGGCCGCCCGCAGGCTGGCGGAGCTGTGACGCCCCGTATGAAACCGCGAAGGAAACAAGCTCCCCCGTGGACGGCCGGAACACGTCGCGCGCGCCGCCGTCGATGGATGGCCGTAACGAGTACGGCCGTGACGGCTCGGTTACAACGGCTGGCGTCGCTCGCCCGGAGCAGCAGACGCGTACACTCCACCGTCACCCGCGGACTTGTTCCGCGGGTCCATCAGGAGGGCCGTAACACGCACGGCATGACCATCGGGAAATACGCAACCTGCACATCCCTACCGTCACGGCCGGACGTGTCCGGGCTCGTCCCGGCGGTCCATGAGGTAATGCGGCACAGCGAGACATGACCAAGAAGATCATCCTCGCCATCGGCATGGCCTCTGTCGTCGTCTGGATCGTCCTGCTGGTCCGGATGCTGGCCGCCAACCTCGCCGCCGGCTGACCGCGCCCCTCGCTGAAAGCGGCCTGACGGCTGGACGCGGCTTCCTTGATCCGCAGAGGCGCCGCGTCTAGTGTCGCGGCCTCCCCTAGCCCCGCGTGGTCATCGCCTCCCTGGACATTCGCCGCGGAGATCTGGGCCCAGACCGAGGGCAGCGTCGATGGCTTCGTCTGCGCCGTCGGCTGATCGACCAACTTCGCCCGCGACCGTACCGCCGCGTTCGATGACCGCACGGATCGCTGCCTCGTCCGGACGAGAGCCTCGCTATGTGGATCCGCTGGCTTCGCGACAGGCTTGCGCGATACCGCCATGGCGGAGCCTGCCGCCGCCTATTACGTTGGAATACCGTGGAAAGCGCTTGTACAACCCCGTGAGCTTTCGCGCACACTTCTTGACGATGGCCTCCGGGTTGTCCTCCCCCTACGAGGCCGAACCGTTTCCGTCGCCGAAGATCCTTGACGAGCGCGACAAGTTCGTACTTCGAGTAGTCTCTCTGTGGCGTTTCCATGGGTTGTCGATGCGGTAGGGGGATGTCACAGAAACGCGGGGAAGGGGCTTCTGTGCGTACATGATTAAGTGTCGGCTGCCAGACGATTCGTTAGCAGCCTCGAGATCGGGGAGTAATTTCGACAATGGGTAGCTGCATTTACTGTAATGCTCCTGCAGGCGCTCTTCGCAGATCACACGCGGCATGCCGGGCAAGTTTCAAGAATGGTGCATCTAGGATAGTTACACTCATTGAAAATGCGGGCTGTGGCAGCACTAACACATCGGAGTTGGTGGCGGAAATCGAAATGACCGCCGCCTGCAGTTATATTGACAATTTAAAACTTCGTGCCCTTCTAATTTCCGGATGGGAAAAGGCAGTCACTAAAGCATTTGAAGACGGGGTAATAAGTAACGAAAAAGAAACAGCGCTTGGCGAGTTGATAAAGCATTTTGAGTTATCCCAAGGCGAGTTGGACAAGAACGGCAGCTATACGAAACTTGTTAAAGGTGCGTTGCTTAGAGACGTGCTAGAAGGCGAGGTGCCAGCTCGGGTGAGCGTGGTCACGGGGTGTCCCGTGAATCTGCAGAAAGGCGAAAAGCTGGTCTGGATGTTTGGTGATGTAAGATACCGTACATTTAAAACCGTTACGCATAATGTTGGCCGTTCACATGGGGGTAGTGTGCGAATAGCTAAGGGCGTGTATTACAGAACAGGAGCGTTCGAGAGCAGGCGTATAAATTTGTCAGAGCAGGTCATAGATACAGGAATATTAGTTGCGACGAATAGGCATATATATTTTGCCGGGGACGCCAAAAAGTTCAGGGTGCAGTATGATAGAATTATTTGTTTTGAGCCTTTCACAGATGGCATTGGTATCCAGCGCGATGTTGAGACGGCGAAACCGGAGTTTTTTGCCACAGGGGACGGGTGGTTCACCTACAACCTGCTAACGAACTTGGCGCAGCTAGGCTAAAAATGGTTTCGTGGTGTAAACCCAATTGATGGGCCCACATAGATGATGTCACAAAAAGTAGTCCCTGGCCGCGTCTAGTGTCGCGGCCTCCCGCTAGCCCCGCGTGGTCATCGCCTCCATGGACATTCGCCGCGGTTTCGTCGACGCCATCGGCAACACGCCGCTGATCCGCCTGAACAAGGCCTCGGAGCTCACCGGCTGCGAGATCCTCGGCAAGGCCGAGTTCCTCAATCCCGGCAGCTCTGTGAAGGACCGGGCGGCTTTGGCGATCGTCCTCGACGCCGAGGAGCGGGGCGCGATCGAGCCGGGCGGGCTGATCGTCGAGGGCACCGCCGGCAACACCGGCATCGGCCTGGCCCTGGTCGGCAACGCCCGGGGCTACCGCACCCTGATCGTCATCCCCGAGACGCAGAGCCAGGAAAAGAAGGACATGCTGCGGCTGTGCGGCGCCGAGGTCCGCGAGGTCCCGGCGGTGCCGTACGCGAACCCCGAGAACTACGTGAAGCTGTCCGGCCGGCTCGCCGCGGAGCTGGCGAAGACGGAGCCGCACGGCGCCGTCTGGGCCAACCAGTTCGACAACGTCGCCAACCGTGCGGGCCACTACCGCACCACCGGGCCGGAGATCTGGGCGCAGACCGAGGGCAGCGTCGACGGCTTCGTCTGCGCCGTCGGCACCGGCGGGACCCTGGCCGGCGTCGGCGCCTACCTGAAGGAGCGAAAGCCCGGGCTGCAAATCGGGCTCGCCGACCCGATGGGTGCCGCGCTCTACCACTACTACCGGCACGGCTCGCTGAAGGCCGAGGGCGAGTCGATCACCGAAGGCATCGGCCAGGGGCGGATCACCGCCAACCTCGACGGCGCCGCGGTGGACCACGCCTGGCGCATCGAAGACGCCGAGGCGCTGGAGATCGTTTTCGACCTGCTCCGCCACGAGGGACTGTGCCTCGGCGGCTCCAGCGGCATCAACGTCGCCGGGGCCATGCGCCTCGCACGCGAGCTGGGCCCCGGGCACACGATCGTCACCATCCTCTGCGACTACGGCACCCGCTACCAGTCGAAGCTCTACAACCCGGCGTTCCTGCGCGGCAAGGGGCTGCCGGTGCCGGCCTGGCTGGAGACCGCGCCATGAGCGCGCCGGAGCCGGGCGGCCTGCTCGCCGGCGCGGCCTGGCTGGCGGAGCATCTCGACGACCCGCAGGTCCGCATCCTCGACGGCAGCTTCCACGTGCCGGGCAGCGGCCGCGACCCGCGCGCCGAGTTCCAGGCGGGGCACATCCCCGGCGCCGCCTTTTTCGACATCGACGCCATCCGCGCCGAGGCGAACCCGCTGCCGCACATGCTTCCGTCGCCGGAGGTGTTCGCCGAGCGCGTCGGCGCCCTCGGCATCGGCGACGAGACGCTGGTCATCGCCTACGACGCGCCGGGGTCGCTGGCGGCGCCCCGCGTCTGGTGGATGTTCCGCTGCTTCGGCCACGACCGGGTCGCCGTGCTCGACGGCGGCCTCGCCGCCTGGCAAGCGAGCGGTGGCGCGATCGAGACCGGCCCGGCCAAGCCGCGGCCGAGGGCGTCCTTCACCCCGCGTTTCCGCCCGGAGCTGGTAGCGAGCCGCGAGACCGTCCTGGCCGCGCTGCACGATGCGGGCCGCGTGCAGATCGCCGACGCCCGTCCGCCCGGCCGGTTCGCCGGCGTCGATCCGGAGCCGCGCCCGTCTTCGAGACAGGGCCATATTCCGGGAAGCCGCAACGTCCCGGCGATGAGCCTGATCGACCCGACGCGGGCGGGCGCCTGGCGTTCGACCGGCGAGTTGGCGCAAGCATTCGCCGCAGCGGGGATCAACCCGGGCCGGCCGCTCGTCGCCTCCTGCGGCTCGGGCGTCACCGCCTGCGCCATCGCCTTCGCCGCCGCCCTTTTGGGCCGCGAGACGGCCGTCGTCTACGACGGCTCCTGGGCCGAGTGGGGCAACCGCGACGACACGCCGGTGGAGCGGACCGGCGCATGAGCACCAAGGAGACGCGGCTGCTCGGCGCCGGCAGGTCGCCCGAAGCCAACCATGGCATCGTCAACCCGCCCGTCTACCACGCCTCGACCATCGTCTTCCCAACGCTTGCGGCGCTGGAGGAGGCGGACCGCACGCCCTACCAGGGCACCCGCTACGGCCGGCGCGGAACGCCCACCACCTTCGCCCTGGAGGAGGCGGTGGCCGAGCTGGAGGGCGGCTATCGCAGCATCGCCGTCCCGTCCGGGCTCGCCGCCATCACCACCAGCCTGCTCGCGTTCCTCAGGACCGGCGACCACCTGCTGATGGTCGATACCACCTACGCCCCCACCCGGCGGTTCTGCGATACGGTTCTGGCCGGCCTCGGGATCGCGACCAGCTACTACGACCCGCTGGCCGATATCGCGCCGCTGCTCAGGCCCAACACCCGCGTGGTCTTCACCGAAAGCCCGGGGTCCTTGACCTACGAGGTGCAGGACGTCCCGCGCCTGGCGGAAGCCGCCCGCGCCGCCGGCGCCGTCGTCATGCTCGACAACACCTGGAGCGCCGGGCTGCTGTTCGCCCCGTTCGCCCACGGCGTCGACGTCTCGATCCAGGCCGCGACGAAGTACGTCGTCGGCCATTCCGACGTGATGCTCGGCACCATTACGACCACGGAAGCCTGCTTCCTCCGGGCGAAGCGGGCGGCGTCGCTCCTGGGCCTGGCCGCCGGCCCCGACGACTGCTACCTGGCGCTCCGCGGCCTGCGCACGCTGGCCGTGCGCCTCGCCCGTCACGAGCGGACGGCGCTCGCGCTCGCCGACTGGCTGGGGCAGCGGCCGGAGGTGCGGCGCGTGCTGCACCCGGCGCTCCCGAATTGCCCGGGCCACGACGTCTGGCGGCGCGATTTCACCGGCAGCAACGGGCTGCTCTCCATCGTGCTGCATGACGTGCCCAAGCCGGCGCTGGCCGCCATGCTCGACGGCCTGAAGCTGTTCGCCATGGGCTATAGCTGGGGCGGTTACGAGAGCCTGATCGTGCCGTTCGAGCCGGAGCACGCCCGCAGCGCGACGCCCTGGACCGGCGGCGGCCCCTGCCTGCGCCTGCACTGCGGTCTGGAGGATCCCGGCGATCTGATCGCCGATCTGGAAGCCGGCTTCGCCCGCTTGGCCGCGGCTGCGGCCTGAGCGGCCGAGGCGCTTCGGCTCAGCGCGGCCCCGCCGGCGGCGGGGTCACCGATTGGATGCGCTGGCCGACGAGCTTCTGCAGAACCTTGAACGCCGGCTGGTCGACGAACATGAAGGTGACCGTCAGCCGGCGGCGGTCGTCGCTGATCCGCAAGACCCGGGCGCGCACCTCGACCGGCGTCAGCGCCTCGCCGTCGGCGGCGATGCCGTCGATGCCGAACAGCGATCCGGGGGTCAGCGCGCCGGCGTAGTCCTCGATGACGAACCCGCCCATGCTCCAGTCCGCGGTGGCGTAGGTTCGGCCCTCCAGCGACAGGCTAAGCGGCGGCTGGGTGAACCGCTGGTGGCGCCTGCGCTCGCCGGGATAGCCCTCAGCGTTCACTCGTTCCCCTTCCCGCGCCGTTTGCGCGCACGACCTTCCACGCCGGCGTCCATTGCGGGCGACGGCCCGGCGAGTTAATCACAAACGTCGCCCGATGCCAAATCATCAGCAACCGAAAGGCTTACGGGATTCAAGGGCATCCGCACCCGAAACGTGACGGCGGTCACTGACGGCAGGGTGGCGAGCGGCGATGATGGCGACATGGCGGCTTGCCGGGGACGGGCTCGATGCCCGGTCCCAGACAGGCCCGACCCGAAGGCGGACCCAGATGCCGGACACGTCCCATCCCAATGCCCCACCGCCGCCCGCGGCGCCGCGGTCGCCCGCGAGCCACGCCGAGGCGGAGCGGCGGGCGCTGCGGACGCTGTGGTGGGCCATCGAGCATTGCCCGGCGGCGATCATGATCACCGACCGCGAGGGCCGCATCGTCTACGTCAATCCCCGCTTCAGCCAGGTCACCGGCTACGGCCGCACCGAGGTACTCCACCGCAACCCGCGGTTCCTGAAGTCGGAAGCCAGCGGCCCCGCGTTGCACGAGGAGCTCTGGGCGGCGCTGGCGGCGGGCGAGGACTGGCGGGGGACGCTTTGCAACGGCCGCGCCGACGGGCACGTCTACGCCGCCGACGTGGCCATCGCCCCGGTGAAGGACGCCGCCGATCACGTCAGCCATTACGTCGCCGTCTACGGCGAACCGCGGCCGCTGGCGCCGGCCGGGGCTCGCGACGGAGCACGCGACGGGGTCCACCACGGGGTCCACGACGGGGTCCACGACGGCGCCGATGACGCTGCCGATGATGCGGCGCCGGAAGCCGATGCTCCAGGCGCCGGGCAGGACGCACCGGCCGACTTCCGTGCGCTGGTGGACGCCGCGCCGCACGGGATGATCGTCGAGCGAGACGGCCGGGCGCTCTACGCCAACCGCGCCTGCGCCGCCATGGTCGGCTACGCCCGGGCCACCGACGTGGTGGCCCTGCCGAGCCTCGCCGTGCTCTTTGCCGACGAGGACCGCGCACGGGTGCAGCGCTACTGGCGCGCGTACGCGAGCAGGATCCCGGCGCCCAAGGCCTTCGAGTGCCGCGGCGTCAAGAAGGACGGCTCGATCGTCTGGCTCGACATCCGCGTCCAGTCCTGCGACGTCGGCGGCGGCGCCGCCAGCCTCTGGACCGTCGCCGACGTCACCCTGCGCAAGATCTACGAGGACCGCCTGCACCACCAGGCGAACTTCGACCCGGTGACGCAGCTGCCGAACCGCTGGCTCGCGCTCGACCGCCTCGTGCATGCGATCGTCACCGGCCGGCGGCGGTTCCGCAAGGTGGGCGTGCTGTTCATCGACATCGACGACTTCAAGACGATCAACGACACCTTCGGCCATGCCGTCGGCGACCGCTTCCTGCGCCAGCTCGGCGAGCGGATCCGGCTCTGCGTCCGTGAGGAGGACACCGTCGCCCGCATCGGCGGCGACGAGTTCACCGTCGTGCTCCCCGACCTGCGCTCGGTCGCCGATGCGGAGGGCGTGGCGCGCAAGATCCTCGAGGCGGTGGCGGCGCCTTTCGCCCTCGAGGGCCGCGAGGCCTTCGTCGGCGCCAGCATCGGCATCACCATGTCGCCGGAGGACGGGACCGACGCCGAGACCCTGCTCGGCAACGCCGACGCGGCGATGTACAAGGCCAAGACGTCGGGCCGCAACCAGCTCCGCTTCTTCACCCCGGAGCTCAACGCCCGGACCATCAACCGCAACCGCGCCGAGGCGCGGCTGAAGAGCGCGCTGGAGCGCGACGAGCTGCGCGTCCTCTACCAGCCGATCGTGAGCCTGGAGAGCGGGCAGATCCTCGGCGCCGAGGCGCTGCTGCGCTGGCACGACCCGGAGCTCGGCATCGTCGACGCCGAGCATTTCATCCGGGTGGCCGAGGAGACCGGGTTGATCGTCCCGATCGGCGCCTGGACCATGACCATGGCCTGCCGCGACGCCGCCCGGTGGTGCCGGGACGGGCGGAGCGGCGCCTTCGTCTCGGTCAACGTCTGCAGCCGGGAGTTCAGGGCAAAGACCCTGGCCGAGGACGTGGTCCGGGCTTGCCGCGAGCACGGCCTGCCCGCGGGCGGCTTGCACCTCGAACTGGGCGAGAGCGTGCTGATGCAGGAGTTGCCGCAGATCGTCCGCGCCCTTCGCCAACTCGCCTCGGCGGGTGTGCGGCTCGCCGTCGACGACTTCGGCACCGGCTACTCGTCGCTGAACTCGCTGAGCCGGTTCCCCCTCGACACCGTCAAGATCGACGGCTCGCTGACCCGGCGCATCGTCACGAGCCCGGTGCAGGCGTCCCTGGTCGAGGCGATCATCGCCTTCGCCCACAGGCTGGGCTTGCGGGTGGTGGCCGAAGGGGTGGAGACCGCCGAGCAGTTGGCCCTGCTCAGGAGCCGCCACTGCGACGCGGCGCAAGGCTGGCTGTTCAGCGAGCCCCTCACCGCCGACGGCATCGAGGAGCTGCTGGCGGCGCGGGGGCCGCGGCCCGCCCCGGAGGGCGGGCAGTCGTAGCGGTTGCCGGCGTAGCGGTTACCGGCGTAGCGGGGGCAGACGTAGCGAAGGCCGAGGCTTGGCGGCGCCCGCCGTGAAGCTGGACGTGAGGCTGGAGGGGCGGGTCTGGTTTACGCCACGTTCCTGAGCCGCGGGTTGGCGCCGATGGCGGCGCAGCTGCGCAAGGAGGTGAGCGCGCGGATCCAGGTTCGCTCCAGCCCGCGGTCGGTCTCGATGATGACGGCGCAGGCGGCGCCCTTGCCGAGGTCGGCGACGGCGGCGGCGTAGGCCTTGGCGAAAATCTCGTGGTCGGCCTGGGCCGAGATGACGAACACCCGGCGGCTGGCGCGGACGTCGCTGGCGATCGCCTTCAGGTCGAAGCCGAGCGGGCCGCGGTCGCCGGGCTCGTCGCTGTCGTCGGCGACCAGCACCAGCCGGCGCGCGGCGCGCCGGTTCGCGGGCACCTGCACCCCGGCGCAGATCATCTCCACCTCGAAATCGAAGCGCCTGGCGCCGGCGAAGGCGCTGCGCAGGTAGTCCGGCATGTCATCGAGGACGTCGGCGGGGAGATCGCGGACGCGCAGCCAGCCTTGCTGAAGATCGACCATTATCGGGAAGCCTCACCACTACGGTTTTCGACACCGTCCCGGGCGGCTTCTCCTCCCTTGTTGGCCGAACGATTAGCATGGTCTGCTTCTTCGGTCCAGGAATTTTGTCCTCATAACGCCGCGGGCCCACGGAGGCCGCTACCCCATACGGGGCTTCCAGTCACCATAGCCGGCATTCCGACGCAGCGAAAGCCCCGGCCGTACGGCGGCGACGATTTCGTTGAAAAACGACCGGCGCGGCACCCTGCTGCGCGAACGCCACCGCAACCCGGCCCGCCTCGGCGGCAGGCGCCGGACCCTCGGCTCCGTCCCCGGAAGTGACGCGACGGCATGCCCATGGGGCCACGCATGGCGTTCCGTGGCGGGCCTCGCCCGGCCCAACCGGGCCACGCCGCCCCGGCGGTGAGGCGCGTCAGCCGCCGGAGGCTTGCGCCGCCTCGTGCTGCTCGCGCCGGTCGAGGCCGCGGGCCTTCACTGCCAGCATGACGATGTCGACCACGTCGTCGAGCTTGCGGAAGTAATCCGTGTTGACGATCAGGTCGAAGTTGGTGGGGTCGTTGTAGCGGCTGTGGAACAGGTCCCAGATGAACTTGCCGCGGCGCTTGTTGCTGTCTTGGACCTTGCGCTTGGCCTCGGCGTAGCTGATGCCCTCGTCCTCGGACAGCCGGGTGGCGCAGGCCTCGACCGAGCCGACGATCCGCACCCTCAGCACGTCGCGGCCGGCGAGGATGACGTGGCTGCCGCGGCCGACGATGACGCCGCCGGTGTGGTACAGGCCGCGGATCACGGTGGAGAGGAAGTGCACGTACTCGTCGCGCGAGACGTGCTTGCCGAACACCGCCGAGTAGATCCAGGCGTCGACGGCGTCGAGCTTCTCCTCGAGCTGGGCGATGAGCGCCGGGCTGACGTTGGCCTCGGCGGCGATGCCGTTGATGATCTCCGAGCCGAACATCTCGACGCCGAGCCGCCCCGCGACCTTTTCGGCGATGTAGTTGCCGCCGCTGCCGATGGTGCGCGAGATGGTGACCGTAGGCTTGCGCAGGCGACGTTCGCGAACGGGGGGCTCTTCGAGGGCGCGGACGATCGCCTGGATCACGCCTTGTGCATTTGCTGCCATTTTTTGGTCCTCTCCCTCGGCAGACTGTCTAGATATCATCCCCGCCTGAGATGTGAAAGCATCGTCGCCCCGTTGCCCAGGGCTATCGCATTTGGGCCCTGGGGAGTTGGGCGAGGAGGTCGAGGAGGAACGCGGTGTCCCAGCCGGCGCGTTTGAGCTTGCTGCGCATGGAGCCTTTCGAGGGCTCCAGCTTGGCGAGGTTGA
>Ga0209573_1000841_pt1 | contig 55036 bp, 32 predicted proteins | sample TNRBio252014_DNA_FD_185870 | JGI IMG/M metagenome (GOLD analysis project Ga0209573, IMG submission 185870) | Wastewater treatment Type I Accumulibacter community from EBPR Bioreactor in Madison, WI, USA - TNR Reactor_6/25/2014_ DNA (SPAdes)... | ecosystem: Engineered > Bioreactor > EBPR >...
TGGTAGATGCGCCCGATGCCGTAGGCCTCCAGCTCCTTGATCTCCTCGGGAAGGATGGTCCCTCCTCCCCCGCCGAAGATCTTGATGTGCCCCGCGCCCTTCTCCTTCAGCAGGTCGTACATGTACTTGAAGTACTCCATGTGCCCGCCCTGATAGCTCGTCATCGCGATCGCGTGGGCATCCTCTTGGATCGCGGTGTTCACCACGTCCTCCACGCTGCGGTCGTGCCCCAGGTGGATCACCTCGGCGCCGGTGCTCTGGATGATCCGCCGCATGATGTTGATGGCGGCATCGTGCCCATCGAAGAGCGAGGCGGCGGTAACAACGCGGATCTTGTGCTTGGGGACGTAGGGAGGGGCTGAGACAGCGGACATGGTGCGAAAATACCGGAGAGGAAGGGAAGAAAGATGGTTCTGGTCCAGTCCATCGCAACCCATGGTGATCAGACCGATGCGTCGTGTAGCCTGGCCGGTCCTCGGCGTTCGCCATCACCTGAGCGATCCAGATCCAGAATGGGCACTATTCCCCCCGCTGTTCCCCACCCGGACACCTCATCCAGCGCGCCCCGGATGTGCATAGCGCCGGTATCCCCCCTTCAAACCGCCCGTACTTCCTCCACGAACCACATCTCCAGCTCCCCCATTCCCTTGACACTGATCCTGCCGCGTGGGGTGAAGACAAGGTCCTGATGTTCCTTCACCAATTCGTACGTGGCATGGCTGATATTCACCCGACCCACCTCCCCACTGCTCTCCATGCGCGCCGCGGTATTCACGGTGGCTCCCCACACATCATACTGAAACTTGCTATCCCCCACCACCCCTGCCACGACCGCACCGGTGTGGATCCCGCACCGCATATTGAAATACGTTTGGTTCGAACCACTCCGCTCCGCTGCCCGTTCACCCACCCACCGTTGCATGGCCAGCGCCGCCCGTACGGTATTCACGGCGCTATCCGGCTTTGATTCGGGCAACCCGCCTGCGCACATGTACGCATCGCCGATCGTCTTGATCTTCTCCAAGCCGAATTGCCGGGCGATCCGATCGAACGCTCGGAAATAGGTATCGATCAAGGCGACCAGCTCCTTCGCGCTCATCCGTTCACTGAGGATCGCAAAGTCCGTGAAGTCCGTGAAGAGGATGCTTACCGACTCCACATCCTTCGCTACCGTGTGTCCACTCGCCTTCAACTCCTCGGCCACACTATGCGGCAGGATGTTGAGCAGTAGGCGTTCTCCCTTGGCACGCTCGGTATCGATCTGGTTGCGTGACCTTCGCATATGATCCAGTCGGCTCCAAAGACCGATCGCCAGCAGCAGTGCGAAGACGACCCCCACCGAGAATACCCTTTTTTGCGACCATTCCTGGGTGATGCGCATCTGATACTTGAGGTCGGCAGCCTGCTGTACTTTCAGTCGCTGCAGGCTATCTGCCAGTAACTGACGCTCAAAAGCGTAATTCATCTCCACCGACATAAGCCCTTTGGCGCGCTCCCTGCTCAGCAGACTGTCCTGGATCACCAGCATGCGTTGCAGCGCGGTCAATGCCCTTCCCGCATCGCCCTGGGCCTCGAATGCACGGTATAGGCACTCCTGGCACATCTTCTGAATGCTCAGGTATCCCAACCGTTCCGCCAACCGGAGCCCTTCCTCACAATGGGCACGTCCCTGGCCGAGCCGCCGAGCATCCACCTCCACCTGCCCGACCATTGCCAGTGTCTGGGCCTTCAACATGGGATTCTTTCCTTTTCCGAGGGTCGCCAAGGCGTTATGAAGGTAATACAACGCACTATCCGTGCGTCCCATCCGCGCAAGGCAACTGCCGAGATTGGCGTAACAAATGGCCACCCACTCACCACCACCCATGCGCTTCCGATAAGCCAGGTTCAACCGGTGATAGATCAAGGCGCTGTCCGGTCTTCCCAACTCCTCCAGCGCACTTCCCAGGTTACCGTATAGGATCGCGATCTGGTTTGTTTGTTCACGTCTGACCCGGATGGCCAGGCTCTTCCCATACAGCTCGATGGCCTCCTTGTAATTCCCCGCATTGTGATGAAGTGCTCCGATGGAATTATACACGGTCGCCGCTCCGTCCGGATCCTCGATCAAATCATAGATCCGAAGGGCATCATACAGGTCCTGTAACGCGCCTTGGAGATCGCCGACGACCTGTCGCACGGCGGCTCGCTCCACCAGCACTTTGCTGATCGCGACCGAATCGGCCAGCTCGATGGCGTTCAAATATGCCTCTTCCAGGTAGGCCTTCGCCTTCTCCAGGTCTCCGGCTCTTAGTTCGGTGGCTGACCGATCCACCAGGATCCGCCAATCCTTTACGTCCGCCCCTGACGTGAACCGAGGCACGACGGCCAAAAGAACGAATAGCAGTCGGCACCAACAGGCCCACGATCGGCCAGGCACCTTCGTCCCGTCAGGCGGATCACCATCGATCGTATGAACGCCGCCGATGGCCATGGAACAGGTTGATGACCGCCCTTCGTTGGTTGTGTGATCCAAAGTAAGGAATAGGCCCCGCATTTCCAATACCGAAGGACCCTACCGCGTACCTGCCCGCCCATTCCGGAAGGACCCTGCCGCATACCAGCCGCTATTGGGACCGACCCTGCAAATCCCTATATTTCGTTCACAAGATCCAATCACATGTCCGATCGCAATAACATCAAACCCTTCCGTACCACCTTACTGTTCGTCGGCGGCTGTGCCGTTGGCGCGGTGGTCGGCTACCTCTTCAAACCGGCACCCGTCGCCGAACCATGCCCACCCGAAGGGAACCCCTTGATCGAGGCGGTCGCGGCGTTCGACGCCACCACACTGAGCGAAATGCTGTCCTCTGCAAATGCCGTCCGGTTCTATCACGGCAACGACGGTACGAACAACACGTCCGTCGCCGGGCCGGTCGATGGATCCGGCAAACACCTGCCCACGGACCGGCCGATCTTCCATCGGTATGATGGCTTCTTCGGGACCGGGCCAGTGATCACAAGTATCGACGAAACCGTTGCCAAGGAAGTGGTGACCAGAGCGAACCCGACCTGGAGCATCGACCTCCAGAAAGTGGCCGTTCAATCGATGCTGAATACGCCGGACTGCAAGGCCATCGCACTCGTTGAACGCATGACCAGCGATGGTATCCCGACATTTGATCTGGTCCCGGTGAAATACGACCAAGGGAAATACCGCCAGGTGGGCACGGTGCGGCACACGATCATTGGTATGCCTTGTCCCAATTATTGTGGGGAAAAGGACAATTACCTGCACATGCATTGAAGCGGACCGCGCGAACAGGTGCCCGCCCGGTGTCCTACGTACCGCATCGGAACCTGATGGGCTACGCGGACCTTTTCAACGCGATGCCCCGAGGTCGTAAATGGCCTGGATGTCCCGAAGCCGCGCCTCGAAGTCGATCCTCAGGTCGATCAACCGGCCGGTACCGATATCGAACACCCAGCCATGCACCTGCGGGGTGCGGTCCTTGAGGTAGCTCTTCTGCACCACAGCGGTCTTAAGCACGTTGATGCACTGCTCCTCCACGTTCAGTTCCACGAGCCGGCGGTATCGCTGGCCCTCGTCGCGAATGGCATCCAATTCCAGCCGGTGCAAGCGGTAGACATCGCGGATGCTGCGCAACCACGGATTCAGCAGGCCAAGGTCCTGGGCCTGCATGGCAGCACGTACACCACCACAGAAATAGTGGCCGCACACCACCACATGCTTCACGTGCAGGAAACCCACGGCATACTCGATCACGCTCAAGGCGTTGAGGTCGTTGCTCCCCACCATGTTGGCGAGGTTGCGGTGCACGAAGACCTCACCGGGCTTCATGCCCATGAGTTCCTCCGCTGTTACACGGCTGTCGCTGCACCCGATGTACAGGATACCCGGCTCCTGACCTTGGGCAAGATGTGCGAAGAAGTCCGCATCCGAAGCCGTGTTCTTCTCGATCCATCGCTGGTTGTTCTCGAATACGCGGTCGTATAGGCTCATGGTGTGTTGGTGTTGCGCCAGGCTCCGTGCCAAATGCGAGGTCTGATGATCGATGTGGTCACCGATCCTGTCCGATGGCGGACTGGTGGTGCAGCAAGGCCACTTCCGTTCCCAGTTCCACGGGCAAGGTACGTGAACTACCGTCTTTCTGAACCGTTGATGAAGACACGCCCCCTGCCTTTCCACACGGGCCATGCCAAAGGGTGCGAAAGTGAGCGGATGCGAAGATCGCTCGCACGCTCGCATCCTTTCACCCATGATCGGCCGAACCCTTCACACCGTACAAGAACATGCCCGTTGGAACCTCCCTACGGGATCCATCATCCATCAGATGCGATGTATGCCCGGTTCCGGAGGAAAGAGGTAGGTCGTGGGCTTGATCCCTGTCGGATCCGTGATCGCCTCTGCCTTGCCGAACACCTTGCGATACAAGTGCCAGGCGAGGAGGGCGGTGGCCAGGGCGAGGCCATGCTTCACGAGGGAGGTCCAGGGCAATGCTCCTTTCATCAATTCACCCACATCGCCGAAGAGCCCGAGCGCACCCGCACCATTCACGACCACAAGCAGAGGAAGTACCTCGCCACGCCATCGGAATAAGGCGACACCCAGGAACAGGCTCGCGAACGGAAGCGCCCGGAGCAAGGACAGAATAGTGTCAGCACCGGAGGCCATTCCTGCCCAGCGATCCACGAGATGCATCAGGGCTGTAAGACCGATGACCAGGAGCAACCCCTGATGGACCGCAGCATATTCCGCACGTGCAGCCTCTGAGGGCACATAGCGCACCACGCCGGCCACCCGTTCGGGTGTTGCATCCGGGAACTCCAGGACCAGGGTATCGTACAGGTGTTGCCTGGAATATCCGTATCCCACGAGTTCATCGGCCTTTGCCCGGATCCGTTTGGTGCTCATGAGGCTCCAAGGTAGTTGTCGCCGGGTGTGGCTCCCCTACCGCTCATACGCCCCGAAACCCGTTGGACCCTTCAGGCCAGGTAGCGCTGCAGCCATGTGGCGTGCAATGGCATCGCGAAGCGTGTGCGTAGGTCGCCAAGGGTGGGCACAAGGTCGTCGTAGACCAAGGTATCCGGTGTGACCCTACCTTCCTTCAGAAGTGCGGGAAGATCCTGTAAACGGCAACTGGTGACCCCGTCCTCCGCCTCGAACACCACCACCATGCGGTCGGTGAGCATGAGGTTGAGGTCGTGCTCCAGGCTGTGGATGAAGCTGATGCTCTTATCGATGCTACAGCCGCTTGCCAGGGCCTGATCCTCGTCCACGGCCACCACCACGAAGCGGTCGTGCAGCACTTCCACGGTGGCATCGAGCGGCGACCCGTGCGCAGCCCACGTGCTGGTGAACACCTGGCCGCGATCGCGCACCAGGTTCTGCTCCGCGTGGCTCAGGTCCCGTGCGGCCTTATACACCCAGATCCGGGCATGGTCAGGCAGGTCGACGAGACGTCCAAGCGATTTGAGGGAGGCGGCTGCAGGCGCGGTAGCGGTCATGATCGGTCACACGGTTCGTTCCACAAGCGGGCGGGCAAGGTAGGGCTTGGGACCAGTACCACGGATGGATGACGTGCGATAGGACGGGATCGCTGCCTACAGGTCCCCCGCCTCCGCCACGAGTTCGGCGATGTCCTTCACGACCACGCCACCTTCCTTGTTGAAGTGCTTCACCCCATCGGTCAACATGGTGTTGCAGAACGGGCACCCGGCAGCGATCACATCCGGCGATGCCGCAAGCGCTTCCTCGCTCCGTTCCACGTTCACCTCCCGTGTGCCGGGTTCGGCCTCCTTGAACATCTGCGCTCCTCCGGCTCCGCAACACAGTCCCTTCTCCTTGCTCCGCTTCAACTCCACCAAGGCAGCGTCCAACTTCAGCAGTACTTCCCGCGGCGCTTCGTACTCGTTGTTGCCACGACCCAGGTAGCACGGGTCGTGGAAGGTGATCCGCTTCCCCTTGAAGCTGCCTCCTTCCACCTTGATGCGGCCCTCCTTCATGAGCGCATTGATGAACTGGGTGTGGTGCATCACTTCGTACGATCCACCCACGGCTGGATATTCGTTCTTGATCGTATTGAAACAATGCGGACAGGCCGTAACGATACGCCGCACCCCATAACCGTTCAGTACCGCAACGTTCTGCTGGGCCTGCATCTGGAAGAGGAACTCGTTGCCTGCCCGCCTGGCCGGGTCGCCGGTGCAGCTCTCTTCCTGGCCCAGGATCGCGAATTTGACATGGGCCGCGTTCAGGATCCGGACAAAGGCCTTGGTGATCCGCTTCGCACGGTCATCAAAACTACCGGCACAGCCTACCCAGAATAGGACTTCGGGCACTTCGCCCGCAGCCGCGAATTCGGCCATGGTGCGGATGGTCAAAGGCTCGCTCATGGGCAGCGGGATGTGTTGTAGGCGCAGGGATCAGGACACGGACCACAAGTACCGACCTGCCTGTCCGGCCATGGTTCGCACCAAGAAGGCGTTTTGGACTTTGTGACGTGTGCCTTTCTCATGAGTTCGTCCAATCCAACCGTTTATCCTGCCCGAAGGCCCAGGGCGCACCGTTGTTCTCCACGTTGTTGAACATGCTCGTCAGCGCCGGACGTGTCCTGCTTTCCTCCATGACCAGGTAGCGCCGCATCTCCAGGATGATGTTCACCGGATCGATGTTCACCGGACAGGCCTGGGTACACGCGTTACAGGTGGTGCATGCCCACAACTCCTCGTCGGTGATCCGGGTGTGCAGGCTCTTTCCATCATCCGCCCACTTCCCACCGGCATCGATCACCCGCCCCACTTCCTCCAGACGGTCGCGGGTATCCATCATGATCTTGCGCGGACTGAGCAGTTTGCCCGTGAGATTCGCGGGGCATACGCTCGTGCAACGACCACACTCGGTGCAGCTGTACGCGTCCATCAGGCTCTTCCAGCTCAGATCGAACACGTCCCTGGCGCCAAAGCGCTCGGTCATCTCCACCCCTGCCACCGCATGTGGTGCGGGTGGCTCCGGGGGCGGCACCGATGGGTCCATCATGCTCTTCACTTCATCGGCGATACGCGGCATGTTGGCCATCTCGGTACGTGGCTTCAGCTTGCTGTACCACACATTGGGGAATGCCAGCAGGATGTGGAGGTGCTTGCTCACCACCAAGTAGTTCAGGAAGGCCAGGATGCCGATGATGTGGAACCACCAACACCCCCGTTCGATGGCGATGAGGCTGCCTGTGGAGAAGGAGGGAAGGGAGAAAAGACCGGCAATGGCCGAACTGACCGGGAACGCTCCCGCTACCACGTAATGCGTCTCGCCGCGTTGCTGCAAGGTCCAGTCCGCCGCGTTCATCAGCAGGAACGCGCTCATCAATGCGATCTCGGTGCAGAGGATCAGGTTGGCATCGGTCTTCGGCCAGCCGTCAAGCTCCTTCATCACCAGGCGCTTCAACCGGAGCACATTGCGGCGCACCAGGAAAATGGCACAGGCCACCCAAACCCCCACGGCCAATACTTCGAAGCTGCCGATGAGGAAGTCGTAGAGGCCACCGAGGAACGACAGGATCCGATGCGTGCCGAAGATGCCGTCGATGAGGATCTCCAGCACCTCGATGTTGATGATGATGAAGCCCGCATAGACCACGATGTGCAGCAGACCTGCGACGGGCCGTGCCACCATCTTGCTCTGGCCCAGCGCCACACGGGCCATCACCGCCCAGCGCTCGTTCCGGCGGTCGTTGATCACCTCATCGCGCCCCAGCAGGATGTTGCGCCGGATGCGCCTGACGTTGCGTGCGAAGAGCCAGGAGGCCGCGCCGACCAGGAGGATGAAGATGATGCTCGCGATGCCCATGGTCATTTCCGCTTTTCCTCGCCGACCACCTTCCCGATCCGCTCCACATCCGCATCGCTCAGCTTCGGCAGGCGGTCCTTCTTCCCGAACACACTGAAGTAACGGTTCGGGTTCACGCGCAGGTCCTCCAGCAACAGGTCGAGTTCCGCACTGGCGTGGTTGAGGTTGGTGTACAGGCTGTCGTCCTTCATCAACTTGCCCATCGTTCCCTCGCCGTTGCCGATGGCCTGTGCCACTTTCTTCATCTCGGCGCTGGTAAGGGCCATGTCATCCATGATCTTCCGCAGCCGCCCCGTGGCGAGATCGGCGCTGAGGGTGTCCAGGTTGGTGAAGATATGGTCCAGTTCATCGCTGTTGCGCACCAGGGTGGCGCTCAACGAGTCCAGGTTGTGCAGGGTGGAACGCAGGGTGAGGCTCTCGGCGGCCACGAGGCGGTCCACCCGTTCGGCCGTCCGGCTCAGGCTTTCCAACACATCCCGGATGCTGCTGAAGCTGCTGTCGATGTCGCCCACCGTCTCCTTGTTCAACATCTGCTGGAAGGTGTTCAATACCGAATCCACCTTGGACACCATGCCTTCGGCCTTTGCCTTGAGCGGGTCGATCTGCGCGCTCACCGCATCGGTGAGGCTCAACTGCACATCGCCGATGAGGGTGTCGCCCGGCTCGGCCAGCGGGCCTTTGCCCAACTCCAGTTGGAGGGCGCGCGAGAAGAGGTCGGCGCTGTAGATCTGCACTTTGGTGTCCTTGGCGATCGCGAGCTTGTCCTCGTTGATCTGGAAGCTCACCACCACATGGCCGCTGCCGGGGAGCAATTCCGCATCGATCACCTGCCCCACCTTGAACCCGTTGTAGAACACCGGGCTCGCGCTCGAAATGCCCGCTACGTTGTTGTACACCGCGTGGTACACGTTGCGCTTCTGGAAGAGATCGAGCCCCTTGAGGAAGTTGATGCCGAAGAAGAGCAACCCGATGCTGCCCAGGACGAGGCCCGCGATGGTGTACTCCCGTTTGATCCTCATTCAGTTCACACCCTTAATGGGCCTCGGCTAATTTAAGTGCTTCCTGCAAGGCGATGCGCTCCCCGTCCTTGAAAGCCACGATGAAGCTCTCGTTGTATCCCTTGGCACGGCAGGTGTCCTGGAGGCGGCGCGCAGCGGCCACTGTGGCTTCGGCCCCGAAGGTGTATTTGTACATCCCCGCGCCCTTGTGCTCCTCCACCCCTTCCAGCCCATTGAAGTTCTGGGGCTTGGTGGGAATGCGCTTGCTGCTGGTGACGATCTGCACTTTGAACAGGACGGCCGTAGCCTCCTGGTGCACAACAGGACGTATGGGTTCGGGCGCTTGCGGTTCCGCTTTGGGCGGGTCCGTTGGTGTCGAGGAGGTGGTCCGGGAACCACCTTCACCGGCATGCTCCACGATGGCCTTGTATTCCTTGAAGGCCCGATAGATGGCGCTGGCCATGTAGTCCTGGCCCTCGGCCTGCTGGAGGTAGTCCTCTTCCGTGGGGTTGGTGAGGAAGCCCAGTTCGATGAGCACACTGGGCATGGTGTTGTAACTGATCACCAGGAACCCGGCCTGTTTCACGCCGCGGTCCACCCGCCCCACCCGGTCCTTGAACTGTTTCTGGATGAGGGCGCTCAACAACAGACTATGGTCCAGATGGGTGTTCTGGCGCAGGCTCAATGCGATGATGCTCTCGGGATCCTTGGGATCGTAGCCATCGTACTTCAGCTCATGTCCTTCCTCCAGGAGGATGGCTTCGTTCTCCTTCTGCGCCACACGCATGTTCTCGGCGGTCTTGTGCAGACCCATCACATACGTCTCGCAACCATGCGGCGACCTGTTGTCGTTGGCGTTGCAGTGGATACTGATGAACACGTCGGCCTTGTTGCGGTTGGCGATGTTGCACCGCTCCCGCAATTCGATGAAGGTGTCGTCGTCGCGGGTGTAGACCACCTTCACATCGGGGTAGGTCTCGCTGATGTACTTACCCAGGAGCTTGGCCACGTTCAACGAGATGTGCTTCTCGGTGGTCTTGTAACGCCCGGTGCCCAGGTTGCCCGGATCCTTGCCGCCATGTCCGGCATCGAGCACCACGGTGCGTATCCGGTTGGGGTCGCGGCCCGGTGTTTGTGCGATGGCCATACCCACCACCAGCCACAACGCCAGCCCGATCGTGTACCGCATGAGGTTCCACAGGATCTCCGCCCCCACGGCGTTCTGGTCCACCTTCCACCGCTTGCGCCTGGCCTGTACGGCCCAAGCCCTGATCAAACGCTCGCGCCTGCGCTGTTCGTTCTCTCCCGTAGGCTGTTGCGTACTTTGCGGCCCCGCTGCAAGCCGTTCGTCCTGTTCCATGCCGGAGACCTCCCTCTCAATGCCCATACGGCGCGAAGCTATAGGGGGTGGCAACGAGGGTTTCCCTTGGATCGGTGCAGTTTTCATCATTTTCCTGTTGATGTGCCACGCACGGCCCGCCCTGGCCCAGGCCTTGGAGGAGGAGGTGCGGTACAGTGCCCGGGACAGCATGCGCTACGATATCGCGGCAGGCACGGTATTCCTCTTCGGCGCCGCCACCGTGACCTACGGCGATGTGGAGATGACCGCGGACCGGATCGTCTTCAACTTCAAGAACGAGGAGACCCAGGCCTTTGGTGCCCCGGACAGCAGCGGCACGGTGGTCGGCAAACCCCAATTCACCCAGGACGGGTCGGTGATCGAGGCCGACAGCATCCGGTACAACTTCAAGACCAAACAGGGGCTGATCCGCCAGGTGCGTACACATGAACAGGAAAGTTGGGTCAGTGCCAGCCTGAGCAAAAGGCACGCCAATGGCGAGGTACACAGCAAGGGCGGTATGCTCACCACCTGCGACAGGCCCACTCCGCACTACCATTTCAAGGTGAGCCGCATGATGGTGATCCCCGACGACAAGATCATCGCGGGGCCCGCCTACATGAAGATCTGGAAGATCCCCACACCGCTCGCGATCCCCTTCGGCATGTTCCCCAATGTGAAGGGCGGAAGCGCCGGCGTACTGATCCCCACCTGGGGCTACGACGAGGCCAGGGGCTATTACCTGCTGAACGGGGGCTGGTACCAGCCGATCAACGACCACCTGGACCTTTCGGTGACCGGCGACATCTACACCCGCGGGTCCTGGGCCCTGCGCACCGGCAGCCGCTACAAGACCCGGTACCGCTTCGGCGGCAACGTGGACCTGAGCTACAGCACCCTGCTGAACAGCGATCCGGAGTTCCCCGACTTCAGCCGCCAGCGCAACTTCTTCATCCGTTGGAACCACCAGGTGGACCCCAAGGCCAGCCTCACCGACCGGTTCAACGCGAGCGTGAACCTGGGCACCAGCCAGAACTTCACCAACAACTTCAACAGCAGCACCGTCGATTACCTGAGCAATACCTTCCAGAGCAACATCGCCTGGACCCACCTCTGGCCCGGCAAACCCTACAACCTGGCGGTGAACCTGCGCCACAGCCAGAACACCCTGAACCGCTCCTTCGACATCACCGCTCCGGCCATCACCTTCAACCTGCAGCGCCTCTTCCCCTTTCAGAAACTGCGACCCGTGGCAGCCCCTGCTCGTTTCTACGACCAGATCGGCGTGACCTATACCGCCAATTTCGACAACCGCCTCACCACCACCGAGCAGCAACTCTCCTGGGGCAACCTGCCCGCGCTCACCCGCAACATGCGGAACGGGATCAGGCACACCGCGGCCGTGACCACCACGTTGAAGAACAAGTTCGTTACCCTGAATCCCGAATTACGGCTCACCGACCGGATGTACTTCGAGCAGCTGCGCAAGACCGTGGTGACCGATGGTGACGAGGTGCGGACCCTCACCGATACCGTGCCCCGGTTCGCCGCGCCCTTCGAATGGAGCGCGGGGGCCACACTCACCAGCAAGCTCCATGGCATGTACACCTTCCGCAGCGACCGCATCCGGGCCATACGCCACGTGATCACACCCAGCGTGGGCTTCAACTACCGACCGGAGCAGACCACACAGATCGAGGGCTTCTTCGGTCCGGGTGGCAGCATCGCCAGCTATTCACCCTATGACATCGGCCTCTATGGCAAACCGGCCGCTGGCGAGAGCGGCACCGTGAACCTGGGCCTGATCCAGAACCTCGAGGCCAAGGTGCGCGATGGCAAGGCCATGCGCGACAGCGCCGCCGTGAGCGATGCCATCCAGCTCAAGAAGATCAAACTCTTCGAGTATGTGGGCGTGAACACGAGCTACGACATCTTCCAGGATTCGCTGCGCTGGTCGCCCGTGAACCTTTCGGCGCGGACCGCCCTGTTCAACAAGCTCAACGTGAACGTGGTGAGCCTGTGGGATCCCTACGCGGTGAACGAACTGGGACAGCGCATCGATCGCAGCGAACGATCGGTGAGCGGGAAGCTGGCACGCATGACCTATACGAACGTGGCCTTGGGTGTGGACCTGAAGAGCAAGCGCTACGGCCAGGCCCCATCGAACACGCCGGGCAACGACCAACAGGTGGTGGAGGAGAGCGATCCGAGCAAAGGCGCCCGGATCAACTTCAGTGTGCCCTGGCGGCTGGGGCTTAGTTACAGCTACGACATCACACGCACCTATGCGGACCTGAGCCACACCGACGCGCAGCGCCAGAGCGTCCTCTTCAACGGCGATCTGAACATCCTTAAATACTGGAAGCTGGGATTCAGCAGCGGGTATGACCTGGTGGCCGAGGACTGGACGCCCACCAGCCTGAACCTGTACTGGGACCTGCATTGCTGGGAGTTCAACTTCAACATCATCCCGCTCGGTGTGCGCAAGAGCTTCAGCTTCCGGATCAATGTGAAGGCCAGTGTCCTGCGCGACCTCAAGTTCGAGCAGCGTCGTCCGTACGGGAACGACAACGATCTCCTGTACTGACCGCTTCGCCCGTCCGGTTATCTTGGCCGGATCCATGGAGGCCCCGAAGCGGATCCGAAACATCATCTGGGCCTCCTCGCTCGGCACACTGATCGAGTGGTACGACTTCTACATCTTCGGAAGCCTGGCCTCGGTGATCGCCACGCAGTTCTTCCCGAGAACGAACCCCACGGCGGCACTGCTCAGCGTGTTGGCCACCTTCGCTGCGGGTTTCATCGTACGACCCTTCGGCGCACTGGTCTTCGGCCGTATCGGTGATCTCGTCGGCCGCAAATACACCTTCCTGCTCACCCTCATTCTCATGGGCGGAAGCACTTTCGCCATCGGCCTGGTGCCGGGGTACGACACCATCGGTCCGGCGGCACCCATCATCGTGCTGGTGTTACGCCTGTTGCAGGGGCTTGCGCTCGGCGGTGAATATGGCGGTGCCGCCACCTATGTGGCCGAACATGCGCCGCCCGGCAAGCGGGGCTTGTACACCTCCTGGATCCAGACCACGGCCACCCTCGGCCTGTTCGTTTCCTTGGGCGTCATCCTCGTTACCCGTCATGCCCTCGCCGCCGATCCGGCGGAGTCCATCGCCCGGTTCAACGCCTGGGGCTGGCGCATCCCCTTCCTGCTCTCGATCGTGCTGGTGGGCGTAAGCGTGTACATCCGTTTGAAAATGAACGAGAGCCCGCTCTTCGCCGAGCTGAAGAAGGCGGGCCGCACGAGCACCAACCCGTTGAAGGAGAGCTTCACCCGCAAGCGGAACCTGCGCATGGTGCTGCTCGCCTTGTTCGGTGCCACCATGGGCCAGGGGGTCGTGTGGTACACCGGCCAGTTCTATGCCCAGAGTTTCCTGGAGAACACCTGCCGACTCGATTTCGACCAGTCGCGCACCATCCTCATCTGGGCCATCCTCTTCGCTACACCCTTCTTCGTGATCTTCGGCGCATGGAGCGACCGCATCGGCCGCAAACGCATCATGCTCGCCGGCATGTTGCTCGCCGTGCTCACCTATCGCCCGCTCTTCAACGAGATGCGCCGCGCCACGGACCGGTCCGCCTCCGCACCCACCGAGCAGGTGCAGGCCACCTCGGCAACAGTTGCCTCTGTCGAACCCTCATCCATCGCCGTGGACCCCGCCACCTACTGGAAACTCGTGGGCATCGTCTTCATCCTCATCCTGTATGTCACCATGGTCTATGGGCCCATCGCCGCGTTCCTGGTGGAGCTGTTCCCCACGCGGATCCGCTACACCAGCATGAGCCTGCCCTACCACGTCGGCAATGGCGTGTTCGGCGGTCTCACACCCTTCATCGCCACCTTGCTCACCACCATCCGGCCGGGGGATCCGCTCATCGGGCTATGGTACCCCATCGCCATCGCTGCCGTATGCCTGGTGATCGGCGCCCTGTACATCACCGAACGTACCCCACACGCCGACTGAGCCATGGACCGCCTGAAGCGCTACGCCGGGATCGTGTGGATGGGACTGGGGCCATTGGCGCTGATCGCCCTGTCCCGAACGGCCTGGGCGGAGATCGGTCGTGACCCCTCCATGGACCGGCTGATCCAATGGGGCGTCTTCGTAGCGGTCGCCATCCCCATCGCCGCGGGCCTGATGATCTTCGGGTACTACGCCTTCAACGGTGCCTATGACCGGAGCAACGAGGACGATCCGCACGCCTGATCGTGTACTTTCCACCTCCGCATTCCCGATACTTGCGGTATCCGGGACCATCCGCCGGCCCATCCGACCATGAGCTCCATACGCCTCCGATCCCACGCCGATTACACCGCTGCTCATGCCAGAAGCGTCGCAGACCCGGAGGGATTCTGGGCCGAACAGGCTGAGACCTTCTCCTGGCGACGCAAATGGGACCGGGTGCTCGCATGGGAGTTCGATACGCCCAAGGTGGCCTGGTACATCGGCGGTAAGCTCAACATCACCGAGAATTGCCTGGACCGGCACCTGGCCAGCCGTGGCGACAAAACGGCCATCCTGTGGGAACCGAACGACCCGAATGGCGAGGCACAGCGGATCAGTTACCGGCAATTGCACGAGCGCGTGTGCCGCTATGCGAATGTCCTGAAGCGCAATGGAGTGAAGAAGGGCGACCGCATATGCATCTATATGCCCATGATCCCGGACCTGGCCGTGGCCTTGCTGGCCTGCGCTCGCATCGGCGCCATCCATTCCGTGGTCTTCGCTGGGTTCAGCGCACAAAGCATCGCCGATCGCGTGCGCGATGCGGATGTGACCTGCATGCTCACCACCGACGGCATGGCCCGCGGTGCGAAGAAAGTGGCCGTGAAGGCCATTGTGGATGAGGCACTGAAGGATCTTCCCGGTGTGGCCAAGGTGATCGTGGCGCAGCATACCGGTGCCCCCGTACACATGCAGCCCGGACGGGACGTATGGCTGCATGAGGAACTCACCCAGGTACCTGCGGACTGTCCGGCGGAGGAGATGGACAGCGAGGACCCGCTCTTCATCCTGTACACCAGTGGCAGTACCGGCAAACCCAAGGGCGTGGTACACACCTGTGGCGGCTACATGGTCTTTACCGACTACACCTTCCGGAACGTGTTCCAATACGAGGAGAATGAGGTGTACTGGTGTACCGCCGATATCGGCTGGGTGACCGGCCACAGCTACATCATCTATGGCCCCTTGCTCGCGGGCGCCACCACCCTGCTGTTCGAGGGCATCCCCACCTACCCCGACGCTGGCCGTTTCTGGCAGGTGATCGACGAACATCAGGTCAACATCTTCTACACGGCTCCCACGGCGATCCGGTCGCTCATGGCACAGGGCCTGGAATTCGTGAAGCCGCATGCGCTCGATTCCCTGCGCGTGATCGGCAGTGTGGGCGAACCCATCAACGAAGAGGCCTGGCATTGGTACAAGGAACACATCGGCAAGAACCGTTGCCCCATCGTGGACACCTGGTGGCAGACCGAGACAGGTGGGATCATGATCTCCTCGCTGGCCGGCATCACCGATGAGAAGCCGAGCTATGCCGCCTGGCCCCTGCCCGGCATTCAACCCGTGCTCCTCACCCCGGATGGACAGGAGATACGCGCCAACGAAGTGGAGGGACTCCTCGCGATCAAGTTCCCCTGGCCCGCGATGATCCGCACCACCTGGGGCGATCACGAACGTTGCCGACAGACCTACTTCAGCAACTACAAGGGTTACTATTTCTCCGGCGATGGCGCACGCCGCGATGCCGATGGCCGGTACCGGATCATCGGTCGTGTGGACGATGTGATCAACGTGAGCGGCCACCGCTTCGGAACGGCCGAGATCGAGAACGCGATCAACGAAAGCGAATGGGTGGTGGAAAGCGCCGTGGTGGGCTTTCCGCACGACATCAAAGGGCAGGGGATCTACGCCTATGTGATCGCCGAGAAAAAGATCGATGACCCGGACCTTGCACGTGCCGAGATACTCGCCACCGTGAACCGCGTGATCGGACCCATCGCCAAACCCGACAAGATCCAGTTCGTGAGCGGCCTACCGAAGACCCGCAGCGGCAAGATCATGCGGCGCATCCTCCGCAAGGTGGCGGAGAACGAGCTGAATAGCCTGGGCGATACAACCACATTGCTGGACCCCACCGTGGTGGAGGAGATCAAAGCGGGGCGGGTGTGAGGGCGGCTGCCCCCCGGAAGGCAACCTGTCGAGGCGCGCCCGTCTATTCCACATGGCACTCCCGATCCGGTGCAAAGGACTCCTTTCGGCCATCGCGGCTACCGTGGCCCTCTCGCCGACCTTCGCCCAGGTCTACATGCCCGACCCGAACCTGCGCAGCTGGGTGGATAACCAATTCCCCGGAGCGATCGATGGTGTGTTCATCGATCAGGCCCATCCGGATGTAGCCAACGCGACCGAACTGCAGATCATCAACGCCGACGTGTCCAACCTCACCGGCATCGGCGCCTTCGGCAACCTGCAGGTGTTGGTGCTGGAGGGGAACCCCTTGAACGGCAACACGCTGGAGATCCCCGCGAGCCTCATGTCCCTGGGCATGATCGACTGTGGCTTGAGCGGCACGCTCGACCTCTGCTTCGCACAGAACAGTTCCCTGCAGACCCTCTCCGTCCAGAACAACCAGCTGACCAGCATAGCGTGGTGCGGGGACAGGCCGAGCGTTGGGTTGAACGCGTCGCATAACCTGCTTGCGGGCTGGACCGGCGAGCCACCTTCCGACATGGGCTATATGAACCTCGCCCACAATGCGCTCGCCACGGTACCCGATGGTCTGTTGGCCACATGGATCGATGTCTCCCACAACCAGCTCACCGATCTGCCTTGGACCTATTGGGCGACCAGCCAGACCTTGATCGCGCACCACAACCTGCTCACCACCCTGCCGGAGTACGCCTGCACCTTCATGAACGGCTTGCTGGACCTGAGCTACAACCTGATCGAGGCGGTGACGCTCCCAGCCCAGGTCTGCGACGGCACCGGTACACTGGACCTGAGCCATAATCCCCTCACTGGCGGGATCACCAACCTGCCCTCCGCGCTCCGAGTGCTGACCATCACGGACACCCAATTGGACTGTCTCCCACAATTACCGCTCACGCTGGAAGAGCTGGTATGTACCGGCAACAGCTTCACCTGTCTTCCCAACATCCCCGAATACCTGGACCTCGCCCAGGCCAACTTCGGATTCGAACCGATGGTGTGCGTCCACCCGATGCCCTGCTCCATCGCCCCACCGAGCCTGGTGCTGCGAGCCTGTCTGCAGGGCGCGTGGGACCCGGATCTTGGCCTGATGCGCGATGATCTTCGGGCACAAGGCCTGGTACCGCTCACCGAGCCGTATTCGGCGGCGGGATACGCGTACATGAACAACGTCACCCCGCTCACGATCACGGCGGACATGCTGGAAACGGAAGGCCCTGAGGCGATCGTGGACTGGGTGATCATCGAATGGCGTACGGCGCCGGACATGCCGGGCCTGCTGCAGCAAAGCGTTCCGGCCCTGATGTTGCGGAACGGATCGGTGATCGCCACCACGGGCGAGCCGCTGCACTACATGCAGATACCCCAGGGCAACTACCGGATCGCGGTAAAGCACCGCAACCATCTCGGTGCCATCACCTTTTCCACGCCCGCCTTCGGTGCCGGAACGACCACTGTGGACATCATGGCGGCGGCGGGCACCCAGGTAAACCCCTTCGCGATCGCCGCGGCGCCGGACGGCACCCGCATGCTGGTGATGGGCGACGCGACGAGCGACAAGGTGGTGAAGTACACCGGCGCGGACAACGACCGCGACCCCATCCTACAGGCGATCGGCGGTACCATCCCGACGCAGGTGATTGCCGGGCAATACCGTTGGGAGGACCTGAACATGGACGGACAGGTCAAATACGTGGGGCTGGATAACGATAGGGACCTGATCCTTCAGGTCATCGGCGGTGACATACCCTCGAACACGCGCGGGCAGGTCCCGATCTACTGATCCGCAAGCACCACGGTCCACGGCGGCCGTAACAGCATTTGCAAGGCGAACGACCGATCAACACCACCCGGTTCACTTCTCGGGCGCCAAACGTCGATCGCCCGACATTCCCCCAGATGAGCTTCGCACCATGCGTGGCCTGTGGACCATCGTCCTCCTCGTCCTGGGCAACCTGTTCATGACCCTGGCCTGGTACGGGCACCTGCGCTTCAAGGATCATCCGTCGCTGGCTAAGCTCGGCCTTTTCGCGGTGATCCTTATCAGCTGGGGCATCGCCTTCTTCGAGTACTGCCTCCAGGTGCCGGCCAATCGCTTGGGCTTTCTCGACCACGGCGGCCCTTACACGCTCATCCAATTGAAAGTGATCCAGGAAGTGATCACGCTTGCCGTCTTCGTGGGCTTCACCTTGGTCGCCTTCAAAGAGGAGTCCTTCCGCTGGAACCACGCACTTGCCGGGGTATTGCTGGTGGTGGCGGTGTGGCTGGTGTTCAAGAAATAGGTTCAACCCAAGGTCCAACGGAGGCCTAAGAACCCGCGGATCCCTTGCAGCGGCGCATAGATGTACGAGGGATCGAAGCTGTACCCGTTGGGATTGTCGATCGGATCGTTCACCCGCCGATCGAAGGGATCGAAAGGACGCATGATCGGATCCTTCGGCACGAAATCAAGTAGGTTCTTCAGTCCACCATAGACCTCGATACCACGACCGGCCCTGTACTTCACCTGTACGTTCAGCAAAGCATGTGTCAAACCGTGATCCGGACGGAAGTCGTTCGGGAACACCGGCAAGCGCATCGGGCCATAGACCTGACCGGTCAGGTCGGTCGACCATCGAACGGACCAGTCGTAGCTGGCGGTGAAGGTGCCCGACCAACGCGGTGCGAAGTAAATGTCCGATCGTCGCCCATCCTGAACAGTGAACACCTCCATGTAGGTCACTCCCGCAGATAGTCGGAGCGGCATGGCAGATCGCGCGTTCACGGTGACACTGGCACCTCGTGACACGGCATGGCCATCGAGGTTGGCATAGATGATCAACTCCGGATCGGTCGTATAGTCTGGCAGGATACGGTCCGTGAAGTAGGTATGGAACAGGGTGCCATCGAGCCCGAAGGAACGCTCCTCTCCCGGCCATCGCTTCACGACGTTGATCGCCCCATTGATCGACCGCTCCGGGCGCAGCGACTCGGCGATCACCACGGTCCTGGCACCGGTCAAAGCCGCGTGGTCCTCCGCGAAAAGATTCACCACCCTGAAACCCGTGCCGAAGTTGCCTCGCACCACCCAACGGTCGTTCGGCGCCCATTTGTAGGCCAACCGCGGCGAATGCACCAACCCATGGTCCTTGTCAAGATCGGAGCGGATACCGACCAACAACTTGTGCAGTTCGTTAATGCTCCATTCATCCTGTAGGAACAGCCCCGGCAACGGACGTTTCTCAGGCCGATCCTGTATGAACTCACCGTCGCTATCGAACACGCTCGTGGCCGGCGTATCGTCATTGTAGGAGGTGTACCGGTAAGCAAGACCCGCGAGTACTTCATGCCTTCCGCCTAAGCGTTCACCCCACGACAATTGGCCGAAGAGCACCCGTTGGTCGGCATCATAGCGCGTGGTACCGTACCAAGACCGTTGCGCATGGCCATTGGCACTGACCTGAAGCATGACCCGCGAAGCCATGGGCAACTGGTACTGCCCGATCAACTCCCATCGACGCGTACCGATGACCTCACCGTAAACACTGTCCGACCCTGCGAACTCCGGTGCCCATTGCACCTGCCCTCCCCAACGCTCCTCGACCACATAGCGCCCCGCAAGGCTCGCCATTCGCTTGTCGGGGCGTGATAGTGCCACCTTGTTGAAGATCGAGATCCGATCCTGCAACGTGACATCCGTGAATCCATCACCGTTCTCATCACGCGGATCCCCGTATCGAAAAAGGTTCACACCGACCAGATCACTGACCCGCCCTTTGCCAAAGCGCGCACCCAGGTCCAGGCTCATCTCCTGCCAGTTCGTGACCATCACATCCGCTGAGGCACGCGGTGCAAAGGCTGGATCGCGCGTGATCACATTGATGATCCCGCCCATCGCTTCACTGCCATGAAGGGAGGAGCCGGGCCCTTTCATGACCTCCACCCTTTCAATCATGCTGATGGGGATGCCGCTTAGCCCATAAACAGTACTGAGGGCGCTCACGATCGGCATGCCATCGATCAGTACCATCGTGTAGGGTCCTTCCATGCCATTGATATGGATGTCACCCGTATTGCACACACTGCAATTCAACTGGGACCGGACCCCGTTCACCATGCCCACTGCATCGAAGAGCACTGGACTCGGGTTCTTCCGGAACAGTTTTGGCGAGACCACCTCGATGGCGACCGGGCTCTCGCTGCGGCTCACCTCGCGCATCGTACCAGTGATCACCACCTCTTCCAACTCAGCACCCGTAGGCTCCAGATGGATGTCGCCCAGGTCGCTGTCCACTTCGCTTTTCACAAGCACAGTCCCTTCTCCAGCCGGTGACCGACCAATGATAGCAGCACGACCTGGTAGCCGACGGGCACCCCTTCCAGGCGGAACAGCCCACTCATATCGGTCGCCACCCCGGTGCCCGTCCCCTTCACCAGGGTGTTGACGAACGCCAACGGACCATCGGGTCCCACCACCCGGCCAGTGATCACTCCGGTCTGTCCCAGTATTGTACCTGAGGTGACCACCATAAGGACGTAAAGAATGATCCGCATATTTTATACAAATCTATTATTTATTTTAGACTTACCTAATTTTTAGATTATCCGATCCATTGCCACCGACCATCGGGACAGGCGCGTATTCCGGATCAGTTATAAGGATCTGGGAAGAGGGCCCGAAGGAGTTCATCCCACGGACCACAACGAGACATGAGCACGGATGCCATGAAAGACACTCGGCGCGATCGCGGATAGTCTATGTCACGATGGGAGCGCCCGCCGGATAGCGCACCTTCCCACGCTGGCGCATATACAGGTCATAGATGACCCCATCCGCCAGACCCACCTTGGGCACGAACACCTCCTCGATGCCCGCATAATCCATCACCTGCAAAAAGATGTCCGCCGCCGGGATGATCACGTCGGCTCGGTCGGGTCGCAGACGCAGCAGCTTCACCCGGTCCTCGAAGGAATGGTTCGCAATGCGGTCGCGCTGGTCCTTGATGTCCTGTCGCGAGAGCGGCTCACCGAACGTGTTGCCGTTCTCCTTGAAGATCCGGTTGATGTTACCACCCGTACCGATCCCCATGAGCGACCCATGTTGCACGCGGAGTTCGTCGAGGAACGCACGCATCTCCGCCCAACTCGCGGACTGCACCTTGCCTTTGAGGGTTCGGACCGTTCCGACCTTGAAGCTCGCGCTCTTCACGCGTCGCCCCTGCTCCAACCAGGTGAGCTCGGTACTGCCGCCGCCCACATCGATGTACAGGTAGCTGCGGTCCTTCAACAGGTCCTGGGTCCAGAAGGTGTTCACGATCAGGTCCGCTTCCACACGGCCGCTGATCACTTCAATGTGGATGCCGCTCTCCATCTCCACCCGCGCGAGCACCTCGTCCCGGTTGGTGGCCTCACGCATGGCACTGGTGGCACAACAGCGCAGGTAGGGCACGTTGTACACCTCGGTGAGCAGCCGGAATGCCTTCAGGCTCTTGATCAGGTAGTCGCACTTCGCTCGGCTGATGGCCCCGCTGTCGAACACATCCTCACCCAATCGGATGGGCACACGCACCAGCGTCTGCTTCTTGATGACCGGATGGTCGTCCCGCTCGATCACCTCGCCCACGAGCAGGCGCACTGCGTTGGATCCGATGTCGATGGCAGCGTATGTGAGGTCGCGGTCGATGTGGCGAAGGTAACCCTCCATGATGGTGCCCGTTCGCTCATGGTCCGATTGGCGTATCGCCGGGTTTCGCCAACTTCACACAACCGTTCACCGCACGACACGTCATTCTACAAGAACCGAGTCCACGTGATCAAGACCGCCACACTCCTATTCGCTCTTTGCCTTGCCTGCCGCACCCTCGCAGTGGAGGTCTTCATGAGCACCTTTGACGCCACTTGCTTCCAATGCAATGGCATAGCGACGGCCAATGCCTCCGGCGGTTTGCCGCCATACAGCTTTGTATGGAGTCCGGCTCCACCAGCAGGTCAAGGCACGCCGAATGCCACGGGCCTTTGCCCCGGTGAGTACAGCGTGGAAGTGACCGACGGCATGGGCCAGACCGCAGTGGGCTTTGTGACGATCAACATGTTGGGGGGGCTGAACATGTTCGTACCCGCACAGGAACTCCAGTTCGCTTGTGATGGCGGCTGCACGGGTTGGGCCGTCGCTTCATTGAGCACCATGGGTGGTACACCGCCCTACAACTTCGATCATCCATTTTCCGAAGTGAATGGTAACAATGTGACGTTCGCCGGCCTCTGTCCAGGCACGAACCTGATCACGGTGACCGACGTGAACGGGTGCGCAGGGACCATCCAGACCAACATCACCAGCTCAGGGATCGGGTTCCCTGACATCCTCAGCACATCGTCGGCCTGCGGCACACTCTCCAACGGCTCGGTGACCATGCCGGGTGAATTCGGCGGTGACATCGCCTATTGGGTGCAAAGCCCCACCTTCGATTCCATCTACAACTTCGGCAGTAGCGCGGGGCCCTACACCTTGGGTGGCATACCGGCCGGTACGCACACGGTGTACTACTGGTGGAACCAAGGTGGGATCAACGGCATTCCGGGTGTGGCGTACTGCACAACCGGCACCGAGTTCACCATCGGCTCGTTGTCCGGGCCTTGCGGCCGTGTGCAAGGCAGGGTCTACCACGATGCGGACGAGAACTGCGCGTTCAACGGCTTCGACCTCGGCCAACCCTACCGGGTGCTCACGATACAACCGGGTGATCAGTACGCCATGACCGATGCCATCGGTCTCTATCAGCGCAATTTGGGATTCGCTACCTATCTAGTGCAGCAGCCCGTAACACCAGACGAAGCATGGTCATGCCCATCCACGGGCTCCGCGGACTTCACGCTCGATGCAGGAACACCCCTCGCGACCATCGACTTCGCTAACCTGAGCACCGTGCCGCATGACCTGAGTGTGAGCCTGAGCAGCACCAACGCACGGCCCGGATTCGCTACGCAAGTATGGATGACCGTCGTGAACAATTCGGCCTTTCCGAGCGGTCAAGTGAACATTGCCCTTTCGTACGATGCCGTGCTCCTCGCTCCATCCACTTCCAGTTGGAGCCTACCGGCCATGGCCCCCTACGCAACCGTCACCCTCACCTTTACCGCCAACGTGCCTGCCGATATCTCATTGCTCGGGACGATGTTGAACTACGTGGCCACCGTGAGCAATTCAGCCAGTGAAACGAATACCACGAACAACACCACGCTGCTGGATGTGACCATCACAGGCAGTTACGACCCCAACGACAAGCACGGTATCACCAGTAGCCGCACCAGCGGTGACCAGTATTTCCGGGACCAGGATACCCACATCGACTACACCGTACGGTTCCAGAACACCGGCACCGCTGCGGCGGAGACCGTGGTGATCCGCGATGTGCTCGACACCGACCTCGACATCACCTCGCTCCAGGTCCTCGGTGCCTCACACGCCTTCACGCCGTCCTTCGGCGAAGGCCGTGAACTCGTCCTCACCTTCAACGCGATCAACCTGCCGGACAGCACCGCCGATCTGCTCGGCAGCCAGGGCTACATCAGCTACCGCATCAAACCCGATGCAGGCATCATGGTCGGTGAGATCATCGAGAACAACGCTGGCATCTACTTCGACTTCAACCCGCCGATCATCACCAACACCGCGACGCATGTGGTGGAGATAAGCACAGGCATAGCACCTGCATCGCGCAACGAAATCCAGGTGATGCCCAACCCGGCGAACGAGGTGCTCTACGTTTCGACTCCCACCAACAGCACCGGCCTATTGCAGGTATTCACGATCGATGGGCGCATGATGCACGTCCCAGCTACGCACCGAGAGAACCTCACTGAGTTGGATGTACGCGATCTCGCGCCGGGCACTTACATCATGCGCACACTCGAGGGCGCAGCCCGCTTCATGAAGCAGTGACCCGGCAGGCATTCATCAGCTAATCGACCAATTTGCTAATCAGCTAATTGCCTCATCCTTTCTTCCAGCGTCTTGAACTTGGCTTCGGCGTTGCTTGGCGATCATCCGAAGTTGGGCGCGTTCCGCATGGATGCAGCTCGTTGGCGAAGGGGTCAGAACAGGTCGATCTCCCCGGTAGTGATCATTCGCCAGGGTACCACTTCAATCTCCGGCGATAGCGTGCGCGGCTCGGTGCCTGATGTGATCACCCAGCCGCGCTTCAGGCCAAGATCGGCCATGCACTGACGGAGCCCCGCCACGGAACGATGGTCCACGGCCGCGCCCAATTTGACCTCGATGGGCAGCACCTTGCGGCCGTCGCGGATCAGCAGGTCCACTTCGGCGCCCGCTTGGGTGCGCCAGAAGAACAGTTCCGGATGCACCAGACGGTTGTGAGCCAGCGTGGCCAGTTCCTCGATCACCAGCCCCTCGAATGAATGGCCGCGCTTAGGCCAGGTGACCAGCTCGGTCGGCTTTCGCAGACCAGCGAGGAAATGCAGCAGGCCCGTGTCGCGAAGGTAGAGTTTGCTGCTCTTGGTGAGTCGCTTCTGCACATTGGCGTGGTACGGCGACAGCCGCCGGATCATGTACGCGCCCTCCAGCACATCAAGGTCGCCGTTCACCGTGTGCGACGATACGCCGAGCGAGCGGGCGAGGTCCGAAACGTTAAGCAGTTGCCCATGTACGTGGGTGAGCATGGTCCACAAGCGGCGCAAACGACCTGCCGGCAGGCCGATGCCCAGCGCTGGCAGGTCCCGTTCCAGCAAGGTGGAGATGTAGGCGGCGAACCATTCCCCGCGCAGCCGCGCATCGCGCAGGGCCAACACCGGCGGGAAGCCGCCCCAGAACCAGCGGTCCTTGGCCCGGGTACTTCCGGTCAGCTCGCACGACAGGAAAGGCGTGAGTTCCATGAGCCCCACGCGGCCCGCCAGGGATTCGCTCACCTGCCGCATGAGCGCAGGCCCTGCCGATCCCAGCAGCACGAAGCGCCCCTTGCCCTTCCCTTTATCGGCCGCGTGGCGCAAGGCGCTGAACAGTGCAGGCATGCGCTGGGCCTCATCGATGATGAGCCGCTTGGGGTGCGCATCGAGGAAGCCCTCCAGGTCGGCTTCGAGCAGCGACAGGTCCGAAGGGCGTTCCAGGTCGAAGAAGTCCCAGCCAGCGAGGGCCATCTTCGTCATGGTGCTCTTCCCACACTGCCTGGGACCCGTGAGCAGCACCCCCGGAAAGGCCCGGAGCAGCCTGCGAAGCCGTTGTTCCTGATCACGATGGATAAAATTCATGCCTTGTATTTTTGAATCGATGGTTCAAATATACAAGGTCGGTTCCGGAGCCGGGATCACCCCTGTGGAACCCGTAACTACTTCAGTACCGCCAGCCTTTCCTCCAGCGCCTTGATCTTGGCTTCGGCGTCGGCCTTCTTCTTGCGCTCGTTCTCCAGCACCTGCGGCGGCGCACCCGCCACGAAGCGCTCGTTGCTCAACTTCTTTTCCACGCTGGAAAGGAAACCGCGTAGGTAGTCGATCTCTTCCACCGCCTTCTTCGCTTCGGCGGCTGGATCCACCTTGCCACCCAGATCAACGGCGTATTCCGTAGTGCCCACAAGGAAGGTGATCGCGCCTTCACCAGCTTTCTCCACGGGGCTGATCGCCTTCAGGTTGGCGAGTTTCAAGGCCAGCGTGGAAACGGCTGAACGCATCGGAGGAGCGCCCTTCACCTGTACATCCAGCGCCTCCTTCGGCGACATACCTCGCTCGTTCCGCACATTGCGTGCAGCGGACACCAGATCGAAGGCGTGTTGCATCTCGGCCTCCAGTTTCGCATCGCCCGCACCACCTTTCGGCCATGGCGCCACGATCACATCATCGGTGCGTTCACGCAGCAGATGCCATACCTCCTCGCTGAGGAAAGGCATGAAGGGATGCAGCAACTTGAGCACGTCCTGGAACAGGTCCAGCGTGGCTTCGTAGGTCGCACGGTCGATCGGCTCGCCCACGCCGTTGACGAACGCAGGCTTGATGCTTTCCAAATACCAGCTGCACAGATCGTCCCAGACCAACTTATAAGTGGTCATCAGCGCTTCACTGATGCGGAACTGATCGAACAATGCATCGATCTCGGCCGTGCCGCGCACCACGCGTGAACGCATCCACGCAACCGCAGCTGCTGAACCCTCCGGCTGTGGTTTGTCCGCGACCTCCCAGCCCTTCACGAGGCGGAACGCGTTCCAGATCTTGTTGCCGAAGTTGCGACCCTGCTCGCACAACGAGTCGTCGTAAGGCAGGTCGTTGCCCGCAGGTGAGGTGAGCAGCATGCCCACGCGCACGCCATCGGCACCGAACTTGGCGATGAGGTCCAACGGATCCGGGCTGTTGCCCAAGCTCTTGCTCATCTTGCGGCCGATCTTGTCGCGCACGATGCCCGTGAGGTACACGTTCTTGAACGGCACCTCCTGCTTGTACTCCATGCCCGCCATGATCATGCGCGCCACCCAGAAGAAGAGGATCTCCGGCGCGGTCACGAGGTCGTTCGTGGGGTAGTAATACTTGATGTCGGTGTTGTCCGGGTCCTTGAAGCCATCGAACACGCTGATGGGCCACAGCCAGCTGCTGAACCAGGTGTCCACGACATCCTCGTCCTGCTTGATGCCCGTGGTGCTTTGACCAGCGGCCTTGAACTGCGCGATCGCTTCGGCCTCGGTGCGGCACACGGCGGCATCACCCGCATCGTTGTACCACGCCGGGATCCGTTGCCCCCACCACAACTGGCGGCTGATGCACCAGTCGCGCACGTTCTCCATCCAGTACTTGTACGTGTTCTGGAATTTCTGTGGATGCAGCTTCACGCGACCGTCCATCACCACGTCCAGCGCGGGTTTGGCGAGCTCGCTCATCTTCAGGAACCACTGCAACGACAGGCGCGGCTCGATCACCGCATCGGTGCGTTCGCTCGTGCCCACCTTGTTCTGGATGTCCTCGGTCCTCACCAGGAAACCTTCGGCCTCCAGTTGCTTGGTGATCTTCTTACGGACCACGAAGCGGTCCTCGCCCACGTACAGCTGTGCAGCGGTGCTCAACGTGGCGTTGGCCTCCAGGATATCAATGGTCTCCAGCCCATGCTTCTTGCCCAGCTCGTGGTCGTTCGTGTCGTGCGCGGGTGTCACCTTCAACGCACCGGTACCGAACTCGCGCTCCACATACTCGTCGAAGATCACCGGGATGCTGCGACCGATCAGCGGCACGAGCACGCGCTTTCCTTTCAAGTGCGTGTAGCGTTCGTCCTCCGGATGCACCGCAACGGCCGTATCGCCGAGGATCGTTTCCGGACGGGTGGTAGCGATCGTCACCCATTCATCCTGAGTGCCTTCAACAACGTAGCGGATGTGGTACAACTTCGAACTGACCTCCTTGTGGATCACCTCCTCATCGCTCACGGCCGTCAGCGCCACAGGATCCCAGTTCACCATGCGCAGACCACGGTACACCAGGCCTTTCTTGTGCAGGTCGATGAAGACATCGAGCACTGCGTCGCTGAGGTCCGGCTCCATGGTGAAGCGCGTGCGGTCCCAGTCGCAACTGGCGCCGAGCTTCTTCAACTGCTCCAGGATCACGCCGCCGTACTTCTCCTTCCACGCGAAGGCATGCTTCAAGAACTCCTCACGACCGATCGCGCTCTTCTTGATGCCCTGTTCCTGCAACAGGCGAACGACCTTGGCCTCGGTGGCGATGCTCGCATGGTCGGTACCGGGCACCCAGCAGGCGTTCTTGCCCAGCATGCGCGCACGTCGCACCAGCACGTCCTGGATGGTGTTGTTGAGCATGTGCCCCATGTGCAGCACACCGGTCACGTTCGGCGGTGGGATCACCACGGTGTACGGCTCGCGCTCATCCGGCACACTGCGGAAGTAGCCCTTCTCCATCCAATGCCGGTACCACTTTCCTTCCGCTTCCTGCGGATCGTATCGTTTCGGGATCTCCATGTGCGCTCCTGCGGACCAACACGGCCCATTCTCGGATCGCGAAAGTACGGCGCGCAAGCGGTGTAGAGCCCATGTCCTGCGACCGCATCATGGTACGATGGAGATCGTGGTCGTACCCTGTTTGATGTATGGATGGATCTCGTCCATGTCGGCATTCTTCAGGGCGATACAGCCGAATGTCCAGTCCACTCCGGCATCGACCCAATGATCCATGCCCTTTGGGACCCCGTGAATGCCGATCTCACCTCCGATGGTGGCATCTGCTGGTATCACACCTTCACGCTTGCGCTGTTCAAAGCGCCTGCGGCTTTCGGCATTGGGATAGTCCACCCAAACGAAGGCATGCCACTTGTCGTGCAGGCGCTTGCTCCGGATGCCGAACACGCCCTCTGGCGTCCTCCGGTCGCCCTGTATCATCTTATCACCATCCGGTACTTCGCCCAATACGCAAGCGTAAGCCTTCACCACAATGCCATGCACCACCACCTCGAAACGTCGCTCGGATTTATCGACCTTGAAATGGACTTCTCCCGGCGATAGGCCCATGCCGCCCAAAACCTGCGCAAGCGGGGGGGCCACCGCAGGCGCCGAATACCCTCCGAGGGAACCATCCTGGTCACCATGTTGTGCCGTACAGGCAGTTGCCTGAAACCATACCAGGGGAACAACCACCCCGAAATTCCGCATCCTCATGATGAAACAATGTGATCAGCACCATTCCGTAACACCATTCCCCGCAGATCCTTGCCCGATCCTGCACACGCGTGAGCGATGGACCGATCCATCGGTATGGACTTCGCTCCGAACCATTGGCACGGTGGTTGCAAGGTCCTGCACCTTGAACGGCCCAGGCACCACCCCTGTTAAACTCCTGTTAAGGTCCCGGACCACCCCGATCCACCCCGATACCTTCGGCGTACGAAAGCCAGCAACGACACGCAACCAACCTATGAAACAGATCCTTTTCAGCCTCGGCCTCAGCCTTCTCACCTTCGGCGCCATGGCCCAACCGGACATGAAACCCGTCGGTGGTTCCGGCCCCATGATCAGCCTCGACAAGGAGGTGCATGACTACGGCACCATCAAGCAGGGCGGCAATGGTGAGTGCGAATTCACCGTCACCAACACCGGGGATCAGCCCCTGATCATCTCCAACTGCCAGGGTAGCTGTGGCTGCACAGTGCCCCAGTGCGACACCGCTCCGATCAAACCCGGACAGAAGAGCACGATCAAGGTGAAGTACGACAGCAACCGCGTCGGCCCCATCAACAAGAGCGTGACCATCACCAGCAATGCCACCAATGCTCCGAGCAAGGTGGTCACCATCAAAGGCACCGTGGAGGCCACCGCACCGGCAGCCGCACCCACCAAGTGATCCAACGAACACACACAACGAACAACCAACCAAGTTCCATGAAACAGATCCTCCTGACCCTGGCCTTCGCCGGACTCGTGTTCAACGCCCAGGCCCAAGGCCCGCAACTGTCCATCGACAAGGAAGTGCATGACTACGGCACCATCAAACAGGGCGACAATGGCACCTGCGAGTTCGTGGTGACCAACACCGGTGACCAGCCTTTGATCATCACCAACTGCAAGGGCAGTTGCGGCTGCACCGTTCCCAAGTGCGATACCGCCCCGATCATGCCCGGCGCCAAGACCACCATCACGGTGAAGTACGACACCAAGCGTGTGGGTGCCATCAACAAGAGCGTGACCATCACGAGCAATGCCACGAACACCCCGGAAAAGGTGGTGCGCATCAAAGGCACGGTGGAAGGCTCTCCGGAAACCCCGACCTCTCCTGTGAAGGAGGCCAGTCCGATGGCTCCTGTGGAGAAAGGATAGCTGGGATCACCCGCGAATGAGAAAGCCCCCTTTCGGCGGAAGGGGGCTTTCTCATTTCCTCGCCGTACCCGGTTTTACACCGATCTTCGCCCACCGCCACACGGGCGGACCAGACCATGCCAGCGATCTCCACCAAAGGGCGGCTGATGCCCCCTTCCCCGATCCGGAAACTCGTTCCCTTCGCCGAAGCCGCCAAGGCGCGGGGCACCAAGGTGATCCACCTCAATATCGGCCAACCCGATATCGCCTCACCCGAGGTGGCCCTGGATGCCATACGCCACCTGGACCGAAAGGTGATCGAGTACAGCCACAGCGCCGGCTACGAGCGTTATCGCAAAGGTCTCGCACGGTATTACAAGGGGGTCGGCGTTGATGTCACGCACGATCAGATCCTCGTGACCAATGGCGGCAGCGAAGCCCTGCTCTTCGGTATGATGGCCTGCTTTGAACCGGGCGATGAGCTGATCATCCCCGAACCTTTCTATGCCAACTACAACAGCTTCGCGCTGGCCGCCGGGACCAAGGTGGTCCCGCTGCGTACGGTGATCGAGGATGGTTTCGCATTGCCACCCGCCGCAGCGTTCGAGAAGCTGATCACACCGCGCACCAGAGGCATCCTCATCTGCAACCCCGGCAACCCCACCGGCCGCATTTACGGCCGTGAGGAACTGGAGCGCCTGCGTGATGTGGTGCAGAAGCATGACCTCTTCCTGTTCGCCGACGAAGTGTACCGCGAGTTCTGCTACGACGGCACCGAACACATCAGCGCCATGACCCTGGCGGGGATCGAACAGCAGGTGGTGCTCATCGACAGTGTGAGCAAACGGTACAGCATGTGCGGGGCGCGTGTGGGCGCGCTGATCACCAGGAATGCCGAACTGTATGACGCGGTGCTCCGGTTCGCGCAGGCACGCCTGAGCCCCCCGACCCTCGGACAGATCGCCTCCGAGGCCGCACTGGCCACACCCGCCGCGTACTTCAACGATGTGATCAAGGAGTACAAGGAGCGTCGCGATACCCTGGTGAACGGGTTGAACGGGATAAAGGACGTGGTGTGCCCGATGCCCAACGGTGCCTTCTATTGCGTGGCTGAACTGCCGATCGACGACAGCGACCGGTTCTGCCAATGGCTCCTCGAATCGTTCAGCGTGGATGGCCATACGGTGATGATGGCACCGGCCACCGGTTTCTATGCCGACCCGGCCACTGGTCGCAAGCAGGTCAGGCTGGCTTACGTCCTGGAAAAAGCCCTGCTTGAAAGGGCAGTGACCATTCTTCAGGCCGCCCTGCAAGCCTATCCGGGCCAGCGCTGAGTACATCCAACGGCCGCTACGCGCCCATCCATTCGGCTCTTTATCAGCCGAATAGGCTGTCCATTGACCCCTCTATTGGGCGCCTGATGGCACCTTTCCATGTAACCGTGTTCGTAAGCTCCACGTTCAACCTGGACAAAACTTGTTCGTCTACATAATTTCGATGATCGACGACACAATACCAGCATTCGACCGGATCAACATCCGAACATGCTCTCCGCCTTGATCGCCAACGAACCCCGGCACACCATGCGCATGATCATTCCATTTCTCTTGGTCGCTTCCTGCACCGATGGGTTGGCGCAATCCATCACGGCCGTTCGCATTCAATGCCCGGCGACCACGGAGGTCCACCCGAAACGTGTGGTGATCGCGGCTTACGATATCGACCCGGAGGCTGAGGTCGCTTTTACCGAAGCAGCGGTGACCCTTCGATCCAAACTGCACATAGGCACGGCCGATCTGGAAGGCTTCATCAGCCGATCAGGCCTGGTCGGCTGCCGATCCAGCGCGCTCGAAATACCTGTGGCACATGTACGATCGGCCAACACGGACGGCTTCGTGGATGACCAGGGCACATCTACGATCAACCCCACCGGATTCCCCCTCCTTCGGGACACCGGAGAACCCCAACAGGACGCTGCCGTGTATCAGCTGGAAAAAGCGCAGTGGATCGAGCAGCACCCGGAGGAATACCAGCGCATGCTTCAGCGCATGTCCCTCCCCAATCCAAAGTGAGACCCATGCGCACTTTCACCCTCCCTTCCGATCGAGGTGGCCTCTACATCCTGCTGGTGGTCGGGCACCTCATGCTGAGCCATCCGGATGCGTTCGGACAATGCGCCAATGACAATACGGTGTTGCCGGGCGCTGCGATCACACCGAACTGCCCTGGACAGACCACGGTGCCCTGCATCACCGGCGGCCAGTACGCCTTGGTCAATGTGACCACCGGGAACAACTACACCTTCTCCACCTGCGGAGCCAACTTCGATACGCAGATCACCATCTACAACAACGCAGGGGGGGGCAACCTGGGATTCAATGACGACAGCAACAATTGCGGGTTATTCTCCCTCCGCTCCTACCTGGCCTGGACCGCCACCTTCACCGGCCAGCTACGCGTGCTCGTGGACGAATACAACTGCGCGAACAATACCCTGTGCGCCTCGTTGACCATCACGTGCGCCACTGCTCCCACGCCGGTGACCAACAACGAATGTGCAGGCGCTATTCCCCTTTTCGTGGCCGATGGCTGTTTCATGCAGACCTACTCCAACGTCGGCGCCACGCGTTCCACCCCATCCCCCAATCCCTCCTGTGGTGGGCCTTTCACCAACGCTGCCTTCCGCGATGTGTGGTTCAGTTTCACCGCTCCACCGAATGGGGTGGTCATCATCGAGTCGACACCGGGCACCCTGCACGATGGGGCGATGCAACTGGTGGCCGGGACCTGCGCTTCGTACACCAACGTGGCCTGCAACGACGATGGCGGTGTGGGTGCCATGCCCCGCATCGACCGACGCTGTGCGACGCTCACTCCCAATGCACCGTACATGATCCGGTTCTGGGGCAGAAGCGGTGCAACGGGCACCTTCGGTCTTTGTGTGCGCAGCATCTCCACCTTCCCCACCCCACAGGAGGATTGCGCAGGTGCCTTCACCGTGTGCAGCGACCAGCAACTGAACAACTCCACCGATTATACGGGGTGTACCACCGATCTATCGAACGGTAACCGCGGTTGTTTGGCGGGCAATGAACGCCAGGGTACCTGGTACTACTTCTCACCTTCGGCGAGCGGTACCATCGGACTGAACATCGTCCCCACCGGGAATGTGGACTACGATTTCGCCATCTGGGGACCATACGGTACGATCACCTGTCCCCCACCCGGCCCACCCGCCCGCTGTTCCTGGGCCTACCCACCGAACGTTGCAGGCTATCCGGGTTCCGTCGCCTTCCAGACCGGGATGCGCACTGGTTCCGTGGACCCGTCCGAAGCCGATGGACCCTCCGGCACCGTCGACGGCTATACCTCGGCCCTCACCGTGATCGCCGGTGAACGTTACATGCTCTACATCGACAATTTCGATATTTCGGGGCAGGCATTCACCCTGGATTGGATGTTGAGCAACGGTGCCTCCCTGGATTGCAGCCTGCTACCGATCGAACTGATCGACCTTGCCGCCACGCCGCTGAACCAACGGGTCATGGTGGAATGGACCACCGTCTCGGAAACTGGCTCCGCCTCCTTCATCGTCGAGCGCAGCCGCGATGGTATTGATTTCTCGCCCATCGGCTCCATGGCCGCTGCAGGCGAATCCCGCACCCGCATCGACTACGACTTCTGGGATCATGAACCCATCCATGGCGTGAACTACTACCGGATCCACCAGTTGGACGAGGACGGCTCAAGCACCTATTCCACCGTGGTCTCCGCCACCATCGTGACCGACACGCGCCTCGTCCTGGCACCCAATCCGGCGCATGACCGGCTGGACATCCGGATGAACGGGACGGAGGATGAAGTCCACCTTTCCTTGTTCGATGCCACGGGTCGAATGGTACGCACGTGGGTGGAACGCTCTGCTACAGGCCAATTGACGATCCCCGTCTCGGCACTCGATGCAGGCTCGTACACCATCATGGCCGCCAATGCTTCCGGCGAACTCCTGGGCCACGCTTCCTTCATGAAACGGTGATCCCCAAGCGGAGGTGTCCGCCGGGAGACCTCCCAAAGGTTCGCCAAGGGAACACATACCCCGACCCCGGATCCCGGACCAGTTGGTCCTGGACCTTGGCCAGGGGACCTGCCTGAGAGCCGGTACGGGGTCCCGGGATCACGGTCCGGAACCACACCCTTGGCACACCAACGCCACGGGCAGCAACCTTCGCCCTGATCTCCGCTTGGTGCCGAACCCATGATGAATGGGTGCCCCCCTGAGCCTTCCGGTCCCAGGTCACCACCAGGCATCGTGGTGCGCTTCTTTCAAGCGTAGACCAAGGGATCCCTGCCCGAGGGCTATGATTTCCGCTTCGATCCCATTATCTTGGGCAACCAAAGCCATCGCCGCATGATGCGTTCGGTACTCCTCGTACTCCTTCTCACCTCCATTTCGTACGGTAAAGCCCAGTCAGGATCCGCGTTCCTGTTCCAATGCAGCACGGCCGAGGAGGTACGCGAAAAGCACATCCTTCTCGCAGTGACAGGGATCGATCCCAAGGCGATGGTCAGCTTCAATGGCGCCGTGGTCAAGATGCGTTTCACACAACCCCAGGAGGAGGCCACGATGAACGACCTGCTCTGGCGAACGGGCCTCAGCGAATGCCCCAGCCGAAGCATCCTCCTGATCGAGGAAGGTAGCGGCATGGCACCCACCACGACGGGTACCATCGACGCGGGGAATGGCTTGCGGCACACTACCATCACAGCACGTTGACCCACATGGAAGGACAACTACTCTTTGGTACCGCATCCACCCGCAAGATCGGAATGCAGTGCAGTGTGATGGTGCGTACTTCGATCAAACAACTGGCCCTTTGTTTGGTGGCCTGCTTGGTCGGCGAACATGTCATGGCGCAGAACGACAACCCCTGTACCGCCACTGCACTTACCGTGGGAACGACCTGCACGTACGTGACCAGCACCACCGTAGGTGCCACCGCCACCACCGGCCCACCCGCACCCGGCTGCGCCAATTATAGCGGTGGCGATGTCTGGTTCAGTGCCGTGGTGCCCGCCAGTGGCCGCGTGGTGATCGACAGCCAAACGGGGGGGATCACCGACGCCGGTATGGCCCTGTACACCACGACCCCGAACACCTGTTCGGGCACCTTCACCCTGGTGGAATGTGACGATGACGACAGCGCGAACGGTCTGATGCCCATGATCGATCGCTCCGGCCTCGCACCGGGCACCACCGTCTGGATCCGCATGTGGGAGTGGGGCAACGACCTCAGTGGCACTTTCCAGATCTGCGCCTATTCTCCCACCCCACCACCGGTGCCGGCCAATGATAACCCCTGTGGCGCCACCTCCCTCACCGTGGGCACTTCCTGCACGTATGTGAACAGCACCACCGCCGGTGCCACCGCCACCACCGGCCCGCCAGCGCCCGGCTGCGCCAATTATGGCGGTGGCGATGTGTGGTTCAGTGCCGTGGTCCCGGCCAGCGGTCGTATCATCTTCGACACCCAGACCGGTGTGATCACCGACGGGGGCATGGCCCTGTACACCACGACCCCGAACACCTGTTCGGGCACCTTCACCCTGGTGGAATGTGACGATGACGACAGCGCGAACGGACTGATGCCCATGATCGATCGCTCCGGCCTCGCACCGGGCACCACCGTATGGATCCGTGTGTGGGAGTGGGGCAACGACAATCCCGGCTCCTTCCAGATCTGTGCGTATAACCCCACCCCGCCCACCAATAACGATCCCTGCGGGGCCACCTTACTTCCGGTCAATACCAGTTGTGTGCCAAGTTCGGGCACCAACGTGGGTGCTTCGGGGACGGTTGGGCCACCCGCTCCCACTTGTTCCATCTACAGCGGCGGCGACGTGTGGTTCCGATTCGTCGTGCCACCGAGCGGAGAGGTCATCATTGAGACCTTCCCCGGCACCATCACCGACGGCGGCATGGCGGTCTATGATGCACCGAACTGTTCCGGCACGTTCACCCAGATCTCCTGCGACGATGACGGTGGCACCGGTCTCATGCCCTACATCAGCCTCACCGGCCTGGCTCCTGGCACCACCATCTGGGTCCGGTTCTGGGAGTACGGGAACGACGTGGCCGGGAACTTCACCATCTGTGTGCGCACCCCACCGCCCCCACCCGTGGGCGACTGTGTGTATGCACTGAATCTCTTCGATAGCTTCGGCGATGGCTGGGGCACCTCCAATGTTGGCGTACGGATCAATGGCGGCGCTTGGTCCTACTACACCGTCGGCGGATCCAACAACCAGATCCTGTTCGGGATGATGCTCGGCGACTTCATCGAATTGACCTATGATGCCTCCGGACCCTACCAAGGGGAGAACAGCTTCAACCTCGGCATACAGGGCGCCGGTAGCTTCTTCAACTCAGGCAGCGCCCCGCCCGGTGGCCCTGCCTTTGCCATGCTGGTGGATTGTGTGCCACCGCCTGCCGCCCCACAGGACTGTATCGGCGGCACCACGATCTGCAACGGACAGAGCTTCAACAACAACAGCAGTAACACCGGCAACGTGGTCGACCTGAACACGGCCAACCAAGGCTGCCTGGGGGCCGGTGAACGCCAAGGCACCTGGTACTACTTCTCACCCAGTGCTTCGGGCAACATCGGCTTCACCATCTCGCCGGTGGTCTCCACCGACTATGACTTCGCCCTCTGGGGTCCCATGGCAGGGGTTACCTGCCCTCCGAACTCCGCTCCTCTGCGTTGTTCCTTCGCGGCACCAGCAGGCGATACCGGACTTGGTAACGGCGCGGTGGACCCCACCGAAGGTGCTGGTGGCGATCGCTGGGTCAGCACCATCAACGTGACCGCCGGGCAGGTCTACATCCTGTACATCGACAACTTCTCCACCAACGGCCAAGCCTTCAACCTGACCTGGCAACTGACCGCTGGCGCCTCGCTCGATTGCAGCGTACTACCGGTATCCTTCCTCAACGTGCAGGCCACCCAGCAACTCGACCAGGTCGCCCTGAACTGGACCACCCAAGGGGAGAAAGCCACCGACCGCTACTTGATCGAACGCTCCTCCGATGGCCTTGCCTTCGCACCGATCGGCACCACCGATGCCATTGCCATCGAAACGCCGGGCGGGGAACATCAATTCCTGGACAAAACCCCACGGAATGGCCAGAACCATTACCGCATCATCCGGTTGGAGCAGGATGGTACCGAGCATACCTCCAACAGTGTCATGGTCCACTTCCGGTCCATGGGCACCAGTCTGGTCCTTGTGCCCAACCCCGCACAGGACCGGATCAACCTGTACATGACACCCGTGGATGAGGAGCTACAGCTGCGCCTGCTCGATGCCACCGGACGTTTGCTTCGGACCTGGGTGGAGGGTACCGCATTGGGGCCGATCACTTTCGCGGTGGATGAATTGGATGCCGGGGCCTACACCATCCTGGTCTCCACGGCGGCCGGCACACACTTGGGGCATGCAGCTTTCGTGAAGGAGTGATCCCGCTTGCGGCTTCAGCCTACCTGACCTGGACCTTCGACCTGGCCTTGGTCCAAGGCCGTTCCTGAAACGGAGCTGAGCCTGGTCGCACCACGCGGCTGCGCGTAGAACAAGCATGCCGATATGATACCCATTCGCAGGTGGGTCCCACCCGATCCACTTGCTCGTTATCCGCACGACCTCCGGGCCGGATCGTTCCGTAGCTCCGACCACACAACGCCCCGTTCGGATCTTCCTGCGAAGATCACATCGCAGCTTTGGACCGAGGCTTCATCCGTATGGGTATCAGACGCCACTCGCGATGGCTATCGGACCGATGACCATCGCACCCTTTGCAGCGGCTCCTATCGTGGCGGATGGCTCTTGTTCCGGGGCGAACCTTCCAACTGGCACCATCCCGTGCATCGGATCGCACGGTGGGACCATCCTTCCCGAATGGATCGACCCACCATCCGCGCGGGCTCCTCAGCGGTCCGGATGTACACGAACCCCATGCACCGCATGAGCACGGTCCATGGGGTCGGTGCAACGTATACCATCCACGCATTCAATGTCGGCCGATCCACTTACCCGCTTTCCGGATGGTTTCTCCGCAGAACAGACTCCGAAGGCCCCGCTACGCAACCTGTCGTCCTCCGAAAAGATCACGGCGCATCCCTTGGCCGACCTTGCGCGTGAATGGGATGACAAGGATCAATTCTTCACCAACCGCGAAATGCGGCGCGTACCCGCATTGGTCGTACGCACGGTATAGACACCGGCGCTGAGACCCGAAAGGTCAAGCAGTGCGGTCGTGGCGTTCATGGCCTGCTGCATCACCACCTGCCCGTTGGCATGGAGCACCTCGATGGTCCCAAGCTCCATTGGGGACGCGATGCGCACCAGGTCCGTGGCCGGGTTGGGCGACAGGGAGATCAGGCCTGCCTCGCGCTCGGCCACCGCGGTTCCCAACAACAGGTCGTCCAGGTATGCGATCCAGCCATTCGCTGAGAAGGGGGCGCCGTCATCCCAACCGGCGATGTACTCACCGTTCGGCGAAATGGCGATGGCCGTACCCATGCGGCCACTGGGTGCTTCGATGTCCACCCCATGAGCAAGCAGGATATCCTTGAGGAATACCGGTTGCGTCCCAAGGTTCGGATGATAGACGAGCGCCTCCCGGACCAGGCCGCCGAAGTCATCGAAGTTCTGTGCAAAGCCCACGGCGATCCCGTTGTCGGACAAGCTGGTGAACGTTGCGGTGAGGTAGCCCGCAGGCACATCGAAGGTGGTGAAGGTGTTGGTGTTGCGGTCGAAGAGGAATGGATGATCATCGATATCGCCGGCCATCAGGAAGGAGGAATTGATGGCGCTCACCGCATTGACCAAGGCCGTGGGGAGGGTGGGGGATACCGGCACGATCTCCAACTCCGGCGTGATGTAAACCGGGATCCGACGTGTACTTCCCGTCCCCTCATCATCGGCCCAGCCCCCGATCGTACCATCATCGGTGATGAAGTATCCCGCCATGGCCACGTATGCGGGGTCGAAGATCCCCGTGAGCTCTTCCGTCTCGGTGTTGTACCGGAACGCGCCATAATCACAGCAACCGATGGACATCTGACCGGTGACCCACGTCCCGTTCGGCGAGATGTTATGGGTCGAAAAGAACGATTCCTCGGGGTTCGCGGTCGGAAGCCAGCCGATCGGCAGCCATACGCCATTCTTCCGCCACGCCGGCTGGAGGATCCCATTGGCCTCGTCCAGGTACATCGACCCCGCCACTTCGCCCTCGTTATTGATGGATTCCGTTGAGGTCGCCCCTGGTTCGATATTGGTCCATGTGAGCGTGGGGAAGTCGAAATAGGCACCACCGCTTACCGCGAGCCCATTGTCGTTGATGTCGTTGAACCGGCTTCCGAAGGAGGAGGCCCGGAAGAAGTCCATCTGGGCCGGTAGCATCGTGGGCAAGGTGCAGGCCACGGCAAGGATGAATGATCCGTCAAGGTGTTTCATGCGCGGTAGGTTCATGGAGTTTGGTGGGACCTGACCCTTCGCTGATGCCGTGGCACCACATGACGGGCCGGAGATGTTCCGGGAGGACCCACTACAAATGAAACGCCTGCTGTGCCCTGTTCTTCACCAATTAAGGACCCAGGTTGGCTTCCCAATCCTTCGGAAAGCCCGCTTGGTGGTCGTGCATCATACCCTGTCGCCATACTGAGGCACCTGAGGATACGCCGCGACTCTTCCGTATGACGATGCAGCATGGTCGCTGCGTAGCAGGGCCGACGCTCAGCCCTGTCCATGGTTGCTTGGTACGGACGGAACCACGTCGCTGGATCGGTCGATGGACATGAAGCACCACGTAAAAAGAACGACCCCCGCCAATGGCGGGGGCCGCTCCATGCTATTGTGCTATCCCTTACGGCTGGATCACCAAGCGCTCGGTGTAGGTCTTGTCGCCGGCAGTGACGTGTACCATGTACATGCCACCGGCCAGGTCGCCGTTCAGATCCAGGTTCGTCTTCACGAAACCGTCCTGCACAGCGATCGTGCGGGCGCTCACGCGCTTGCCGGTGAGGTCGAAGATGTCCACGTTCACGGTCCGTACACCTTCCTCCACATGGCTCACGCTCACGAAGAGCTGGTCGCCACGGTTCGGATTGGGATACATGGTGAAGCCACCATCGCCTTGGGGGGCCATGCTGTTGCCACCACCGTCCATCGGTGCGCAGGTGATGGTCACCAGGCACACTTTGCCCCAAGCGTTGGCGTCACCGCAAGTCGAAGCTTCGTCCGTTGTGCCAGGACCGAAGCACCAGGTGGCGCCAGCGTCCAGGCTCACACGCACATCCACTTCGTAGGTCTTGCTGCATACCAGCGGCGCACCCGTGTTCCAGCTCAGCACCATACGGGCGCTGGTCTGTGGCGGGCGCACGATGCAGATACCCTCACCAGGGATCCGGAAGCGGAACTGGTAACGCACGTTGGCGCTCGGTACCACCGGGATCGGCTGCGGAGGTGTGGCATAGATGCGGTTCGCGGGCCTGCTGGCACCACCGAACTCGCGGCTCACGCCACAGCTGTAATCATCCACGTTCGCCGGGTCGTCCTGCAGCTTCACGCGGGGGCAGGCGGCCAGGGCGGCGTCGATCTTGAACTGGCAGGCCGGACCGAAGGCCAGGTTGTTGCCAGCCACACGGCCGCGCACACGCACGTTCAGCAACACGTTCGCGGGCAGGTGCGGGGTGGCCGGACTGTTCACCCAGCCGTTCACCTTGAAGTGGCAGGCGCGGTTCGCACCGGAACCGTAACCATCGCTGGTGCTGTGGCTGCGGAAGCGGCGGAAGCTGTAGCTACCGTTCGGGTCGAAGAACCAGAACTCGTAACCGCTGGTGGCGTTGGTCACCCCGTATTGGGCGCTGACCGCTGCGTTGGCATGGCACACGATGAACTTGTTGTTCACCCAGTCCAGCTTGTCGCAGCTGCTCCAGATCGCTTTGTCCGTGCCGAGCGGCAGGCAGAAGGTCTGGTTGTTGCTGATCGCGCTCACGCTACCGGTGCTGAAGTTGTTGGTGTTGTCGATGATACGCTCGTTGCCGGTGGTGCGCAGTTCGTAACCACCGGTGGTCATACCATCTCCACCGCTATCCAGCACACGCAGGCGGTAGCAACCGTCGGGCAGGCACAGGGCCTGGGTACCGATCTGGTTGTTCGGCACCGGGTTGGCACCGCTCAGCACCACCAGGTTACCCGCGTTCAGCACTTCCCAGGTCACCTGGCTCGCGGAGCCGTCGTTCTGGAACTCCAGGTTCAGGCCGTTGGCCGGGCAGGTCGGGTTGGTGCTTCCGCAGGTTACGGACAGGGTGAATGGACCTACGGACGTCGCCACGTAACCGGTCACATAGATGTAGTACGTCGTACCCGCTACGCTCGTCCAGGTCGCCTGACTTTGCAGGCCGCAGAAGTCATCATTGCCGGTCTCGCACGTGAACGTACCGCAGCTTCCGGTAAGCACACCGATCTTGGTGTCATAGCTGGAACCGCAGAGGCTGGCCGTCATCGGACCACCCCAACCGGTCACCGTATACCACACCCCTCCGGCACCGTTCAAGGCCGTGATGCAGGTGCCAGGGTTACCCGTGGTGGTGCTGCCCACCGTGCTGCCCGTGATCGTGCTGTTGCAGTCGATCGCGATCGCGTTGGCGCAGAGGTCGTTCGCAGGAGGCGAGGTCACGCACACGTTGAAGGTGGTGTTCTGGCCACCGGTCGCCGTGTTGGTGTATACCCGTACGTAGTAGGTGTTGCCTGCCGTGAGGCCGCTCACCACCGTGCTTGGTGCACTTCCCGTGGCGCCGCAACCGATGTTCGTCAACGTACCGCAGCTTCCGCTGAAGACATTGAAGTTCATCGAGGTGACACTGCCCGTTACGCTGTTGAGCGATACGGTGTGGGAGGGGCCCAAGGCTACGAAGGAGAACCACACATCGTCATCGGCGGTACCCACACACGGGGTCACTGGATTGCCCGAAGCCGTCGCACCGAACACGGAGCCGAAGGTCTGGGAACCGCAGGTCTGGCCCGTGTTCACGGTCACGCTCAATGCACCTGCGCACTCGTCGTTGGCAGGCGGGCCTACCGGTGGCGTGGTCACGCAGATGTTGAAGGTGGTACCCACCGGTGTGCTGCCACTGCTGTACGCACGTACATAGTACGTATTGCCGACCACGAGCGTGTTCGGGGTGGTGAAGGCGTTCACCGTGGAGCATGCCATGTGGGTGAGCGTACCGCAATCACCCGAGAAGAGCTGCATGTAAATCGTCGTGGACGGTGTGATGCTGCTCAACGTGATGATGTGCTGGTTGCTTGTGGCCACGAAGCTGTACCACACGTCGTCATCCACCGTACCGGTGCAGGGTGCAACAGCCACTCCCGAGTTCGTCGCGCTCTGCAACGTACCTGCCGTGGGCGAGCCACAGGTCAGCCCAGGGGCCGGCGTCAGGCTCACCGCGCCTGCGCAGTTGTCGTTGGCAGGGGGCGGAGGAGGTGTACCGATGCACACGTTGAACGTGGACGACTGGTTCGGGCTCGAAGTCCAGGTGTATACGCGCAGGTAATAGGTCGTACCCGGTGTGAGGCCCGTGGGGTTGCTCAGGTTGGGGTCGCTGCAGGTGCCGGACACGAGTGTCAAGGTGCCGCAACCGCCCGTCCACAGGCTGTGGTACAGATCGATGTTACCCACCACGTTCTGCAGGTCGATCCGATGGCTGGTGTTGGTCGCCACGAAGCTGAACCACACGTCATCATCCTCCGTACCGCCGCAGCCGACCTGATCCTCCGGAGAGGCTGTAGCTCCGGTGATCGTTCCTGCCGTGGTCACACCACAGGCGAAGTCCGGGTTCACCGTGAGGGCGATCGCGCCAGCACAGTTGTCGTTGGCCGGTGCCGCAGGGGGCATGGACGCGCAGATCCCGAAGGTGCCGGGATTGTCGTTTCCGTACTCCCATACCCGCACGAAGAGGGTGTTGCCCACCGTTTGGCCGGTCAGGCTCACCATCGACATCAGGCCGTTGGAGCTGTCGTCATCGTCGCAGTCCACCATGACCAAGGTACCGGTGCAGGTGTTGTCGCTGGACGTGTAGACCTCCATGCCCGAATCGGTGATCCCACCGGTCTGCGTGTCGATCGTCAAACTTCCACCGGCTGGCACTACCACCGAATACCACACATCGCCACCCTGGAAGTAGGCACAACCGGGTGCCGCCTCCGGAGAGGTGCTCGCCGATGTGGTCGTTCCCGTGGTGTAGGAGCAGGTCGGATTCACCGTCAGCGGTATGGCACCGCAGATGTTGTCGTTGGCCGGCGGCGAGGGCGGCGTGCTGATGCACACATCGAAGTTCACGTACGCGGGGGTCGTTCCGTAGGAATAAACCCGCACGTAATACGTGGATCCCGAGGTCAGTCCGCTCACGTTACCGCTGTTGGGGTCGATGCAGGCCACGTTCACCAGTGCGCCACAGGCACCGCTGTACACCGCGATGTCCAGGTCGGTGGTGCTTCCCGTCACGTTGTTCAACGACACGGTGTGGGTGTTGCTCGTTGCTACGAAGCTGTACCACACGTCATCATCCGCCGAACCCGTGCAGGGTGCGATCGCATCCACCGAGGCGGTCGCCCCATGGATGGTACCAGCGGTCTGCAAGGTGCAGGTCGTACCACCGTTCACCGACAGGCCCACCGCACCAGCACATTCGTCGTTGGCAGGCGGAGCCGCCGCGCAGATGACCCGGAAGGTCACGTCATAGGCCGAACTGCTCGACTCCGGATCCCACATGATGTAGTACTGTGTACCAGCGGTCATGGTGAGGCCGGCCGAGAAGCCTGGCGAGATGAAGTCCTGGATCCAGGTCCAGGAGGTGCTGTTGCAGCCGATGCTGGCGTCCTTGTAGAAGAAGTCCGTGTATCCACCAGAGACCGCAGTGACCTGGATGAAGTGGGTGCCCGTTGTGGTCGGCGTGAAGGTGAAGAGCCGCTCCTTGCCGGGGGTGGACCAAGGACCACCGTAGTTATCCCAGGCACCCACACCGGCGGGGCTGAGTGCTTGCACGTTGGTGGCGCAGGCAGCGACCGCACCGATGTTGGCACAGGCATCAAAGGCGCTCACGCAGATGTTGAAGGTCCCGGCGGCACCGAGGCTCACATCCGTAAAGATGCGCAACCAGTAGTCCGTTCCAGGGGCCACGGTGATGGTCACCGGGTTCTGTGCAGGCAGCAGGTTGTACAAACAAGCGCCCGGTGCGGGAGTGCCGCATGCGGTGAACAGTTGTACACCGATGTTCTGGGCGGTACCGGCCGTCAGCGTCATGGTGAAGCTGCTGGACACACCGCTATTGAACGTGTACCATGCGTCCTGGGCGACGCCGCTGGACTGGCATTCCGGAAGGGGACCTTCCTGGTCGGCCCCACGGGTGGTACCGCTCACGGAGTTCGCTGGGCAGGTGCCATCGGGGTTCAGGGTCAGTACCTCGGCGTTGGCGCAGATGTCATTGGCCGGCGGGCAAGCGTCGTAACCCACCGTGAGGTCCGGGGTCAGCACGTTGTTGCATGCCGACTGGCCGATCTGGTCCTCGTGCAGCAGGGTCACATCGATGTCCGTGGTCAACGGGAACGCACCGAGGAGGTAGAACGCCCCACCGGGCAGGCCGGTCACATCGGGCTGGGGCACGCCGTTCACGAACAAGCGGTAGCCCACCGTGGCGGGGGGCAGGCCGGTGTTCTCGTCGATGCCGTTGTCGAGGATACCGACGTACGCATTGAAGGTCGGCTCAGGTAGTGCGCCACAGTCCACCTCAGGCGAACCGTTCCCGTTCGGGTCGGCGGTCAAGAAGCCGGTAGGCTCCACACAACCACCGCAACGCGCTTGGAACACCCAACCGGCCGTGAGGCCCGGTGCACCATCGGCACAGCTGTTGCTGCCGTCGGTGGAAATGCTCATCGAAAGGGTGTTGCCCACGCTGGTGATCAACGTACCGTCCAAGGTGCCCGTGAGGGTGGGCGGTGTGGCCGGTGTGCCACCGGGAGCACCCTCCCACAGGAGGATGTTATCCGTGGCCTCCATCGCACCAGTGACGAACTTCAGGGCGACCGTACCTCCCACCTCGGTGTTCACCCAGGTCCAGGTCCGTGTATCGCCGTTGTCGTAACAATGGATCATCTCGATCGGCGTAGGCGCATTACAATCCAGCTCGATGTTGCAAGCGGAGTGGTAACGGCCCAGGTCGACCTCGCAGCCGGTGCTGCCCACCACCGTCACATCCACCACTTGGTGAACGGGGAAGGGACCGATCAGCACACCCGGCGCATAGGCCACAGGCGTTTGGGCCACCCCGTTCACGCTGTAGTTCACCATGGCCGTGGGTGCTCCGTTCAGGTTCACGGTCACACTCACCTGGTAGTCTCCTCCAGCGCAGTTGTCAACCACCGCACTGCCATTGTCGGTCAGTGGTAAACACACGCTCACAGTGAAATCCGCGAAGGCCCGCCACGAACCAGCGAAGCAGGGGCCGGTAAGGCTGAAATCGGCGCCACCGATGCGCATGCGGTATTGGCCCGCCGGTTGTGCCAATGGTACCGTGAAGGAGGTGAGCCAGGGATTGACCCCATCGGACTCATTCCCCACACCACCAGCAACGAGTTCACTGGGTACGTCGAAGACCAGGTCATTGTCCCAGTCGATCCAAACGGACATGTCGTAGGTAAAGCCGGTCGGAACCAGTACGGACAAGGGCACGTTGGCACCCGGCCCGCCGACGTTCCCGACCACCGCACTGCGGTCCGTATAACCACCATCCGCCTCGGTGTTCAGTGTCTCGTTCACGTTCGCGAAGGTCACGTTGGTGATCCCGTCGGTATCCAAATTGCTGTTCGGGCCGGGCACACAGTAACCGGTGAACACGCTCACCGGGCCAGCCCACACACTATTCCCAGAGCCATCACAATCGCTCTGCACATAGATATAGTAGGTCGTGTTGGCTGTTAAACCCGAAGTCGAGAAGGTGGTACCGGGCTCGCTACCACTGGCCGTAGGGCCGGGATCGCCGGGCAGGCCGCTCGTGCGCACCTCCCAGTTGTATCCACCGGTCGCCAGGATCTCTGCCGTCCAGCTTGCAGTAAGCGAGGTCGTGCCGGTTGCTGATGCCGCCAGGCCCGTTGGGGCGGGGCAGGTCGGGGGGGCAACGACCGTCAGGGTGTAATCCTCGGCCTCGCCATAGTTCAACTGACTGCACGCATCAGCCGGCACGGCGTTCCACTGGGCACGTACACGCATGCGATAGCTGCCCAATGGTGTGGCCGCCGGCACGGTGACCGTTCCGGTCTGGGGCGAGGAACCAGGACCCACGCTGCTCACAATTTCAGAAGCCTCGAAAAGCAGGTCGTTGTCCCAATCCACCCAAATACGGATGCCGTTGGCGCCACCCACGTAAGCCAGGCTATAATTGAACGAGGTGTTCTCCGGGGCGCTCACCGACATGGCGGTGAAGTCGCCGTAGTTACCCGGTGAAGTACCGCTCGCATTGTTGGTGATGTTCGTCAAACCCAACGTGGTGCTGAAGTCGCTGATGTAATCACCCGTGTACAACACGGTAGGTACACAGTAGCCGGTGTAGGCGTTCGCCGCGAGGGACCAAACACTCAGCCCATCACCGTTCACGCTGCAATCGCTCTGCACGTACACCTGGTAGCTGGTGTTGGGCGTGAGACCGGAAGGGTTGATGCTCGTGGTAGCGGTGCTGCCCGATGCCACCAGACCGGTGGGACCCGAACCCGCCGCACCCGAAGTGCGCACTTCCCAATTGTACCCACCTGCATTGCCCTCCGCGTTCCACGTGGCGGTGAAGGAGGTCAGTGTGATACCCGAGATCGCCAGGCCCGTTGGGACGAGGCACTGTGGCGTGTTCTCCACCCTCAGGTCGTCCACGATGAAGTCGTAATCAGCAACGTCGTCCAACGGCCCATCGGTTGCATAAATGGCCAGCACCACCGTTTGCCCGGCGTAGCTGCTCAATGGCACCGCCACCTCGGTGTAGGCACTGTGCGTGATGCCGAGCATGTTGCCCGCATTGATCGTGAGCAGGTCCGTGAAGGAGACCCCACAATTGGTGGAGATACGCACCACCACCCGATCATCCGTGGTGGTCATGCCACCATTCCCATCGGCCGAAGCCGTACCCACGTCGGTCATACGCGCATTGAAGGCCAGGCGATCGTCGCTGCCCAGGGTCACCTTGGGTAAGCGGATCCATTCGTTACGGCTGGTACCGAAAAGATTGAGGCGGATGGCTGAATTGCCAAAGGCCGTATTCTGAGCAGCAGCTGTACTGGCCCAAGCACTGGTGGTACCCGTGGGCACTGCTGCGCCCACACCTTCGCTGAAGCCCGGATGTTCCGTATCCAATGCACCATCGGTGAAGGCGTTGAAGTTCGCTACCTGTGGTACGGTGTACAACGCAGCGTTGGTGATGGAACTGTTCGATGTGTTATTGCCCGAAATACCATCGCCCGTCATGGTGAGGGTGGTAGCGAAGTTGTACGCGCCCGCCGCCGTCATGTCCAAGGTCGGGGTCAATGGGATGTCGACAGTGGCACCCACACCCAAAGTGCCGGTGTTCACCGAACCCGTCAAGGTGCCGGAACCAGCACCGGTGACCACCACCGATGCGGAGATCGGCGTGGTGGACATATCGATGGCCAATGTGCCACTGTTGGTCACACGCGCCACCAGGGCCTCGGTGGCCGTGGGGCATGCCGGAACGGACTGGAGCACCGGACCCGCCGCCACATCCGGGATCACCGGTGGTGTCCAGGTGTAGGTCTGCCCCACCGCGGGGTATGCCGTGGTGGAGAAGGTCATGGTCGCCGAACTCAGCGCACCTGCCGTGGTGGCGGCCCAGTTCGTGGTCGTGGTGCGGTTGTTGAAATCCGTGGATGCACTGGAACCGCGCAGACCGACCTGCCCGGTGTAGGAGGAGGCACGCAGGCTGTTGCCATACACGAATTCCACCACGTTGGTGCCTTCGTATAAGCGCACCTGCATGTCCAGGGTCTGGTTCGCGTTGGAATAGGTCAGATGGAAGGTGGTCCATTCAACCACCAGTACCTGGTTGGGGCTAACCCCCTGCACCTGGTAGAACACACCACCACCTGCCCTGCCATCCCGGCCCATGGGCGAGATCGCGTTGGTGTTCCCGACGGTGGAGATCGGACTGTACTGGCTGGCCGGCGCTGCATTCCCCAAACGCATGTTGCCATTGGCATTGGCCACGAACTGCGTGAACGTGCTTCCATTGAACACGAAATTGAATCCGATGTTCGTGGCAGAAGCGCTACCATCATCCGTGTTTGGCGCAATGAGCTGGGTACCTCCGGACAAGGCCGTATAGGTACCTGCGGTCTGCGCGAAGGTGTACAGGTTCACGAGCTGTGCCTGCACTGTGGTCGCCAACAGGCCCAGCGCGATCGGCACGGCCAAGGCCCTGCTCAACCAGCGCGTTCGCGCCGTTGGCGCTAAGCGAGTGTTACAACAATTCATCTTCTGTGGTTTTGGTAAGAAAGGAGAAGGGACTGATCGGTGGCCATGGCGCGCCACCCGGCGCAAAGCGGAAGACCTCCGGAAGGTGGTCTGTACATCGAAAAGGAATGCCCGCCCGGCAAGGTGCAGGCAGGTCTTGGAGCAGGGGGTAGGGCGATCTTTCCGTGGTTCGGGGGACGTGTTTTTGGAGTGGGTTGGATGTTCGGAACGGCCCTAATGTAGCGGAATGAAAAGATCAATACCAAGAACAACTTTTTTATCCACAGGAGGCAACCCTACAGCACCGATCGCGATATGCGCGGGCGCGAAGCATACTTCATCCTTGGGCGAAGGACCACCGGGGGGTACTTCGGAAATGCGGATCGATGGCACGCAGATGACGCGGATCAAGCAGATGAACGCGGATCGGAATGAACCTGGCGTGGCCTCGGCGGACTTGGCGCCTTGGCGGTGGATAATGGAACGCAGATGGCGCCGATGAAGCGGATGGGCGCGGATGAAGCACCGGGCGCGGTCCGGTCCCTTCTCACCGCCACGGCACGGGAGGTGGTACTCATCCACGACGGTACAGGCAACCTATTGGAACCTGAAACGTCTTCCCCTCAGGATGGCAAGTGGGGCGAACAGCGGCCACTCCCACCTTCCTCCCACCTGGTGCAGCCTTCCTCTTGAAAGGAACCCCTGAACGACCCACAAGGTGGCACCCCTGAGACCCGAACCGTACCAGTCCCAAGGACTTAGGTCGTTGCGGGCAGGTCGCGGCGCTTGTAAGCCCAAGGGCGCAACACAAGCGCCGTGCCAACCGTACAACCGTACCTTCTTCGTATATTTCGCGACCATGATCCTCCCCTCCGTTCGGCGGACCCGGCCCCAAGCCCCTGACCAGGGCCTGTTGGCGCAGCCGCTGGAGGGAAACGTCCCTTTCCCAGCGCCGGGATGGGCACGACCGATCGCTCTTCCCACCAGAACCGTTACAACCCTGCGCATGTCATGAGGTCCACCCTGCTTCGTACGACCCTGGCCCTTCTCCTTCCGCTTGCCTGGGCCGGTGCCATGGCCCAAACCCCGCAGGCACCGGATTGCAATGTGTGCTCATGCGGTGCGCTGGGCACCCCCAGCTTGGCCACCCCGATCGCCGCACCTGCCTGCCCCGGATCGAGCTTTGGTAACATCCCCGCAGGTGGTGCCACGAACCTACGCTTCAACACCGTGGCCGGTAACCGCTACCGTGTTCGCCTTTGCGGTGCGGTCGGATTGAATACGATCCTGTACATCCGCAACACCGGATCTCCTTACGCGGCCGTCATGGGCGCTTGCGACGACGATGGTTGTGGCACCCCCGGTGGGCCATCCAGCGTGGAGTTCGTGGCTGCCGCAGCACAATACCGCGTTTATGTGTACGATGGCGGCGCCGCACCTGCTTGTGCTGCCTTCGCCACGCACCCGATCATCCCCATACAGGTCGAATGCCTGGGCACGGTCGCGGCGCCGGCCAACGACGACCCGTGCGGGGCCGTGGCCCTCCCGCTGGCCAGCACCAGTTGCAGCAGCCCGGTGGCAGGCACCACCGAAGGCGCCACGCAGACCAACGCGGACCTCCTGGATGTGGCCCCACTGAACCCGAACCTCGGGTGCGGTGCCATGAACTTCGGTGGCAGCGATGTGTGGTACAGCACCACCGTACCGGCCAGCGGCCTGATCGGGGTGGAGGTGCAGGAATCCGGCGTATGCGCCACGGGCCTCGCGTTCTATACCGCACCCAATTGCAGCCCCGGCCCCTATACCTGGCTTACCGGCACACCAACCGGGGTCTGCAGCATCGACGGCCTCCCGGGCCCCAACTCCCCCACCGCCTTCGTCTTCGACCCGGCCACCTACGCCCTTGCCGTGGGCCAGACGATCTATATCCGCGTTTGGGAGCGCAACAACAACGAGAACGGCAGTTTCACCATCTGTGCCTACAACGCCGTGGCCCCCTCGAACGATGAACCCTGTGGGGCCACGCTCCTGACCGTTGGCGACCCTTGCGTACCGGCGGAGTACAACACGGTGAACGCACAGCCCAAGCCGCCAGGACTCACCGTCGGCAACATGAGTTGTGGGATGCCCGGTGCACCCTACGCCACTCCAGCGCTGTGGAACCCCGTGGCCCGCGATGTCTGGTTCCAGGTAGTGGTGCCACCACTGCCTTCCAACGGCATGACGGTGACCACCTTCGCGGGCACCTTGGACGACATGGCCATGTCGTGGTACCGCGCCACCGGCGCGATCTGCGCCCCTTATGGCGGCTCGCTGACGCAGATCGCATCGGCCTGCCACGACAACATCGGGGGCGGCAACAACATGCCACGGATCAACAGTGCCACGATGGGTATCCCACTCACACCGGGCGAGACGATCTACATCCGTGTGTGGAACCGGGAAGCGCTCCAGTACTTCTACCATGGCACCTTCAGCATCTGCGTAACCCCCAACAACCCACCGCCCAACGACGATCCGTGCGGAGCGATCCACCTCGATGTGGGCGCCGAGTGTGTGCTTACCCCCGCCACCAACGAGAACGCCACCAATACGGGCCTCACGTTCCTGCCCGGCGCCAGCAGCGCACCCGCCCCTTGTGGTGCCCCGCCGGCGAATTACAACGATGTGTGGTTCACGGTTGATGTGCCCATCGACCTCACCGCACCCAATGGCCTGATCTTCGATACGGATGATCAGGCGCCCCTGAACTTCGCCATGGCAGCCTACCGCGACATCAGCGGTTCGGGCTGCCCCACCTTGGTGCAGTTGGCCGCAGTGGGCACCTGCTCCACCGCCGGCTCCCTACTGGGCAACGCAGCCATGCCGCGCTTGCAGCTCACCGTTCCCACGATCACACCGGGAGAGCGGCTGTACATCCGTGTATGGTCCGAACTGAACAACGGCCAGGGACCGTTCGGGATCTGTGCGCAACGCATCAGCCCGCCGGATTGCCAGGGTACCTTCTATGATTCCGGTGGCGCCAGCGGCGCTTATGCCAATAACGAGTCGGTGACCCGCTTGCATTGCGCGGAGAAAGCGGGCGATGTGGTCACCTTGAATTTCTCCCAGTTCAACCTGGAGAGCGGGTTCGACAACATCCGGATCTACAACCAGAACGTGATCGCACCACTGAACCCGGTGAACCTGATCGGCACGTTCACGGGCACCAGCATCCCCAGCCAGATCTCCGGGGTATCCACCGTGGCAAACCCCAATGGCTGCCTGGTGGTGGTGTTCACTTCCGACGTGATCATCCCGGCACCGGGGTACACGTACAAGGTCTCCTGCGGGCCACCGCCGCTGCCGATCGTTGGTGCATGTGGGATCAATGCCTACACCCCAGGTTTGGTGAGTTATCCCGGAAGCATGGTCGCGTATGATCCAGGTGGGGCGGGCGGCATGTATCCGGGCAACCTGGGTGTCCAGAGCGCGGCAGTACCACCCTTCCACGCCATTTATTGCCCGAACACACCCGGCGAGGCCGTGACGATGACCTTCAACTCCTTCGATATCGAGGACAACTTCGATGGGCTCTACGTGTTCGATGCCAATATCCCACCGGGTACGGCGCTCAACACGCCGGCAGTGATCGCCACCCAATTCAACAGCGGGAACGGAGCTCAGTTGACCTGGAGCGGCCCCTACAGCCCAGCCGTACCGCCCAACGGCGCATACTGGGGAAATGCCGGACCGGGGACCATCACGGCCACCAACCCCACGGGATGCATCACGTTGGTGCTCTATTCCGATGCCATCGTGTCCGGTACGGGATGGGATGCCAATGTGAGTTGCGGCCCACCACCCCCACCACCGCCGGCCACCCCTTGCGATGGTACCTTCTACGAGACCGTGGGCGGCTCTTCGGGGAATTATGGGAATAACGTTTCGGCCACGCAGACCTTCTGCGGTGTGGCGGGAAGGATCCTGACGGCCACCTTCCAGTCCTTCAACCTGGAGGCCAACTGGGACAAGATGTACGTGTTCGATGGCCCCACCACGGCCAGTCCGATGATCTCCAGCGGCAACGGGGTGGGCTTCGGTCCCGCACCGTATGGCCCAGGTGCGTATTGGGGGAACGCCATTCCCGGTCCCTTCAGTACCAGCACGCCGGGTGGATGCCTTACCTTCCACTTCGTAACCGATGCCTCGGTGGTGCGGCCCGGGTGGGTGGCTAAACTGCGTTGCCCAGCTCCCCCCGCGAACGACAACCCCTGCGCGGCACCCGCTCCAGTGACCGGTGCCACCTTGATCACCCCCGGCCCGACCTGCGCACCGGTGAGCTCCACCAACGTGGATGCTGCGGGGACCACGGGGATCCCAGCACCGGGTTGTGCGAACTACGCCGGTGGTGATGTGTGGTTCCGCTTCGTGGCCCCGCCGAGCGGCCGTGTGTTCATCGATACGCATGCGGGTACGCTATCGGATGCGGGCATGGCGCTGTATTCGTCGGTGGCCTGCGCAGGTCCCTTCACCCTGATCGAGTGCGACGACGACGACGGCGAGGGCCTGATGCCCTCGATCGATCGGATGTGTTCGCCATTGACCCCGGGTGCCACCTATTGGATACGTGTATGGGGTTATGGTGACCGCCGCGGCACCTTCGACCTGTGCGTCGTGGAGGGCCCGAGCACCACTTCGGTACAGACCGACTGCGGCGGGGCCTTCTCCCTGTGCAACAGCACGCCCTTCGCAGGCATCGCGTACGGCAACGGCTGTGGCCCCGACCTGGTACCCACCAACTGGGGCTGCCTGGCCGGTGAGCGCCAAGGGTCGTGGTACGCCTTCCGCACCAATGCAGCGGGCAACCTGGCCATGACGATCACGCCATCTTCGCCGGTGGACATTGACTGGGCGATCTGGTCCGGTAACCTGGCTGGCCTGCCCACTCCGGTGGGTGCCAGTTGTATGCCTGCTGGCGCTCCTGTACGCTGCTCCTTCGGGTCGCTGGCCAACACGATGAACTCCGGCGGGGCCAATGCGAATCCAACGGCTGCCACCGGGATGGGGCGCAACGCCTTCACGCCGGCCACGCCCGTGTTCGCCGCGCCCACACCTGCGGTGAACGACGCGACCGATGGCTGGGTGTCCGGCATCACCGTGGCTGCCAACCAGATGTACCTGCTCTTCGTGGATGACCACCACTTGGAGGGCGTGTCCTATAACGTGGCGTGGACGGAAACACCCGCCGGGGTGATCGGCTGCCAGATCCTGCCGGTGGAGGCCCTTCAACTGGAGGCCGCACCACAGACCCGTACCGTGGACCTGCTCTGGAGCACCACGCGCGAGCAGAACACATCACACTTCATCATCGAACGTTCCCCCGACGGCAACCACTTCAGCCCGATCGGCGCCATGGCCTCGGTGGGCAACGCGGAGAGCCTGACCAACTACCATAGCGTGGATGATGCGCCTGTGATGGGCCTGAACTACTACCGCCTGACACTGGTGGACATGGACGGCACGACGACCGTGTCGAACACGGTGACCGCCCTGTTCAAGCCGAACGGCACGACCGTGATGGTGGTGCCGAACCCCGCCCGCGACCAGGCCGAACTGCTCCTGAGCGCCGCCCATGATGCACCCTTGCACGTACGTATCAGCGATGGCAGTGGCCGGGTGGTGGCCTCCTTCGTGGCGCTCGCCGGTATGCAGCGCATGGACCTGCCGATCGCCAAACTCGAAGGTGGCAGCTACACGGTGCAACTCCTCACCGAGAAGGGCGAGTCCTTCGCCCGCACCCGTTTCGTGAAACACTGAGCCACGATCCGAACCATGTTGCAAGGCCACCTTCGGGTGGCCTTGCTTGTTCTTTCACCGTTCAGACACCTGATACCCATTCGCAGAAAAGATCCATCCGATCGGCTTGCTCTTTGTCCGTGTGACTTCTCCGGCAAGGTCGCTCCGTAGGCCCCGCTATGCAACGACCTTGCCGTATCGACACACGGAAAAATAGCGGAGCATCTTCAGGTGCCTCTGTATGGCGAAAGGGTATTACTGAACCGGTGATGAAGATCCGGTCTCTCGATCATCCTGGTCAGAATGAACCATGGGGTGCGAAAGTGCGAGGGTGCGGTAGTCACGTCTCTTATTCTATGACATGTGCAAATCTTGGGGTAAGGTTTTTTCAGGCATGAGGAACTCCGGATGGTGGCAGGGGGTGGAGAACCACCACCTGCCATCATCATCCGTCGTTCATCGAACTATCCCTGAC
>Ga0209573_1000842_pt1 | contig 54993 bp, 64 predicted proteins | sample TNRBio252014_DNA_FD_185870 | JGI IMG/M metagenome (GOLD analysis project Ga0209573, IMG submission 185870) | Wastewater treatment Type I Accumulibacter community from EBPR Bioreactor in Madison, WI, USA - TNR Reactor_6/25/2014_ DNA (SPAdes)... | ecosystem: Engineered > Bioreactor > EBPR >...
CCCCTTGGAAACCCCCGAGGATAGTTGAAGAGCAAAGATGAAAGGGATGCTGCCGATCTTTGCTCTTCAAATATCCTCAGGGGGGTGAATTTGCGCAGCAAAGAGGGGGGCAGAATGCCCCCCTTTCTGTTGTCGTGCGGTGCAGGGGCTTGCGCGCTCAGGCGTTGGCGAGTCGCGCCGCCACATTTTCCCAGTTGACCAGTTTCTCGACGAAGTTGGTCAGATAGGCCGGGCGCTTGTTGCGGAAATCGATGTAATAGGAATGCTCCCACACATCGCAGCCCAGCAGCGCGGTCTGGCCAAAGCACAGCGGGTTCACGCCGTTTTCGGTCTTGGTCACTTTCAGCCCGCCGTCGGTGTCGCGCACCAGCCAGCACCAGCCCGAGCCGAACTGACCGGCCCCGGCGGCGGCGAAATCGTCCTTGAATTTCTGCACCGAGCCAAAGCTGTCGATCAGCGCGGCTTCCAGTGCGCCGGGCATTGCCTTGGCTTCGCCCGGGCCCATCACCTCCCAGAACAGGTTGTGGTTCCAGTGCTGCGAGGCGTTGTTGAACAGGCCGCTCTGCGCCACGGCGCCCTTGGCATAGGTGCCGCGTACGATGTCGTCCAGCGACTTGCCGTCCCATTCGGTGCCGGCGACCAGTTTGTTGCCGTTGTCGACATAGGCCTTGTGGTGCAGGTCGTGGTGGTATTCCAGCGTCTCGCGCGACATGCCCAGCGACGCCAGCGCGTCATGGGCATAGGGAAGGTCGGGCAGGGTAAAAGCCATGGTGTCCTCATTGGGTTGGGGGTCCGATGGGGGGTAATAAGGGCGCAGAGGCGCCAAAGGTCAACCCCGCGGGCCGCGCGGTCTGGGTTTTAACCCCACCTGCCCCGGCCTCAGCCCTTTGGCTTGTCGTCGTAGTCGCCGCGCAGGATGCGCTGGCCGTCGCCCTCGGGGTCATCATACTGGCCGCGCTTGAGCGTCCACCAGAAGGCCAGCAGCCCGCCCATGCCCAGCAGCAGCGACACCGGTATCAGCACGGCCAGAATGTCCATCGGGACCCCTATTTCAGCCTGAGAGCGTTGAGCGCCACGGTAATCGACGAGACCGACATTGCCAAGGCGGCGATCAGCGGCGAGGCGAGGCCGACCAGCGCGATCGGCACGGCGACGATGTTGTAGCCAAAGGAAATGGCGAAGTTCTCGCGGATGCGCTGCACGGCCTTGACCGAGACGCGCTGCGCCTCGGGCAGCGGGGCCAGCGAGGCGCCCAGAAGCACGATGTCCGACGCCACCCGCGCCGCGTCCAGCGCCGAGGCGGGCGAGATCGACACATGCGCCGCCGTTAGCGCCACGGTGTCGTTGAGCCCGTCGCCGACCATCAGCACCCGGTGGCCTTGTGCCTGCAGCGCCTCGATGGCGGCGGATTTGTCCTGCGGCAGGGCCTCGGCCTGCCAGTCGGTGATGCCCAGCCGCGCGGCCATCTCGCTCACCGCCCCCGGCACATCGCCCGAGATCAGCATCACCCGCTTGCCCTGCGCCTGAAAGGCGGCGACGGCCTCGGCGGCGCCGGGGCGCAGGCGGTCGGAAAACTCGATGGCGCGCGGCGCGCGGGGGCCGACCGCCAGATACGAGGCGGTGACCGACAGCGCCTCGGCCCCGACCCAGTTCGCCCGGCCCAGCCGCACGCGCTGGCCCTGCCAGATCGCCTGCACGCCGTGGCCCGGCACCTCGGCGATATCCTCGAGCAGCGCCGGGATCGCCCCCAGCGCGCGGGCCGCCTGCGCCAGCGACAGCGCCAGCGGATGCGACGAGGCCTGCGCCAGCGCGGCGGCGACGCCCAGATCCTCGGCGCTGAGCGCGCCCAGGTTCTGCGGTTCGGGCGTGCCCATCGTCAGGGTGCCGGTCTTGTCGAAGACCACGGTGTCCACCTCGGCCAGGCGTTCCAGCGCGGAACCGTCCTTGATGAGCAGCCCGGCGCGGAACAGCCGACCCGAGGCGGCCGTCACCACCGCGGGCACCGCCAGCCCCAGTGCGCAGGGGCAGGTGATGATGAGCGTGGCGGCTGAGATGTTCAGCGCAAAGCGCACATCGCCGCCGGTCAGCCACATCCAGACGCCAAAGGCCGAGAACGAGACGATATGCACGACGGGCGAATACATCCGCGCCGCCTTGTCGGCCAGCGAGGTGTATTTGTTTCGGGCGTTTTCGGCCACGGCGACCAGATCGGCCATGCGGTGCAGCGAGGTATCCTTGCCCGCCGCCGTCACCCGCACGGTCAGCGGCCCGGTCAGGTTGACCGCGCCCGCCGTGACCATCAGGTCTGGCCCGGCAAAGACCGGCAGGGTCTCGCCCGTCAAGAGCGAGCGGTCGAGTTCGGACTGCCCCTCGACCACCACGCCATCGACCGGAATCCGCCCGCCCGGACGCACCAGCACCAGATCGCCGGGTTTCAGATCGGCGACCGAGACATTGTCCTCGACCCCATCGAGCAGCCGAATAGCGCGCGGCACTTCGAGAGCCGCCAGTTCCTGCGCCGCCGAGCGCGCCACGGCGCGGGTGCGGAAATCCAGATAGCGCCCGGCCAGCAAGAAGAAGGTCAGCATCACGGCGGCGTCGAAATAGGCGTGATGCCCGCCGTTGAGGGTTTCGAACAGGCTCATCCCGGTGGCGAGGATGATCGCCAGCGAGATCGGGAAATCCATGTCCAGCCGCCCGGCCTTGACCCCGGCCCAGGCCCGGCGAAAGAACGGCTGGCCGGAAAACGCCACGGTCGGCAGGGCGATGACGGCGGAAATCAGGTGGAAGAGATCGCGCGTCGCATCGGTGGCGCCTGACCAGACGGCGACCGACAAGAGCATGATGTTCATCATGCTGAAGCCCGCCACCCCCAGCCGCATCAGCAGATCGCGGCCCTGCTTGTCGGTTTCGGTCATCGACAACTGGCCGGGGTCCAGTTCATAGGCCGGATAGCCCAGCGTCGCCAGTTTGGCGATGACTTGCGCCGCGGTGACGCCCGCCTCGGCATCGACCGAGACCCGGCGCAGGGTCAGGTTCAGCCGCGCGCTGTTGATGCCCGGCATGGCCTCGAGGTCGCCTTCGACCGTGCTGATGCAGGCGGCGCAATGGGCGTCCGGCACCGACAGCATGATCCGCGCCGGGCGCGCGGCGGCGGCGGCCTGCGCGCGTTCGACCGCCGAGGGTGTGGCGATGCAGGCCGGGCAGGCGGAAATCGACGGAGCCTCGAAGGTGTCGGACATGGCGGTCTCCTCAGCGGTGAATCAGTCCGAGGCGATAGGTATAGTCGGTGCCATCCAGCGCGACGGCGGCAATGCGCAGATCCCAGTTGCCATAATCGACGGCGACATCGGCGACAAAGGCATCGCCCTGCCAGATCAGCGGGGCGGCGATATCCTCGCGCTCGGTGGTGGGACGGCCAAGGATTGCCTCGATCGAGGCCAGCGGCGCGGGTTGCCCCTGCGCATCGGTGATGCGCACGGTCAGCCGCCCGCCGGTCAGGTCGGCCTCGGTCGTCCAGTCCAGCGATTGCTGCGCCGCCATCCGGGCGTTGAAGCCCTGACTGGCGACATAGGTGTTGCGCACCTCCAGCCCCGGAAAGGTCTGCACGGCGAAATAGGCCATCGCCAGATTGACGGCGATGATGACGCCAAAGGCCCCCACGGTGATCGCCAGAACCTTGCGACCCGTCAGTTCACGGCCTGTCGATTGCGCCATCATTGGCCCCTCCCGTTAAAGACCGTCTCGCCATAGATCCGGTCGGTTTCGCCGCTGACCGAGATCCAGATCCGCACCGGCGTCGCATCGGCCACCGCAGCGGGGGTGCCGTTGGCGGCGGTCAGATAGACGCGCTGGATCAGTTGTTCATCCGGGCCGACAGTGACCAGTTGGCCCTGCACCCCTTCCATCGTCAGGCTGATCGAGGCCTGATTGGCGACGGTCAGGAAGAACTGCCGGGGTTCGTGGAACATGTTGCGCAAGCGGATGTCATAGGTATTGCGGACCGAGCCATCGCCCAGCACCACATGCGTCGGGTTGCGGACCGGCGCGATCGACAGGTCGATGTTCGTGCGCAGGAACAGCGCGACGATCAGGCCCAGACCGATGCCGCCCCAGATCACGGTGTAGACGACGGTGCGCGGGCGGAAGACGTGTTTCCAGATCGATTTCGGCGCGGTGCCGGTGCGCTCGCTGACCTCGTCGGTCAGGGCCATATAGCCGATCAGACCGCGCGGCTTGCCCACCTTGTCCATGATGTCGTTGCAGGCGTCGATGCACAGGCCGCAGGTGATGCAGGCCAGTTGCTGGCCGTCGCGGATGTCGATGCCCATCGGACAGACGTTGACGCAGGCCATGCAGTCGATGCAATCGCCCTTGGTGGGATCCTGCACGCCCTTGTGCTGCTTGCCCCGCGGCTCGCCGCGCCAATCGCGATAGCTGATGGTGATGGTGTCCTCGTCCATCATCGCCGCCTGAATGCGCGGCCAGGGGCAGCCATAGATGCAGACCTGCTCGCGGAAGAAGCCGCCGAAGAGGAAGGTGGTCATGGTCAGCACGAAGATCGTGCCATAGGCGACGGGATGCGCCGAGAAGGTCAGAAGCTGGCCCAGCAGCGTCGGCGCGTCGGTGAAATAGAACACCCAGGCGCCGCCGGTGGCCATGCCGATCAGCAGCCAGACCAGCCATTTCAGGCTGTATTTCCCCAGCTTTTCGGCGTTCCATTTCGCGCGGTGCAGGCGCAGGCGGGCGTTGCGGTCGCCCTCGATCCAGCGCTCGACCAGGATGTAGAGGTCGGTCCAGACCGTCTGCGGGCAGGCATAGCCACACCAGACCCGGCCCAGCGCCGAGGTGAACAGGAACAGGCCGATACCCGCCATGATGAGCAGGCCCGCGACAAAGTAGAATTCATGCGGCCAGATCTCGATCATGAAGAAGAAGAACCGGCGGTTGCCCATGTCCATCAACACGGCCTGATCGGGCATTTCGGGGCCACGGTCCCAGCGAATCCAGGGCAGCAGATAATAAAGCCCCAGCATCATGCCCAGCAGCCACCATTTCAGGGTGCGGAATTTGCCGCTGACCCGGCGCGGAAAGATCGGCTCGCGGGCGGCATAGAGTTGTTCGGGCTGCTGGTCGGTGGAACTCACGGGAGCGCTCCTTGTCGATGGGTTGCCGCATCCGTCGCATGATGCCAGAGGAGCATCCTTGACTTGAATCAATAATCCGGATCACTGATACGGATTAACTGTGGCAAAGGCGCGCACCGGCGGAGTGTGCCGGGCGCGCCCTTGCGTTGAAAACGACTGCACCGGCCCCCGAAAACGCGCGAACAGGATCGGGACCGGTGCAGCCCCCAAGGCCCCGGTTGCCCAGGGCCAAGGGATTCGGTTGGTTACTGGCCGCCACCCAGCTGGTGCACATAGGCCGCGACCGCGATGATCTGGGCCTGAGGCAGACGGTTGGTGAAGGTCGGCATGATGCCAAAGCGCGAGTTGGTGATGGTCTCGCGGATCGTCGCCGCGTCGCCGCCATAGAGCCAGATCGCGTTGTTCAGCGCCGGCGCACCCGCAAAGATGTCGCCTTCGCCGGCCGTGCCGTGGCACGAGGCGCAGTTGAGGTCAAAGACCTCGGCCCCCAGCGCCGCCAGCGCGGCGTCATTCGCCTGACCCGACAGGTGCAGGACGTGGTTGACGACCTGATCGATCTCGGCGGCGGTCAGCAGTTCGTCGCGGCCAAAGGCCGGCATTTCCGACCAGCGCGCATCGGGGTCGTCGCTGTTGCGGATACCGTGCGAGACGGTGGCAACAATGTCTTCCATCGTGCCGCCCCACATCCACTCGTCGTCGAGCAGGTTGGGGAAGCCCGAGCCGATGCGGATGCCGTCGGCGCCCGCGCCGTGGCACTGGCTGCACTGGGCACGGAACACCGCGGCCCCGGCGTTGACCGCAAAGCGCTGCAGTTCAGCGTCCGCGGCGATCGCGTTCACGTCGGTGCTGACCAGACGGTCATACCAGACCTGATTGGCGGCATTGACCGTGTCGATCTCGGCTGCCACGTCGCCACGCGACGAATAGCCCAGAACCCCGGCGGTTGCCGAGCGGATACCCGGCCAGGCCGGATAGGCAACCCAGTAACCGACCGACCAGATGATCGTCGCATAGAAGATCCACAGCCACCAGCGCGGCAGCGGATTGTCGAACTCTTCGATACCGTCCCAGGAGTGACCCGTCGTCGGCTTGTCATGCTTGCTGTTCGGTGCGGCCATCACTGTGCCCCCTGGCTGGCGCCGTCGCGCTTCTGTCGCGCGGGGCGGTCATCGTTGCGAAAGATGCTCGTTGCGGCTTCGTCCTGCGGTTTGCGGCTGCCTGGGCGAAACGCCCAGACCACCACCCCGACGAAGAAGAGCGTCATGAACAGCAGATACCAGCTGTCCGCGAAGCCCCGGAGGAAGGAGTAGGTTTCCATTCGCCCCTTCCTTACCGGCTCGCATCGCGCACGAAGGTGTCAAAGTTCACCAGCGTGCCGATCATCTGCATATAGGCAATCAGCGCATCCATTTCGGTCAGCGCGGGCTGGCCGTCAAAGTTGCGCGTCTGGGCGCTGTGATAGCGGCCCACCAGCCCCGAGGTATCCGCATCGGGATTGGCCTGTGCCAGGAAGTCAGCCTGTGCCGAGGCGAGCATCTCTTCGGTATAGGGGACACCGACCAGCGCATAGGTGCTCATCAGGTCCTGGATATACTGGCCGTCGATCTCGCGGTTCAGCAGGAAGGCATAGGGCGGCATCACCGATTCCGGCACCACGTCGCGCGGGTTGACCATGTGCGCGACATGCCATTCGTCCGAGTAACGGCCACCCAGACGCGCCAGGTCAGGCCCGGTCCGCTTGGAGCCCCACTGGAACGGATGGTCATACTGCGATTCCGCCGCCAGCGAGTAGTGGCCATAACGCTCGACCTCGTCGCGCATCGGGCGGATCATCTGGCTGTGGCAGACATAGCAGCCCTCGCGCACATAGATCTCGCGACCGGCGAGTTCCAACGGCGAGTAGGGGCGCATGCCTTCGACGTCCTCGATCGTGTTCTCCAGATAGAACAGGGGCACGATCTGCACGAGGCCGCCGATTGTCACCACCAGCAGGCTGAGAACCAGCAGGAGGGTGGCGTGCGTTTCGATCTTCTTGTGATGATTGAGAATACCCATCTCACCCTCCGCTTATTCAGCGGCGACCGCAGCGGCGACGGGCTTTGCAGCACCGACCTTCCGCACGGTCATCCACAGGTTGTAGCACATGATCAGCGCGCCAGCGAGGAACATCGTCCCACCCAGACCACGGACCACATACATCGGGAACTTGGCGCCCACGGTGTCGGCGAACGAGTTCACGAGGAAGCCCTGGGCGTCAACTTCACGCCACATCAGACCTTCCATGATGCCGGTCACCCACATCGAGGCCGCGTAGAGCACGATCCCGATGGTCGCCAGCCAGAAGTGCCAGCTCACCAGCGACAGCGAATAGAGACGCTCGCGCTGCCAGAGTTTCGGCACCAGATAGTAGAGCATCCCGAAGGTGATCATGCCGTTCCAGCCCAGAGCGCCGGAGTGGACGTGACCGATGGTCCAGTCGGTATAGTGCGACAGCGAGTTCACCGCGCGGATCGACATCATCGGGCCTTCGAAAGTCGCCATGCCATAGAAGCCGACGGCGACGACCATCATGCGGATCACCGGGTCGGTGCGCAGCTTGTCCCAGGCGCCCGAGAGCGTCATCAGGCCGTTGATCATGCCACCCCAGGACGGCATCCACAGCATGATCGAGAAGGTCATGCCCAGCGTCTGCGCCCAGTCAGGCAGCGCGGTATAGTGCAGGTGGTGCGGACCAGCCCAGATATAGAGGAAGATCAGCGCCCAGAAGTGGATGATCGACAGCTTGTAGCTGAAGACGGGGCGTTCGGCCTGCTTGGGAATGAAGTAGTACATCATGCCGAGGAAGCCGGCGGTCAGGAAGAAGCCCACCGCGTTGTGGCCATACCACCACTGCACCATGCCCGACTGCACGCCCGACCAGACCGGAACCGAATCCGAGCCGAAGAACGACACCGGAACCTGCAGGTTGTTCACCAGATGCAGCATCGCGATGGTCACGATGAAGGACAGGTAGAACCAGTTCGCCACATAGATGTGGGGTTCCTTGCGCTTGATGAGCGTGCCCATGTAGACGAGCAGGAACGCCACCCAGACGAGGGTCAGCCACAGGTCGGTCAGCCATTCGGGTTCAGCGTATTCCTGGCCTTGGGTCGAACCCAGCACATAGCCGGTCGCCGCCAGCAGGATGAACACCTGATAGCCCCAGAACACGAACCACGCGAGGTTGCCGCCAAAGGCGCGCGCCGCGGTGGTGCGCTGCACCACATAGAAGGCCGACGCCAGCAGCGCGTTGCCACCAAAGGCGAAGATCACCGCCGAGGTGTGCAGCGGGCGCAGGCGACCAAAGTTGCCGTAGCCTTGCAGCAGATCCAAGTTCAGGATCGGAAAGGCCAGTTGGAAAGCGATGACGACCCCGACGAGGAAGCCGACAACGCCCCAGAACGCGGTCGCGATGACGCCATAGCGCACCACGCCGTCCAGATATTCGTTCTGGTTATGAACCACTTCCCCCATATGGCGGATCTGCCACAGGAAGGCGATCGCCGCTGCCCCCATGAAAATGATCATGTGGACCAGATAGGCGAGGTCTCGCGCGTGACTTGCTGCGTACGCGGCGGCTACCGCGACGACGGCAAGCACGATCAGCTTGACGTAATCCCACATCGTTTTGCGTCCCTTCGTTCGATGTCGTTGGCGCGATCACCTGACTCCGGGCAGAGTCGGGCGATCTCACGGGGTCGTTATGACCCCTCACTGTTGAACAAACCTTGATTCAGGTCAAAGGTTCCTTGGGCCCTTCGATTGACCAAGATCAATGCGACCCGTCGCCCGGCGTCGCATGATGCGTCCGTTCGCCGCAGCGTCGGCGCTTTTGGGAGAGGCACCATGGCCTACAAGTCCATCCTGACCTTCCTTGGCAGCGACGCCGAGGCCGATGCAACCCTGCCGGGCGCGATTCGCCTTGCGCTGAGCCATGACGCGCATCTGTCGGTTCACGCGATGGGCATCGACATGACGCCGATGGGCGGCTTTTACATGGGCGCCTCGCCGATCATGCTGCAAGAAACGCTGGAACGCGCGCAGATCGAGGCCGAGGCGGTCGAGGCCCATGCGCGCCGCCTGCTCGATCAGCCGCCGCTGCGCTGGGGCGCCGAATCGGCCGTGGTGCAGTTCGGCGGGCTGCCGGCGCTGGTCGGCCTGCGGGCGCGGTTCTCGGATCTGGTGGTCCAGTGCCGACCTTACGGCGCCAAGGCGCTGGCCTCGCAGGAGGCGGTGATCGAATCCGCGCTGTTCGAAGGGCAGGCCGCCGTCATGGTGCTGCCGCAAAAGCCGCTGACCGAGGAGTTTGGCAAGCGGGTGATGATCGCGTGGAACCAGTCGAACGAGGCGCTGTCTGCGGTGCGCCGGGCGCTGCCGCTGCTTCAGGCCGCCGAATGGGTGTCGGTCGTGGTGGTCAACCCGCCGGTCCACAGCCCCGAGCGGTCAGACCCCGGCGGGCTGCTGACGCAGATGCTGGCGCGCCACGGCGTGCGGGCCGAGGTTTCGGTGCTGGCAAAGACCCTGCCGCGCGTGTCCGACATCCTGATGCGGCACATGGCCGATTTGGATGCCTCGATCATGGTGATGGGGGCGTATGGCCATTCCCGCCTGCGCGAGGCGATTCTGGGCGGCGCCACCCGCAACGTGCTGGAAAACGCCGAACACGCGATCTTTCTGGCGCATTGATCCGCCGCCCTCGCCGGGCGGGCTACATCGCCGTGATGACGTCATACATCGACCGCACCGAGGTGGAGGTGCTGTTCAGCGCCACGCCTTGCGACATCAGGATCTGCTCGACCGCATACATGTGGTCGGCCATCAGCCCGGCATAACTGGCGTTGCCTTGGTTGATGTAGCTTTGCGCGGACGCGGCATAGCCATCATAGGCGGTCTGCAACTGCGCCGGTGTATAGTTCCACGCGCTGATCTGCGCGATGAACCCGCCGGGGCCGTGCATCCACTCCATGCTGTCCACGAACAGCGCCGCGTATTCCCAGCCGTCCCCGCCCAGCGTGCCAAGGCTGACGACCGAGGCCGAGGACAGCGAGGTTTCGATATCGGCCCCCATGTCGATCACCCCGGCGCGCACCGCACCGACGGTGGCGATGCCAAGGCCGACCACAGCCGCGGCCAGAACCGTCCAATCGACGGTTACCGCACCGGATTCACTCTGAAAAAACGATTGCATGCCTGAACTCCAACACACGCGATTCTCGGGATTGGGGGAATTTGTCGCCAGAATCTGGCATTATTTTGGCGGTCTTCGCCGGGTCAGACACGGGACTGGCAAACCGTGTCCAAGGCGGCGATCCGGGTGTCCGTGACAGCGCCGACTCAGCCCGCGGCCTGCAGATACTGATTGGTCAGGGTTTCCAGCACCGCGCCATTGTCCGGCACACTGACATCCCGCGTCAGCAAGGTCTGCTGCATCGCATAGGCCAGATCGATGTAATAGGCGGCGTTGGTCATGTTGCCGTTGGTGATATAGGTCGCCGCGTTGGTCGAATAGAAGTCATACATGGTGAGCAGGGTCGAATCCGGCCAGCCCGAAAAGCTGCTCATCCATGTGCCCCAGAGCGAATCGGACGCGTAGAGCCGCTCATAGGTAAAGCCGAGGCCATCGTCGCCCAACTCGCCCAGCGCGACAACGCTGGCGCTGGACAGGCTGGCGTCGATATCGGCGCCCAGCGAGACGACGCCGGTGCGAACAGCGGCCACCGTGGCCACACCAAGGCCGACAATGGCCGCGGCGAGCACCGTCCAATCGACGGTCACAGCGCCGGACTCCTGCTGAAAGAACGATTGCATGGGGGTCTCCTGCACGGGCGATTCATCAGATTGCGCGAGCATGGCAGGACAATCTGGCAACAGTTTGGCGGTCCCCGCCTGCTTAGACATAGGTCTGCCGGGCCGCTTCGAAGAGTTCGAGATGGGCGTCGGTGGCCACGCCACGCGCGGTCATCTCGGTCAGCATGGCATAGGAGAAATCCATGAAGGACGGCATCGAGCCGGACGAGGCGATCTGGGCGTATTGCTCGTAAAGCGCGACCAGATCCTGATCGGTCATGCTGGGAAAGGTCTCGGTCTGCCAATAGGTCAGCACATCGTCATTCTGCCAAGGATAGAGCAACTGATACCCGTCGAGCGGCGACGAGGGCGTGTTCGCGCCAATGGACAGCAGCGCAACGCTGGCGTCGGACAGGCTGGTCTCGATGTCGCCGCCCAGAGAAATGACTCCGGTGCGAACGGCGGCCACCGTGGCCACGCCCAGCCCGACGATGGCCGCGGCCAGCACCGTCCAGTCGACGGTCACCGCGCCCGAGTCATCGGTGGCAAAGGTTGAGAACGGCATCGGAGGCTCCACACTGGGTTGCTGGCGCAGAATGGCAGGGCATTGTGGCATTTTGTGGCCAGCCGCAGGGCAGCGTCATGCCCGCGTCACCGGAACGCGCGATATCCGGGCATGCGGCGCCCGTCGCGCAGTCACAAACTGAACCCTTGGTCAAATTCCTTGCCCGACCGGCACCCGAGGTTCACCATGTCCCATTCGCCGCAGACACGACTCACCCCACAGAAAGGTCAGCCCATGTCCCGTTTAACCCGCCGCGCTTTCCTTGCCTCGACAACCGCCGCCACCGGGTTTGCCTTGCTGCACCCGTTCTCGGCCCGCGCCAGTGCCGGGCAGGCGCATCTGCGCATCATGGCCACCACCGACCTGCATTGCCATGTGCAGGCCTATGATTATTACGCCGACCGCCCGAATGACACGATGGGCCTGTCGCGCACCGCCTCGATCATCGCCGAGATCCGCGCCGAGGCGACAAACACCCTGCTGGTTGACAATGGCGACTATTTCCAGGGCAACCCGATGGGCGATTTCGTCGCCTATTCGCGCGGCATGCACGAGGGCGATCTGCACCCGGTGATGGCCGCGATGAATGTGCTGGGCTATGACGCGGGCACGCTGGGCAACCACGAATTCAATTATGGCGTGACCTTCCTCGATCTGGTCAACGCGCGCGCCGGGTTCCCGCTGGTCTGCGCGAACTTTGCCCATAGCCTCGGCGCCACCCCGCGCGAGGACCATCTGCACCTGCCGCCCTATGCGATTCTGGAGCGCACGCTGACCGATGGCGCGGGCGCGCAGCATCCGATCAAGGTGGGGATCATCGGCTTTGTGCCGCCGCAGATCCTGCAATGGGACCGCGCGCATCTGGAGGGCAGTTTCGCCGTGCGCGGCATTGTCGAGGCCGCCCGCGCCTGGGTGCCGCAGATGAAGGAGGAGGGCGCCGATATCATTCTGGCGCTGGCGCATACCGGGGTGTCCAGTTCCAGCTTTGACGAATACATGGAGAACGCCGCGCTGTATCTGGCCGGGGTCGAGGGCATCGACGCGATGATCCTCGGCCACCAGCATCTGGTGTTCCCCGGCCCGGCGATCAGTGGCGACGGCATCGACAACGAGGCGGGCAAGCTGCAGGGCAAACCGGCGGTGATGGCCGGGTTCTGGGGCTCGCATCTGGGGGTGCTGGACCTGATGCTGGCGCGCGACGGCAATGGCTGGCGCATCGAGGGCAGCGAAAGCGCCACGCGCCCGATCTCGCAGCGCAACGAGGACCGCACGATTTCGGCGCTGGTGGCGGATTTCGCCCCGGTGATCGAGGTCACCGCCGAGCCCCACGCCGCGACGCTGGAGTATGTGCGGGCCGAGGTGGGCCAGACCAGCGTGCCGCTGCATTCCTATTTCGCGCTGGTGGCCGATGACCCCTCGGTGCAGATCGTCAGCATCGCGCAGGCCTGGTATGTCACCGACATCCTGCGCGGCACCGAACACGAGGGGCTGCCGGTGTTGTCCGCCGCCGCGCCGTTCAAGGCCGGTGGCCGGGGCGGGGCCGAGTATTACACCGATGTTCCGGTCGGCCCGGTGGCGATCAAGAACGTGGCCGACCTTTACCTCTACCCCAACACGCTGATGGCGGTGCGCATCACCGGCGCGCAGGTTCGCGAATGGCTGGAGCGCAGCGCGGGCATGTTCAACCAGATCCAGCCGGGCATGGCGGATCAGGTGCTGCTGAACCCGGCCTTCCCGTCCTACAACTTTGATATCATGGATGGTGTCACCTATCAGATCGACCTCAGCCAGCCTGCCCGCTATGACAATGACGGCGCGCTGGTGGCACCGGACGCGCATCGCATCACCAACCTGATGTTCAACGGCACGCCGATCGACGAGGCGGCGGAGTTCGTCGTGGCGACCAACAACTATCGCGCGGGCGGCGGCGGCAGTTTCCCCGGCGCGGATGGCAGCACCATCATCTTCCGCGCGCCCGACACCAACCGCGACATCATCGTGCGTTATATCGTGGCGAATGGCACGATTGCGCCCGCCGCCGATGGCAACTGGGGCTTTGCCCCGGTCGAGGGCGCGACGGCGCTGTTTGAAACCGGGCCGGGCGCGGCGCGCTATCTCGACGAGGTGCGCGCGCGCGGTGTGCAGATGGAGGCCGCGGGCGAGGGGCAGAACGGCTTTGCCCTCTACCGCATCGCCCTGTGACCAAAGCGGGTGCGCTGTCGATCCGACGGCAGCGCACCGGCGCCTGGCCTTGGCTGGCCGCGCGTGGCAAGATCGCGGCCAGACCATCGGGGGGCATCATGGCGTATGATGAGGGACTGGCGGACCTGCTGCGCGGCGATCTCGAGGCGATGGGCGGCCTGCAGGAAAAGCGGATGTTCGGCGGGTTGGTGTTCATGCTGCGCGGCAACATGCTGTGCGGTGTGCACAGCGGCGGCGGCATGTTCCGCGTCGGTCCCGAGGGGGAACCCGCGGCGCTGCAGATCGAGGGCGCGACGCCGATGGCCTTTACCGGGCGCCGCATGGCCGGATTTGTCGAGGCGACGGACGAGGCGATGGACGACACCCCGCGCCGTCAGGCCCTGCTGACGCTGGCGCTGGCCTATGTCGGGCCGATGCCGGGCAAGTGACCTAGCAGGCGACGGCCCCGGCCCCACCGGCGGAAAACGCCGATCTGGCGGGCTGCGCGGCCTCGCGGTCAGCACCAAAAAGATAGACATACCGGGGTTTTGCGGGGGCAGAGGGCTGCATGGTCGATCCTTTCCTTTGGGTCACAGGGCAACGCGGGCGCTCGGCGCCGCGATCAGACGGGCGCTGAAGCGCAACGACGCAACCGGCCGTGCAAGGCCGCGATGCTCGATTTCCTGATGCGTCAGCAGCAGGGCGTCATGGGTGTAATCGGCCAGCAATCCGTCCGGCCCGTGATGACCTGCCAGCGTCACGCGCTCGAACTCCAGCAGTTCGGCATCGGTAAACCCGGCGATCCCGCGGCGAAAGGCGTCGAACTGGCCCTGATCGTAGGCGCGCAAACCGGCGGGCATGGTCACGGCAAAGCCCGGAATCCAGCCGGTCAGGCTGGTCGACGTCAGCGAGGCCGACGACAGGCCGGGCGTTGCCACCGCGCCGCCGCCAATTGCCAGCACCAGCGCCAACGGCATGGCAAGTCGCAGCGACAGCTTGCGCAAACGGCTGGTTTGCCGCGGCTTTTCCACCACGGGCAGCACCAGTTTGCGCGTCTGCGTCACCTCGTCGAAATCTTGATCCCAGTCGAACATCGCGCGAATCCCGTCTTGGCCCTCGACGCGATCTGGCCGCCAGAAAGCGGCAACTTTTCGGCAAGTTCGGGATGTTTCGGTGACGAATCGTTAACGCGGCGCCTCAGACGAGGAAACCGCCGTCGCTGTCGTCGCCCGCTTCTTCGATCAGGCGATCAAAGTCGGGGATGATGATGTGGCGCTTGCCCTCGATCTCGATCACGCCATCCTTGCGCAGCGCCGAGATCTGACGGCTGACGGTTTCCAGCGTCAGCCCGAGGTATTCCGACATCGCCTCGCGCGTCAGCGGCAGATCGACGACGACCTGGCCCTCGCTTTTCGCCAGTTTCAACGAGGCATCGCGCCGGGCGATGATCGCGATCAGGCTGGCGATCTTTTCGCGCGCGGTCTTGCGGCCCAAAAGCAGCATCCATTCACGCGCGGCATCGAGTTCGTCCAGCGTCATCTCCAGCAGGCGCTGGCCGACGTGGGGCGTGGTCGCCATGATGTCTTCAAAGGGTTTCTTGCGAAAACAGCACATGACCACATCGGTCGTCGCCACCACGTCATAGGCCGCGGTCTCGCGTCCGGGGCGACCGACGAAATCCGACGGCAGCAACAGGCCGACCATCTGGCGGCGGCCGTCCTCCATCGTCTGGGTCAGCGTGGCGATGCCCGAAACGACCGAGCCGACGAAGTCCATGCGGTCGCCCGACCAGACCACGGTCTGCCCGGCCTCATAGCTGCGATAGTATTTCGTCTCTTCCAGCCGAGACAGTTCCTGATCGTCGCAACGCGCGCAGACGGCCCTATGCCGGATCGGGCACGCGCCGCACTGGATGTGCGTAAATTTTGCAGGGGCGATCGACGTTTTGGGCATTGGTTGATCTAGGTCAAGGTCAGGTCGCTTATGATGACCAACCTAGGCGAATGCAAACCGAATCGCAACTCGCGCGACTGGGGCTTTTTGACGCCCGTGTCCCCCGCTACACCAGCTATCCCACGGCGCCGCAGTTTGGCGAGGCTGTGGGATCGGCGCAGTTTGTTCAATGGATCGAGGCGATTGCGCCCGGCAGCCAGATTTCGCTGTATCTGCATGTGCCGTTCTGTCGGCGGCTGTGTTGGTTCTGCGCCTGCCGCACGCAGGGCACCAATTCGGACGATCCGGTGCGGGTCTATGTCGAAACCCTGAAAACCGAGCTGGCGCTGCTGCGCCGCCACCTGCCCGCCGGGGTCTCGCTGTCGCGCCTGCACTGGGGCGGTGGCACGCCGACGATGATGCCCGCCGAGTCGATGCGCGAGCTGGCCGAGGCGGTGTTCGCCATCACCCCGATGGCGCCCGGCGGCGAGTTTTCGGTGGAAATCGACCCCAACGAGATCGACGCGGCGCGGCTTGACGCGCTGGCGGCGGCGGGGATGAACCGCGCCTCGATCGGCGTGCAGGATTTCGACCCGGAAATTCAGGCGATCATCGGCCGCGACCAGACCTATGACGTCACCCGCGACGCGATCACCATGATCCGCGAACGGGGCGTGCACAGCCTGAACGCCGATATCCTCTATGGCCTGCCGAACCAGACCCGCAGCCGACTGGCGGATTCGGTGCAAAAGCTGCTGTCGCTGTCGCCCGACCGGGTGGCGCTGTATGGCTATGCGCATGTGCCGTGGATGGCGCGGCGCCAGCAGATGATCCCGTCCGACACCCTGCCCCGCCCTGAAGAACGCCTTGCGCTGTTCGAGGCCGCGCGGCAACTCTTTGTCTGGGATGGCTATGACGAGATCGGCATCGACCACTTTGCCCGGCCGACCGATGGTCTGGCCGTCGCCGCAAAGGCCGGGACGCTGCGGCGCAATTTCCAAGGCTATACCGATGACCCCTCGCCGGTGCTGATCGGGCTGGGGGCCTCGTCGATTTCGCGCTTTCCGCAGGGGTTCGCCCAGATGAATTCGGCGACGTCGACCTGGACCAAGGCGGTGCGCGACGGGCAATTCTCCATCCACCGGGGCCATGAATTCCGTGGTGAGGACCTGCTGCGCGCGCGGATCATCGAGGCGCTGATGTGCGATTTCCACGTCAGCAGTGCCGAGATCGAGCGCGACTTTGGCCTGAGCCGGGCGAAGTTCGAGGCGCTCTGCGCCCCGATCGCCGCGCATTTCGGCGCCTTTGTCACCCTCGATGCCAAGGGCCTGTCGATCCCGCCCGCCGGTCGCCCGCTGACCCGGATGATCGCCGCCCGGTTTGACGCCTATTCGATGGCCAAGACCGGGCATTCCTCGGCGATCTGAGGCTCAGCGCCGCAGGAACCGCGCCCGCATCGCGCCATTCGCATCGCGGATCACCAGTTGGCGGTGTTCGATGGTGAAGTCCGCGGCATGGGTCAGTGCCGCGTGAAACAGGCGTTCGACCTCGCGCACGTTGCCGTGGCAGCCGATCCGGGTGGTCATGAAGTCGATGACCCGCAGGCCGCGCCGTTCGACCCGCAACGCGGCGTTAAAGCCGTTGCAGCCCGAATGCCCGTCGAGCGCGCCATCCGCGCCGACCCGCAACCAGGCCGCAGGCACGGCGCCGGGCGACACCGCGACCACGCGCCCGCCGTCGAGAACCTCATCCAGCGCCCATGTCCCGGCAAAGGGCAGCCCCGCAGTGGCGGGCGCCTGCGCCGCCACCGGGATCAGCCGGAACGCCTGCCCCTGCCCTCGCGTGGCCCAGCGCGCATCGAGACGCGGCTCGACCCCGTCAAACCCCACCCAGGCCCCGCTTTGCACCGAGCGCAGCGACACCTCGTCGCCGGCGCGGTGCAACTCGAAGGTCTCCCAGCCGCGGATATGCGGCGAGGCCACCGCCAGCCGCGTCTGCGCCCCGACCCCGGCGCGCAGGAACAGCCCGCTGGCCGGATCACGAAAGGCAACGCGGTTGCCGGTCAGGGGGATCATTTCGAGGGTCAGCGCCTGCGACCGCCGCGCCCCGGCCGCCAGCAGGCCCGACCCATCGACGCCAACCCAGGCCGAGGTCAGCGGCGTTTGCAGGGCATAGGTTTCAGCGAAGGATGGCAGGGCGGTCGCGGCCAGCAGGACACAGGCCCGAAGAAGGGTGCGCAGCATGATGGGAATCCTATTGAGGAGGGTCAGGGATGGGCGGCGCGCGGCGTTCAGCCGCCCAGCGCGGGGGCCATCGTCGGCAGCAGGGCGAAAAAGCCGCCCATCAGCGCGGCAACCAGAACGATCAGCTTGTCCATAGCGAAACCTCCTGTGGCCCGGAATGGACCGTCAGGAATGGGTCGTGCGCCAACCCGTGCCGGTTCAATCACCGCGACAGGGCGAAATCCCGCACCGCGGCGCCAAAGGCGGAGAAGAGCGGCCGCGACACCGGGTCACTGGCGGCGTTGAATTCCGGATGCCACTGCACCGACAGGGTGAAACCGGGCGCATCCTTGACATAGATCGCCTCGGGCGTGCCATCGGGCGCATAGCCGTCGATGACGATGCGGGCGCCGGGGGATTTGATGCCCTGACCATGCAAGGTGTTGGTCATCACCTCGGCATTGCCCAGCACGCGGTGAAACACCCCGTCCTCGGTAAAGCGGACGGTGTGGCGCAGGGCGAATTTTTCGTCCAGCGTGCCGTCGGGCGGCATGCGGTGGTTCATCCGGCCCGGCAGATCGCGGATCTCGGGATAGAGCGTGCCGCCCATCGCCACATTGACCTCTTGAAAGCCGCGGCAAATCCCCAGAAAGGGCTGCCCGCGGTCGACACAGGCGCGCACCAGCGGCAGGGTGATCGCGTCGCGGCAGCGGTCAAAACTGCCATGCGCCGGGGTCTCGCCCTCGCCGTATTCCTCGGGGTGGACATTGGGTCGCCCGCCGGTCAGCAGAAAGCCGTCGCAGGCGTCGAGCAACTCGGCCACGGTGACAAAGCGGGGGTCGGCTGGGATCAGCAGCGGCATCGCCCCCGCCACCTCGGCCACCGCGGACGAGGTCATCACCCCGCCCGCATGGACGTGATAACTCTCGTTGAGCACGGCGCTGTTGCCGATGACACCGACAACCGGACGCCCGGCACCGGGACGCTTGCGCGACATGTGAGTTCCTGCTGCTTGCCTGTCGGCCCCAGCCTAATGCGCATTTGCACCAAGGAAAAGGGGGGCTCAGCCCTCGCCGACCAGACCCGCTGCCTCGGCCCCGGCAACCCCGGCGATGGCGTCATTGTCCGAGGTGTCGCCGGTCACGCCGACCGCCCCGACAATCGCCCCGCTGGCGTCGCGCAACAGCACGCCGCCCGGTGCCGGAACCACCTTGCCGTCATAGATCCCGCCCAGCGAGGCGACAAAGGCCGGCCGGGTTTCGGCCATGGTGGCGATGGTGCGGCTGGGTGCGCCGAACATCACCGCGCCGTAAGCCTTGCCCTGCGCGATGGCAAACCGCCCGACCGGCGCGCCGTCTTCGCGCTCGAACGCCAGCACCTGCCCGCCCGCATCCAGCACGATCACCGACAGGGGCTTCATCCCTGCCTCGCGCCCTTTGGCCCGCGCCACCGAGATGATCGTGCGCGCCTGTTCCAGTGTCAGTGCCATGGTTTCGCCCCTCGTCTTGCCTGAATTTCTCATGGGTTTGGGAGGCGCGCAGCCCCCCAACCCTCAGCCCGCCTTCAACTCCAGCCGCCGCGCATGCAGCACCGGCTCGGTATAGCCCGAGGGCTGCACCCGTCCCTTGAACACCAGATCGCAGGCCGCCGCAAAGGCCACGCCGTCAAACCGCGGCGCCATCGGACGATAGAGCGGATCGCCAGCGTTCTGCCGGTCCACCACCGCCGCCATCTTCTGCATCCCCGCCATCACCTGCGCCTCGCTGACCACGCCGTGATGCAGCCAGTTCGCCAGCGCCTGCGACGAAATCCGGCAGGTGGCGCGGTCCTCCATCAGGCCGACGTCGTGGATGTCGGGCACTTTCGAGCACCCCACCCCCTGATCGACCCAGCGCACCACATAGCCCAGAATGCCCTGCGCGTTGTTCTCGATCTCGGCGGTGATCTCGGCCTCGGACCAGTTCACCCCCTGCGCCAGCGGGATCGTCAGCAGATCCTCCAGCCGACCCCGCGCGCCACCGGCGGCGATGGCGTCCTGGCGGCCCATCACATTCACCGTATGGTAATGCGTCGCGTGCAGCGTCGCTGCCGTCGGCGAGGGCACCCAGGCGCAGGTCGCGCCCGCCTGCGGGTGGCCGCCTTTTTGCGCCAGCATCTCGGCCATCAGATCGGGCGCGGCCCACATCCCCTTGCCGATCTGCGCGCGGCCTTTCAGCCCGCAGGCCAGACCGATATCGACATTGCGGTCCTCATAGCTGCGGATCCAGGGCTGACCCTTCATGTCGCCCTTGCGCAGCATCGGCCCGGCCTCCATCGAGGTGTGGATTTCGTCGCCGGTGCGATCGAGGAAGCCGGTGTTGATAAAGGCCAGCCGGTGTTTCGCCGCGCGGATGCACTCCTTGAGGTTGGCCGAGGTGCGGCGCTCCTCGTCCATGATCCCCAGCTTCACCGTATAGCGCGGCAGGCCCAGCGCGGCCTCGACCTGAGTGAAAATCTCATCGGCAAAGGCGACTTCCTCAGGCCCGTGCATCTTTGGCTTGACGACATAGACCGAGTTTTGCGCCGAATTGCGCGGACCTTCGGTCTTTTGCAGATCATGCATCGCGCAGAGCGTGGTGACCATCGCATCCAGCAGCCCCTCGGGCGCCTCGATCCCGTCGCGGTCCAGCACGGCGGGGTTGGTCATCAGATGGCCGACGTTGCGCACCAGCATCAGGGCGCGGCCCTTGACCGTCAACTGGCCGCCGCCGGGCGTCGCATAGGTGCTGTCGGGGTTCAGCTTGCGCAGGGTGGTCTTGCCGCCCTTGACCACCTCTTCGACCAGATCGCCCTTCATCAGGCCCAGCCAGTTGCCCCAGGCCAGCACCTTGTCCTCGGCATCGACGGCGGCGACGGAATCCTCGCAATCCATGATCGCGGAGATCGCCGATTCCAGCCAGACGTCGGAAATCCCCGCCGGATCGCCGCGCCCGACCGGGGTCGAGGGGTCAACGAGGATCTCGATCAGCAGCCCGTTCACCCGCAGCAGCACCTGCAGCGGGCAGAGGTCGTCCTGCAGCCAGCCGACGAACTGCGCCGGGTCGGCCAGCCCGGTTTCCTCGCCCGCCGCAATCGCCACCAGAGTGCCGCCCTCGACCTTCAGCGCCGTGACATCCGACCACAGCGCCCCCGCCAACGGCGCCGCGCGGTCCAGATGGGCCTTGGCCCAGGCCACAACCCGCGCGCCGCGCGCCGGATCATAGCCCTTGCCCGACGGCAGATCGCCCAGCGCATCGGTGCCATAGAGCGCGTCATAAAGGCTGCCCCAGCGCGCATTCGCCGCGTTCAGCGCATAGCGGGCGTTCATCACCGGCACCACCAGTTGCGGGCCGGGGGTGGCGGCGATTTCCACATCGGTGCCGGTGGTCTCGATGGTGAAGTCCGGCCCCTCGGGCACCAGATAGCCGATGTCGGTCAGAAAGGCGCGATACGCCGCCGGGTCCTGCGCCTGCCCGCGCCGCGTGCGGTGCCAGTCGTCAATCTGCGCCTGCAACGAGTCACGCCGCGCCAGCAGCGCGCGGTTCTTTGGCCCCAGCCCGTGGATCAGGTCCGAGAGCCCGGCCCAGAACCGCGCCGGGGCAATCCCGGTGCCGGGCAGCGCGCGATCTTCGATAAAGGCGACCATGCGCGCATCGACGGCCAAACCGTTCTTGTCGAATCGCTGGGTCATGGCGGGAACTCCTGTTGGCGGCCTCGGGCCGGTTGTGCGTCGCTGGCAGAGGATATGCAACTTTGTTTCCGATAGGCAACAGGCGTGGTAAGAAGTTTTTACCAATTCCGCCATTGCACTTTCAATCATTTCCTGAAAATCGCGCCCGATTTGCCGGATTGCCTTTTGATGTACCTTGAGTGATACTTAGTCTCATGTCTAAGTATGATCCCTCGCTCGATCGGCTGTTTCAGGCACTGGCCGACCCCACGCGGCGGGCGCTTGTCGAACGGCTGATGCGCGGCCCGGCCAGCGTGGGCGAGTTGGCGCAGCCCTTTGCGATGGCGCTGCCCTCGCTGATGGCGCATCTGCGGCGGCTCGAGGACGCGGGGCTGATCGAAACCCGCAAGGACGGCCGCGTGCGCACCTGTGCCGTGGTGCCCGCCGCGCTGGCCCCGGCGCAGGACTGGCTGGCCGAGCAGCGCGCCCAATGGGAGGGGCGGCTGGATCGACTCGACGCTTATGTGACCCGATTGATGAAGGAACCCCGCGATGACGCTTGACCCTGAAACCGACCTGATCCTGACCCGCACCCTGAACGCCCCGCGCGCGCTGATCTGGCAATGCTGGACAAGGCCCGAGCATCTGGTCGAATGGTTCGTGCCCAAACCACACCGGGTGGTGGCCTGCGAAATCGACCTGCGCGTGGGCGGGCGGTTCAACACCACCTTCGATGTGGACGGGAACCTGCATCCTAACCAGGGCGTGTTTCTTGAGGTGGTCGAGGGTGAAAAGCTGGTCTTTACCGACACCTACACCGAAGGCTGGAAGCCGGCGCCCGAACCCTTCATGACGGCGATCATCACGCTGGAGGATGCCGGCGAGGGGCGCACGACCTATACCGCCCTTGCCCGCCACCGCAATGCCGAGACCGCGCGCCAGCATGCCGACATGGGGTTTCAGGACGGCTGGGGCACCGTGGCAACCCAACTCGAGGCCTATGCGCAGCGGTTGGCGCAATGACCCGCTTTGCCACCCTGAGCTTCGAGCGCAGCATCGCGGCCCGTCCCGGCGTGCTCTGGCATGCCTGGGTCGAACCGGCGGCGCGGGCGATCTGGTCGCCGCCAGCGCCGGGGGTGGTGATCGAATACCTCAGCGCCGACCCCCGGGTCGGCGGGCAGGAAATCTCGCTGTGCAAGGTCGCGGGCGAGGCCGATATCCGCTGTGACATCACATGGCTGGCGATGCAGCCCGGCCTGTGCAGCGTCAATTCCGAGGTGATCTCAGCCGAGGGCGTCACGCTGTCGGCGGCGCTGGTCACCGTGGACATTGCACCGCAGGGGGCGGGCAGTCTGCTGACGGTCACCGTGCAACTGGCCTCGTTGGGCGAGGATATGGAAGGTGGCTATCGTCAGGGCTTTGCCGCCGCGCTGGATAATCTGCTCTGTCTGGCCGAGGCCCGCGCGATCGAGGCCGACGCCGCCCCCGAAGGCCGCACGATGCGGCTGGAGCGGGTGATCGACGCGCCGGTCGACGCCCTCTGGCAGGCCTGGACCGACGCTGACGCCCTGCCGCGCTGGTGGGGGCCGGACGGGTTTTCCTGCCGCACAACGCGGATCGACCTGCGCGAGGGTGGCGAGTGGGTCTTTGACATGATCGGCCCGGATGGCACGGTGTTTCCCAATCACCACCGCTATTCCCGCCACGACCGGCACCGCCGCATCGACTATACCCTGCATTGGGGGCTGAACGGGCCGAAACACGCCGACGCCTCGGCGCGGTTCGACGATCTGGGCGGGCGCACGCGGATCACCCTGCACATGGTCTTTGCCACCTCGGCCGAATACGAGGCCGCCAAGGGCTTTGGCGCGGTCGAACTGGGCCAGCAGACGCTGGGCAAACTGGCGGCTTTTGTCGGCTGATTACAAATCCAGCGCCATCTGCGCCGGGGTGCGCGGGGCGCGGCGGCTGGGCGCACGGACGGCGGGGTCAAAGCGGCGGGCCTCGCGCGCGGCGCTGGCGGGATCGACCACCGGCTCAGGATAGCGGCCCGCCAGCACCCGCCGCGCCATCGGCCATAACCACGGCTGATGCAGCAAGGCCTCCGGCACCGGCGCCAGCTCGGGCAGCCAGCGGCGCAGGAACTGGCCCTGCGGGTCCAGATCCAGCCCCAGCCGCACCGGATCGGGAATGCGCCGGGGCGTCGCGGCGGCCTGCACCTGCGGCCAATGGATAGCCGGCTCGTAATCAGTGAACAGCCGCGCCAGATGCAGGCCGGTGGCGCGCGCCTCCAACCCCAGATGCACCGTGGCCACCGTCACCAGCAGGGCGCGCAGCCGGGCGTTCAGCCAGCCGGTCGCCCTGAGATAGCGCATGCAGGCATCGACAAAGGGCAGACCGGTCTCGCCATTGCGCCACGCGGTCAGCAGGCTGGCCTCGCCTTGGCGGCCCAGATGCGGCGGCTCGCCGTCGAACCGCTGCATGGCGGTTTCGCGCAGCGCCAGCCGCGCCTCGAAGGCGCGCAGCCCGCCCTGCCAGTCACGCTGCCCGCGCCAGCCCTCGCGCGCGGCGGCGCTGGCCTGCTCCACCTCGCGCCGCGACAGCACGCCCTGCGCCAGATAGGGCGACAGCCGCGACGAGGCGCGCTCGGCCCCCAGTGGCGAGGTCATCCCCTGCCGATAGGCCTGCCCGCGCAGCGCCAGAAAGCTGTCCAACGCCTGCAAGGCGGCGGCGCGGCCACCGGGTTGGCGGTTGGGGCAGCGATCCTCGGCCAGCTTCAGCGCCTTGGCGGTCGGCAGGGCGCCGGTCCCCTCGGCCACCGGCGCCAGCGCGGTCAATGGCGCTGCGGCCTCGGTCTGCGCCAGTTGCAGCCAGCGCAGGCCCGTCGCACGGGCCCAGTCCGCCACCCTGCAATCCCGCGCCTGCGCCCAGACAGTGCCGGTCTCGGCGTGGCTGATGATCTGGCCGAAGCCATGCTTGGCATGCAGCCGCGCCAGCACCTCGACCGCGTCGCCGCTGCGCAGGATCAGGGGCTGACCCAGCGCCGCCAGATCCGCGCGCAGCCCGGCCAGCGACTCTTCGACAAAGGCCCAGTGCCGGGCCGAGGCATCCGGCTGCGCCCAGGCGTCCGGCTCGACAATATGCACCGGCAGCACGGCGCCCATCGCGGCGGCAAGCGCCAGCGCCGGGTGATCGTGCACCCTCAGGTCGCGCCTGAACCAGACGAGCGAAAGCATGGGTCCCCTATCGCAAACCATTTGTTCACGATTTACCCCAATTTCTGCCGCCACTGCAAGCCGAACTGCAGCCTTTGGCGCCACATCCGCACCCGGGATATTCCGTCAAACGACCCCGCCTGCGCCCCAATTCAGCCACAGCCCGCCAGCACTCTGAGACGGTAAACGCATCCTTGAAAGGAGACCGCCATGAAGTCGCAACAGTCCGCCCTCGGGTTTTTTGGCCAGGCGATGAAACTGCCGTTCAACATCTTTGCCGACGAGGAAGACCGCGTGCTCGCCCGTCTGGACGAGATGCACAAGGACCTGCCGGATACGCTGCCGGAAAAGCGCTTCTTCAAACACTGACCGTGACGCCGGGCAGGCGCAGCGCCGTCAGCATGTCGCGCAACTCCTGCCTCGCGGCCACGTTCGAGATGTTCATCTGATCGACACCGACGTCGCGCAGATCCATCAGGGTCAGCCCGCGCGGAAACAGCTCGCGGAAGATCACCCGCTCGGAAAAACCGGGCGCGACGCGAAAGCCGATCCGCTTGGACAGCGCCTCGAGCGCCTCGCCGACCTTGCGCTTGTTGTGCATCTGCTGCGCACCGAGGCGGTTGCGCAGCACAATCCAGTCGATCGGCTTGAGCCCGGCCTGCGCGCGCAATTGCCGCGCCTGCCACACCATCTCGGCATAGATCGACGGGCCCTGCACGGCATTCGTCACCGGATCGATATGGGCCAGCAAATCGAAATCGATGAAGCTGTCGTTCAGCGGCGTCACCAGCGTATCGGCCAGCGAATGCGCGATCTGGCTCAGACGCGTATGGCTGCCGGGGCAGTCGATGACGATGAAATCACAATCCGAATCCAGCCCGGCCATCGCCTCGGAGAGACGGTGATCGTTGGGGTTTTCATCCGGACCCAGCCGCGCCGGATCGACCTCGGGCAGGTCGCGATATTGCGGCGAGGGCAGATTGACGCCTTCACGCGCGCAAAAGGCAGCCCGGTTTTCGATATAGCGGCCGAAACTGCGCTGGCGCAGATCGAGGTCCAGCGCCCCGACATGATGCCCCATCCGCGCCAAAGCCGTGGCGATGTGCATCGCCGTGGTCGATTTGCCCGACCCGCCCTTTTCGTTGCCGGTGACGATGATATGCGCCACGCTGTCTTCCCGTCTTGCTGGTTTGCGCCGCACATTAGGCTGCGCGCGCGCCCTTGGAAAGCGCTATGGAATGAAGAAACGCCGCTGCACCGGGCAGCGGCGTTCCATGTCGTGCCGTCGGCAGGTCTCAGAAACCGAGGCCGGCGTATTTGTTCTTGAACTTGGTCACACGGCCGCCGGTGTCCATCAGGCGGGTGCCGCCACCGGTCCAGGCCGGGTGCACGGAGGGGTCGATGTCGAGCGCCATCGTCTCGCCTTCCTTGCCCCAGGTCGATTTCATCTGAACGATGGTGCCATCGACCAGCTTGACGTTGATCGTGTGATATTCGGGGTGGATCGCGCTTTTCATGATCCCGATTCCTTATTCAGCGCTCAGGGCGCGATAGTTGGTCTTTTCGACGATCCGGGCCGACTTGCCGCGACGGTCGCGCAGATAGTACAGCTTGGCGCGACGGACACGACCACGGCGAACCACGGTGATGCTGTCGATGTTGGTCGAATACAGCGGGAACATGCGCTCGACGCCTTCGCCGAACGAGATCTTGCGCACGGTGAACGACGCGGCGATGCCGGCGCCGCCACGGCGGCTGATGCAGACGCCTTCGAACATCTGCACGCGCGAGCGGGTGCCCTCGGTCACCTTGTAGCCGACCTTGACGGTGTCACCCGCCTTGAAATCGGGAATGTCCTTGGCCAGAGCAGCGATTTGCTCGGCTTCGAGTTGTGCGATCAGGTTCATCTGATCCTCTCCTTACTGGGCTCACGGTTGATCCGTGAAGGTCTGATGCCGTCCCAGAGCTCTGGTCTTCGACCGGGTCCCGCCCAAGGGGCAGCCCGCCAGAGATGCGGTCGTCGGTTCTGAACGGATCGCCGGGCGCGGAGGTCCACCGAAGCAGGCGGCGCGGCAGGCGAAAACGGCCCGGCGGGCGATTCCGCCCCCGGACGGGCGCGGTATAGGGGCAGCGCGCCCCGGCGTCAATCTGGTAGGGTGGGGTTCAACCCCACCCTATGTCGATTCCCCGCGCCGCGCCCACAGATCGGGCCGCCGCTCGCGCGTCAGCGCCTCGGCCTGCGCGCGCCGCCATTTCGCGATCTCGGCATGGTTGCCCGACAGCAACACCGGCGGGATCTCGCGCCCGTCCCAGACGGCGGGCTTGGTATACTGCGGATGCTCCAGCAGCCCGGCGGAATGGCTTTCGTCCTCGGTCGAGGCGGCGTTGCCCAGCACGCCCGGCAACAGGCGCACCGTGGCGTCGATCATCGCCTGCGCGGCAATCTCGCCGCCGGTCAGAACAAAATCGCCCAAGCTGACCTCCTCGACGCCGAAGGCCTGCAGCACCCGCTCGTCCACGCCCTCGAACCGCCCGCACAGCAGCGTCACGCCGTCGCCCGCCGCCCAGCGCCGCGCCGTGGCCTGATCGAAGGGCCGCCCGCGCGGGCTGAGATAGACCAGCGGCCAGCGCGCCCGGCCCGGCACGCCCATCTCGGCTTTGCGCAGCGCCCGTGCCACCACATCCGCGCGCAGCACCATCCCGGCGCCGCCCCCCGCGGGCGTGTCATCGACATTGCGGTGCTTGCCCTCGCCAAAGACCCGCAGGTCGATGGTGTCCAGCGACCACAGGCCCAGGTCCATCGCCTTGCCGGTCAGTGATTCGCCCAGCACACCGGGAAAGGCGCCGGGGAACAGCGTGATGATGCGCGCGGCCCAGGCCCCCTTGATGCGCGGCGGCCCGCCCATCAGGTCCTGCGGCGCCGCGCTCAGCGTCACCGCCACCCGCCCGTGCGAGCGCTTTGGTGCAACCGGCTCGTCGCTCATTCCAGCAATCCCTCGGGCGGATCGGCGATGATCCGGCCCAGCGTCAGATCGACGGTCGGCACCATTGCCAGCGTGAAGGGGATCAGCGCCGCCGCCTTGCCGGGGCGCTGGAGTTCCAGCAGATCGCCCGCGCCGTGGTTCAGCACCGCGCTGACCCGGCCCAGTTCGACGCCGCCGGTGTCGAACACCGGCAGGCCCAGCAGATCGGCGTGGTAAAATTCGTCGTCCGGCAGGTTCGGCAGGCGCGCACGCTCGGCAAACAGCCGCACACCGCGCAGGGCCTCGGCGGCCTCGCGCGTTGCGACGCCGCTCAGCCGCGCCGACAGCGCGCCGGGCACCGGATGGCCCAGCCGCAGGGTAAAGGACCGCGCCCCGTCCTCGGTGAACAGCGGCCCATAGGCGGCAATCGCCTCGGGCTGGGCGCAAAAGCTCTTCAGCCGCACCTCGCCCTTGACGCCAAAGGCCCCGGCGATGGCCCCGACACAGACCCGATCATCGCTCATCACGCGCGCCCTTTCATCTTGCCTGACATACCCTCAGGGGGGTGGATGCCCCGCAGGGGCAGAGGGGGGCGCGAACGCCCCCCTTTTCCCGTGTCACTCGGCAGCGGCGGCCTTGGCGGCCCGCTCCTTGGCGCGCTCGGCGGCTTTCTTGCCCGGCACGGCTTTCTTCGGGTTGTTGCGCTCGGCCTTCGGACGCACGCCGGCGGCTTCGAGGAAGCGCACGATCCGGTCGGTCGGCTGGGCGCCCAGACCCAGCCAGTGCTGGATGCGCTCCATGTCCATCTTCACGCGGTCTTCGCTGTCCTTGGCCAGCAGCGGGTTATAGGTGCCGACCTTTTCCAGGAAACGGCCGTCGCGCGGCATGCGCGAGTCGGACACGACGATGGCATAGAACGGGCGCTTCTTGGTGCCGCCACGGGCGAGACGGATCTTGGTAGCCATGGGTTTTCTCCTTTGGATGGCTGTTACGGCGCGGGTGCGCCAGTTCGGGGTGTCAGTTCTGCAACCTCTCGTGGTGACGGATCACCTCCGAGATGATGAAGCTCAGGAATTTCTTGGCGAATTCGGGGTCGAGGTCGGCTTCCTTGGCCAGCCACTCCAACCGCTCGATCTGCCGCGCCTCGCGCGACGGGTCCGAGGGCGGCAGCGCGTGTTCGGCCTTCAGCCGCCCCACCGCCATCGTGTGCTTGAATCGCTCGGCCAGCGTATAGACGAGGATCGCGTCCAGCCGGTCGATGCTCTCGCGGTGTTCGCGCAACAGGGTCTGGGCGCGTTGGCTGTGGTCAGTCGTCATGCTGCGATCTCCGGCCCGAAGTGGCGATAAACGTGGCAAGCGTGGTCGAGGGCGGCCTCGGCGGCCGGGTCACGGCGGGCCCCCAGTCGGCGGGCCAGCGCAGCCGAACGGACATTGTCCGCGTCGATGTAGCTGACCAACGAGGGCAGACCCAACGCGCGGGCGTGGTCCAGCACCAGCCGGGCAGCCTCGGTCGCAAGACCCTGCCCCTCGGCTTCGGGCGCCAGCAGGTAGCCCAGCTCGGGCTCGTGATCGCCCGGCTCGAAGCCGATCAGCACAAAACCCAACGGGGCGCCGGTTTCGCGCGCGGTAAGCGTCCACAGGCCGTGGCCGCGCAGCAACCACAATCCGAGGCTGGCGGCAAAGTCGGTAAAGGCCTCGTCACGATCAAAGGGACCGCCCAGATGCACACCCGCCGGACCGCAGACGATCCGCGCCCACAGGTCAAAATCGCCCAGCACCGGCACGCGCAACCGCAGACGCGGACTGTCGAGCACCGGCAGGCGGGCGCCGAGGGCGGCGGCATAGTCCGCAGCGGCGCCGGGGACCGGGGTTTCGTGCGGCGCGCTCATGCGTAGGCCTCCATCCCGGCGCCCTGCACATCCGGGGCGGGGTGACGCCAGATCGCGGTGGCGCCGAATTGTGCGTGCTCAAAGCCGCTCTCGCGCTGGCAACCCAGCCGCTGGGCCAGTGCCGCCGAGCGGGCGTTGCCATCGAGGATCAGGCTGATCGCGCTGGTCCAACCGAGGGCCTCATAGGCAAAGGCACGGGTCGCCAGCGCGGCCTCGGCGGCCAGCCCGCGCCCTTCATCGGCGCTGCCCCAGATCGTCCAGGCGATTTCCGGCTCGGGCCAGCCTTCGGGGAACCAGGGGCCTGCAGTACCGATGGCGGTGCCGGTCGCACGGTCCTGCAGCACAAAGACGCCATAGCCGCGCAGCACCCAATGGCCGACCACATGGCCAAAGCTGCGCCACGCCTGATTGCGGTCCAGCGGCCCGCCGGTAAACCGCGAACGCGGGCTGGCCTGATAGGCGGCAAAGCCCTCGAAATCGGCCAGCCGCGGCGCACGCAGGATCAGCCGCGGGGTTTCCAGCACCGGGGTATTGGCGGCGAAAGTGTCAGCCAACGTCATGCCGCACCCCCTGCCGGGTGGCGCCAGAGGGCGAGGTCGAGCCCGTCCAGGATGATCCGACGCTCAGGGCGCGCGCCCAGCCGTTCGGCCAGACGATGTGAGCGCAGATTGCCGTCTTCAAGGAAACTGCACAGGGCCGGCAGGCCCAGGTAGCCCTGCGCAAAGCTCCGCGCCGTCACAACCGCCTCGAAGGCGAGGCCCCGGCCCTCGAAACCGTCGAACAGCATCCAGCCCAGTTCCGGCTCGTCAAATCCGTCATGCTCAAGAAGGCCAACCCGCCCGATAGCGCCGTCGCCCTCGCGGTGTGCCACGACCCATGATCCCCAACCCCGGCGTTGCCAGACGTTGACCTGATCGTCGAGCCAGTCCGGCGCCTCGGAGGCCGGCCACGGGCCGCCGATCCAGACCGATCGCGCGCCCGCCAGAAACGCACCGAGGGGGGCCACGTCGGCGGGTTTCGGGCCGCGCAGGGTCAGCCGTTCCGTGGTCAGTTCCGGGATCATGCCGCCCCCCCTGCCGGGTGGCGCCAGACCTGCAACGGGGTCTCGCCGGGATGCGCCGCGCCGGTGTCCGGCGTGCAGCCCAGCCGTTGCGCCAGTGCGGCCGAGCGGGTGTTGGCCGGGTCGATATAGCTGACGGCGGTTTGCCAACCCAAGGGGCCAAAGGCAAAGCGGCGCGCGGCCTGAGCAGCCTCCTGCGCGATGCCCTTGCCTTCGGTCTCGGGCGACCACAGGCTCCAGCCCAGTTCGCGCTCAGGCCAGCCCGCCGGGAACCACGGCCCCGCCAAGCCCAGTGCCTGCACCGAATCGTGTGTCGTGATGACGAAACTGCCCCAGCCGCGCAGCACCCAGTGGCCGATCACATGGCCAAAGGCGCGCCAGGACTTGCCCTCGTCAATCGGACCCGAGCGCACGAAGATCGAGCGTTCATCGGTGATGAAGGCGTGAAAGGCGGGCCAGTCCGCGGCCTCGGGGGCACGCAGGGTCAGGCGTTCGGTCTGCAAGACGGGGGTGTCGGACAGCCGGATCATGCGGCCCCCCGCAAATCATGGCGGATCACCACATCGCCGGGGTCGATCCCCGGCAGGCTGGCGTCGATCACCCCACCCAGCCGCAGCGCCAGCCCGATCGAGCGCGTATTGCCCGGCGCGATGGTGCTGGTGATGTGCGGCCAGCCGGTGACCTGCCGCAGCCAGCCCAGCACCGCCTGCGCCGCCTCACGGGCGATGCCGCGCCCCTCGGCCTCGGGCACCACGAACCAGCCCAGATCGGGCGCCGGATAGCCCTCGCCGTGATAGACCCCGACCTCGCCCAGATAGGCGCCGCTGGCGCGGTCCGCCACGCCAAAGGGGCCGTAACCCCGCAGCACCCAGAGCGCGACATCCGCCGCCCAGACCCGCCAGGCCGACAGCCGGTCCAGCGGCCCCCCCATCGCATTCGAGCGCGGCGAGGCATAGAACGCCGCCCAGACCTCGAAATCGGCCAGCATGGGCGGGCGCAGGGTCAGCCGCGCCGTGTGCAGGATCGGCGCGGTCATGCCAGCCCCCGCAGGTCATGGCGGATCACCACATCGGTCGGATCATCGCCGGGGGCATCGACGATCTGGCCGCCCAGCCGCAGGCCCAGCGCGATCGAGCGCGCATTGCCGGGGTCGATGTAATTGTCGATATGGTCCCAGCCAAAGCTTGCCGCCGCCCAGACCATCACCGCCCGCGCGCCCTCGGCGGCCAGTCCGCGGCCCTCGGCGGCGTCGGTGACGAACCAGCCCAGCTCGGGTTCCGGATAGCCCTCGGGCTGGTAAATCCCGACTTCGCCCAGATAGTCGCCGCTGACACGGTCCTGCATCGAGAAGGGGCCAAAGCCCAGCAGCGGCCATTGCCCGACCTCGGAGGCAAAGATCCGCCACGCCTCGCGCCTGGTGAAAGGCCCGCCCTCCCAGATCGCGCGGTCCGAGGCATAGAACGCCAGCCGCGGCGCGAAATCGGCCAGCACCGGCATGCGCAGCCGCAGCCGCGGGGTCAGCAGCTCGGGCGCGGTCGGATGCGCGATAATCGACGGGCGGGCGATCATGCTGTCACCCCCGGCGCGAAATGGCGAAAGGTCAGCGTCGGCTGATCGCCATAGGAGTGGCGCGCCAAGGGATCGACCACGGCGCCCATGCGCGCGCACAGCCGGTGCGAGCGGTGATTGTCCGGGTCGGTGTGCGACACCGCCGTGCGCCAATGCGTCGTGGCAAAGAACCAGTCGCGCGCCGCCACGGCGGCCTCATGCGCCAGCCCCTGCCCCTCGTCCTCAGGATACCACAGGCTCCAGCCCAGTTCGGGTTCCGGGTGGCTGGCGGGAAACCACGGGCCGATGCCGCCAATCGGCGCATCGTCGCCGCGGGTGACATGGAACAGGCCCCAGCCAAAGCGCCGCCACTGGTCGAACAAGTCGTCGAACGAGGCCAGCGTCACCTCACGCGACTGCGGCCCGCCCATCAGGCGCGAGCGCTCCGAGGCCCAGAACCGCACGCCGGCCTCGATGTCGTCCTCTCTGGGCACGCGCAGCCGCAACCGCCCGGTCACGAGGACCGGCCGACCCGCGGCGTCATGCTCCAGAACAAAGCTCATTTCTTCTTGCCGAACCCCAGCCCGGACAGCCCGCCCGGCAAGCCGCCGCCCAGACCCGGCAGCCCACGCCCCATCGCGCCGCCCTGCATGGCGGCCTGCGCGGCCTTCATCGCCTCGGGGTCGGCGAGTTGCTTTTGCATGTCGGCCATGTCGCCGCCCTTGCCGAACATCGACGCCATCGCCTGTTTCAGCATGCCGCCCTTGCCCATCTTCTTCATCACATCGGCCATCTGGCGATGCATCTTCAGCAGCTTGTTCAGCTCGGCCACATCCAGCCCCGCGCCAAAGGCGATCCGCTTCTTGCGGCTGGCCTGCAGCAGGTCGGGGTTGGCGCGTTCCTTCTTGGTCATCGACTGGATCAGCGCGATCTGACGCTTGAGCATCTTGTCGTCGAACCCGGCGGCTTCGGCCTGTTTCGACATCTTGCCCATGCCCGGCATCATGCCCATCACCGACTGCATGCCGCCCATCTTCAGCATCTGTTCGAGCTGCGATTTCAGGTCGTTCATGTTGAACTGACCCTTCTGGAAGCGCTTCATCATGCGCTCGGCCTGCTCGGCCTCCAGCGTCGCCTGCGCGCGCTCGACCAGCGCGACGATGTCGCCCATGCCCAGGATACGGCCCGCGACACGCTCGGCTTCAAAGGTCTCCAGCGCGTCGGTCTTTTCACCCAGACCGACAAAGCGGATCGGCTTGCCGGTGACGGCGCGCATCGACAGCGCCGCGCCGCCACGCCCGTCGCCGTCCATCCGGGTCAGCACGACACCGGTGATGCCGACCTTGCCCTCGAATTCGGTGGCCACGTTGACGGCGTCCTGCCCGGTCAGGCCATCGACGACAAGCAGCGTCTCACGCGGGTTGACCGCGTCGCGCACGGCCTGCACCTCGTCCATGAGGACTTCGTCGATGTGCAGACGGCCGGCGGTGTCGAGCAGATAGACGTCATAGCCGCCCAGCGTCGCTTGGCTCTTGGCGCGCTTGGCGATCTGCACCGCGCTCTCGCCCTTGACGATCGGCAGCGTGTCGACGCCGATCTGCCCGCCGAGGATCGCCAATTGCTCCATCGCCGCCGGGCGGTTGGTGTCAAGCGACGCCATCAGCACCCGCTTGCCCTCGCGCTCCTTCAGGCGGCGCGCCAGTTTCGCGGTGGTCGTCGTCTTGCCCGAGCCCTGCAGACCCACCATCAGCACCGGCGCGGGCGGGTTGTCGATCTTCAGGCGGCCCGGGTCCTCGTCGCCGCGCAGGGTGGCGATCAGCTCGTCATGGACGATCTTGACCACCTGCTGACCGGGCGTGATCGACTTTGTCACCGCCGAGCCGGTCGCCTTGACCTGCACCCGCTTGATGAACTCGCGCGCCACCGGCAGCGAAACGTCGGCCTCCAGCAGGGCCACCCGCACCTCGCGCAGCGCGGCGGTCACGTCATCGGCGCTCAGCGCGCCCTGCTTGGTCAGGCGGTCAAAAACCCCGCCAAGGCGTTCGGACAGCGACTCGAACATGGGTCAACCTTTCAGGGCAACGGGTTTCGCACCCGTGGGCGCAACGCGCTGACGGATGGCGATCCCCGCAAAAGCGATGGGACCGGAAGCGACAAGCCTCCGGGGATTTCGCGCCCGGATACCCCCGCCCCCCGCCAGAGTCAAGAATTTCCCCTGACCTGCGCTTTTCATCTTGCCTCGAAACCACGGCAAGGGGTGAATTGGCCGACAGGCCAAGACGGGCGCGCCCGCCCCCCCTGCCGTTGGAGTGCCCGATGTTCGCCCTTGCCGACCACAACCCGACGCGGCACATCCGCTTTCCCTTCGTCAACTGGGCGCTGATCGTGGCCTGCACGCTGATCTTCCTCGCCGGGGTGCCCTGGGCCGGTTTCGCCTTTACCCCGGCACATCTGCACCTCGTCGGCGGGCCAAAGGCCGAGGGCGGCGCGCCGCAGGTGATCGGGCAGATGGTCAGCTATATCTTCCTGCATTCCTCGTGGCTGCACCTGTTGGGCAACATGCTGGCGCTCTGGGTCTTTGGCGACAACATCGAGGACAGCATGGGGCATTGGCGCTATCCGGTGTTCTTCGTGCTGTGCGGCATGGCGGGCGCCGGGGCCGAGGCGCTGTTGTCGCATGAGCCGGGCGTGCCGGTGATCGGCGCCTCGGGCGCGATTGCCGGGGTGATGGGGGCCTATCTGCTGCTGCACCCTCGGGCGCGGGTGCTGGTGCTGATCGCCTTCAAGGTGCCGATGCTGGTGCCCGCCGGGGTCTTTGTCGGGCTCTCGGTGGCGCTCGACCTGATTTCGGCCGTGGCCATGCCGGTGCCGGGGGTCAGCATCGCCTTCTGGGCGCATGTCGGCGGGTTTTCCGCCGGGGCCTTGCTGATCTTGCTGATGCGCTGGCGCGATGTGCCGCTGTTCCAGCCGCTGGCGCCCGCGCCAACCGGCGGTGTCTTCGGCTTTGCGCGGTTCCTGCCCGATTTCACCACGCAGGCGCCGGGGTCATCGTCGCTGTGGTTCTGGGTCAAGGCGGCGGGGTTCTTCATCCTCGTCGCGGCACTGGTCGAGACCTTCCTGCTCTGACCCCCTTGCCCCAGCCCGAGCCCTGCGCGAAAAGGCGCCATGGTCATCGTCGCCGCCCTCTATCATTTCACCCGGTTCCCCGACCCCGCCGCGGTCAAGGGGCCGCTGGCGGCGCTGGCCTGCGCCCGTGGTGTCAAGGGATCGCTGCTGCTGGCGCCCGAGGGGATCAACGGCACCATCGCCGGCCCGCGCGAGGGGATCGACGCGGTGCTGGCGCATATCCGCGCCCTGCCGGGCTGTGCCGGGCTGGAGTGGAAAGAGGCCGAGGCCGCCTCAATGCCCTTTGGCCGCCTGAAGGTGCGGCTGAAGCGCGAGATCGTCACGATGGGCCAGCCCGATGTCGATCCACGCGCCCGCGTCGGGCATTATGTGCAACCTTCCGAGTGGAACGCGCTGATCTCGGCCCCCGATGTGGCGGTGATCGACACCCGCAATGACTATGAGGTCGCCATCGGCAGCTTTCAGGGCGCGGTGGACCCCGGCACCCACAGTTTCGGCGAGTTCCCGGCGTGGTGGGCGGCGAATGCCCACCGCTTTCACAACAAGCGCATCGCGATGTTCTGCACGGGCGGTATCCGCTGCGAGAAATCGACCAACTGGCTGTTGCAGCAAGGGGTCGAGGAGGTGTTCCACCTGAAGGGCGGCATCCTGAAATACCTCGAGGAGGTGCCCGAGGACCAGAGCCTCTGGCAGGGCGGCTGCTTTGTCTTTGACCAACGGGTCGCGGTGGGGCACGGGTTGGCGCCGACCGGGCACCGCATGTGCCACGCCTGCCGCCGCCCGGTGAGTGCCGCCGACATCGCGCATCCGGCCTTTGAAGACGGCGTCAGTTGCCCGCAGTGCATCGGTGAATTTTCCGACGCGCGCCGCGAGGGCTTCCGCGAGCGGCAACGCCAGATCGCCCTGGCCACGGCGCGGGGCGAAAGGCATCTGGGGGTCGAAGGGTAAGGTGCGTGCTCGCACGCACCAATCCCTCACCTCAACCGCGTAGGGTGCGTGCTCGCACGCACCAATCTCTTACCTCAACCGCGTAGGGTGCGTGCTCGCACGCACCAATCTCTTACCTCAACCGCGTAGGGTGCGTGCTCGCACGCACCAAACCCCTACCGCAGCCCCGCCAGCCGCGTCGCCGCCCGGAACAGCCCGGCCGAGACCGCCGTCACATGGCGCCCCGCAGCACCGGCGCAGGGCGTGGGACACTCTTGCCAATTCCTTAACGTGGCAGGCTAACCCATTGGAATATAACAAACGGCAGAATGTCCCATGCGTGGGACATTCCCTCCCCCCGACGCCTTACCGCAGCCCCGCCAGCAGCGTCGCCGCCCAGAACAGCCCGGCCGAGACCCCCGCCGTCACCGGCACCGTAATCACCCAGGCCGCCAGGATCGTCATCAGATGCGAGCGGCGCACCACCTTGCGGCGGGTGCGTTCCTCGATCGGCAGGGTGGACAGGTCGCGGTTCTCCTTGAGGATGCGCTCGTGATACCATTCGCGGTAAAAGCCCACGCCAAAGATCCCGCCGATTGCGATATGCGTGGAACTGACCGGCAGGCCCAGCCATGAGGCGATGATCACCACCACCGCCGCCGCCAATGCCACGCACCAGGCACGCAGCGCGTTCAGACGCGTGATCTCGGACCCGACGATGTTGATCAGCTTCGGCCCGAACAGCATCAGCCCGACCGACAGGCCCAGCGCGCCGGTAATCATCACCCAGTAAGGGATCTGCACCCGGTCGCCCGAGGCGCCGTCAGCCACCGCATGCACGATGGCGGCCAGCGGCCCCACCGCATTGGCCACGTCGTTCGCGCCATGCGCAAAAGACAGCAGCGCCGCCGACAGCACCAGCGGAATGGCGAACAGCGGTTTCAGCGACTTGGCCCGGTTCTCCAGCCCCCGCGACTGCCGCCGGATCACCGGTCGCGTCAGCAGCGTCAGCGGCACACCAACCGCCACCCCGACCAGCAAGGACTGGCCCAGATCGAGATGCACCAGCGCCTTCAGCCCCTTGAGCGCCATATAGGTGGCAAAGACCCCGCCCATCACGCCGATCAGCACCGGAACCCAGGTGCGGGCGGCGGCGATCTTGTCCTCGCGATAGACGATGCGGTTGTTCACGATGGCGAGGAACAGCGCGGCAATCGCGCCGCCCAGCACCGGCGAGACCACCCAACTGGCCGCGATGGTGCCCATCACCGGCCAGTTCACCGCGGCAAACCCGGCTGCGGCGACTCCGGCGCCCATCACGCCGCCGACGATGGAATGCGTGGTCGAGACCGGCGCGCCCAGCCAGGTCGCCAGATTGATCCACAAGGCCCCCGACAGCAGCGCCGCCATCATCGCCCAGACAAAGATCTGCGGCTCGGCCACCGATTCGGGCGCGACGATCCCGCGCGAGACGGTGCTGACCACATCACCCCCGGCCAGCAGCGCGCCCGCGGTTTCGCAGATCGCCGCGATGACCAGCGCGCCACCCAGCGTCACCGCCTTGGCGCCGACCGCCGGGCCCATGTTGTTGGCGACATCGTTGGCGCCGATGTTCAGCGCCATATAGGCCCCGATCGCCGCCGCCATCACCACCACCCAGGTGCCCGCACCAGCGCCCATCACCGTCGCCGCGGCCAGCCCGGCCAGCACGATGAACACCAGCGCGATACCGGGGCCGACCAGCGGACGGCTGGTAAAGGCGGTCGCCTGTTCCAGCAGGCTGATGCGCCCCAGATCCTTGTCCAGCGTCTTGATCGCCTTGGGGTTGGGGTCGGCGGGGGCGGCCATGGCGGTCTCCGTGCGTCACAAAATTGTTACACGGGCGATTATCGCAATCGGGGCCGTCAGACAACCCGACTCTGCGCGCTCAGAGGTCGGCGAGCAGGGCTTTCAACTCGGGTTCGTCGACCAGCTCGGCGGCTTCGGCAATGGGTGTCCAGCGACGCTGGCGGCGGGTCTGTTCGGGAAAGCGGTCGGCAAAGGCGTTGACCGTGACGCGGAACACCTCGCAACGGCAGGCGACCGGGATGCCCTGCTTGACCACCTTGCGATAGGCAAAGCTGCCGACAGCGACGGGCGCCACGCTGCCCTGCACACCGGCCTCTTCCCAGGCCTCCTGCAACGCCGCCTCGGCGAGGGTCAGCCCCTCGATCGGCCAGCCCTTTGGCAGAATCCAGCGTTTCGACGACAGGCTGGAGACCAGCAGCACCTCGGGCCCCTGTGGCCCGTCCCGCAGACACAGCGCAGCCGCCTGCACATAATCCGGGCGCCGCAGAACCGAGGGCGTGACGAAGGCCTTGAGCGCCGAAAAGGCGGTGTGTTTCATGGGTGCCTGTCCAGTCGGGGCGGCGTCCGGTGTTCCGGTCTGCTCGATGCCGCGGGTTTTATCGAAGGGTGGGGTCAAATGTCGCCCTCGTCAACGCGACCACGCAGAGATTTGATCGACGAGGCACGGGTTTTTCCGTCCAGTCGTCGCAGAGTGCTGCCATAGCTGGGTTTTGTGGCAATCCGGCGACGCGGAACCTCGGCCGCGGCGCGGATCAGCTCGACCAGCCGTTCGCGGGCGATCTCGCGGTTGCGCGCCTGACTGCGGGTGTCCTCGACGCGCAGCACCAGCGCGCCCTCCAGCGTCCAGCGCCGCCCGGCCAGCCGTTTCAGCCGCGTCTTGACGGCAGCGGGCAGCGAGGGCGAGCGCTCGGCCTCGAAGCGCAATTCGACCGCCGTCGAGACCTTGTTGACGTTCTGCCCCCCCGGCCCGGATGAGCGCGTGAAGGTCTCGACCAGCTCCCAGTCCTGAATCGCGAGTGTGTCGGTGACGTGCAGCATGGCGGTTTCCGGTTCAGGCGAAGGCGCCGCCATGCGGCATGGCGGTTTCCGGTTCAGGCGAAAGCACCGCCACGCGGCATGGCGGTTTCCGGCTATGGCGAAAGGGCCGCCCGGCAAGCGAGCGGCCCTCACGAGCTTGAGGAGATGGAGCCGGTTAGAGTCCGGCCCAATCAAGGGGTGAACAGCCGAGGGCTGCCGTCAGCAAGTATCCCCTCTGACTGTCCCGACACCTCTCTCCAATATCACTCTAGACACTGGACCACCTCCTTTCGCTGGGTTTCACCGTAGGCCGATGGTGGCACATATCTGGTATTTGTCAAAACCTTTCAGGCGACCGGTTGCGTCATTTTGCGCACGAGTGCGCGAAACGGCGCGAGGGCGAGCAGCGCCAGTCCCAGTTTGACCAGCCAATCGGCACAGGCCAAAGACACCCACAACGGCAGGCTGGGGCCAAGGCCGAACATCGGCATCGCCTCGGTCGCCCATGAGGTGTCGTTGCCCGGTTCCAGCCAGACCAGCGCGGCCGAAAAGGCCACGCTGAAGAAGATCGCGGTGTCGAGCGACGCACCCACCAGCGTCGAGACCAGCGGCGCGCGCCACCAGACGCCGCCGCGCAGCCGGTCAAAGATCGCCACGTCCAGCAATTGCGCCGTCAGGAACGCCAGCCCCGACCCCAGCGCCACCCGCAGCGTGACGGCGGGATAGGTAAAGCCGTCGCCAGCCAGCATCACCTGCGTGCCGATCAGCGAACAGGCGACGCCGACGGCGAACCCGGCCCAGACCACGCGCCGCGCGGCGGCCGGGCCATAGACCCGGTTCATCACATCGGTGACAAGAAAGGCAAAGGGATAGGTCAGCGCTCCCCACGTCAGCCACTGGCCAAGCAGGATCTGCACAAGGATATTCGAGGCCACGACAATCGCGGCCATGGCAAGAATGCCGGGGATCAGGGGTCTGGTCATGGGGTCATCCGTTTTGACAAGGTAGTCGGACACTTGGCCGCCCCTTCGGACGACGCGCCCCTCTACGCGCGACCGCCCGCTGATGCAAGCACTCACGCCGGTTTGACGCTAGGCAAGCCGCGTAAGGGTGCTATCCTGTCCGCGGATTTAAGTCATTCTCGAGGTTCCGTTCATGAAGTCCCTGCGTCTGCGCGGTTCGACCGCCCTGCTTGCCCTGTCGCTCGCCTTCGCGCTGCCTTTGCCGCTGCTGGCGCAAGACACCGCCGCCACCGAACAACCCGCGCTGGTCTGGACCGGAATCGAGCGCTTCGGCCTGCGTTTCGAGGTGCCCGAGGGCGCGCCGGTCACCGACGATTTCGACAGTCCGACGCAGCGGTCCTTTGGTGTCAGCACGGTCGGCGAGGGTCAGTCCGGCATCCGGCTGGGCGTGCGACTGTTGTCGCCCGCTGATCGGGCGCAGATGCCGCCCGCCGGCACGCCCGAATTCACCGCCGCGCTTTCGGCGTTCGCCCGGGTTGACCTGACGCAGACCGGCGAGACGCTGCAACTGGGGCCGCATCTGCTGCATGTCTATGCCGGGACCGCCACGCGCGATGACGGTCTTGATGCGCGGGCGCGGTTCCTTGTCACGCATGACGTGGATGCCGAGGGCAACGGCGCCATGATCGCCGCGTTGATCGTCGGACAGGGCGACGAGGCCGCCGCCGCGATCGAAGCGCAGTTCATCGGCAGTCTGGCCGTGGCCGAGGTGGCGCCAGTCGAAGCACCCACCGAGGCGACCGAACCCGCCTTTGTCGAGGCTCTCACCCTGCTGCCGGACCGCGCCTCGCTGGCGCTGTCCGACGGTGATGTGGTGATCCGCGAGGTGATGGGCAGCGTGGGCTCGACCGTGATGCTGATTTCCGGACAGGGCCATCTGCTGCGCGTGACCACCACCGCGCCCGGCGTGCCGGTCGAGGTCGGTCGCCTGATGCGCAGCCTTGACGGGGTCGATGAGGCCCTGGTCGGTGAGCATCCGGTCTGGGTGGTGCATGGTGGCGCGGCGCGCTCGCCCGCCGATGCCGATGTGCGCGAAGGCGAGGTCTTTCCGGCCCGGATGATCGCGCCGCAGTTCTGCGTTGACGGCGTGGTGCCCTATCTGCTGGCGCTGGTCGCCGATCCGGGGCAAGAGGCCTCGCTCGACGCCTTGCAGGCCGGGCTCAGCCTGTCGCGCCCGGATGGCGCCGTGGACTGCCCGCAGGCCATCGAGGCGCTGACCCTGCCGCAGGCCGAACCGGAACCCCAGCCCGAACCCCAGCCGCAACCCGAACCCCAGCCGCAGCCTGACCTGCCGCCCGCCGATCCGGGCAAGGACCCCTCGGCCAGCGCCGCGCGTGTTCCGCTGACGGTGCAGCCGCCGACCGAGGCCCTCGCCTGGGAAAGCGCGCTGCAGGCCGGCACGCCCGAGGCGATGCAGGACTTCCTCGACGCCTGGCCGCGCGGGCTCTACTCGGCCGATGCCCGCGCCTGGCTGAACGCGCAGGCCGCGCCGCAGCCGCAGGTTTCGGGCGACGATCAAGCCTGGATCGACGCGCTGTCCCAAGGGCGCCCCGAGGCCCTGTGGACCTATATCAAGGCCCAGCCGCAGGGCGCCTATGTCGAGGCCGCGCGGGGCCTGCTGACGGTGCAGACGATGGTGCCGCCCGCCCCGCAACCCGTGCCGGAACCCGCCCCGACCGGGAAATGACGGCATTGGGGCTTGCCCTTGACCGCGTGGCGATGCACCACATCGCCACGCGCTCTTGCATCAAGGACCCTTGCCCATGCTGACCGACAGACCCGGCCTGATCGACGCCGTCCGCGACCGTTTCGCCCATGTGGATGTGTGCCCCTTTGACGGGCCGCGCATCTTCTTTGAAAACGCGGGCGGGGCGCTGCGGTTGAAGTCGGTGGTGGAAACCTCGGCGCTCTATGCCAGCTATCCGGACAATCAGGGCCGCCCCAACGTCGCCTCGCAGACGCTGATGAAGGTGATCGATCAGGGCAAGGCCGACATGCGGCTGTTCCTCAATGCGCCGACCGGGCAAGTCTTTGTCGGTGAAAGCGGCACCGAGGTGCTGTTCCGGCTGGTGCGCAACGCGGCGACCGGGGCGGCGGCGGGCGGCGTGATGCTGCGCTCGACGCTGGAACATCCGGCGCTGGGCTCGTCGATGACGCATTGGGCCGGGGTGACCGGGCGCGAGTTGGTCACGGTCGCGCATGACGATGCCACCGGCACCGTCAGTCTGGAGGCCTACAAGGCCGCGCTGCGGCCGGATATCCGCGTGGCCTCGATCATCCACACCTCGCCGGTGACCGGGATGTCGGTGGATGTGGGCGCGATTGCGGCGGCGATCCGCGCGGTGGCGCCTGAGGCGCTGATCATCGTCGACGGGATCCAGCACGCCTGCCACGGGCCGGTGGATGTGGCGGGCTACGGGATCGACGGCTACGCGCTCAGCCCCTACAAGATGTTCTCGCGGCACGGGTATGGCGTGGGCTGGGCGAGCGACCGGCTGACCGGGCTGGTGCACGAGCAGATCATCGGCGGCGCGCCGACCTCATGGGAACTGGGCACGCGCGACACCGGCGCTTATGCGACCTTCAGCGATGTGGTGGCCTATTTCGACTGGCTGGGCAGCCAGTTCTCGACCGATGCCGACCGCCGCACGCGGCTGGAGGCGGCGGGCGAGGCGATCCATGCGCAGGAGGCGGCGCTGGTGCGGGCGATCCTGCAGGGCACGGGGAACCTGCGCGGCCTCGCGGAGATGCCGGGCGTGCGGTTGATCGCGGGCGAGGCGGTCGAGGGGCGCGAGGGTGTGGTCTCGCTGAACCTCGACGGCTGGGATACCGGGGCGCTGGTGGACTTCCTCGGCGCGCGGGGGATCCGCACCCATATTCGCAAGGCGGACCAGTATTCGGGCAACGTGTTGCGGCCGCTGGGACGGGCGGATTGCCTGCGGATCAGCTTTTGCCATTATAATACCGAGGCCGAGGTGGCGCGGTTGCTGGCGGCGATGGAAGAGGCGATTGCGGCGACGCCGGCCTGAGGGACCGGCGACTGTCCCACGCAGGGGACATTTTCCGCGCCCTTATATTTCAAGGGCTTGGCGAAAAAATTAAGACTTTCGCAACGATTGTCCCATGGTTTTGCGGTCGGGCAAGGTGGGGGTGACCCCCACCTAGACGCCCTCGCCGACAAAGGCCTTTTCCACCACGAACTCGCGCGGGGCGCTGTTGGCGCCCTCGCGCAGGCCGAACCCCTGCAGCACCGCCGTGACGTCATGGTTGAAGGCCAGCGAGCCACAGACCATCGCGCGGTCGCGCGCCGGGTCCAGCGGGCCGGGCAGACCCAGATCGGCAAAGACCTGCCCTGAGGTCAGGGTGTCGGTGATGCGGCCCATATATCGCGAGGGTTCGCGCGTGGTGGTCGGGTAATAGTGCAGCTTGCCCGCCACCAGATCACCGATCAGCGGGTCGGCCGCCAAGCCCTCGACCAAGGCGCGGCCATAGGCCAGTTCGCCCAGCTCGCGGCAGGTGTGCATCAGGATGACGCTGTCGGTGCGCTCCCATGTCTCGGGCTCGCGCAGCAGGCTGGCAAAGGGGGCAAGGCCGGTGCCGGTGGCCAGCATCCACAGCCGGGGACCGGGCAGCAGGGCGTCATGCACCAGCGTTCCCACCGGCTTTGGCCGCAGGATCACCGGGTCGCCGGGCCGGATGTGTTGCAGGCGCGAGGTCAGCGGGCCGTCGGGCACCTTGATCGAATAGAATTCGAGCGTGTCATCCCAGGCGGGCGAGGCAATGGAATAGGCGCGCAGGATCGGTTTGCCCGCGTCATCCGGCAGGCCGATCATCACGAACTCACCCGAGCGAAAGCGCAGGCTGGCCGGGCGGGTGATGCGAAAGGAAAACAGCCGGTCGGTCCAGTGCTGAACCTCGGTCACGGTTTGCAGATCGGCGCGCAGCGGCTGGTTCATCCGGCCCTCCGCAGGCGTGCGCGGTAATCGTGGCCTTGCCAGTCGGCGCGGGCCAGCCATTGGTCCTGCGGCTGGCGGGCGGCCAGCGCGGCGGGGATTTCCACCTCGTCAAAGCCGGCGCGGCGGGCCATCGCGTATTGGTCGGCGATCAGCGGCCCGGCGGCGCGCAGCCGCCCAGTGAACCCGGCCCGCCGCAGCCGCGCGGCAAGAGTAAAGCCGCGCCCGTCGTTGAAGGCGGGCACGGTGATGCGGATCGCGGCGAGGCCGTCGATCTGCGCCGCCAGCGCGGCGAAATCGACGTCGAGCGCGACCTCGAACCAGTCGGCGGGGGTGTCGGGGGCAAAGCCGGTGTCGGTGACGATGATGGTCATGTCCTGTCCTTTCAGGCGGCCGAGCCGCGCACCACGCGGCCGTCAACGATATGGATGCCGCATTCGTCCTTGCCCTGACCGCGCCAGCGCCCGGCGCGCGGGCTTTCCCCGGCGGCGACCGGGCTGGTGCAGGGCGCGCAACCGATCGAGGGATAGCCGCGCGCCACCAGCGGGTGCCGGGGCAGCGCGTGGTCATCGAGATAGGCGCGCAGGCGGGCGGAGTCCCAGGCGGCGAGGGGATTGATCTTGAGATGGCCAGTGGCGGGGTCGTGCTCGAAGGCGTCCATCACGGCGCGCAGCCCGCCCTGCGCGCGTTTGCGCCCGGTGATCCAGCCGTGGAACCCGGCCAGGGCAAGTTCCAGCGGCGCGGTCTTGCGCAGGTCGCAGCAGGCGTCGGGGTCGGTGCGGTGCAGGCTGTCACCGGGATCGGCGCGGGCCAGATCGGCGGCGCGCACCACCCGCAGGTCGCTGAGGCCCAGATGGTCGGCCAGCGTGCGCTGATACTCCAGCGTTTCGGGGAACAGCATCTGCGTGTCGATGAACAGGACCGGCGTGGCGGGCGCGATGCGCGAGACCATGTGCAGCAGCACGGCGGAGTCCGCGCCAAAGCTGGAGACCAGCGCGATATTGCCCACGGCGCCCGAGAGGGCAAAGCGCAGGACGGCCTCGGCCTCGTCGCGGAAATGCGCCCCCAGCGCGCGCAGGTCACGCAGCATCGGAGAGGTCCGCGTCATAGAGCGCCGCCTTGAACGGGGTGAGGCCGACACGGCGATAGGCCATGAGGAAGGTTTCCTCAGGGCTGGTGCGCAGGTCCAGATAGCTGCGCAGGATGCGCTCGATGGCGGGCACGATCTGGTCATAGGCAAAGCCGGGGCCGGTGCGTTCGCCGAGGGTGGCGTCCTCGGTCCCGTCGCCGCCCAGCGTGATCTGGTAGTTTTCCACCCCGGCGCGGTCCAGCCCCAGAATGCCGATGTGCCCGACATGGTGGTGCCCGCAGGCGTTGATGCAGCCCGAGATCTTGATCTTCAGGGGGCCGATGTCATGCTCCAGCTTCAGCGCGTCGAAATGCGTGGCCAGTTCCTGCGCCACGGGGATCGAGCGGGCGGTCGCAAGCGCGCAGTAATCCATGCCGGGGCAGGCGATGATGTCGGACAGCAGGCCGACATTCGCCGTCGCCAGCCCTTGGGTTTTCAGCGCCTGGTGCAGCGCGGGCAGGTCGGCGCGGGCGACATGCGGCAGCACGACGTTCTGTTCGTGGCTGATGCGGATCTCGCCGTGGCCATAGGCCTCGGCCAGATCGGCGATCAGCCGCATCTGGGCGCTGCTGGCGTCGCCGGGGGTGGCACCGTGGGCCTTGAGGCTGATGGTGACGATGGCGTGCGACGGGTCGCGGTGCGGGTGCAGGTTGGTATCGGCCCAGGCGCGGAATGCGGGGTCGGTGGCCGTGGGCAACGGGCGCGCCACCAGCACCGGCGGGGTGAAATCGCGCTGGATGCGGGCCAGTTGCGCGGCGGTCGCGGCGGCGTCGAAGGTGGGCGCGATTTCGGCAAAACGGGCTTCGACCAGATCGCGGATCGTCTCGATGCCGTTTTCATGCACGGTGATCTTGATGCGCGCCTTGTATTTGTTGTCGCGTCGGCCGAGCAGGTTATAGGTCGCCACCACGGCCTCAAGATAGGGCAGCAGATCGGCGGCGGGCAGGCGGTCGCGCAGCACCTTGCCGATCATCGGCGTGCGACCAAGGCCGCCGCCGACGATCACCTCGAAGGCATCGGGCGCCACCATGCGCAGGCCGATGTCATGCGCCCGCGTCACGGCGCGGTCGAGGGGCGAGCCGGTCACCGCCACCTTGAACTTGCGCGGCAGGAACTGGAATTCCGGGTGGTCTGTCGACCATTGGCGGATCAGTTCGGCATAGGGGCGCGGATCGGCGACCTCATCAGCGGCGGCGGCGGCGAAATGGTCGGACGTCACGTTGCGGATGGTGTTGCCCGAGGTCTGGATGGCGTGCAGCCCGACCTCGGCCAGCGCGTCGAGCATGTCGGGCACATCGGTCAGCAGCGGCCAGTTGAACTGGATGTTCTGCCGCGTGGTGAAGTGGCCATAGCCCTTGTCCCAGCGATCGGCGATCATCGCCAGTTGCCGCAACTGGTTGGGGTTGAGCGTGCCGTAAGGGATGGCCACCCGCAACATATAGGCGTGCAGTTGCAGATAGAGGCCGTTCATCAGCCGCAGCGGGCGGAATTCGTCCTCGGTCAGGCTGCCGTCGATGCGGCGGGCCACCTGCGCGCGGAACTGGGCGTTGCGTTCGGTCAGAAAGGCGCGGTCAAAGTCGTCATAGACATACATCGGGGGATCCTCAGGCCTGAGCCTGCTTGCCATGGGCGTGGTTCGAGGGGCCGCGACGGCGGAAATCCTCGCGGAAATGGGTGGGGGTCAGGCCCTGCGCGGTCTGGCGCATGTCGGTGACGTAACAGCCGACCACCTCGGCCACCCGGCGCGCGGCACTGGCGCTGGCGGCCTCGGCCAGCGGTTTGTCGGCAAAGGCGCGGGCCTGTTGCAGGTCGGCTGACCAGTGGTCGGCGGCGGTCAGATAGACCACCTCGCCCGATAGCAGGGCATTGGCGGTGACAATATGGACGGTTTGTGTCATCATGCCAGTTCCTCGATCCGGGCAGGCAGCGCCGATGCGATCCGGGCGGGCGCGATGCCCAGAAGGGTGATCGCCGGGCCGGTCAGTTGCGCCGTTTTCAGATCGGCGGACAGGCGGTCCAGCCGCGACGACAGGATGCGCTGGTCCGGGCGGCTGGCGTTTTCCACCACGCTGATGGGGGTGGCCGGATCGGCGCCATGCATCAGCAAGCGGCCCTGCACAAAGCGCGCCGCGCGCTTGCCCATGTAGATCGCCGCGACGGCGCCGGGGCGGGCGAGGCTGCGCCAGTCCTGCTCGGCCAGACCGTCGACATCCTGCGCGGTCATCAGCCGCAGGCCGCTGTTGCGGCCACGACGGGTCAGGCTGGCGCCGATGGCAGCGGCGGCGGCGCTGGCGGCGGTGATGCCGGGGGTCACGGCCCAGTCGATCCCGGCCTGCGTCAGCGCCTCGGTTTCCTCATCGAGCCGGGCGAAAACGCTGGCATCGCCGCCCTTCAGCCGCACCACGCGCAGCCCTTCGGCGGCATGGCGGATCATCTCGGCGTTGATGGCGTCTTGCGGCGTCGAAGGGCCGAAGCCCTCTTTGCCGACCGGCACGAAAAGCGCCTCGCGCCGCGCGAGTTCGAGGATGGCGGCGGGCACCAGTCGGTCATGGATCACCACATCGGCGGTGTCCAGCAGGCGGCGGGCGGCCAGGGTCAGCAGGTCCGGATTGCCCGGCCCGGCACCGACCAGATCGACGCGGCCCGCCTGCGGCGCTGCCTGCAGATGCTGGTCCAGCAGCGCGTGCAGGGCGTGGTCGAGCAGCTCCTCGCCCGCCTCGGCCAGCACCTGCGGGCCGGTGGTGAAATAGTAGTCCGCCCAGAAGTCGCGCCGGGCGCGGCCATGCGGCAGGGCCTCGGCGTGGGGGCGGAACAGCTTTCCGGCGCGGGCCAGCGGGCCCAGCCCCTGCGGCAGGCGCGCCTCCAGATCGGCCTTGATCGCGCGGGCCAGCACGGGTGAGGCGCCCTCGGTGCCGATGGCGACGGTCACCGGGTCGCGGTCGACGATGGCGGGGGTGATAAAATCGCTGGCTTCGAGGTTGTCCACCACATTGACCAGCACGCCCGCCGCCCGCGCCAGCGAGGCGAGGCGGGCATCGGCGGCACCCTCGGCAAAGGCGCCGTAGGCCAGCGCGGCGCCGGTCAGATCGGCGGCCTCGGGCAGGCGGTGATGCAGGACCGCGCCCAGGTCGCGCGCGGCGGCGATCAGCGGGGCCTCGGCCTGCGGCGCGAACACCTCGATCCGGGCGGTGGTTTTCGCCAGCAGCCGCAGCTTGGCCAGCGCGACCTCGCCATTGCCCGCCAGCACCACGCGGCGGTCGGCAAGGTTCAGGAAGATGGGAAAATGCTGCATGGCGACACCCTGTCCAGATGCCGCCAATATGGAATTATTTTCCGATGCCAACAAGATATCTGGGCAAACAAGGCGAACGGAGAGGGGTTTTACGCGGAAATGGAAGAATAATCTCCCACGAAGGGCCAGATTGGAACCACCGCCCGCCAAGGGCGGTGTTTGCGGAACGGCGCGGCCAGCGCGCGTCCGTCAGTGGCTCAGATCAAAGCGGATGTTCAACCCGGCCCGAGACTCGTCAAAGAAGTCGATGGACGACCAGGTCCGCTGCCAGACGGCCTCGACACTGATCTGCGGGCGGGGGCGAAAGCCAAGGCTGAGGCCGCTGGTCGCATCCTGCCGCGCCATGCCAAGGAACATCCCGCCCCCGGCCTGCGCGTGCCAGAAGCCCAGAGTCACCGGCCGGTCACGCCAGATCAGCCCGACATCGACCGACAGCCGCTGGCGCTGCACGCTGGCCCCGGCAATGGGCGCGGCGAGGGTGAGGGAGATGTCGGTGGTCGCGCGGTCCCAGACGGCGGCCCAGCCCAACGTCAGCGCGGATTGCCGCCCCTCGTCCAGCAGGCGGTGTTCGGCGCCCAGCGACAGTTCGTGATAGCCGCCCGCGCTGGCGAACAGCCGCGAGAGCGTGGCGCTGGCGACGAGGCTGCGGCTGTCGCCCAGCGCGCGGTGGCTGGCGGCGGCGCTGGCGCAGAGATCGGCAAAGACCCAGCCCGTCAGATGGTTGCGCGCGCAGGCCGAGACGCTGAGCGCGGCGCGACCGATGTCATGGCGCGGCGAATACAGGGCCTCGGCGCCAAAGCGCAGGTCCAGATGGCGCCCCGGCCCCCAGCCCAGCCGCAACTCGCCACTGGCGCGCGCCCCGCCGACCAGCCCGGCCAGCGCCTGCCGCGCAGGATCGATGGCAAAGATCAGGCCGTTGAGGTCAAGGCTGTCGTTCAGATAACCGCCGTTGATGTTGCTGTCCCAGGCCAGAACCGGGGTGGCGCGCAGGCCACGGCGCAGCACGTCGACACCGGGCCCGTCGTGATAGAACCCGGCGTCCTGCATCGTTTGGCGCATCGCCTGCGTCACCGCCGGGCCGCCGCTGCGGGCCTGCAGCGCCTGACCAAGGGCGAAGAGCCGCAGCCTCTCGGACCCGGCGAGCGGGGCCATGCGGGCGCGGGCGATGGGATCGGCCGAGGCAACGCCGACGCCCAGCAGCAAGGCCAGCACCAGCGCCAGCAGCCGCGCGAGGGGGTTACGGCTGGACATTGGGGTCGCGGCCGACGAACAGCCCCTCGATGCGCACATGGCGCCCGGTGGCGGCATCCTCGCCGTCACCGATATAGAGGCCCGAGGTGGAGAGGTCGTGCTCGCCCTCGCCATAGACCGGGGTGCCACCGACGTTGCCGCGCAGGCTGCCGTCGATCAGCAGGATGTCGGGGCTTTCCGGATCCCAGACCTGAATGACGATATCGTCGCCGTAAGCGCCGGTGCGGATGTTCAGCGGCAGGTCGGTGGCGGTGATTTCCACCCGGACCTGCGAGTCGTCGCTGACCCCGGTGCGCAGGTTCAGGCTGACGGTTTCGGTGTCGAAATCGAGCACCATGGTCACCAGCCCCTGCGCATCGCTGCCCGACAGCAGCGGCCCGCCATCGATCGAGACCCAGGCGAAATTCGCGCCGCGCAGGTGGAATTGCCCGCTGGCAGTGGTCAACTGGCCGCCGGATTCGTTGAGAAAGGGGCTTTGATCCGTCGTCAGCCGCAGCAGGCGCCGGGTGGCGCCGGTGCCGGTATCGACTTCGGCCAGCACCTCGATCGAAACCCGCCCGCCGTAAAGCGCCTCGTCCAGCGCGATCAGGCTGCGATAGCCCGTCGGGTCGATGGGGTCGGCGTCCTCGAACTGGGCGATCACCGCCGCGTCGCCCGCACCGGAATGGTCCAGCCGCACGCGGGAAAACCCGTTGTGGCCGGTGACATAGGTTTCGAACGCCGGGGTGTCGATCGACCGCCCGGCCGGCAAGGGCGCGAGGGTCGCCGTGCAGGCGGCGGTCAGGGTCAGCGGGAGGAGCATGAAATGGCGCATGACAATTGCCTAACCGGCGACAATGTCAGCAATGGGGCGCTATTGCCCTCAATTTGGGAAAAATCCGGGCAAGATCAGCCGCGGTTCCGACGGTTCCAGCGGATCGACGACCACAGCGACACACCGATCAGCCCGGCGCCCAGAAGGCCGGTGATGACCTCAGGGATCGGCACGACGGCCTGCGCCAGCATGATGACCGACAGCGCGATGATGGCATAAAACGCGCCGTGTTCAAGAAAGCGATACTGCGTCAGCGTGCCCTGCTCGACCAGCATGATGGTCATCGAGCGCACATACATCGCGCCGATCCCCAGTCCGATGGCGATGATGAACAGGTTGTGCGTCAGGGCAAAGGCGCCGATCACGCCGTCAAAGCTGAACGAGGCGTCCAGCACTTCGAGGTAAAGGAAGGCCCCCAGCCCGCCGCGCGCCGTCGCCCGCAGGCTGTCTTGCGTGCTGTCGAGAAAGCCGCCCAGCACCTCGACCAGCAGAAAGGTCAAGAGGCCCCAGATCGCCGCGACGGTAAAGACCTGTTGCGCGGCGGGCTCGACAAGGCGCCCTACCCCCAGCACCAGCACCAGCACCACGGCCACCTCGATGCCGCGGATACTGGCCGAGCGCGCGACATGGGACTCGATCCAGCGCAGCCAGTGCACATCCTTTTCATGGTCGAAGAAAAAGCTGAGCCCCACCATCATCAGAAAGGCACCGCCAAAGGCGGCAATCGGCACATGCGACTCGTGCATGATGCGGGCATAGTCGTCGGGCTGGCCCGCCGCCATCAGCAGCGCCTGCCACGGACCGATCTGCGCCGCGATCACCACGATCAGCAGGGGAAACAGCACCCGCATGCCAAAGACCGCGATCAGGATGCCCCAGGTCAGGAAGCGGCGCTGCCATTCCGGGCGCATGTCCTTGAGCGTGTTGGCGTTGACGATGGCATTGTCGAAGGAAAGGCTGATTTCCAGCACGGCCAGAACCATGCAGATCACAAAGACCCCCAGCGTGCCGCCCAGCGTGCCGGTCATCCGCCAGCCCAGAAAGGCGCCCAGCGCCAGCCCCAGACCGGTGACGATCAGCGCCCAGCGAAAATAGCGCAGGATCTGCGCACGGGGCGGGTTTGCACGGCCGGAAACGGGGGGGAGGGACATTGGGACCGGGGTCTGCGGCGAGGTCAGGAGGATGCCGACATCGCAAAAGCGCCGCAGCTTTTGCCAGAGGGGCCCGGTCATCTGGTGTTGCCCCATGCGGGCAGGCCCCTGATACCACCCGGCGCCCGCTGGCGCAATTGCCCGTCCGGGCGGTGCGCGGCGGTTCGACCCGCCGCGCCGCTGGTCTCAGTCGTCGATGCCGACCGGCAGGGTCGCGATATAGGCCATCAGGTTGATGCGATCCTCGACCGAAAAGGCGCGCATGTTGATCATCGCCGCCCCCGGATGCGCGTTCGAGATCTTGTTATAGACCTCGTCCGGCAGTTCGGCGGCCTCGGTGCCGACGAAGTTGTGCTCATCGCCGACGCCCCAGTCCATCGCGCGGCCGTCGAACCCGTGGCAGGCGGCGCAGGTGGTCTGGAAGATCTCGCGCCCGCGGTCGGCGTCGCCGGCGTTCACGGTGCGGGTTTCATAGTCGAGGAAGCTGCGCATATCCACCAGCCCCTGGCTGACGAACAGGGCGACGCGCTGCATCTCGTCGTCCGAGATCATCTCGGTCGTATAGGGGTGGTTCTCATCACGCAGCGTGCGCATGATGGCCTCGACCGGGCGACCCTGCGCGCCCATGATGCCGGAGATGCCGGTGAAATGGCTGCCCTGCCGATAGATGCCGGAGGCGCCCTGATAGTCCCAGCCGTGGCATTCCTTGCAGCGCCATGTCACCTCGCCGGTCTGCTGGCCGCTGGCCGGATAGGCCGGGTTGGTGCCCTCGGGCATCGGGCGGTCCAGCGCATCCCACCAGTTGTCATAGATCCGCCCGCCCGCCGCCAGCGTCCAGGGCAGCGAGGGCACCTGCGGCGCGCCGTGCACGAAATACTGCTGGTTCGGCCCGTGTTCCTGCGGGGTGACCGACACCTGCGCGGGGGCACTCGTCGTCACCATGATCCCCAGTGCAACGATTGACACCTGTGTCAGGATCCGCCCAACTGTCTTTCTATTCATGTGTGTTCCTCCCAGAACCTTGGCCTCGTTCGCGCGTTCAGCGGTATTGAACGACCCGCCCGGTCCTAGCGCAAAGGTTTACAAGGGCGGTTTGGCAGCGTTCAGGAAGCGATTGGACTTTGGTTTAGGGATTCCGCACGGCAGGAGGCAGGAATGCAGCGGCGCAACGGCAAGGCCATGACCCCACCCGAACGGGCAACCCTGCGGCTGGCGGTGCTGCAACTGGTTTGCGCGTTGGTTTTTGCCATCGACCTGCTGCTGGAGTTCCCGCATCCGCATGAATGGCTGATCCTCGACGTCACCGACACCACGCATCTGGTCTCGGAAGTCGCCGTGATGGGCCTGCTGGTGCTGGGCTTTGCCCTGTCGCGCCATGCCCTGCGGGCAATACAGATCGAGCGCGACCTGCTCAGGTCCGACCTGCGATCCCTGCGGGGCGAGTTCGACGCCGTCCTGCAGGCACGATTCGCCCAGTGGCACCTGTCGCCCGCCCAGCGCGACGTGGCCTTGCTGACCCTGCGCGGGCTGCGGATTGCCGATATCGCCCGGATGCGCGCCTGCGCCGAGGGCACGGTCAAGGCGCATCTGAGCGCGGTGTTCCGCGCCGCCGGGGTCGGAACCCGCAACGAGTTGCAAGGCCTGTTCATGGAGGAATTCCTCGATTTCGGCGCGGTGACCGAGGGGCGGGCCTGAGGTCAGTGGCCGTGATGGACCCCCGGTTACCCTCATGTTACCCTGCGCGCCGGAGGGCCCATGCCGGACATCACCCTGCGTCAGATCGAGGTCATCCGGGCCGTCATGCTGCGCGGCACGATCAGCGGCGCGGCCGAGTTCCTCAACGTTTCGGCCCCCGGCATCAGCCGCCTCATCAAGCACACCGAAGAGTCGCTGGGCGTGCGGCTGTTCGAGCGCCGCGCCGGGCTGTTCGTGCCCTCGGTCGAGGCGAGCAAGGTCTTTGACCAGATCCGCGAGGTTTACCGCGGGGTCGAGAACCTGCAATCCTCGATCGGTGCGCTGAAAAAGGGGGCGGATGCGGCGCTGGCCTTTGCCTCGGCGCCGTCGGTGGCGCAGTTCATCGCCGCCCGGGCGATCCGGCGGGTGCGGGCGCAGTTTCCCGACCTGTTCATCGACCTGAACATCCTGAAGATCGAGGAGACCATCGACTATCTGCTGCTGGAGCGCGGCGAGTTCGTCATCATGTCCTCGTTCATCCAGAACCCCGCCGTCGATTGCGAGGCGCTGGCGCAGGGGCCGATCGTGGTGATCCTGCCCGAAGGGCACCGGCTGGCCAGCAAGTCGCAGATCACGGTGCAGGATCTGGCCGATGAGCCGCTGATCGGCATCGACCCTGCCGACCCCTATGGCGCGCTGATGGAGGCGCCGTTCCGCGCCGCCGGGGTGCCGATGCGCCACGCCATGCGCGGGCGGTTTGCGCAGACGCTGGTGTCGCTGGTGCGGCACGGGCTGGGGGTGGCGGTGATCGACGGGTTCTCGGTGGCCGAGGTCTATCTGCCGGGGTTGGTGCGTCGCCCGCTGGCCGGGGCGCAGGCGCTGACGGTCTATGCGGTGCGCAAGAAGGGGCGGGTGCTGTCGGGCTTTGCCGAGTTCACCATCCAGCAGTTCCGCCGCGAATTGGCACGCGCTGAGCGGTCACTGGCCACGCCGGGCGGCGAGTGACGTAACATCAGGTTAATGCCTGCGCTGAGCAGGTATTTGACGTTACGGCGCGACGGGCCAATACTGGCAGCGGGCCGCGCGGTGACCTTTGGCCGGATGCCGCCCCACCACAGCCCGCCGCAACCCGGAGACACCGCATGACCCCCTCGACCGCCACTGTCACCGTTCCCGGCACCCTGCGCGACAAGCTGGCCGCCATCGCCGCGGCGGGATTCAAGGGCATCGAGATCTTCGAGCAGGATCTGATCGCCTTTGACGGCACCCCGCGTGAGGTCGGCGCGATGGTGCGCGACCACGGGCTGGAGATTGTGCTGTTCCAGCCGTTCCGTGATTTCGAGGGTCTGCCGGAACCGCATCGCCGCCGCGCCTTTGCCCGCGCGCAGCGCAAGTTCGACCTGTTGGCGGACTTGGGCGTGCGCGATGTGCTGGTGTGTTCCTCGGTCCATCCTGAGGCCTTGGGCGGCATCGACCGCATGGCCGATGATTTCACTGAGCTGGGCGGGCTGGCGGCGCCGAGGGGGATCAGGGTTGGCTTCGAGGCGCTGGCC